>Ga0214227_1000250_pt1 | contig 13212 bp, 8 predicted proteins | sample TroBogypolimnion_37_FD_153065 | JGI IMG/M metagenome (GOLD analysis project Ga0214227, IMG submission 153065) | Freshwater microbial communities from Trout Bog Lake, WI - 16OCT2007 hypolimnion | ecosystem: Environmental > Aquatic > Freshwater > Lake > Hypolimnion/Profundal zone | place: Trout...
ACGGAAGTGACCTATACACCGTATATGGTGCAGCAATTATGAAAGGAAGTTATAATGATCTACTCCTGCCACCTATGCCTCGTAAAAGGTTAGAATATGAGTATACCGACTATGACGGTGTATTGGTTGATATGACAAGTCCTCTTACATTCTCGGCTAAGCGGTTTAAAATGTCATTTGCCCTGAAAGCATCGTCCGATACACAATTTTGGACGCGATATAATGCGCTTTTCGCAGCTCTGGCTGTTCCTGGTTCAGTGACACTTCAAATTACTGATCTGAATAAAACCTTCACTCTTATTTACGAGGGAACTTCAAAGGTGGATAAACTCACAAAAATAGCTGGTGCAACAATAGTTTTTGCTGTTTTTGAAATTGATTTTTTACAACCCCGTCCGTAAAATTTTTATGAATCCTGACGAATTTAAAAAAATATTCCATAATCATCTTGAAGAAGTTGTTAAATTTCAAAAGGAGAAGCTACCAAAGATTATTGGTGTGGAAGCTGTTAACCATTATACACAGTCATTCGTCAATGAAGGATTTGAGGATAAAAATATAAAAAAATGGCATGATGTAAAACGGCGTAATCCGGAAAGCGAGTGGTATGGATTTTCATACGGAAGTAATTCTGCTAATTCGAATAAGCCAAAAAGAAAAAAGGAGGAGATAAATAAAGGTATTACCAATTTTTCGCCGGAAGCAACGAAAAATAAAATATTGACCGGATCAACATCTGAGCTTAAAAATTCCATTCACTACGTAATTAAATCAGATAGAGTGACGGTTGGAACTGATAAGCCTTATGCTGCAGTTCATCAGTTTGGAATGCCGGCTAAGGTATTTGGGAAAGCGGAATTTATAATGAAACCGCGTCCGTTTATTGGGAAATCCGATATATTGAATGATTCGATTAGAGAGAAAATAGAAAATGAACTGAAACGTATTTTAAAATCACAAGAATAAAATGAAAGATTTATATATCGCTCTCATTGAGCCAATAAAAACTATCGGGATTAAATGGATTGACTTTGACAGCGGACAATTAGAATCTATTGAAGATCGTAAACCTCTGAAATATCCATGCGTTTTACTCCGCTTTACCTTTACTTTAAGCGATGTTTCAGAGGATAGCGATCAACGGGAAAAGGCATCAATTACTTTGAGACTTGCTTATGATGCTAATGGTAGTAGAACATCTGCGGATACCCCCGAAATAATTCTTAACCGATCGTTAGAATGGACTATTCAGGCGGATAGTTTATATAACGCTATGCAAGGATTAGAACCGGTAAACTTCGAGCAGTTGGAATGTACCAGCAGATATCAGGAACAACGAACCGATGGATTGGTAGTTTGGAAGATGACATTTACCACAGCAAGATGGCTATTTAAATGATAAAATAATGGGGGCGGAAAACCCCCGGTCATATAGAGACTCTCACCTCTCTATACATAAAATGCGAATACACCGCAAACCCAGGGGCTAAATGTCCATGGCGCGGTGTATTCGCATTTTTAGTTGTGAGAGACTACAAAAGTACGTATTATTAATTATAAAACAAAAAAAGTAAAATGAAAAATTTCAATTAGTCGCCTCTGCCGTTTCAGGGGCAAAAGCGGAGGTTTCAAACCTCCTTTAAAGAGGCATTAAAACAATTCAGTGACGCACCGATGTTTGTTGATTTGTTTGGTGGTAGTGGCTTATTGAGCCATTGGGTAAAACAACAGTTCCCGGACTCAATGGTTATTTACAACGATTTTGATGATTATCATCTACGCATCCGAAATATTGAACGCACGAACGCATTACTGGCTGAGTTTCGTGTTATCCTGGGCGATGCACCGGTTGATAAGGTTATTAATCCGGAAGCGAAGAAATGCATCCTAAAGGCTGTACAACGCGAAGAGAAACTAACCGGTTACATTGATTATGTCACAATCAGTTCAAGCCTGTTATTCAGCATGAATTACGCAATGAGTTATGATGATTTGGCAAAGCAAACCATGTATAACGTTGTCCGGAAAAATGACTACGAACTGTGTGATGATTATCTGGACGGTGTTGATATTGTAAAAATGGATTACAGACAGTTATTTGATAGGTGGAAACATATCACCGGCGTTGTGTTCCTAGTTGACCCGCCATATTTGTCAACCGACTGCAGTACTTATTCAAACTACTGGCGATTGGCTAACTACTTAGACGTTTTATCGGTTCTGAAGTATAATAGCTATTTTTATTTCACTTCAAATAAAAGCTCTATTTTGGAACTGACTGATTGGATTGAAAAGAACCTCGGATCGGAGAATCCGTTTAATGGTGCAACAAAGAAAGAAGTAAATGCGAGAATGAATTATAATTCCGGATATACTGATATTATGCTTTACAAAAAAAAATAATGAATAAATATCATATAATTTTAGATAAAATACTGAATAAAGGTAAGATTCAGAGAAATAAGAAGGGCAACATTGTATATTTGTTGAACGAACAATTGAATTTACAATCAGATGATTTGTTAGACATTTTTGAGGGTCATTCCATAGCTCGTAATAAATTACGAAGCGAATTGCAGTTATTTATGTCCGGTGAACGATTGACCGAGAAATATCGTGAAATTGGTGTAAATTGGTGGGATTATTGCGGTCCAATATTGGTCAATAGTTATCCGACATATTTCGAAAAGTTACCGCCATTAATCAATAAAATCAATAAAGAACGGCGCAATAGCAAGAACTATGTATTGTTTCTTGGGTCAACAGATGCCGAAAGCAATCAATTACCATGCTTGAGTTTGATACAGTTTCAGATTGATGAAGATAAATTAGTTCTGAGTGCTTATCAGCGTAGTTGTGATGCTAACTTAGGATTACCAGCCGATATTTATCACTTGTATTTAATTTCGCGTCAAATTGATTTTCCATTAAAATCTATCACACTGAATATTGGAAACATTCATATTTATGAGAATAATGTGGAATCAACTAAACAACTATTGACAGGTGAACAGGTGAGATTTGAGTTGAATGTGTAATTTAAATACTATTTAATTCAAGTTTAAAAGGTAGCTATTAAATAGCTACCTTTTTGTATTTTCTGTGTGTGTCAAATTATTTGTACATTTTGTTTTATGTTATTTGTACATTTTGTTTTGGCGATTATACATAAGAATTTCAAAATTTAAAGGTTTCTAAAAGAATTAATAAATTACCAACCTGGATTTTGCATTAGTGATCCATTATTTGCATCAATTTCTGATTGTGGAATTGGGAAATATAAATTTTTGGGGACAATAAATTTTCCGTTAAATAAATTTGTAAGATTAATTCCAAATCTTGGGTCGAAACTCCATCGAATAATATCATTATAATGATGACCTTCAGTGGCTAATTCTACATTCCTTTCATGCACTATGACTTCTGGACTTAAATCGTTTACCAAAGGCATGCCTACTCTGGATCTAACTTGATTCAAAGCAGCTAAACCAGATCCATCTGCATCTGCATCGGATTGATAACAGGCTTCAGCGTACATTAAGAGCACATCAGCATATCGAATTACTCTAACGTTTACAGGTGCACAAAGCAAAGCTGGAAACTGAGGATAATAGTATTTTTTTAATCCGATAGCTTTGCTTGGAGTTTGTCCATTATAGAGATTATAATTATATACAACTAGCTTTGAATTTACATTGCTTTGAAAAGGAGTATTATAACCCGATTCTGGTCTCCAGTCAAGTGTATCACCATCAAGAAAACAAGTTGCATATGCTCTTGGATCTCTATCGAATCCAGCTATATGTCCACTTACAGTCTCAAATTCATACCATAAACTTGGATCAATTTCCTGATTTCTATAACCTAATGGAGAAAAATACTCTACTAAAAGATTACCACCCCATTGCCAACCAGGTAACCAACCCTGTTGACTCCTATTATTGTCGTTATATTGAATTTCCCAAATTGACTCTGCGTTATTCTCAGCTTTATATGTGTTTGATCCTGCCGGAATATCAAGATAGGAAAAGTTTGATAAGAGCGCCGCCTGAAAATTAGCTTTATCATTCTTTTGTGGTTGAATTAGATGATAATTTCCTGAGTTAATTACTCTTTTTAAAGCTGATTTTGCACTATCAATATCTGCTTTTGCCTCGTTAGTATTTCCGAGTCCATTGCGTAAATAATAATGATAATACTTATATAATAGCGCTTTCCCCAATTGAGCATTAGCTCCACCTTTAGTTATCCTTCCTGTCTCAGTTGCTGACCATGCATCAGGTAGATTCTGAGATGCGAATCTTAAGTCATCTTCAAGTTTGTTCCAAAATTGCTCAGGTGTACCATTTGATAAATTTGAATTTATATTATTTGGAACATTTGTTTCATCATAATATATAGGTTTATTAAACCAAGTCACTAAATAAAAATAGTACATCCCTCTTAATGCTTTCAACTGAGCTTCGTACTTTATATAATTAGCACTTGAAACAACATCTTTCAGTTTTGGCATTTTAGCAAGTATATCAGAAGTTCTGAAAAGTCCCTGATATAAATCGGACCAAGTATTTTCAAATGTCTGAGCGCCAAATGCCATCTGATCAAAGCCTGTATTTGGATTTTCAAACCATATATATGGATCGAGAGTATTTAATGCATAAAAATAATATAACCCAAACATTCCATCTTCAGCCAAGGGACAATATGCTGCATTTATAGCTAGTTGCAAATTCGTTTCATTTGTAAAGAAAGTACTTGCATCCAACGTATTAACATTAGTTGTATTTAACCAGTTGTCCGAGCATGATGTAAGTGATATTCCAGTTAAAATAGCTAACAAAATTTTTTTCATTGTATTAATTTTCAATTATTAATTTTTAATTAGAAGCCTATTTGTAAACCAAAAGTAAATGATTTTGGGATTGTGTATGATCCGTTATCCGTTCCAGAAGTCAGCGGAGTTGTAGACATAAAACTTTCAGGATCTCTTCCCTGATATTTTGTGAAGCAATAGAGATTGGATGCACTTGCATATATCCTCAAATTACTAACACTAATTTTTTTACATTCTTTTGCCGGAACTGTGTATCCAATTTGTATATTTTTTATTCTTAAGAACGAGCCATCTTCAATCCAAAAAGTAGATATTTGATCATTTAGATTTGTATTTGATGCGTCATATCTTACAAACTTGGTTGAAGCATTTTCAGGTGTCCAATAGTTTTCTGCCCATGATACTAGTTTATTGTGATCCATATCTTGTGAATTGACAGAAGATAATGAAGCTCTTTGTTGATTATATATTTGATAATCACCCACACCGTTCAAAAAAAGATTAAAATCAAATCCTTTATACGATGCATCAAAACCTATTGAATAACTTATACCAGGGATTGTATTTCCGATCATCGTTCTATCATTGCTATCAATTATTCCATCTCCATTTAAGTCCTTATACCTAATGTCACCGGGTTGAGGAATTACACCATTTTGTTTTGGGAAATGAGTATAATCATTATTAGATTGAATAATACCTTCAGAAACATACCCGTATAAGTAGCCAACAGGGTTTCCGACAGATGTTTGATTATTTCCAATTGTTATAGGAGAATTTTCAGCAAGTGCTTTGACTGTGTTTTTTGTTGTAGCAAAGTTTGTGGTTATTCCATATTCAATTTCACCAATCTTATCTCGCCACTGAATATTGATTTCAACACCTTTATTTTGAAGTGCTCCCAAGTTTACCCATGGATCTCCTTGATACCTACCATAGGCATCGGATATAGGTTTTTGAATCAATAAATCATTCACATTTTTTATATAATACTCAAAACTGGATTGAAGTTTGCCATTAAATAAATTCAAATCTAAACCGATATTCGTCATTTCAGATGTTTCCCAATGATAATATGGAGATCCCATACCATAAAAAATGTATTGCGCATTAGCTATTTGTTGATTATTACCAAAAACAGGTGAAAAATTATTCATAGAAGTGATTTGATCATAATACTCATAATAGCTTCCATTTGTTTGTGAATTACCAGTTTGACCCCAACCAATACGAAGTTTCATAAGACTAATTTCTTTTATGCTTTTAAAAAAGTCTTCATTAACTTTCCATGCCAACGAACCGGCTGAAAAATATCCAATTCTATAATCGGGTGCAAATGATGAGACACCATCCCTACGGGTAGAAATTGTAGCAAAATATTTTCCTTTATAATCATATATAACTCGTGCAAGATATGACAATTCTCGATAATCAGTTCTTCCTCCAGTTACACTTGGTTCTGTTCCACCTGCCCCACCATTAGATAAAGTATTTAAATTCTCGTTATTAAATCCTGTGACTGTTGCCAGAGAATTATCTGTTAACTCTTGATGAACTTGTTGTACAAGTGTTGCCTGAAGATTATGAATATCATTAATGTTTTTATTAAATAGTAGCTGATTTTCAAGGTTTAATGTCATCTTTGATGAATATGCCTCACTTAATAGGGCTGCTGAATTAGCTCTATTACCCGTAAATAAAGGCATCCAATAAGTGTTATGTGCATTAATTATGCTTATCGAAGGAGTGGATTTGAACAATAACCAAGGGGTAAAGTCAATCTGAGCATAAAAACTTGCATTTGTCATTGTAGTTTTAGTGTTGTTACTGCCTAATAATACTGAGCAAAGAGGGTTCACTTTGTCATTACCCAAAGTGTTTGTATAAGATAAACTGCTTATAGCGTTGGATGATAAATTTCCAAAATTATCAATCCAATAGGTAGTCTGAGGGCTTTCAAATCCTCCAGTGTAGGAAGAATTGTAAACTCTCATTAATGGCGACACTGTCAAATCCCAGATGGAGCTTTGTACAGAAGTAGGTTGTTGAAGTGTCGTGTAACGTCCACTAAAGTTTTCTCCGATTTTAAGAAAGTTTGTTATTTTGAAGTCAGAATTAGCACGTATCGTGTAGTTTTGAGCTGAGCTTTTAATAACATTACCCTGATCATCATTATATGATAGTGAAACATTATAATTACTCTTTTCGCCGCCACCTGAAACTGATAAAACATGATTTTGGCTCATTGAATTTTTAAATAACTGATTTTGCCAATCAGTTCCCTGACTCCAACCTGTGCCATAATATTTTTGTCGGAAATCGGTGGACAAAGAATAAGCTGGATTATTCACTATCTGACCCATGTTATTCACATATGTTTGATTTATTCCATAATCTTTGTATTTTGTTGAAAGAAGAAAGTTTGCATATTGTGAAGCATTCATTACATCCAAATGTTTAGGTTCAGTATTCATTGTAAGATATGAATTTAACACAATAACTGGTTTGCCAGAAACACCTCTCTTTGTATTAACGATTATCACTCCATTTGATCCATTTGATCCATATATAGCCGTTGCAGAAGCATCTTTCAGTACCTGAAAGTTCTCAATATCTTGCGGCTGGATGCCATTAATATCAGAAACTCTAATCCCATCTAAAATATAAATAGGATCAGAACTATTATTAATTGAGCCAACGCCTCGAATCCTTATACTTATACCAGCCCCTGGTTGACCGGTATTTGTAACAAGTACGCCTGCCGCTTTTCCCTGAATTGCTTCCGCTGCACTTGCAGAAGGGTTTTTGGTTAATTCTTTAGTTGTTACAACAGATACAGAACCAGTTAAATCACTTTTTTTAATTGTTCCATAACCAATAGCTACCACTTCACCTAAATTTATTGAAGATGAATTTAAAGCAACATTGATTATGGAACTGCTCCCCACAGATATTTCCTGTCTAATCATACCTATATAAGTAAAAACAAGAATATCTTGGCTATTTGCTGAAATTCTGTATTTTCCATTAATATCTGTAACTGTACCGTTTGTAGATTTTCCTTTAATTTGGACCGTTGCTCCAATCAAAGTCTCATTTGTATTTTTATCAGTTACAATACCAGTTATAGTCTGCTGAGAAAAAGTGGAACTTGAGATTAGTAATATAAATAAAACTGGATAACACCTTGTTAATCCTTTAAGGTATCTTTTCATATTGTATTAGCTAAATGAGATTAATGTTTTAGTGGCGATTATTGTCTTTTGAATTCTAAATGCGTATTTAATAATCTAATTTTACAAAGAGTATTATGATACAAAAATATGTCGTTTCTATTAAAAAATTTCATATTTTTTCATCATAACATGATACTTTTCCAACAAAGAAATTAAGATGTTAAATTATTGCGTTGTATTGATGTATTGAATATCTATATTGATATTTTTGAAAAATGACTGAAAATAGATAGGTATTTATTGAAGCGGATAGAATTCTCAAAGAGAAACATGTGAACTTTTTAAAGAAATGAGTTTAATCTAAATAATTTTAGTTTGAAAATTCACAAAATTGTTATTGTTGATCCAGAATCAATCAAAACAGGTTGTTCAAATTCTATTTTTAAGTTGTTTCCAAAATGTTTAATTTTGCAACTAATGACCTTACCATCAACTAAAAAGTCTATTCTTTTTTTGTTGAATATATTGTCCAACACAACCTCGGAAAAATTTAATTTACCTGATTTTACTATAATTTTAATTGAGTTGCCAATCTTTTTATAGATGGCAGTGCCATCGGGCGTTACAAAGAACATTTGAAATTTTTGTTTCTTAATATGTGGACTGAATTTGATACAACCACGATTAATAGAAAATCCTAAAACAGAGTTCATAATTGCCCAAGCCGACATTGGTCGATAATAATGTCCTCCAAACTCCTGATGATCAAAATATAATCCGGATTTTCTATATCTGTCATCGACTGCTTTAATCAATTTCAATCCATCCTCAATCTGGTCTTCATAAATGAGAAATGAAGCAAATCCAAGTTCAACTCCTGTCCAAGGTGTATTTGCCTGATCAACCCATAAATTAGAAGTGTGAATAGGATATAAATCCTGATATGCTGGCCAAGAGCAATTACGAAGAAAAGAATTTTCCACAAAAGATTTTTTCATAATTGTCTTTAATGATTTATGGACATGTATAGAATCAAACAGATAACCTAATCCACAACAGTCTGCAACCCATTGACCTATAAGCTGATCAGTTAGGCATCCATTGTCTGTCCCTTTTGTACCAGTATAATCATTCCAAAGATTATAATAAGTTCCATTCCACAATTTTTGTTCCATCAATTTTGCACCTTTTGTTGCAATTTCTTTATATTTAATCGACAAATCAATGTCGTCCATATCTTTAGCAGCTAAGGATGCCATATTGAGCGCAACAATCCACTGAGACTGAATATATGAAGCTAATCCATACATTGGAAAATTGTCGTAACTACACATAATTCCGTTCATATCAGGCATTTGGTCACCATTTAAATCTTTCTTGGTGAGAATATAATTGATGCCTTTTTTGATGTTCGGCCACATTTCTTTCATATATTGTTTATTATTTGTCCAAAGGTAATCTCTTAATACTATTTGAATAAAATCAGGTACAAGGTCTACACGATCAAACACACCCCATGTTCCATTCTGATTAAAATCGGGATCATAACCAAGTCCATGATTTATTTCACCATCGATTCTTTGCAATCGTGCATGAGCTCGCATCATAGACATTTGTAATTCCGGGAATAAAGCAATAATCATGGGTGAACCGTAAAGTGAAACATCCATAGTCGCATTTGGACCCCAAGACTGATATGGAGTAAGACCTTCTCGAATAGAGAATACTTTATCTTTTGTTAAAACAGATGAGGTAATAAATGTATTCAATTGGGAATTAACTTGATTAAGAACAAAGTTGTCTAAATCCGAAGAATACATATCATTTACAAATTGATGCGTTCTGTTTGACAGATTTGATGATGAATTTACAAAATAATTTACCAAATTATTTATATCAGAATATGAAAACTGATAATAATGGCCAATAAGTTTTGTTTGTTTTAAATTAATAGAGTAATCTGATTTTTCACGATCTTCCATTAATCTACCATTCGTATTGTTTATTGCGCCGTAACTATTAGGGAAGTACCAATTTAAAAAAAAGGTTGAAGCAAATTCATCTTTATGATGATTCAATTTATGACTTATTGCAATTGAACTGAAGCAGCGTTGATCATTATCTGTGTCACCGAATCTTCCAACAATTTTACCATCCATAGTCTTCATGTTCCTGTTAGGAGTGTCATCAATATTATCAAGTTTATTTTCAATCAATAATTTTTCATAATATGGATGCTTATGTTCCCAACCCAGATAATAAGATACTTCATCTCCTCCAATTGCACCTAAGCCCATTTGTCCAAATGAAGACAAACTGGAAGAAACTCCAGACACTTTGTGAATAAAAAACTTATATTTATTATTGTCAATAAGTTCAGATTCAAACGCTTTGTTTAATTGATCGTAGGCTACAAGATTTCGAAGTGATCCAAGGAGCATAATATCTACTTTTTTATCAGTAAGAGATTTAATCTTAAAGTTAAAAAAGATTCCTGGTAGGGATGAGTTATTAATATCATGTGGTATGAAAGGAGAAAATGCCTCAAGAGATACTTCAAAAGGCATTTCCGAATCAGTAAATATCATGTCAACAAAGGGAAATCTTGCAGAATATTTAATTTTGTCTATGCCACTCATCCATGGATAAAAATAAATAATCCCATCTAAACCACCTTCCTGAAGACTCTGGTTCAATTGTAACAATTTAATTTTAGGCTTCTGACCCTCAACTTGATAACGTACCAAAAAAAACAAATAACTGTCTTCTACGTTTTTGCCTGGCAAAACGGGCAATTTAAAAACAGGGCCTGTACCTAAAGGATAATTATTGAAAATTGACCAATTGTAAAAGTTTCCATCTTTACGAAGCTCTATACTTCCGGTACCCAATCCACCCAGCGCAATCCCACTTCTTGCACGATCTGATGAGCTATAACTTTCATATTCTTGATCTGTTGTTTTTTTTGAGTAGCCTGGTAAAATGGTTGTATTAAGAAATACAAGAATTAAGATTTTTTTGAATATAGTTTTCATTTTACACAGTTTATTCTGTCCTGAGATGATAAATAAAACCTCCAAAAGAATTCATCGAAATATTGATTTTTTTTAAAATTAAAAATCTTTCTGAATGGTATTTAAAAGTCTTATTATCAAAACTATCTGTAATTTCATCAAGCTTATATTTGTCATTTTTTAAAAATGGCAAATTGATAGTAAAACTTTTAGACTTACCTTCACTGTTTATACCAACTAAATACCAATCAAATTTTTTGCGAGCTGCAATAACTATATCTTTTCCCGGTTCGCCAAAAACACAATGACTTTCATCAAAAACAGTTGGAACACTTTTCAAAAAACTAAGTACAAAATCTGGCTGATTTCTGTAAACATTACAATTGTCTGCAAAATGAGTAATTCCACAATTAAATATTATACTCAAAGCCAACTCATGAGTCATTGAAGTAATGTGTGGATAATTAAAATTTGATAGCCCAACTGGTGTATAATCCATTGGACCAATAACATTACGCGTAAATGCAAGAATTGAATTTTGAACGGGAGCATTTTGAGGATAGTTCGGCGAGAAAAGATAATTTTCTTCACCTTTAACTGCTTCCAAAGAAATAAGATTAGGGAACGTCTTTGACCATCCCCTGGGTATGGTACACCCATGAAAGTTTACCATAATATGATATTTTGCTGCATCACAAAGCACTTCGTGATAAAGTCTAATAAGTATTTGTTTATCGCTTCCCCAGAAATCAACTTTAATTCCTTTTACTCCCCATTGGTTGAGTTTTATGAACTCTGCCTGACGTTTATAAGGATCGAAAATAATATCTCGTGGGCGTTCTGTGACTGAATTATTCGGTCCACCAGAATTATACCACATCAATATACCTACTCCTTTTTGGTTGGCATATTTTACCAAATCTTCAATTGTTCCTCCTTTCATTAGATCCCAATTGGCATCAACTAATGAATACTCCCATTTCATTTCTGATGTAAAATCCACATACTCTTTTAATTTTTCAAAATCCTTAGTACTTGAATTATCAGACAACCAACTCCATGAAGCCCTACCTGGTTTAACCCACGAATAATCAACTGCTTTATCAGGACTATCTGCTAAATCATTCACCAAATGTGTTTCAATTAATTCTTGTGCTGTTGATGTAACTGTAATAAATCTCCAAGGTGATCTCCATGGTAAGGAAATTTGTGGATAAATATCACCAAATCCCTGTGCTTCAGCTATTTCTGGAAAACGAACCCGATAAAATCCGTTTTCTGCACTTTGATTTAGATGAATTCCACAATAATCAGGTTTTAAATTCGATTCAGAAACTAAAACCCAATTATTACCAGTGTTTACTAAAACGGGAAAAGCCCAACCTTCCTTATTTGGAGAAGAATTGCCAACAGGAATTGCATTTTCGTAAAAATTTTCATAAGCAGGACTATATTGAGTGGGCTTATCATATGGTTGTAACCACATTTTTGCTCCCTGTTGAAATTTAAATCCTGTAAGTTCGTCAATTACCTTTAGATTTGATGTTGATTTTTCAGGAAAAGCATATCTGAATGCAGCTCCATTATTGTAAACTCTCAAAATGAGTTGAAAAAGTGCTCCTGAAGGATTTTTAAAAGTAAGTGTAATTTCATTAGCTTTGTTATAAAAATGACTTTGTCTGCCCAATTTCATTGTATAATTATCATCAATTTTTCTACATTTACTAACATTAATGAAAGTAAGATTTGATGAAAAATCTTGATCACTGCGAATTATCCCTAATGGAGATGACTCAATAATTGCTGAATTTGAGTCATTTAAAATTTTAATAACCCTATAATTAAGATTTCGTTTTTGATAGATTGAATCATTTAACTCTACACTAAGCATAAGTTTATGATTAGGTGAGTATAGTTCCCAATGATTGGCAGATACAAAACTTATAAATATAGTTGAAATAATTAGAGAATAAAACCTATACCAGTTTATTAAATTTTTGTCTCTAAATTTCAAATTAAATTCATTCATCAATACAATATTTTATTGAAACCTTCATGTAATTTTACGCTTCTACCATTATATCTGTAAACTCCTCTTAAACCTATTGGTAAATAAATTTCACCTTTCAAACTTCCTGCAATATTCTTTTCAAATCGTACATTTATTACCCCTAATATGTGTGGAACT
>Ga0214227_1000252_pt1 | contig 13185 bp, 13 predicted proteins | sample TroBogypolimnion_37_FD_153065 | JGI IMG/M metagenome (GOLD analysis project Ga0214227, IMG submission 153065) | Freshwater microbial communities from Trout Bog Lake, WI - 16OCT2007 hypolimnion | ecosystem: Environmental > Aquatic > Freshwater > Lake > Hypolimnion/Profundal zone | place: Trout...
CCCATGTTTGTTAATGTGGTTCTTTCGCTTGTAGACATTTGTTTTTGCCTCAAGCTGCAATATGCTTCACCCACAATAGCAGGTACAGCTAATCCATAATACCGTGTAATTTTCTGAAAATCTTTTTCATCAAGTGTTTCATCCATACTTTTTCGCATAGTCTCCAATTCAGGGGTCAGATTGGTCTTGATAAACCGGCGTTGGATGGCTGTTTTACGCGAAAGTTTTATGAATATTTCGGGTAAATGAATCAAATTTCTCAGGTATGCAATCATGTTTTTTCTAGATTAATCAATCAGAATTCCATATTTATCAAGCAATCCGGCAATACCTGAACTTGAAAAACGGGCTTTTTTCATTTTGTTTTGTTCGGGATCAATGGAATAGGAGAACGATGTACGAAAATCGGATTTTTCAAGATTGGTTTTTTGAAAAATGGCACGTTGCAAGTCGCAATTCTCAAATACAGATTCTGTCAAATCAGCTTCTGTGAAGTCAGTTTCCTGAAGATTACAATTTATAAACCTGGTTTTTTTAAATTTGATTTTATTGAATACAGCTAACTTCAATACGCAATTGTCAAATCCAACGGAAAAAAGAAACGGATTACAAGCATCGAACTCAACGCCAACTAATTTACAACCTCTAAATTTTACATCGTTCAGTGCCGTGTTTTTAAAATTTGCCAAACTGAATTCACAATTCTCGAATATGCATTCACGAAAGCTTACGTTCAATAAATCGGCATCATAAAAATTACAATTTGTAAATTGACAATTCTCGTATACATCACAGGGAAGTTTATGTAATTTAAAATTTTCCCGTTCGAAGCGTTTATTTTCTATCATTAGATGCTTGTGTTCGTTTTTTTGTCCGACAAAAATAGTGAATTCATTTTAAGTATTGTAATTCAAATCACGATTCAATTTATCTTCCGGCATAATTTGTATTGTGAAATTTTAAAAAAGCTGAATCAGCAGTGAGATCGTAAAATCAAATGCTGATAGAAAAAAAACTATAATTACATAGTAAATGTTACAAAAAATGGAGAAATAGTTGTCAATCCTATAAAATCACGAGATTTAAAGAAATGTTTGCTCTACATCTCGAAGTTAATTGTATATTTGCATAGACAATGAGTAAATACTATATATTGTTAATGTAACTATTCAATCACTAAAATGTTAATGTCAAACTATCCACATAAATGTCAACAGTCATAAAATTCGAAAACATTTCCAAACAATACCGTCTTGGGTTAGTGTCTACTCAAACCCTGAGCCATGATTTAAACCGTTGGTTTCAAACCAGTATACTTGGTAAAGAAGATCCCTATCTGAAAATTGGAGAAGTAAATGACCGTGCTACCAAAGGGACAAGTGACTATGTGTGGGCACTAAAAGACATAGATTTTGAAGTACAGCAAGGCGATGTACTCGGAATAATAGGAAAAAATGGTTCCGGTAAATCAACTTTACTGAAGATTTTATCTAAAGTTACCGCACCAACAACAGGAGTAATAAGACACACCGGAAGAATAGCTGCTTTGTTAGAAGTTGGTACAGGTTTTCACCCCGAAATGACGGGACGTGAAAACATTTATATGAATGGAGCAATTCTGGGGATGACAAAGTCGGAAATAACCCATAAATTAGATGAAATTGTCGATTTTTCAGGGATTGAAAGGTATATCGATACTCCTGCTAAACGCTATTCCAGTGGTATGTATGTTCGACTTGGATTTGCTATTGCCGCTCATTTAGATCCGGAAATAATGATTGTAGATGAAGTATTAGCCGTAGGTGATGCTGAATTTCAAAAAAAAGCCATTGGGAAGATGCAGGATGTAGCTCAGGGGGACGGAAGAACGGTGTTGTTTGTTAGTCACAACATGGCAGCAGTAAAAAATTTATGTAAAACAGGTATAGTTTTAAAGAATGGAATGGTCGACTTTTCCGGTACTGTAAAAGATGCTGTGGATTATTATACAAATACAAATTATGCTGAAACAAAGGAGTTGTACTATGACAATTTGAGTGTTGCTCCCGGAAACAGTACTATTCGGATTCGTTCGATGGTTGTAAAACCACTTCATGGAGAAGTAATAAATATAGATTCTGAAATTGTTGTAGCACTTCAATTTTATAGTTACATTCCAAACCTGATGATTGATGTTACTTTTGAATTAAGAACGATGGATGATATTGTTATCTTTCATCGTTGGATGAACTTTTCACCCAATAAAGATTCAAAAGTTGGGGAACAGGAAGTCTCATTCGTAATTCCGGCAGGATTACTTAATTCCGGCAGGTATTACTTTAAAGTATGGTTTGGCGAAAATGAGGCACACATGTTATGGGGTGATCTTATCTATATGTTTGAGGTGGAATTCACTAATGAGAGTGTCGGAGATATAATGTTGGGGAAAAAACCCGGATTAATCAGGCCTGATTTGAATTTTAAACATAGAATGGTATAAAAGTATGGTTAAGATAATAAATCTCCCCCGATTTTTGGATGAAAGGGGTAATCTTTCTTTTCTGGAAAATAATAATCAAATTCCATTTGAAATCAAGCGGGTACACTGGATTTATGATGTTCCGGGTGGTGAAGCACGGGGTGGGTTGGCATATAAAGAAACTGAAGAATTTATTATTGCTTTATCGGGGAGCTTTGAGGTAGTGGTTGATGATGGAAAGGAAAAATCTGTTTATCAACTTAATCGGTCATATACAGGTTTATTAATACCAAAAGGTGCATGGAGGGAAATCAAAAACTTCTCGACAAATTCAGTAGCATTAATTGTGGCCTCAACGTCTTATGATCCGAATGATGCCATACGGGATTACGAGGAATTTTTGAGAGGCCCCCTAACCCCCTAAAGGGGGAATTTAGGTGAGAAATACAGAGTAACACTGAGAAATTACACAGAGTAACACTGTGTAATTTAAATAAATAATAAAAATGAAAAACGTATACGATTGTACGATAATAGAACTCGATAGGCATCACAGTCAGCGTAAAGGGGATATTTGTGTGGTAGAGAATAGCGAAACTGTACCATTTGATGTGAAACGGGTGTATTATCTGTACGATATCCCGGGTGGTGTATCGCGGGGTGGGCATGCTCATAAAGTCCTAAAGCAGCTTATTGTGGCACTTAGTGGTAGTTTTACAGTTACATTAGACGATGGACATATCAAACGCACCTTTAACCTCAATCGACCATATCAGGGTTTGCTGATTGAACCCGGTATCTGGCGTACATTGGATGATTTCTCCTCGGGATCGGTTTGTTTGGTGCTGGCATCGGAACTGTATGATAAAGAGGATTATCTGATGGATCATGAGGAGTTTATCAAGTTCAGAGTGACCCCCAACCACTAAAGGGGAGTAAGAAAAATTAGTTTTAATAGGATTGGGTTTTAGCCCATAGAATACAATATTATGCCGGAAATAAAGTTTTTAGATTTACAAAAGATAACTGCCCGATACGAACCGGAGATTTCGCAGGCTATGAAGCGGGTGATTGATAGTGGTTGGTTTTTACAGGGTGAGGAAAACAAACGATTCGAAGAAAACTATGCCCGTTATATTGGTACGAAACATTGTATCGGTGTTGCCAATGGTTTGGATGCACTCATCTGGATACTACGTGCCTATATCGAAATGGGAGTAATGCAGGAAGGCGATGAAGTGATTGTTCCGGCTAATACCTATATTGCTTCAATACTCGCAATTACCGAAAATAATCTGAAACCCGTACTCGTTGAACCTTCCATCGATACCTATCAGATAGATGACAGCCTGATAGAACAAGCCATTACTTCAAAAACCAAAGCCATTATGATTGTTCATCTGTATGGCCAATGTGCATACACCGAAAAGATAGGCGAAATTTGCAGAAAACACAACCTGAAACTGATTGAAGATAATGCACAGGCACATGGATGTATGACCCCCCAGCCTCCTAGAGGGGGAGTAGAGAGTAATGAGTTTCAAGTTTCGAGTACAAATTCAGAACCCAAAACTCAAAACTCAAAACTCAAAACTCAGAAAACAGGCTCTTTAGGTGATGCGGCAGGTCATAGTTTTTATCCGGGAAAGAATCTCGGTGCATTGGGCGATGGAGGAGCTGTAACAACAAACGATGAAGAACTGGCCAGAACGGTAAGAGCGTTGGCAAATTACGGTTCTACAAAGAAATATGTGTTTAAATATACAGGACGCAACAGCCGTTTGGATGAAGTTCAGGCTGCCGTATTGGATGTGAAATTGAAGTATTTAGACGAAGATACCGAAAAACGCCGGCAGGTGGCTAAGTATTATATCGAAAATATCAACCATCCCGATATAATTCTTCCATCTTACTTGGGGGGGAGCAGTCATGTGTTTCATCTTTTCCCTATACGAACAAAACGTAGGGATGAATTACAAAAATACCTCACAGACAATAATATACAAACCAATATTCATTACCCCATTCCTCCTCACAAACAAGAATGCTATGCAGAATGGAATCAACTTTCTTTTCCGGTAACCGAACAGATTCATCGGGAAGAACTGAGTTTGCCCATGAGTCCGGTGATGAAGAAAGAAGAGTTAGAATATGTGGTGAATGTAATCAATAAGTTCTGAAAATGCGATTAACCCTGAAAGACATAATTAAAAGTTACGAAGCCATTAAAAAACTGGCTTTTGAGGAATTCAATACAGGTAATCTTCAAAAGTCATTGTATTATATCGATCAGGCTACGGTATTGGCTCAGCAATTTAACTGGATTTATGCTGATGATGAGCTGGAAAATTTGTTGTCAGATATCTCCAATAAAATAATAATAAATAAACCAACGAATTATACTCCACAAATAAATAAAGTGGTCATTTTTGATGATTATTGCAGGTCGTTTGTTTTAGTGCTTCAATATATCAAGGCTTTAGTGGCTTTAAATGTAGAAATACTATATATTACAGGAAAAGATTTTACGAATGATGGATTAGGCTATGCTTTAAACACAATTAAAGAATTCCCAAATGTAAAAGTAGAAATAATTCCTCAGGATAAGAACATACTAAACAGGATAAAGCTAATAAACGAAAAGGTTTGTGATTTTCAACCTTCAAAACTTTTTCTTCACTTAACTGCAAAATCTGTTTTTATTCCAACACTTTATAGTTTCCCAAAAGGGATAACGAGATATATCATAAATCTGGCTGATCAGACATTTTGGTTAGGAAGTAAGGGAGTCGATTATTCATTGGAATTCAGACAGTTTGGAGCGACCGTTTCTTTCGAGAAAAGAGGATTAAAGAAAGAACAGCTTTTATCTGTTCCGTTTTATCCTATTGCAGATGACAACAGTTTTGCCGGATTCCCTAAGATAACAAAAGGGAAAGTTGTTGTTTTCTCTGGAGGAGATTTCTATAAAACAATCAATCCTCAAAATACATATTGGGATTTAGTAAAATCTATTCTTACTGAAAATCCAAATGTTGTTTTTTTAATGGCAACTAAAGTGGAAAATGGTGGGGCAAAGAGTTTTTTAAATGACTTTATTTTAAAAAACAATTTTGAAGACAGGTTTATTTACATTGGCTTCCGATCGGATATTAACGAAGTTTTTAAACATTGTGACATATTTATGGGAACTTGTCCGGCATCCGGTTCACTCATGTCCCAACTGGCAGCCACTCATGCAAAACCTATTCTGCAGTTTTATTTGCCTGACACATCGGATGATGAAACCGAAGCGGCTATATGTCACAATGGGGATATACGTATTTCATTTACCCAAAAAGAGGCATTTCTGGAAGAAGCAAAAAAATTAATTAATAATATAGAGTACCGAAAGACAAGAGGTTCTGAAATTAAATCGGTCATGTTTACTGAAGAGCAGTTTAACGAAAGAATAGAACAACTATTGAATGGTAAGACAATGCTTGCTCCACCATCACCTCATTCGGTAGATTATGATGCTTTAACAGAAAGATGGTATTGGATAGAATATACCGGATTTATAGAAACCGTTCAGTTTGTATATTCAATATTGGGATTAGAACGATTACGACAAATGCTTCCCGCTATTTGGTTGAAGTACATTTATGGACGTTATTTCCAAACAAAAATTTTTAGCCTGAATTGGTACAACTATAAATTAGTCAGTAAGAATAAAAATATTTAAATTGATAGAGATGAAATACTTTCACCCCAAGAAGTGGTACCGAATATTCGAAACATTTATTACAGATTTGTTTTTGAATTATATTTTATCCGATAAAATGTATTTAAAATACAGATACAAAAAAGTATTTGGTAAAAAGTTGAATTTAAAGAATCCGCAAACATTTAATGAAAAAATTCAATGGTTGAAATTATATGACCGAAATCCGGCTTACCACAACATGGTGGATAAATACGAAGCTAAAAAATTTGTTGCTGATATAATTGGTGAGGAATATATAATCCCTACCTTGGGCGTTTGGGATAGTTTTGATGAAATTGATTTTGATAAGTTACCTGAACAATTTGTGCTTAAATGTAATCATGATTCAGCGAGTGTTGTAATTTGTAAGGATAAAAAAAGATTTGATTTCAATCAAGCCAAAGTCAAATTAACAAAAGCTCTTAGACAAAATTATTATAGGTTTGAAAACCGGCAATGGGTATACAAAAGCATAATTCCAAAAATTATTGCAGAAGAGTATCTAAAAGATGATAATAATCCAGAACTTAATGATTATAAATTTTTTTGTTTTAATGGACAGGTTAAATATATTCAGGTTGATTTTGATAGATTTACAAATCACAAAAGAAATATATATGATACGAATTGGAATTTTCAGAATTTCGAAATTCAATATCAAAGTGATAAAAATCATTTAATCCCAAAACCAAAAAAGCTAGATGAAATGATTTCAATTGCAACAAAATTATCAGCTGACATACCTCATGTAAGAGTTGATTTATATTTTATTGAGAATAAAATTTATTTTGGGGAGTTAACTTTTTATCATGGGGGAGGTACTGAAAAGTTTTATCCTAAATCTTGGGAATATACGTTTGGTAGTTGGATTAATTTACATGATATTTTTAAATAAAGTATTTTGTTGATTCTTTCCTTGTTAAATTATTATCTATGTTCAAATGAAAAAACTATATAGTTTATTAATTTTCTTTTATAATGGATTAATTTATTTCTTTACACCTTTAATTGTTGAAATTTTTGGTGGTTTTTGGAATTTTAAATCATCTTGTAAAGAGAATCCTAATAAGTTAAAATCAAAAATATATGATAATTATCAGCATTATAATTCGTGCGGTATAAGTCAATTTTCAGACTTTAGAGGATATCCTATATTGCCTCATGGATTTTTTGGTATTTTCGTGTCAGCTGGGGCTACAATAGGAAAGAATTGTGTGATATTTCATCATGTGACTATAGGTTCAAACACATTACTTGATAGTAAAAGTGCTGGTTCTCCATCTATTGGAGATAATGTATATATTGGTGCCGGAGCTAAAATAGTTGGGAATGTTCATATTGGTAATAATGTGAGGATTGGAGCAAATGCAGTAGTTGTAAAGGATGTGCCTGAAAACTGCATTGTGGTAATAGATTCAATAAAAACAATAATAAAAAGTGAGCCACTTGATAATTCTTTCTATGATTATAAAACATTTCAGAAATTAAGTGAAAATATTGATAAGTGATAGTATGCTTAACACCAAACTCGTTTACGTCTTAACCTCCGCACCGGAGAAGAATTATATCGAACAGGCGTTGATTTCCATTTACACTGCCCGATATTATAATCCGGAAGCCACTATTGTGTTGATTGTAGATGATTTAACCGATAAGCTGTTTGTTGGTAACAGGGCTGAGGTGTTGGATTATATTACGGAAAAATTGGTGATAGAGTTGCCTGAAGATATGAACATGATGGAGCGTTCACGCTGGTTAAAAACAAGTGTACGGAATTTGGTGGATGGTGATATATTGTTTATTGATTGTGATACGTTGATTACCTGCTCGTTGGAGGAAATTGATTGGTGTCCTTACGATTTGGGAGCGGTGTTGGAATCGCATTTACCGGTGGCACAATTTAATTCAGCGCTTTACGATAAAGTAAAAAAAAATGCCGCGGTCTTGGATTGGGACATTTCGAAAGAAGCATTCTATTATAGCAGTGGAGTTATTCTGGCCAAAGACACCACAGATAGCCGTTTGTTTTTTGAACGATGGCACAATTACTGGTTAAAGGGGTCTGAAAAAGGAGTTCCCATTGACCAACCTTCTTTTGCAAAGGCGGATATTGAATCCGGTTATAGGATTCATCGTATGGACGACCGTTTCAATTGTGTCATGTACACGCACACACTTTTTGTCGGAGAGGCAAAAATTATGCACTTTTGTTCTTTCCGTAATATGTCATACGTTTTTAGCGATCATTTTTTGGAAAAGGTAAAAAATGAAGGCGTAAAAGGAAATGAATTTATTCAGTATTCTGTTTTGCACCCTCATAATACTTATTTGCCGTTTGATAATTCCATTTTTCATTTTGGTTTTAAGGATTATATCCAAATGATTGTTGCTGTTCGCAAAGTGGCAAAGTTAGTGAATCGCCATTTGAATGGCGCTTACGATGATTATATCAGTACATCCGGAATTGACAATTATTTGAAAAAACTATTTAATAAGCATCTTTATTTCACAGGTGCTTGTTTATTAGCCGTCTATAAATTTTATAAGGTTAAATTGAATAAAAAATATAGCTATGTTTCAAACACCTGTTCTGCTGATAACATTTAATCGTCCGAACCATACCCGTCAGGTTTTCGAAGCCATAAAGAAACAAAAACCGACAAAGTTATTTGTTTTTCAGGATGGAGCACGTGAAGGAAATGAACGAGATATAGAAAATTGCAAAGCAGTACGGGCAATTTTTGAAGAACCGTTGGAATGGGATTGTGATTTAAAAACTTTTTATTCAGAATTTAATCTCGGATGTGGTCGTGGACCTTCAACAGGAATAACCTGGTTTTTTGAAAATGTGGAGCAGGGTATTATATTTGAGGATGACTGTTTGCCACATCCAGATTTTTTTGAATACTGCGAGATTCTTTTGAAAAAGTACAGGGATAATAGCGACATATCTTTTATAAGCGGTACTAATTTTCAGGATGGAATAAAAAGAGGTATAGGATCATATTATTTCTCCTTGGGTCATCATGGAACCTGGGGTTGGGCAACATGGAAAAGAACATGGCAACTATTTGATTATTACCTGTCTAATATGACTTCAAATGAAGTTGATAAAATTTTAAGGAAGAATTTTAAAAATTATAAGCAATTTGAATATTTTAGAGAAATATATAAAGGGGTTTTAGATAATAGGTATAATGAATCATGTTGGGATTATCAATTTTATATGACATGCTGGAAGAATAATATGATATCAGTGATTCCTAATGTGAATTTAATTACTAATATTGGATTTGATAATCTGGGTACTCATACAACCGGGGATCATTTATTTGCAAATAATCACGTATATAATATTTTACCGATAAAATTTGTCGATAAAATAGAAAGGGATGAAAATGCTGATTTGTATCTGCATAAACATTATGTTCAATCTTCTGAATATGGTTGGGCAGGTTTTAAACGTTTACCACATCGGATAAATAAAAGGTTAAAAAAACTTGTTGGTAAAAAAGGAAGTTGGTTATGAAAAAGGGAATACAATACTTTATTCAAAAACTCTTAGGTATGGTGCTGAATGAGCCACTTATACCTGTTAGTAAGACAACCGGTTATAGCCTTGTAAAATCGCAATGTGCTGAATTCCAATATTCATCAAGAGCAAAGTATTATTCACCTTTTTATTTTTATAAGGTTTCATTAGGTGAATACTCCTACATTGCTCGCAATGCAGATATCACAAATACAGAAATTGGACGATTTTGTTCAATAGGTCCTAATTTTTGTTGCGGATTAGGTATCCACCCTACGAATGGGATCAGTACTTCACCCACCTTTTATTCCACGGCAAGACAAAACGGAGTGACATTTGTTGCTGAGAATAAAGTTGTAGAGTCGAAACGTATCATTATTGGAAATGATGTATTTATTGGGGCGAATGTAACCGTACTGGATGGCGTTACTATTGGTAATGGTGCCGTTATTGGTGCCGGTGCAGTTGTTACTAAAGATATTCCTCCTTATGCCATAGCAGTAGGTGTTCCGGCGAAGATTTTGAAATATAGATTTGATTCTGATCAAATAGAAAAATTACTAAAATTGGAATGGTGGAACTTTGAAGGTGAAAAGCTGAAGGAAGTTGAGAAATATTTTTTTGATGTAGAAGAATTTATTTTAAATTGCAGTGAATTTGAGGATACATAATCAAATCAAGTAATAGGAAAGATATAATGTCATATTCTACAGTTTTTACTTTTTAAATTGAATTATTCGTTTTTATTACTTAAACTAGAAATGAGCATTTAAACAGATTTAATCCAAAAGTCCAAGTTCGTTACGAGTTCTATACCACAACTTTTAAAAAATAATGATGACCGTATGAAAATACTTATCGTATGTTCCGCCAATTCCGGTAAAATAATGCCATTTATTACCGAACAAGGCGATGAAATAACCCGACAAGGACATGAAGTGGATTACTTCACGCTAACCTCGAAAGGTGTAAAAGGTTATTTGAGTCATCTATCAAAATTAAAAAAACAACTAAAATCAAAACCATACAATATAGTACATGCTCATTTTGGATTGAGTGGTGCATTGGCTGTTTTACAACGTAAAGTACCGGTAGTGATAACATTTCATAATGGCGAAACGCTTACAAAAAGAGGAAACCTGATTTCCTCCCTTGCTTCGCTCTTTTCGGTAGGGAATATTTACGTGGCTGAACATATTTATCGGCTCACGTATTTTAAACAAAAAAACAAATCCCTGATTTTACCTTGTGGAATAAATTTAGTTCAAATGAAGTTGATTCCTACAGTTGAAGCTAAAAAACAAATGCAACTGTCGGATGAAAAAATCAATATCCTGTTTGGTGGAGTATTTGCCAACCTGCGTAAGAATGAACCATTAGCCCGTGAAGCCATTGCTCTGACTGGTCAACAAGAAAATATTAACCTGATAGAACTGAAAGGGTATAGCAGATCCGAAGTGAACGCCCTTTTTTGTGGAGTAGACTTACTGCTATTGCCTACTAAAAGTGAAGGTTCTCCCCAAGTGGTGAAAGAAGCGATGGCCTGTAATTGTCCCATTGTGGCAACTGATGTGGCAGATATAAAAGTACTTTTAAACAATACCGAAGGTACGTTTCTGACGAACTTTGATCCGCAGGATGTGGCGGACAAAATAAACAAGGCCATCGCGTTCGGGAAACGAATCAACGGCAGGGAATTTATCAGCCGGTATGATAATGAGGTAATTGTAAAACAGATATTGGATTTTTATAAGAAAGTATTGAGTTAAGTTTGTGATCGGTAGTTTCGAGTTCTGAGTTCTGAGTTTCGAGTTTTGAGTTTTGTGAATCTGATTCAAACAACTTAACCTCTTAATTTTTTAAACCATTCGAACTTCTCAAACCTTCAATCCTCTCAAACTTTTCAAATAATCGAACTTTTCAATCAATTTATATGAAAGCAATTCAACAAATAGTTATTTACCTAAATATTCTGCGGTTTTTTCCACATCTGATTTGTTTTAGTTTATCAAAGAATAAATCCGTTATCAAGTTGGATTTAGAGGCTTATAAAAACGAATACTGCATTAACTCATCCTTATATTATAGCTTATTGCATTTTTTATTTTATAACCGTTCATTCCGTTCTCTGTTTTATCATAGAATTGGCAATGCCAAATGGTTGATTCAGTTCCTGGGGCGGGGCATGCAACATCTAACTCTTACCAGGATTCCCATTGGTTCGGGTTTATTGCTATTTCATGCGTATGGAACAATATTGAATGCAAAGTCAATCGGTAAAAATTGTCGTATTGTTCATAATGTGACCTTGGGTGATAAAAATGGTGAAAAGCCGGTCATTAAAGATAATGTAGAGATACTAACCAATGCCGTAATTGTTGGAGGTATAACTATTGGTAACAATTGTGTTATTGGTCCGGGAGCAGTCGTATTCAAATCAATTCCTGATAATTGTGTGGTGGTTGGAAATCCGGCGTATATTTTGAAAGAAAATGGGGTAGTTGTCAATCGCAAATTGTGACTATAAACTATTTACAATAAACAATCTACAATAAGCTTTTATATGCTCTTCAACTCCCTTAGTTTTGCCATTTTTCTGCCGATTGTATTTTTACTTTACTGGTTTGCTACCGGTGGAAAATACAAACTTCAAAATATTTTGTTGTTGGTTGCCAGTTACTATTTTTATGGTTGTTGGGACTGGCGTTTTTTGTTTTTATTGATATTTTCAACCGGACTTGATTATTTTACCGGTCTTAAAATGGTCGATGCACCTAATAAGAAGGGCAAACGATTTTGGTTTTGGTTGAGTGTATGTGTCAATCTTGGCTTTCTGGGAGTTTTTAAATACTATAATTTCTTTATCACTTCATTTGCCGAAGCTCTTACTCATGCAGGTATACATGCTCATTATTCCACGCTTCAGGTTATTTTACCGGTTGGTATATCGTTCTATACATTTCACGGGTTGTCTTATGTCATCGATATTTATAATGACCGAATTAAACCGGAACGGAATTTTATTCATTATTCGGTTTTCGTGTGTTTCTTTCCTTTATTGGTTGCAGGACCTATTGAGCGTGCCACGCATCTGCTACCTCAGATAACCCGTAAAAGGGAATTTGACTATAACAAAGCTGTAGATGGTTTACGCCAAATCTTATGGGGGCTGTTTAAGAAAATTGTTATTGCAGACAATTGTGCCACGTATGTGAACCAGGTTTTTAATAGTTATGAACATCAAACAGGAAGTACTTTATTGCTGGCAGCCATTCTTTTTGCCTTTCAGATATATGGTGATTTTTCAGGTTATTCGGATATTGCATTAGGTACTGCACGGCTTTTTGGTATAGAGCTGTTACGCAATTTTGCATTCCCCTATTTTTCTCGTGATATTGCAGAGTTTTGGCGGCGGTGGCATATTTCACTCACTACCTGGTTCAGGGATTA
>Ga0214227_1000261_pt1 | contig 13007 bp, 7 predicted proteins | sample TroBogypolimnion_37_FD_153065 | JGI IMG/M metagenome (GOLD analysis project Ga0214227, IMG submission 153065) | Freshwater microbial communities from Trout Bog Lake, WI - 16OCT2007 hypolimnion | ecosystem: Environmental > Aquatic > Freshwater > Lake > Hypolimnion/Profundal zone | place: Trout...
CTCTGATACCATTGAAGTTCGTTATTCCGTTGAAATCCAGTTTCATAGCCCCAGATTGTAGAATCAGGTTTACCCTCATAGTTAAACTCCTCGCTGAATACCAGTTTCATTCCGGCAATTTTGGGTGGGATGCCTGAATCGGGAGAAAATGGATTGGCTGCCTGAGCAAATGAGCTTATTATGATTATTGATGAGAATATAATTTTTTTTGTCTGCATCATGTAAAAAAGTAATAATTAAATGATTTAACCAGACAGGTGATACTTTGAAATAGTTTAGCCTTCATTCTTTGAATTTCTTTATGTTATTTCAGAGTTGAAAGGTACAACATAATTCTCCTAATCATGCAAAGATAAGCATATTTAGCAGAAAATGAGTCAATAAAAAATGCTACGAAGCTTGCACCCCGAAGCATTTTTTAATTGTATAATCTTTAAATTTTATTGAACTGATATTTTTAGTACGGTCGAACCTGTTTTCACGACATAAAGTCCTTGTGTCAAAGGTAAAATAGTATTGTTACCTTTTACAACTGACGATGCCACTTTGGCTCCATTGACTACATAAACATTAACTACATCTCCTACTATAGCATTTCTGACAATTAGTGATTTATTAGCTGAGTAAACCAATAAATTATTGTTTACGTTTTCCACTTTAGTTGCAATTGAATTAGTACCGGTAACAAAGGATCCGAAAGTGTTAAACAATGCACTATAAGTACCACCACTATAATTAATACTACTATTATTATAAGTATTGTTGCCTGTAGATTCTCCAATTACAGCATAGAATACTGAATTGGCAATCATATTTGCAACAGTAGCATCCACTACAGAAGGCGTAAAAGCAAGTGTTGTTGCACTTGGAGTAGTTGGAGTTACAGTCCATTCCCGTAAATTGTAATTTACTCCTGCATTTGCAGTTCCGGAAAGTGTTCCAGAAACTTTTACAGCTGTAGGAGTTCCTGTAGTTGGATTTATGATTACAGGATCGTAGCTTGTTGTTGCTGATGCACCAATAGGGAATAAAGTTGCAACTCCCGAAGTTGTAGGAGCAGTTAATGTTCCTGTACCATTGGTAGCAACATAGCTTGATGCAGACCCTCCGCTAATTGATCCGGTTGTGAGGTTGTTATCTCCGATAGATAATACTCCACTTGTCAGATTTAAAGCTCCTGAAATATTTTTTACATCAGCCATAGTTACTCCATTCGAATTATTTACTAACAGATTAATCGGAGTAACTGACCACTCAGAAGCTCCTGCTGTGGACATTGTTTGTGCCGAAGTTCCGGCATATTCTAATGTAGATAATGCTCCGTAGGTCAAACCTAATGAATTAAGACTAAGAGTGGCAGTGCCAGCCAATGTCAAGCTTCCATTTACAGTTGTAGCCATCGATAGTGTTTTTGCAGAAGTGCCACTCAATTTCAAATTATTATAGGTGCCAACGGCAGTAGTGGCACCTGTGCCTATACCAACTAATAGCGTTTGAGTCCCGGCCTTATTGTACTCAATGGTTCCATTATTCGTGACTGTGGTCATTGTTATCTGCGGAGCGGCACCACCGAGCAGAAGTGTGCCATTATTTGTGAAAGTGCCTGCCGGGGTACACAAGGAAGCTGTGGCATTCCATGTACGCATCAATATAGGAGTGCCAGCTGTATTGTTTGAGCTGAATGTTGCACCACTGGCGATTGTGAAATCGCCTTGCCCTGCTGTTCCGTTTTCTAAGAATATCGCAGCATTTTCACTTAAAGTGCCACTGTTGACATTGATATAAGATGCTTTGAAATTTATTGGTAATGTGATAGTTTCACCAGCATCCAAATCGATATTGAGTGTGAAAAATCCAGCAGTTGTAGTTACTAGATTAGTATTCCATTCACCTGAATTTACCAAATTACGACTTTTGCCTACCACGCTCACTTTACCTCCAGTAGTTGATAGAAATGGGTATTGATATAATTTATAGCTACCAATTGGCGAACCAGGGAAAGCAGTCGCATTTGTAAAACAAGCCATTTTCCCTGATACACGTAATGTGTAAGTTCCTAAAGCAACTCTTGAAGTTGCCCATTGAACTGCATCATAAGCACCCCAACTTGCTCCTATATGTATATCATTACACGCAGCATCTGCTGTCAGAGTAGTAATATTTCCAACTACTAACCAAACATTGTTTGTAGCTGTTGGGTATTGACCAGTAGTAGCATCATTCCAGGTAGTGCCATCATATACCTGCCATTTAGTATAATCAGTCCAATTACCCCCACCTTTTGTTCTGAAATCACCTGCTACTTGTGCATGACTGAGCTGAGCAGTAAGGAGAATAATTGCTAAAACAAAAAATTGTTTTACAAATGACATGTTTCTAAATGAAGCAATCGAAAGAAAAGTAATTTTTTTCATGATTTATGAATTTTAGTTAGAATTATAAAGTTGTTGTTTATATTCATTTTATTGGAACAGAAAACCATTTGAAGGTGTGTGCAAAGTAAAGTAAATAGGTAATTAGAAAAGTCGAATTTGAATTCAAAAACGATTAGAATTTGACCAAAATTGCCATTTACCTTTTCATTAATTTTACAGGAGCATATCCTTCACATTTCAAAATATAAAAGCCTGAAGGCAAATTCCCTGTTTTGATCCTCGCACCGGAATAAATGCTTTGTAAAGCCAACCTTCCCTGAACATCATACAGACTTAGCTTTTCACCTTCGGCAATGCCATTCAATTGAAATTCATCGCCTACCGGGTTAGGGAAAATGCTGAATTGTGCACCAGACACATTTTCAACTCCAGAAGCATTATTTACGGTAATCGCAAATTCCTTGGTAGTAAGCCGTGAAATATAGTCACGTCCACGTACCTGTATGCGGTAAGTTCCGGGGGTGGTGTAGGTGTACTGGTCCTGATAAAATGTTGATACCAGCGTATCTGTACCCTGGAATATATACCAGCGATAAAAAGCATCGTTATTTTCAAGGGTTTGTTTTGCACCGGTAAGATTAACCGTTAATGGTGCATTTCCACTCAACGGATTTACATTCATATCAAAAACACCCAGTGTAGGATCTATCCCGGCAACCGGCTCCCAGTGAGTAGATTTGTTTTGGCTAATGTCCGACGATGAAATCAGCGTTAATAATGTGCCGACAGTAATGTTATTACCTACCGGATTAATAAATTTACCTGAAGCCACATTTTTAAGAGCAAAATAGTTGGTACCCGGAATTGAATCCATTTCCCACAGCTGATTACTGCTTTGACTATCAGTTTCCACCACCACGGAGTCATTGCGTACACTCAGCATCAACGAGTTGCTGTTTACTTTTAATTTGTAGATATTTCCGCTGGTTTTAGTCATGAAAAAAACTTCGTTTGTCGGGGCAGTGGTCGTACTGATACCACCCATAAGGGCTGTATTTAATTTCCCGGCGGTAGTAGAAATCTGGATTCTTCTACGATAGGTACCATCGGTATTGCGCGAAACAAAACTGAAGTTGTGTAAATCATAGGTAACCGTATTGGATTGAGCTGCAATAAGTTGTTTCGCAGCTGATATTTTGGTTCGGTAAATCAATGGATTTCCTCTGCTTGGCAAACTTTCAAAATCCCGATAAAAAATACCTCTGGCCGACAGTACCGTTTTTGATGGAGCTGTACTTAGGTATTTTTCGAAGGAGTAACAAAGCGAATCAACCATAGTCACCGGATTACTCCAGGCAAAAAGAGCATAACGTTCGATAAATGGTGCAGCATTCATTTTGGTTACAAAATCTTTTTGGCCGTTATACATAGTTAGCATTTTATCGCTTGCTACAGTATTCCACGAAGCACCGTAATTAAATTCGGTCACCCAGACAGGAAGATGATACTTGTCGTAAAAAGGCTTATAAACGGTATTCACATAGTTATCGCCAGTGCGCCTTTCGTAGGAGTGAAAACACATGAAATCAACCCGATAACCCAAAGCCAGGGCTTTAGTCATAAATGTGTCAAGTTGGTTGGAGTTAACAAATGCTGGTGATCCTAAACGCAAACCAGTAGCCAATAATTTAGGCCAGTTACTCAGACATTGTGCAATCGTCATATTGGCCTCTCCGGTTCCATCAGGTTCGTTAAAAGCAAGTAGACTGGTAACGTCCGGTTTTGTTTTGAGTGTAACAGAATTATCATCGATGGCCCAGGTGCCCCATTGCATGGGAACATATTCTTTTTCAATTGTCGATGAAGATGACGGACTCCAGTTGTAATACCAATTGGCATTGAAATCGGTAAAATTACCACCAATTCCCTTTTTGGAAATCCACCGCCAGGGAGCTACCCGCACAAACATGACCGTATCATTTTTACCGTTTAACATCCCATTAACAATTAAATCACTATCTTCGGCAATATAGACTTTACTGGGACCTGTACCATCCTGATTTTGAGCAATGGTAGCCATATAGCCTTTTTTCAGCAGCATAGATGCGGCTTTATTCGTATTGTTTGCACCTATGTTTGTTCCGGTACTGTAACTCACCCGAAAGTACTTGCTGACTCCGGTAAGATTTGCACCAGAATACAGATACATGGCTTTAAAAGATGCCTGCTGAGGGATGACCACAGTTCCACCATAATACTCGGCAACCCGCATATTGCTGCTAACGATGGCTGCTACACCATCCAGAGTGATTTGTGCTGCATATTTATCAATAACTTGTTGAGGAGTAAGCGAATGAAAAAACAGGAAAGCACCTTGTCCTACAAAATTTATTTTTGTAGTAGCCAGAAGAGCGTCACTTTCATACAAATGTAATTGAGAATTGCCACTGAGGGTTAGAACAGGGGTATTTACTTTCCCTGTCAAAACAATGGCGCTGTCGAGGGTAACTGATACCGCTGAATTAAAACCTGAAACAGTTCCATAATCTGTACGAACAGTCGCTTTTTTGAATGTAATTTTCCCCGTACCGGCATCCAGAGTTCCTTTTACTTCTTGATCGGTTCCAATAGTTGCCTTTGACCCAAAATACACATCTCTGTTTATGGCTGTAGCCGATGAAATAGAGGTTGCCAGTGCATTCCCGGTAGCTTCATCGAGCCAGTTAGCCGAATTGAACAGGGATATTTTATTAATATTCCCGGTCCAACTAATCTGTTGAGCAGAAGTGAGTCCCACGATAAGAAAACTGATAAACAGAAGTATGATTGATTTTAATGTCATTTTTTCAAAATAATTTTAAGGTCAAAGAAATTTGAAAACCGGTGTTTAAATGAAATCCCTCTGCTTATATCCAACAAGCAGAGAGATTCTTAAGTTCTTAGTTTAAAGCAACTTTAATGGTTGCGGTCTTTTCGTTGGCGACTAAGCGAATGAAGTATATACCTTTGGCAGTTGGAGCTGAAAGTACGGTTGAATTTTCACCCGTAGCAGCACTCACCGATTGAGTTTTCAACATACGTCCGTTCAAATCCAGCAATTGGATTTGGGCATCAGCATTCGTTGTCAGGGTATAGCGAACATTCAACATACTTCCACTTTGAGTAGCACTTAAGCTTCCGGCAGACATTTCAGTTTCATTAATCCCAGTCGGAGCCGGTGAGTATGCACCTGTCATATCGTAGGTGAATGAACCTAAGGTTATATCAGTAACACCGGCTTCGCTGTCTTTACCAAAACGAACGTAGGGTACTACATCGACTTGTTCTAACTTCAGGTCATCAAACCACATATTAGCCCAGCCCGGGTTTTCATTGTTGTTCCAACCATTATGAAAGGTAATGTTGAGTGTTCCGTCATTGGGCACATCGAACAGATACGATTTGAAATTGAAATTCTGATTATCATTTACCATGGTGGTTACAGGAACAAGTATTGCCCCACCGGTTCCATCCATGGCGATACTTCCTTTATAAGCCTGATATTTTAAAGCAGTCTTTGACCAGAAACTGAATCTATACTTACCTGCTGTTACCGGACGTTTGATGATAAACTGTCCTGTAGTTCCATTATTAAACCAGATACTTGATTGTCCTACCTTTACATTTGCTTTGGCTGTATCAATGCCAATATGACACCAGGTGCTCATGGTAACATCCCAATTACCACCCAAATCGGCTATAAATGCCGGTTCATTGGGATATATGGTTTTATCCGTTGCCGAATTATAGGTGAAAGGCTTTTGGTAACCGTATGTGCTGAGAAAATCTTCAAAGAACTGATCCACTAATACATCTTCAATATCTGTGGTAAAGGGTGTAGTACTAAAGACTCCGTCAACATCGGCAGTTGCAACAGCTACTCCATCCCGATAAATATGAGCAATATCCGATGCATCAATAGCCACCCGATAGGTATGCATACTGCGATTGTCCAGGTTATTAACCAACACTTCTTTGGCAGCAGAAGGATAATAAGTCATGTTGTAAATAGCGGTGGTATCAATATTGATCATAAAGCGTTTTCCGGGTAAACCCTGAAATTCCATATTAAAGCCATTTTTCGGCGATTTGGTAATGGCAACTTTTGCCTCAGCAGTATATGGTCCATTCAATACAAAACCTGAATCGGGAATTGCATACCATTGAACTGGTGTATATAAAGAAGCTTTGGTCAGAAAGTTCAATCCTTCAGGTCGCTGAGTAAATGTGACACTGTCCGTGTAGGTAGCCATCTGTCCAAACTTAAAGGAAGTTGGTTTACCTTGTCCATTGTATTTAGGAGTCCCTAAATTCTTAGGCGTTACCTGAGCCATCATTACCTGAGCAAAGAACAGACAAATAGCTGTGAAAAGTGTAATTTGTAATTTTCGTTTCATAATAGTTGTTTTTAAAATTTGAAATTCAGTTAGTGTTTTTTGTTGTAATTCTACGACACAAAAATACAGTACATATATAAAAATAAGGTTTAATAGTTGTTCATTTAGGTCGAACCAGAGTTCAAAAGTGAGTTCCTGTTTATTTGCTCGGAGAAAACGTTATCTATTTCTTCCTGAAATTGTATAAAACGGAACAAATGCCCGAATGAATAAGTAGTATTGATTTGTAGAAATAACGCATTTAAGTTCCTTTTGAAGAATTTAAAGGGCTTTGATTAATTTCTGTTTCTTCAGCCAATTCTTTAATAATTCAGGCCAGTTATCAACCGGAATTCCACATTTTCGCATTCCAAAACCATGTCCGCCAACTGCAAATGTGTCCAGTTCAGCTTCAATCTTATTCTCTTTCAGAGCTTCAAACAGCTGAATACTGTTTTTTACCGGAACTGTTTTATCATCGGTGGCATGAACAATAAAGGTCGGTGGTGTTTTTTTAGTCACCTGAAGTTCATTCGAATAGAAATTTACTAATTCGTCAGATGGTCTTTTCCCCAACAGATTATCTCTGGAACCCCGATGGGTTAATGTGCTATCCATTGTTACAACCGGATAGCCTAAAATCATAAAAGAAGGACGTTCTTCGTTGGTTTTGAAGTGAGTTCCAACGGTTGAAGCTAAATGACCACCTGCCGAAAAACCCATGATGCCGATTTTAGTTGGGTCGATATTCCATTCTTTTGCTCGTTTATGAACTATTTTCAAAGCCGTTTGAGCATCTGTCAGTGGAACTGTTGCATGTCCGTTTGGCATACGGTAGAAAAGCACGAAAGCACTTACACCAAGGCTATTGAACCATTTGGCAACCTCCGAACCTTCTTTGACGTGCCAAACACTGGCGTAACCACCTCCGGGACAAATAACCACGGCAGTTCCGGTAGCTTTTTCTTTGGGAGCTTGATAAAAAACCATTCTTGGTTCGGAAATATTGAGTATATATTCCGGATTATTAGAGCTTTCAGGAACTTTGATTTCGTTGCTTTCCCGGGGTCCATTCGGATAAAGTTTGATTTCTTCCTGTGCTTTCAATGCACCACAGAACAGGATTAATAAAACCGAAATAAGAATTTGTTTCATATTGGATTACGATTAATGGTCAAATTGATAAAGCTAAAAATGATTTTTGCCGGATTGTTTTATGTTTCCTATTTTTCAGGAGTAATTTTAACTAATACTACTCCGTGAGGATTCACCTCTGCTTCAAATTTAGTTTCAAAAACGCCCAGATTTTTTTGTCGCCATAAATCACGAACAGTTTGCTTGCCGTTTATGCCAAGTTTGTCCCAATTTGCCACAGCTTTTGTGGTAACCAACCCACGATTAAACAAGCCAACCGCAATGGAACCATCTTCCAGCGGCTTTGCGAAAATCTCCATATCTCCCTGCTTATCAACCTTCAATGCCTGTTTGCAAAGCATATCCTGATCGATTTCCAACACTTCGTCGTTTGTCAGCAAACTCAGGGTAAAGGGGTCGAGTTTATCCATTTCGCAACCAATCAGGAGTGGAGCACTCAGCAAACACCACATGCTGATATGGGTAAATTGCTCATCGGCACTGAGGCGTGTTGGATGTGGTTTTCCCCATCCCACATAGCCGACAATCAGCATATCAGGATCGTTAAACTGACCTGGTTTTTGCAAAAAAGCATATTTATCCTGATTAAAACCTATTCCACTAACACTTTTCCAGGTATCGGTGATGTCGCCGGTGGTGCGCCAGAGTTGTGCATATTTCGAAAATTCAGGCGCATTTTTCAGGGCAGTTTGTGTGGAATTATTGGATAAACTCAACACAATATCCCGACCGGTTGCACGCATAGCCTCATACATTTCTTTGGTTTCGGGTGTTTCATTGGGTGCCCAATCGTATTTCAAATAATCAATTCCCCATTCGGCATATTGCTGAGCATCCTGTTTGGCAAACGAATATTTTCCGATGTGATAAGGCAACATTTTCTGGTTGAATTTTGCTTTACGCAGAAAGACGGAATCTTTCAAACCTTTTTCATTTTCTGAAGAACCGCCAAGCCTTCCGCCGTAAGATTTTACCCAGGGTGTGTTGTAAATTCCGACTTTCAAACCCATCGCGTGAATTTCGTCACACATAGCTTTCATATCCGGAAATTTCTTCAAGTCAGGCATTAATGCGTTGAATTTTCCGCCGCGTTCGCCCTGCCAGCCATCGTCCATATTCACATAGCAAAAACCGTGTTGACTCAAACCGGAAGATGCCATGGCTCGTGCCGAAATCAGTGTTTTTTCCTGCGAAACCGAAGTTGCCCAGCAATTCCAACTGTTCCAACCCAGAGGCGGAGTTAGCTGAATTTGTTCGCCAACCACAATTTTGAAGTCTTTTTCGGCTTTGCCTTTTTCATTTTCTGTCCAAATTTTCACCTTATATTCTCCGGGGTTGGAAATTGAACCGGTGATAATACCGGTCGATTCATCCACTTTCAGTCCTGTTGGCAAATTGCTGACTTTAAACGTCATTGGTCTTTTACCGGAAGCCGGAATCAGGTAAAGAAAAGGAGCGTTTGGGCGAACTCCGAAAATCGTTGCTCCATTGATCCGGGGTGTTTCGGCCGGAGCTGGTGTGAGAATAAAAGCTTTCAATGAATCAGTATGTAACTTTTGCTCGGGAGTTTGGGCTTGTAAATTGATTGATAGGGATAAAAGAAAAACAGTAATTAAAAATAAGTTCTTCATGATTTAATTGCTAATAAATTGTCAATATTATTATTGCTGAAATTTTGATAACGGAAATAGGGTAGCAGTTATTTCGAATTATAAAAATCCTTCATCACATACCACGCTTTTTTTCGCATGCCTTTGTCCGAAACAAGTCCTTTCCTGTTCCAGCCATTCTGGTTCACATAATTCAGACGGTTTGGCGAGCGGAAATCAAACAATACCCAGGGTGTAATTCCACAGAGGTTCGGGATATTCTTAAACATCTCAATATTATCGAGGTATAATTTCTCCTGATATTCCTCACTCCAGGATGAAGCTACATCAACTGCCCCGTGTTGTCCGTAAACGGCTTCACCGCCAAACTCCGATATTATCAGCGGTTTATCTGCAGCAACATTCCATTTCAGTTGACCCGGCGCGAGCGGAAAAGGCGTGTACCAGCCCATGTATTTATTTACCCCAATCAAATCGAGTGACTGCGTCAGGCTATCCGGCAAGCTAAATGTTGCCGTCTCTTTGCTGTATTTAATATTGTCGAAAGCTGCTCCTATAAGCCTTGAATTATCTAATTCTCTAACTTCTTTTGCTAATTCAAAAAGAAATCTGTTTCTTTCTGGTGAAGGCTTTGTTTCATTGGCAACACTCCAAATGATGATGGCAGCCCGATTTTTATCTCGGGTTATCATATCTTTAAACATAAGCCCGGCTTTTTTCATAACCGTTTCATTGGCAAAATCAATTCCCTGCCAGATGGGTATTTCTTCCCAAATCATCAAACCCATTTTTTCAGCCATTCTCAGCATTCGTTCGTTTTGCGGATAATGTCCGGTACGTATAAAGTTGCAACCCAGGGCTTTTACTTCATTTAAAATCTGTGCTGCATCAGATTCAGAACAAGCCCTGCCCATACGTTGAGCAATTTCTTCGTGGAAATTCACTCCTTTCAGGAATAGGGGCATTCCATTTAAGAGTATTTTTGTGCCTTTGGTTTCAATCGTTCTGAAGCCGATATTTTCAGCTATTGTGTCGTTGCCCGAAGAGAAAAAAACCTTGTATAATTTGGGATTTTCAGGATTCCACGGCTGAGGTTTGGCAGGAATTTCAAATGACACTTCACCGGCATCATTGGTGGTGGCAGTTTTACTGATTTTTAGTTCAGGAATGTTGATTTCTACTTTTTGAGCAGTTTGAGCTCCATTAAGCCGTACAAATCCGGTAAGTATTGAACCGGAACCTTTTTTGAGTTGAATTTTGTAATCTGCTATAAAAGACTTTGGTGTTTGAACTAAAAATACATCCCGGGTTATCCCTCCATAATTCCACCAATCAAAATTCAAGGCAGGGATATTTTCTTTCTTTCGATCATTGTTCACCATCACCACAATATCGTTATCGCCTTCTTTCGCGAGCGAAGTAATATCAAACTGAAAAGGCAGAAATCCACCTTCGTGACTACCCAATTCAACCCCATTCAGCCAAACACGTGTAAAATAATTAGCTCCGGCAAAATACAGAAATTGCCTCTTTTCTGGGTTCACACTTAGCTTCACCGAGCGTTGATACCATACATTACCTTCATAGTATTTCAACTCCGGCAATTGGGAGTTAAAATCGCCTGGAACATTTAATCGGAAAGCATCGCTAAAACTGTATTCAATAAAATCGGTTTTACCAACCGCCTTTTTATTTTTATAAAAACCAACAATTTCACCCCTCGAATAAGGGTCTATGATAGCGTTCCACTCTCCGTTAAGCGATACTACATCGTTACGGCTGTATGGATTCAACAGAATTGATTCAGAAAAAATACTGAACGTTGTTAAAAGGAATACGATGATTAAATTTGCTTTTTTCATATTTTAATTGAATCTTATATGCTATTTGTTTGAGTCAGACGTGTTCTATACATCATCATTCACACATTTTTTGTCTTAATTTCAATTCCCGGTTACTATCCCAATAGGCACAATCCAATTGAATAAATACCGAGGAGTAAGGAATGGTCGATTCTGTTTTCAGCACAACTACGCTAAAAAGTTTAGATGCTGAATCAAGCTTTGCAAACACATCGTTGTGAAGTATGGTTTGCACCTCATAGCCTTTGAGTGAGGCGAGGATACTCTTTTTCAGGTCGGAAACTCCGGGTGATAAGTCTTCAGTAATGTAGTTAAATTCCAGATCGTTAAAAACAATTGGTTTTACGTGCGTTGAATTTGAAATACTTCCCAGCACTTCCTGCAAAACTATGGGCAATTGTTCGCCTGTACTAATCACGGTCATTCCCTGAGCACTTTGCAAAGGGTATGCCTTGTCAACTACCAGCACCCAGTTACGATGACCAAGCAAGGGTAGCTTTTGGTCAAATTCCGACTTCCAGTTATTTGTTGGTTTTGTGGAAGACTGATTGCATGATAAGTTTATCAATGCAATTATCGCAATTAAAAATAAAAATATGTTGGGTTTTATGGCATTTTTCATCTCACAATGCTATTTTAACGGTTTTTTCTTCACCTTCGTTGATATTAAGTTTCAGTTTGATTGGTTTGAAATTATCTTTCAGGGAAAATTTTTCAAGCATAAGATTTCCTTTTAATACTTTAATTGTTGCACTTTCTTTTGTCACAGTGCAGGTTCCCCAGGCGTAGCCGTTGCTCCAGAAATAGGTTCCTGGCCTGGAAGTTATGGTCATGGAATGTTCAACGCCGGAATATGAAAATTCGCTCAAGGCAAGTATGGCTGCCCAGCTCGCCATGGATCTGGCATAGTGATGTCCGCATTCGGGCTCACTAAATGGATTGCGCTTTGAACCGTTGTGACGGTCGCGAATGGCTTGAATGCACTTTAACGCATCTTCTTGTTGTCCTTCGTAAATCATTTCCACCGCAGCTGCATATTCAAATCCGGTCATCACTTCGGAGAAATACGGAAATGGCACTTCCAATCGTCCTTTCGGCCACGAAGCCATCAATAAACCCGATTCATTGCCCAAAACATAAGAACGCATATTGTTGAAATGATCTGAAAAATCAGGCACAAAATTATACGTGATTACACTTTTAGAAGCTGTTTGAATATTAGCTTTATTACCCAAATAGCCCAATCCGCAGATATGCGCCATATATTGCCCCACTAATTGATCCACCAAACACCCGCTGCCCAACTGAAAGGGTGGAATCTTTGTTGCCGGATTCATCATATCCAGATATTGAAAAGTTTTTGGATCGGTAATCTTTTGCTCGTAATACGAACCGTTGAACAGATTGGCATCCATCCACTGTGAGCCTTTACTGAAGAGCATTCGGCATTTCTGTGCAAAAGCTTGGTCATTCATAGCTTTTGCCATTTCTTCGGAAGCGCGCAATGCACCCATATACCAAAATCCCATTTGCGGATTCTGACCAAAATAATTGACATCCATCGTGTTGTGCTGACTTCCTTCCATCACT
>Ga0214227_1000267_pt1 | contig 12832 bp, 9 predicted proteins | sample TroBogypolimnion_37_FD_153065 | JGI IMG/M metagenome (GOLD analysis project Ga0214227, IMG submission 153065) | Freshwater microbial communities from Trout Bog Lake, WI - 16OCT2007 hypolimnion | ecosystem: Environmental > Aquatic > Freshwater > Lake > Hypolimnion/Profundal zone | place: Trout...
GTCACTTCCGCGCATGGTATACATCGATACCCCTTTCAGACCGCCTGTTACCTGTAAAATTCCTTTTAGCCTTGCCATTTTTTTATTCGTTTATAGTTCGTAGTTTACAGTTGGTAATTCATTAGTTTACAGCCGGATTAGAAAAAAGCTGTCAAAAAAAATAAAACAGTTTAAAAAGACGCCACTAATTTCGTTTCCCTTTAGGGCTTAGGGTTATATAAATAATGATTACAAAGATAGTAATAATTATATTAAAACTAATATATAACTCTATTTTAAAGATGAGCTTTAATATAGCTTTATATGAGTTATATCTATACTATAAATTAGCTATATATAAAATTCAGAGCAAAATGAATACAGTCCAATCGGACTAACAGCGTAACACTATACCGGTTAGATTCAATCAATTAGAAACTATGAAGTCGTCTCGACTTTTTATAATGTCGCTCCCACGGAGCTTCTTATCCTTAATAATTGATAATCAACACCATAACATAACTCCTAAAGGAGTATTTTTTAAGCTTCGTTGAAGCCTTATTATGCCAGAACTGTTCATAAATTATGTTCTTCGGAGCTCCGATAGGAGCGAAATTATAATCAATATATAAAAGTCAAGACGGCTTCTATCATGAAGACAGGTACTGATTCAAAATCGGGCACTAAAAAAGCCGATAATCAATCTTACCGGCTTTTAAAAAATTAAAAATCTACTTATTAAGAGAACGACATTCCTCCATTGATATCGATATTCGTTCCTGTCAGATAATCGGAATCGGCACAAGCTAAAAACAACACCAAATCGGCAATATCACCGGCATCACCTTCACGGCGCAGTGGATAAAGGCCTTTCATACGTTCGCGATTCTCCGGCGTATTAAAACGGTCGTGAAACGATGTGGCAATTGTTCCCGGTGCCAATGCATTAACCCGAATTCCCTGTGGACCAAGTTCTTTAGCCATGGAGCGTGTAAATGTCATAACCGCACCTTTGGCAGTGGCATACAACGAAGCTCCCGGTCCGCCACCATCACGTGCAGCCAACGATGAGAAATTGACTATTGCCGAACCGGCCGGCATGTGTGGTACCGCTTCGCGGGTACAAAGCCAGCAACTTTTCATGTTTACATCCATTAAAAAGTTGTACCAATCTTCATCTTGTTCGGTGATGGATTTTCGTCCCACCAGACCGCCAACCACATTGGCCAATACATGAATCTCACTTCCAAATGATTTCAATGTTTCTTCAAACAGCCGTTTTACATCAGCTGCTTTTGTCATATCGCCCTGAACAATGATTCCTTCTGATCCCAATTCCTGAACCATTTTCAGTGTTTGGTTCGCATCCTCAGGATTATCGAAATAATTGATGACCACTTTTGCTCCTTCCGAAGCAAGTTTTACAGAAATAGCACGTCCTAAATCGCGTGCTCCACCGGTTACAACGGCTACTTTTCCTTCTAATTTCATAAATTCAGTTACTATGTGTTTATTTACAGTTTAGCATTTGTTTCTTATCAACTTTCAATTATCTAAAATAGCCATTATATAAGTTAACGTGAGTTCGACACAAGCAATCTGCTTAAAATAAGCGATTTACACGTTAGAATCCTGAAAGGATTCAATGTAAATAATCGCGGGTGAAACCCGTGTATAATGAGCAGCCGAATTCGAGAACCCTAAAAAGGGCTTAATAACAGCAATTTACATATTGAACCCTTTCAGGGTTCTGCTATATTTTCACTAGCACCCACGGGTTTCACCCGCGGTTATTCACATTAAAGTCCTGCGGACTTTTAAAATGAGTTATTCATTGAATTTTTAGAAATCTTATCCCGAACTCACGTTAAGTTATGAAATTGTTGTATTTAAGTGCTGATTTTAATAATAGTACACAAAGAGAAAAACTGAACAGTTTTTCTTAGCGACTTAGCAACTTAACGTTCTTCGCGGTCAAAATGATTTTTCAAAATATACATTGAACTTATATAAACTCTAAAGCTAATTGGTAAATGATAAAATGGTCTATTATTTAATTTGTTCTATTATTTAATTTGTTCTATTTTCCCAACCGTCAGGTATACAGATGCTATCGACATGGGCACTAAAGCCGCAAGCAAACCGAACAATAAAGTCCAGCTTTCAATTTTTCCGGCAAACAGGATGGCTAAGATTGTTCCAAGCACTGCCGCTGCACCACCCAAACCGGCTAACGACCCGACTGATTTTCCGCAATGCAAATCGCTCGGCAAGGTTTGAATATTGACAATCGTAAATTGAAATCCGCCTAAGACAAAAGCCATTAAAACAACTGCTAACACAGCGTTCGAAGCCATTACAGAAGCAATAATGGATGGTATCATTATTAATCCGCCGAACAAAATAGCTGTTTTACGCGCTTTATCAACAGTAGTTCCACGTCGGATTAAGAATCCCGAAAACCAACCACCCAAAAGGCTACCCAACATAGCTCCAACATACGGAATCCATGCCGAAAATGCCAACTCTTTTATATTCAGTTTGAATTCCTGTACCAAATACATGGGCAAAAACGTAACAAACATCCACCAGATGGGATCTAAAAAAAATCGACCGAGAATTACGGAGTAATTCTTTTTGTTGGAAAGTAATTCAGCCCAACTTTTAGCACGTTCGGTCGTCATTTTCGATTCAGGTTGCCCTTTCAGAATATAGTCCCGTTCGGCATCGGTTATCCATTTATGTTCCTTTGGACCTTTTTTATTAATAATCAGCCACGGAATAATCCAAAGCAAACCCAATCCTCCAACCACGACAAAAGTCAGCTGCCAACCCAACGAAATATACAGCATCAATATGACGATGGGAGCTAAAATAGAACCTACTGAGGCAGCAGCACCAAAAAGCCCCTGAGCAAAAGCACGTTCATTTTGAGGAAACCATTCGGCATTGCTCTTTGTTGCTCCGGGCCACGGACCGGCTTCGCCCAAACCAAGCATCATGCGAAACCCGGTAAGCGTCACTTTTCCCTGAGCCAGCGAAGTAAGTGCATCGGCAGTTCCCCAAATTAAAACCGAAGCAAAAAAACCAAGCCGCGTACCAATTTTATCGTATAGCTTTCCTGAAAAAAGCTGACTAAAACCGTAGGCTATCATAAAAAAGATAGTGATATGACCCAAAAATTCTTTGGCTTGTTTTGAAGTTACTTCGGGCGATGCATTGGGATTAACAATGCCCAAATCGTATGCAATTCCCTGTCGGTTAACAAGCGTTTTTCCCGCATTTTTGAATGAAACATTTTTTGCCCGTTGAACGATAACTTCGCCTTTCTTATTTACCAGCCGATACGAATTGTCCGTTGCAAAAAACTGTGCCTGATTTTCGGGGTATGAAAGGTCGATTTTATCAACTAATTTATACTCAATATTGGCAACCCACATATAATTGAGCGTCCCCCGGTCTAAATAGTTGATAATGGTAATGAGCGAAATCAGTCCAATAATCCACCAACGTAATCCTTTGACTTTCATCTGTTATAGTTTGTTATTCCAATAAAAAATCCTGACGCATTGGGCTGAATGTATCAATAATGACACCCTCTTCCAGGCAAACTGCCCCATGAAGTACGTTTGGCTCAACAAAAAAACCATCACCGGTTTTTAAAATTGACTTTTCTCCATTTACCGATACTTCGAATACTCCACTCGCTATATACGAACTTTGTGCATGTATGTGTTGATGTGCATATCCGATTCCACCTGTTTTAAACTTTACTTCCAATAACATTAACTCTTCGTTATAACCCATGAGTTTACGGGTTAATCCACCATCTACTTCCACAGTGGGGAGTTCTGCTCCGAATAAGAGATTTGCGCTTTTTGTTGACATACTGTTTTTATTTATGATTTAAAATTTGAAAAATTTACGATTGAATTTATTTAATTTCAGTGAAATAATAATTTCCGGTAAATAGTATTGATTTGTTGTTTATTGTAACCGTTCTTGATTTTGTTCCGTCAAAATCTGAATTAGCAGTTATAAACAGAAATTGCTGTCTGTTCATTAGAGTAATTCTTACTGCCGAATAGTCTGCATCGTCTTTCAGTAATTCGAGTTTATCAATATTCGACTCTGCTCCTACTGTCACTTCGCGAGTTAAATCGTACAGTCCATGCGGCTCAATGACTGACACAAAAGTATGATTTGTGGCGTCGGGTTGGCGTAACATAAAGCAGGGTGTATTTCGAAGATTGAAATTAGGATCACCTGCACCAATGCGCGTCATCAAAAATTCTGTTTTTTTGTTTGCCAGAGTGGTAATACTGTAAAACCGATTGCCATTGAGTAAGGTAAAATTAGCGGTAGGTTTTATCGTATTTCCGGTAGCTTCGAGCCACAAATGCTGATAACCGTTTTTTTTGCCCAGCGCCTTTAAATTGGTTATGTTTTTATGAATTGTAAAATCGGTCGAAATTAATTGACCGTTATAATAAAACGGAAAATCAAGTTGATGAATGGTATCGGCATTGAGCTTAAAAATATCAATGATAATGGGAAACTCAAATGCCTGATTACGAATTACGGCTGTGGTTCTGTTCATGGTCACTCCTTTGTAAGCATTGCGTTCAGCAGCCGAAATAACCTGCAGATCGGGATTTTTGCTGTCAAAATAATTTATATCGGAATGAAATTGTGAAGAAGTCTTGATATTGCCATTAAAATCAGATTTCCCATCCACCGTTACCGTATTGTGAGCAATGGTTTGTGAAGCCCAGGAATGGTTTTCTCTGGTATAACCACCACCGTCTTTGGCTTCGATATTCAAAAATCGTACCGCCCCATAATCGGGTAAAATGCAATTCCCATTATCGTACAACACCAGAGACAGTTTGTCGTAGTGCCCGTGTGAAAGCCCATGTGAAGTGGCTTTCAGGGTCAGACACATTTGCTTGTCGTCCGTTCCGTTTCGCAAAATTCCGATTCCACCTTCATTGCCAAGCTGACCATCGCGCAGTAAAACGGATTTCAACACAAAGGGTTGGATTTTCTCGGAATTTAGTGCTTTAGCAGTTGCCAGACCTTCGCCGGAAACGATAAATGTGCCTTGTTGACGAGCGATTGCAAGCAATTGCTTATCGGCAGGATTATTTTTACAGGCAATGTCCACTGCATAAACCATTTCCTGCGTATCGTAGCTTTTATCAAGTGCATCGTTCAATTTAAAAAACTCACCGTTGTAAGCACATTGAAGTGAAGTAAGGACAGCTTTTTGCAAAATTGAATTCCGGTAGTTGAAAATATTGAGTGCAGGTTGTTGATTTTGAATAACCTGAGCAAATGTCAGAAATGGCCATATCGCGTATCGTTGATAATAAGGTCCTTCGGTATAGTAACCATCGGGCGAAAAAAGCACATCCAACTGACGGATAAATCCGGTTTTTCCATCTTTATTCGAGCCATACAGTGCCTTTGCAACCAGTTCTTTATCGCCCATCGTATAACCAATCATTCCTACCGCAGCAATCGACCAGGTACCATGATTATGCATTTTATTAAACGTGGCATAATTACTCACATTTCCATTCGAAAGGAATTCTGCCATCGGACGAAAAAGATTTTTCTCAATCAGTTGTCGGTCTTTCTCAGCTATAAGAGTATACACACAATCATACGCATTAGCCGTGTGAACTAACCAAACCGCATCATTCAGCGTTTGCCAGAAAAGCTTTCCCTGTGCTTCCGATTTCTGAATGGGATGCAAGCCCAAAGTCGGATAAAGTTGTGCATAGCTGAGTAACATATCACGCACAAAACGGGCATATTTCTCATTACCTGTAAGTTGATACATAATGCCTGCAGCATTCATTTCGTAATAGTTGTTTTTGTGCTTTTCGTGCGTATATCCGCCACCACCATCTTTTGGAACGGGCACTTCCATCTTTTCGGTTAATGCTTTATCGGCAATGGCTTTCAGTTCGGCAAAAGACTTATCAAATTCGGGATATTTGCCCAACGAGGCTTTAATATCTTTAACTCCGGCAGGAGTCAGAAACAAATTGGGATGCTCAACAGCATAAGCAGTTGCAACCGAAAATAAGATAATTATAAACAACCTGTATTTCAGACTCATACTTAATTTAAAATAATTTTTTCAGAATAATTTTGTCCATTTAGAGCAATGAACTTAAAAACATAAACCCGGGTAACCGAACTAACAGTGACTTGTCGAGCAAACATTGTGAACGGCAATATCAAAAAGGTCAATATCAGTGTATTGAATTTCATTCGCTTCTGTTGATTTTTGAAAATCAAAAAAGTATAGTTGTACTGTTTTTGGTCAGACCTTTCAGACTACTGCTGTAATACTTCTCAAATACAGGGTTCATAGTCAGTTTATCAGCACGATACAATTGCAATAAAAGATTCTTTTGCGCTCCATCCCAGTCGTTTATTTGTTTGTAAGGAAATACACTTTGAGGTTTACCTGCAAACTGAGCCAGGTATTTCAGTGCTTTGCCAATACTTCTACCATCTTCCGACTTCAGGTTGTATAAATCAACATTCATTGTTTTGGCAATGAAGCAAATATCCAGTATGTGAATGAGATTAAAAACCGAATAATGAAGGGCTTTTGTGCGCACCAATTCTGCGGGTTGCTTGCCATCAGGTTCAATTTGAGCAAAAAGCCGACGTGCCGGAAATTCAGTCAGGTAGTTGCGCGCAATGTCTTCTTTTCCAACAAAAAGCGCATAGCGAATTGCCTGAATGTCGAAAGATGTTCCGTGATTATTTTTCGCGTTATATTCCTGACGACCAACTTCGGAAGTCATCATCCAATGCAGGTATTCTGAGAACCAACTCTTCAGTTTCTGAAGATCGATATCGGTAAGCGTAGGCGATTTTTTGAGCAACTCCACTCCATCCAGCAGTTCAATAAAGCGATAGGTCTCAATCATCCCCGCACCACGCCCTTTTCCACCCAATCGCCCATAAATGGTTTGTCCGAAATTCAGATTCGGGTTCATTCTGGTCGACGGATTCAGAAACCAGATACGCAAATTATCGACCGCTTTCACAGCATATTTTTCATCCGAAGTGAGTTTATAAGCCAACGACAATTGAATGACGCTATAAATCAGCGAAGCCAGATTTTTCTTGTCGGGGGTAATAACCGCTTTGTTTATCTCACCATCGCGGCGGATGTAAGGACCTGTAGGATTTGCCGGATCAGGCCACCAGTACGGTCCACAACTGATATAATCGTGCATATCAGCACTCGGAGCAGGTCTATTCTTATCCACCACCGAGGCAATTTTCTTTTTAAGCAGCTTGTCGGCATCTTTTACAATTTGCTCCACTAATGCAGGATTTTCAATACCTGCTTTGCTTAGTTTATCTACATTCCAAAGACGTGGCTGACCGGAAATTTTCCCGATAGTCAGCGCTAAAATTATGACGAGTAAAATGGGTTTTTTCATGGGTTGATTTTAGTAAAACAGGACGTTGTCATCTTTGTCCGAATCACTGATTTTATTTCTGTAAAACTTCACATAGGCAGGTTTTGCAAGAAATTTATCAGCGCGGTACAACTCCCAACAGAGTTTTTTCTGAACACTGTCCCATTCTTTAATTTGCTTGTAGGGGAAATGGCTTTGCGACTTCCCAACATATTGAGCCAAAAAGTCTAAGGCTTTTGAAATACTTCTTCCATCGGCCGATTTGGCATTAAACAAATCCACATTCAGCGATTTGGCGAGACAACACATGTCGAGAATGTGAGTCAGATTGAACGTGGAATATCCCAAAGCAGTGGTACGAGCCAGTTCAAGTGGTTGAGAGCCATCGGGTTCAATCTGCGTAAACAACCTGCGTTCGGGAAATTCAGCTATAAATTTACGTGCAATATCTTCCTTTCCCACAAATAGTGCATAGCGAGTCGCCTGCACATCGAAAGCAGTGCCGTGATTGTTTTTGGCAGTAAATTCTTCATTGCCTATTTCGGTGGTCATCATCCAGTCCAGATAATTTGAAAACCAGCTTTTTAATCCTTCAGCAACTTGTGGTGTATAATGTCTCGAACTTTTGAGTAATTCCACACCATCCAGCATATCCATAAACGAATAGGTATCAATAATGCCTTCACCACGTCCTTTTCCGTTATTTCGACCGGAAATGGTTTGTCCGAAATTCATATTCGGATTCATTTTTGTGGAAGGATTTAAGAACCATTTACGAAGATTCTGAACAGCCTTTGCGGCATATCTTTCGTCCGAAGTCAGGTAATAAGCCACCGATAAATCTTTCACACTTTTAGCCATACTACCCAAAATACCGCGATCGAATTTATCAATTTCATGATTTACCACACCATCTTTTCGAATATATGGGCCACCCGGATTTTTAGGATCAGGCCACCAATAACGCCCGGCACTTATATAATCGTGTTTATCGCCACTGGGTGGAATGGTTTCTTTATCCATAACAGTTAGAATATCAGCCGAAAGTGCTCTGTCAGCATCACGAATAATGTATTTTGCCGCCTCTGAAGTCAGTGATTTATGCTGATTTAATCTATCGATATTCCACAGGCGAGTTTGACCATAACTTACTGAAAAACAAGCGAGAAGAATCAACAAAATTATTTTTGAAACTAATTTACTCATGATAACTTGTAATTGAATACTTCTTAATTACTAATTTTATAAACATCACTTTTCTTTCCGGCAGTAAGCATTGGGAAACTATCAGTCCTAAAAGGAGTTGCCGGTAAATCGGCACTATTGAACAGATTACCTTCACTCCAGTTCGCCCAGCCGTAGCGTACAGCCACCGGTTTTGAGACACCTTCGGCATAAACCACAATCTGATTTCCTTTGATTTCCGCTTTGGCAGGAATAAAATTCTTGTCATTACCGCAAATACTGAATCCCTGTAATTCGCTATCCACTTTCAAGCCTCCGTATACAAAATCGAACGACAGAACCGCCTGATTTCCTTTGAATTCCACATTTTTATAAACCGGTCCGGAATATGGAATATCAAATCCGTAAACGGTATTAAAAGCAATGAGAGCCAATCGTTTACCAACCTGTTCCTTTCGAGGTGGATGAATAGTGGTTTTTTCACCTACATCCATGGTAACAGCCATTCCTGTATGTGGAACCTTTTGCCAGGTCATCAGTTGAGCTTCACGCTGCTCAGGCCAAATGGGTCTCCCTGTGGCATCGGCATTGGCATAGTTGGCTAATTGAACAAACAGGAATGGCATATCGGGATTTTTGAAATCGTTCCGCCATTCGGCTATCAAAGCAGGGAAAAGTGTACGATATTGTTCGGCTCGCCCTGAATTATGTTCGCCCTGATACCAGATAGCACCTTTGACCGAATAGGGAATACAACGCTCCAACATCGTGTGATAAAGTCCGTAGGGACGGTTGAAATGTTTTTCGCCCATCGGCTCTTTGGGTGCAACAGCTTTGGTATTTCCGGCTTTCACCAAATCGCGGTACGCCTTTGTTTCTTCCTGATAGTTGCTGAAAAGCTCTTCATATTTCTGTTTCCCCATGTTGGAAAGATATCTTTCATAGTTTTCAACGATAGGCGATGTTTCCGGATCTTTAAGCAACCACTCGCGGGTCATCCATGTTTCAGCACCCGAACCACCTTTGTAGCAACAGATTACACCCACCGGAACGTTCAGTTTTTTTTGCAAGTCTTTGGCAAAATAATAAGCCACAGCCGACATTTCTGCCACATTATTTTCATTAGTGGCCGTGTGCCAGTTCATATCACCTTTTGTTTTATAACCTTCGTATGGTTTGTACGGCACCATCACGAAATGAATATTCTTGTTCGTAGCATTGGCAACTTCTTCTTTTCCACCCACCGCATTTTGAAGCATAAATCCCATGTTTGATTGTCCGCCGGCAATCCAGACTTCACCTACGTAGATTTCCTTTAGTTTTACAGCTTCATTAGCCGAGGTAACGTTTAATTCATACGGACCGCCTTCTTTCAATGCGTTCAGGTCGATTGACCATTTGCCCGTTTTGTCACTTTTCGATTGAAATTGTTTTCCCTGAATACTGACAGTCACATTGGTGGCAGGAGCAGCTGTTCCCCAAACTACCACTTTGGCATTGCGTTGAAGGACTGCACCTTCGTTGAAAAGTTCGCCTAATTTTAGGTCTTGAGCATTTAAACTAAAAGACAATAGCCATACTAGACAGCTTAAAATGATTGTTGTTTTTTTCATTGTAGAAAAATTAATGAATAAATATTTTGAAATTTGATTCTGCTTGTGAAGTTTTTACTTTCACAAGAAATAAGCCGGATTGATTCAATTTGATTGATTTTTCCTGAGTCAGAACTATCACTTTTCCCAAACAATCAAAAACAGTTGTAATGGCTTTCTCATCGGATACAATATTCAACATATTTCCCGACAAGTTTAAATTTATTCCACAGTTATCATGCTGATTTACAGTCGAAGTTGTAACAGATTTTATTACATTCGTGAGAAATGCAATCACCTCCGTTTCCATTTGTGTATTATAAGCATCCGGAAAACCACCGTGTAAACCTCCCGGAACTGTTGTAAACATGTTTTTTACTCCGGTAGCCTGCAACTTAGCCTGCAATTCAACTGATTGCGAGTAAGGTATTGTCGGATCGGCATCACCATGTATTATGTAAGTGGGTGGCGTATTGGCATCAATCATTTCGTAAGGTGATAGCGATTTAATGAAATCAACATCATTTGACCGAGATCCCAGCCAGGCAACCATACCCGGATATACCGGTTCAAAGGTAATCAAATCTGCGGCACCATACTTATCAATTACGGCCATCACTTTAATTGTTCCTGCATATTGCTGACAATCATTATCATAAATTCGGTTGTTTTGCAAGTAACCGCCTGTTAGTGCCAAATGTCCGCCGGCTGAACCACCCTGAAATATAATCTTGTTTCGGTCGATATGCAATTCGTCAGCGTGATTCAACAAATACTGCATTGCTCCACGAACATCTTCCACTGCAGCAGGAGCAAGAGCTTCGTTTCTCATTCGATATTCCACATTTGCCACTGCCCAACCCTGATTAAAATACATATCAAAGCCACCCTGATCTTCTTTTGCACCGCTTACCCAGCCGCCACCGTGCATATTGATAACCACAGGAACAGGATTGACGGCATTAGTCGGATAGTAAATATCCATGCGACAATTGGTGCTGTTTACGTTTTTGTAAACAACATCGGTCAATCCATTGTAATTAGATGGATAAAGTACTGATTTCAAGGTCTGAAAATTTACAGTAATAGCTTTCGATTGGTTTACTAAATTACCAGTTTCGGCAAATGCACCCTCAGAAATGCTAAGCGTGTAATTTTTGTTTGATCCGGGTGTTGTTGTCAGTGTTACGGGGATAGTTACTACATTATCTGCTAAAATACATGTATTGAGTGGGATTGAAATGCCGTTTAACAGGATTGTTCCACTTGCCAGACTAATATTTTTATTAAAAGTCAGAGTAATTGTTTTTTTCAAATTGGAATAACAAACTTCTCCTTCGGTTGGTGATGAACTGCGCAACGTTAAGTCTGTGGCTTGTTGATAGGTCAAGGTCAAAATTTTGTAAACATACAATCCACTTCCGGTATTATTGGCAATCCGAAGTTTAGAGACAGAATTTCGTAATAACGGTATCACATAAATACTATCGGGTGTTTTTCGTGTTGTATATGTATTAATAATTTGCCATTGACTTCCTACGAATTCTTCCAGTCTGAAACTCATAGCATCAGTTCCGCTGGCAGCATGAATCTGAACTTCGCCAACATTTTTAAGACTTGGAAATTCGAGAACTGCATTTTGCGAACTTTTATCGAGTAATATGCGATTGGTATGCGTTTCTCCCGAAGTACACGTTACTGAACTACTTTGAAGATAAGCTTTCACTAAATTAAATCCATTAATTGTAGATGTAGGATAACTACCTGAATTATAAGTTGTTGTTGCAGCAGTTCCCCATGTTCCATCTCCAAAATCGGTTAATATTGATACCAGTCCCGAATCTAAAGTCTGAAAACTACCTGAAGAATCTGATTCATCCGAGTCGTTGAAATTTACGCCATCACCTTTGGCAATTACCCTGTATGTATAGCTTGTGTTTGGCAATAAACCACTGATTTGAAGGCTGGTAGTTGATCCGTCGGTTGCGTTAAAAGTTCCGGCTAAAGTGACTCCCTGATATACATTGACCGCATAACCCTGAGCATTAGAAACAACTGACCAATTAGCTGTGAATCCATCACCGGCAATTAAAGAGGCAGCACCTACCGCCGGAGGCGTTAATTTTGCTGTATTTTTATTGGCAACAGCCTCAGTCCAGGTAGATGAAACTCTCACAGCACCAACCTTATTAACCTGTTTGCTTGATCCGTTTACTTTAAATTGTAAGGTTTGGAGCGACGTTTTTAGAGTTGCTGATTTGTTATCGCTAATATCGGCTGTTGGTTCAGTTGCCGATCCAATAATCGGATTGATGAATATTGACGCTATTTGAGACGTTCCCCCTGTCTGAAAATCGTATTTTAAAACAACAAAATATGTAGCAGATAAATCGGAATATTCAGTTGATGCCCATTGAATGTCGGCACTTGCTGTACTTCCTCTGGTAGTGCCAAACCTAAAATAGCTCGTGTTTAAAGTACCTTTCCCAACCCATACCTGAGCACCCGTACTCGACCCAATAACTCCTAAACTTATGATAGGAGATTGTGTTTGAGCTTGTGACACTGCGTTGGGCGAGTACAAAAAAGAAACATAAACTGTTCCGGTAGAAATGGCAG
>Ga0214227_1000269_pt1 | contig 12808 bp, 10 predicted proteins | sample TroBogypolimnion_37_FD_153065 | JGI IMG/M metagenome (GOLD analysis project Ga0214227, IMG submission 153065) | Freshwater microbial communities from Trout Bog Lake, WI - 16OCT2007 hypolimnion | ecosystem: Environmental > Aquatic > Freshwater > Lake > Hypolimnion/Profundal zone | place: Trout...
ACATTTTGACATATTTATTTGCAATTTCTGATGTATTATCAGAAGAACAGTTATCTGAAATAACTATTTCTACATCAAAAGACTTATTAAATCTATCCTGAACAACAATTGAGCGTAATGTTTCATTCAAATATTCTGCTCGATTATATGTTGGTATACAAATTGAAAGTAACATAATTATTCCTCGTTTTTTTTTATTCTCCCTCCATTTCCGTTATCGGATTTCCAAACAACATTTTAGGATAAACATTAGTATGAATATCTACTGATACTTCTAATAAGTATGGCTCATTAGGTTTTTCCCAAAGTTTTTTAGTTCCTTCGATAATTTGCTCCTCATTTTCAATACTCGATGAAGCAATTCCATAAGCATTGGCAACTGCAACGAAATTAGGTGCAGAATAACCCCAAACCGTAGAGGCATAGTTACTTTCAAAATAACTATCCTGAAACTGCCGGATCATTCCAAGGCAATGATTATTTATCACCACCATTTTGATGGGTAAATTATTCCGGCTAATTGTTTCTAATTCCTGAATATTTATTTGAAAACCACCATCACCGGCAATAGCAACTACCGGGGCTTTATCGAGCGCAAAACAAGCTCCAATTGCTGCTGGAAGAGAATAACCCATTGCTCCCATACCACCCGAAGTGAGAAAAAGCTGATTTTCAGCTAACTCTATGGATTGTGCCACCCACATTTGATTGCTACCCACATCGGTTGAATATGCTTTCGCTTGTTTGGAAAGCTGAGATAATACATGTATAAACTTATTCGGATTAATTCCCTGAATACTTTGAAGTTCACCGGTATCGGGGCGTTGTAATTTTTTTTCGGTTATTTCTGAATGCCAAGCATCATAATTATGATTATCAAAATCAGTTTCAAGAAGTTCCTGAATAAACGGCAGTATATCTGCCTGTAAAACTTCACAATCTGTTATCCTGTTATTCAATTCGGCTTTTTCAATGTCCACATGAAAAATCTTTTTACCCGAACTAAATGAATTCACATCGGCTCCGGTTTGTCGTAAATCCAACCGACTACCCAGTACTAATAATAAGTCACAAGTCCCCAGTGCATAGTTAGCCCAACGGTTTCCATACGAACCAATAAATCCGATCCGATTGGGATGTTTAAAAGGTATAATATCAATTCCATTGAGTGAAGTTACAACGGGAATATTTAATTTTTCAGATAGCTTTATTAGTTCATTGACAGCGTTTGCCGTTCGAATTCCTCTTCCCACCAGCATCAATGGTTTTTTGCTCCCTGATAGTGATTTTTTTAAATCACGTATAAATAAACTTTGTGCATGAAAATCTGGATGATAAGACAAACTTTCAGTTTCTGTTTGGAAATCATCACATTCAGCATGTTGAAGATTCATGGGAATATCAATTAAAACAGGACCGGGTCTGCCTTCCAACGATAAAGAATAAGCTTTATGCAATATAGATGGTAACTCTTTGGCTGTTTTAATGGCATAAGCACCTTTTGTAATTGGTTTTACAATAGATACAATATCAGTTTCCTGAAAACCAAGTTGTCGAATAGATTTATCAGCCTTTTGCTCATTGACATTCACCTGACCGGTAATAAAAATAGCAGGAACAGAATCAAAATAACAATTACCAATACCAGTAATTAAATTAGTTGCACCCGGTCCACTGGTAGCCAAGGCAACTCCGGGAATATTTTTTATCCGTGCATACGCATCGGCAGCCATTGCGGCAGCTTGTTCATGATGCATACTTACAATAGTTATTCCACCAATTTTGTATAGTTCATCAATAATACGGGTTATCATTCCACCCTGTAACTCAAAAACAGTGTCGATTCCTTTTGATTTGAGAAATTCAGCAATATAAGTAACCACCTTCATTTTGTAAATCTAAATTAATTTAGCAACCATATCTTCCATCGTTGTAGTGTTGCAATATCCAAATGTTGCATCAAACTTGTCCGAATCTCCTACCATAAACATAGTTTGATTCGGTCTGTAAGGTAATACTCCAAACTTTAAAAGTTCCAACGATTTATTTAATTTAGCAGCAATGGTAACCAACAAATCCTTTATTTTAGTAGGTTTCCCTGAACATACATTATAAACTCCTGAATTGTTTTTAGTTGAATTTATAACCTTAAGTAAGCTGTTACAAAAATCATTTACATACATATAATCGTAACATTGATTGCCTAAAGTCAGATCTATTGCTTCATTCTTTTTTAGCTTATCTATAACCATGGGAACTAAGCAGCCTGAATTATCATTTTTTCCTATGACAGAAAAAACGCGTAACCAATACCATTCAATGTTATTATATATGCAGAATGACTTCAGATATTCCAAACAAGCCAATTTTACTACTGCATAATAACCTACAGGATTCACCTTATATTCTTCTGTCACTTTTTCATTAAACTGACCATATTCTGCCTGACTACCTAATGAAATAAACTTCTTTGTATCAGATTCTTTTGCTATTTTCAATAGTTGATACAGAAAATCAATATTGGATAGCTGTGTCTGCAACTCATCCCTCTTATTATTTTCAATTCCATTCCAGGCTGCATGAATAATAATATTTGGTTTAAAATCAATGGCTCTTTCAATCCACTTATCATCATCAGTGTTAACCCACTGAACACTTTTAGTAAATGTAATACATTTATCTAATAAAGATGAATTTCTTCGTGTAACCAATAAGTCAAATCCAATTTCACAAAGTGATTCAGCAATATGAGACCCCAAAAAACCTGTTGCTCCGGTTAGTAAAATCTTCATTTAAATGGCGAATTATACAAATTTAAGAAACAAATTACACGAATTTATTTTACCGTGCAATTCGGCGTTAATTTGTTGTTAATATGTTGTTAATATGGGTCGTTTTATTTCTCTGTGAAACTCTGCATTTTCATTTTTTAACTTTTAATTTTCCCAAACAAAGCTCAAACTCATTTTCTTTATATCCCTTTTATACTAACAATCTATTAAGTAATCTGTTTCAGAAATATTAATCTTCAGTTGTTCTTTATTATCGAATCTAAACTACTAAAAGCAATCTCTTAATTTTTTGCAAGAAAACGGCAACCAACGAACGACCATCAGCAGATAAAGCCTGGCGAACTTTGTTGACCTTTGGTTCGTGTAATTCGTTATAATTTGTGTAATTTATGGTTATTCCCAATCATCAGTCGACACATTACTTGCCGGAACTCCTTTTTCAATCAAACTTTGCTTAAAGAGTTTTATCATTACCGGAGGTCCGGAAATAAAAAAAGAACAGTCTGTTTGATTATCAGTCAATATTTTCTCAATATCAATCATTCCAGCCTCATTCTGATATATAATATTAACTATAAGATTTCTATTAATCTTCTTTGCAGTCTCCAATTCATCCTGATACAAATTCATGGTTTTATCTCTAAACCCAGCATATAAAACCGGGTTTGTATATTCCGTAAAACTGGAATGCGTAAATAAGGATAGAAATGGCGTAACCCCTGTTCCACCTGCAATAAAAACGGTTCTTACTTTTTTATGCTCCTGCTCAAAAAGTTCACCATAAGGTAATTTAAGCCATACTTCACTACCCACTTTCAAGGTTTTTTCCATCTGCCGAGTAAAATCACCTTTTATAGCATAAGTTATTCTTACGTATTCTTCCGATGGAGAAGATTGCATACTAAAACAGCGTGATTCTGGCCATTGCCCTGATCCATCAAATTCCGGGTCAATTGCCAAATGTAGAAATTGGCCTGGAGAATATTTAAATCCTTTCTCAGAAGAAAAACTCAACGTATAAACTCCTTCAATTTTATTTTCAATAGCAACAATTGTTACCTGATATTTCTTTACAATAGCCATATTTTTTATTTCGCCGTGTTACACTGTGTAACTTAGTGTACTTATATTCTTTTAATTTTACAGTGTTACTCTGTGTTAAACTGTATAACTAATTACAAATTCATCTACAATTTTCCTTTCGTATTCAAACATATCATCAGTAAGCCCTGGATAAGTTCCAAGAAAAAATGTATTATTCATTATTTGATCTGTCACATCCAATTTATCAGCAATTCTCCAGTTCTTATTTACGAAAGCCGGTTGTTTGGTCATATTACCAGCAAAAAGGTTACGCGTTTCAATCAGTTTGCTGTTTAAATGCCGTGTTACTCCATCTCGCGTAAAAGGTGCTTCGGATTTCACAGTAACAATAAAGGCAAACCAAGCCGGATCTGAATTTTCAGTAGCTGATGGCAAACTAAAGTATTGGGGGTATTTTGAAAAGATAGTATAATGCTTTTTGAAATTTGCTCTCCGCCTGTCACAAAACTCTTCCAGTTTATCCATTTGTGCAGAACCAATGGCAGCCTGAATATCTGTCATTTTCAGATTGTACCCTATTTCGGAATACACATATTTATGATCATAACCAAATGGCAGGTTTCCAAATTGCTGCGAAAAACGTTTTCCACAGGTATTATTCTCACCACCCATGCAATAGCAGTCACGACCCCAATCACGAAAAGCCCGAACAAGTTTTGCTAATTGAGAGTCATTTGTTATTATAGCTCCCCCTTCACCGGTTGTGATATGGTGAGCTGGATAAAATGAGATGGTAGCTAAATGACCAAAAGTACCTGTATATTTACCGTCATATCTACTGCCAAAAGCATCACAGTTATCTTCAATAACCCATAGATTGTGTTTATTTGCAAGTTTCATAATGGCATCCAAATTGAAAGGATTACCCAAAGTATGAGCAATAAAAATACAACGTGTTTTATCGGTAATAGCCCGTTCAGCCTGTTCAATATCAATGTTATAGGTATGAATATCCACATCAACAAAAACCGGAATAAGCCCGTACTGAATAATGGGTGTAACAGTAGCCGGAAATCCTGCTGCAACAGAAATAACTTCATCTCCAGCCTTCAATCTTTTATCACCTAACTTCGATGAAGTCAACGCTGAAAAAGCCAATAAATTAGCTGAGGAGCCAGAATTGGTAAGCAATACATTATCCACACCCAGAAAATCAGCAATCTTTTCCGCAAATTCTTCTGAAAAGCGTCCTTCAGTTAGCCAAAAATCAAGCGATGCCTCTACAGCATTCACCATTTCCAGTTCATCAAATACACGCCCCGCATAGTTTACTTTTGATTTACCGGGAATAAATTCTGTTTGGGCAAATCGTACTTGATAATACTCTATCGTTTTTGCAATTATTTCTTGACGAAGTTGTTTCTGATCATGCATATTAATACTTATTAAGACAAATTATTACGAATTACACGAATCTAAATTCGATACATTTTCTTTTACTAAAAACCGCCAACTGTTATCTTTCAACTGGCAACTATTGAAGAACTCATCAATTTGTTTCTCAGTTTTCATGCGTATGTCCTCTCCGTTCATGTAAGCCTTATTCCACTCAACAATAGTTTCAAGTGTTGTTTTTATATCCCAACGTGGTTCCCATTCTAATTCTGCTTTGGCTTTAGAACAATCGAGTTTCAGGTAGTTTGCTTCATGTAGTTGAGGTGATTTATCTATTTCGTATGATGCACCATCACTCCACAATTCACATATTGTTCTTGTAATCCACTCTACATTTTTAGCATCATAATCATCCGGTCCAAAATTCCAACCTTGAGCATATTTTGCTCCATCAGTATACAACTTTGCTGCTAAAGTAAGGTATCCATTTAATGGCTCGAGAACATGTTGCCAGGGACGAATAGCAAATGGACTGCGGATTTTTACTTTTTGTCCGGACGAAATGGCTTTTATAAAATCAGGTATAAGTCTGTCTTCTGCCCAATCGCCTCCACCAATAACATTTCCGGCACGAGCAGAAGCAATTGCAACACCGTGTTTTTCGTAGTCCTTTGAATTAAAAAATGAATTACGGAATGCTGAAGTAACTAACTCAGAACATCCTTTGCTGTTGGAATAAGGATCATAACCTCCCATGGGCTCATCCTCCCGATACCCCCAGTGCCATTCCATATTTTCATAACATTTGTCAGTTGTAACATTCACAATTGCTTTTACACTACTTACCTGACGAATTGCATCAAACAAATTAACTGTACCCATTACATTTATCTCATAAGTTTCGCGTGGATTTTTATAGGACTCACGAACAAGAGGCTGAGCAGCCATGTGAATTACTATTTCCGGCTGAATTTGTTGCAGAGTTTCAAGTAAAAATTTATAATCGCGAATATCTGCAATAGTTGAATGAATTAATTCATCTATCCGTGCATCTACATAAAGGCTCGGATTGGTAGGGGGTTCTAATGCATAACCATACACATCAGCACCTAACTTATGTAACAATAAACACAACCAAGAACCTTTAAAACCGGTATGTCCGGTAATAAAAACTTTTCTTCCTTTATATATGCTTTCAAATAATTCCTTCATCAATTCGTGTAATTGGACTTAATTGCTGAAATTCTTAATCATTAATTAGCGAAATTCGTGCTTACGTCCATTTAATCCACGGTGCCGTATTTTTTTCAAACAACTCTTCTAATTGAGTTTTATCACGCTGTGTATCCATTGGTTTCCAAAAGCCATCATGTTTGTAAGTCAACAATTCACCTGCATCAGCCAATCTTTCAAGCGGTTCCTGTTCAAAAATTATCTTATCACCATCTGGTATATAATCCAGTACTTCGGGCTGACAAACAAAAAAGCCGGCATTAATCCATGCTCCATCCCCTTTTGGTTTTTCAAGGAATGATAATACCTGTTGATTTTCATCTATTACAAGCGAACCATATCTACCTTCGGGTTGTACAGACGTTATTGTTATTGCCTTACCATGCTTTTTATGAAAAGCAATCAGTTTATGAATGTCAATATCAGAAACCCCATCACCATAAGTCAACAAAAATGGTTCATTGCCAATATAATCCCGAACTTTCTTAATTCTTCCACCCGTCATGGTGTCCAAACCCGTATCCACCAATGTTACTTTCCATGGCTCGGCATGATTTTTATGGTGGGTTATCGTATTTGTTGTCATATCAACAGTCATGTCAGACATATGACTGTAATAATTGGCAAAATACTCTTTAATCATATACCCTTTATAACCGCACAGAATAATAAACTCATTAAACCCATAATGAGAGTAAATTTTCATAATGTGCCATAAAATAGGTTTTCCACCTATTTCTACCATGGGTTTAGGTTTAATTGTAGTCTCTTCTGACAATCGGGAACCCAGACCACCGGCTAGTATTAGAACCTTCATACAATTTATTTTTTTACAAATTATATTTTCCTACTGCAAATATAGCATTAATTTTGAAGTTTAAGTCGAAATCATGTTGGTTTCTTCCGTTTTAATTAATAATTTGCAAATATGAGTTAATTTTAAAATCTGATTGACGTATTATCACTATCAATCTAAACCAACTAAAAAGACCGTGCTAACTCTAAAGTTGGCACGGTCATATCCAAAAAAAACTATCTATCGGGTTATTTTTCTCAGAAAATTTAGATTACGTAGCTTGTAATCTGGTCACTCCACACCCGCGAAGGATCGCTGCCGGCAGCTGCTATACGGAATGCGTATTGTTTGCCGCTGATAAGTCCTTCAATCAGCATTTTGTGTTTAGTGCTGGTTTTATGAATCCAGTTAAATGTGCCATCGGTTGTTACTTCGGCATATTCATATTCATAAAAAGAAGCAGATGATATAGCATCGCAGCTTGCTTGAACACTCCCTTTATTGTCACCCATTTTGATTATTACATTTTCCGGTTTTGCCAATGGGCCTACCGCAGATGGTTTTTTATTTACATAAAACCCGCTACTACTGATGATAACAGCATCGCCTTTGCTGGTTAATTGTACATATAAACCTAAATCTTTAAGTTGGCTTTCTAATTTTGCCCGCCAACTGTTTTTAATCACCCTGTCGTCCTGACTTCCCCTCTCGGCCTTAGCTAAAGAGGCTAAGTAACTTGTAATAGTTGCTTTTACCTCAGCCAAAGGCGGAATAGGTGTTTCAAAGTTAGGATTATCAGTCATATCATTCGTGATAGTTGTCGCTGTTGTACCTAACGCGGTATCCGAGTAGTTCTTTAGCGAAAAATCTGTCGAAATTTTTACTGTTCCCATTTTTACTTCTTTTTTTTAATATTATTCATGATAGATAGTCTTTTTGTTAGTGTTGAATGGTCAATGATGAATGATTAATGGTCAATACTTTTTTTAACCATTAGCTAATAACTGTCAACTAATAACTGTCAATGGCTTAGTTCTATACGAAAAAAAATAGTTCTATACGGAAGTGGTTTACTTCTATACGAAAAAGAATTAGTTCTATATGGAAGTGACTTTCTTCTATATGAAAAAAAATTAGTTTCATACGAAAGTGACTTACTTCTATACGAAAAAGAATTAGTTCTATACGAAAGTGACTTACTTCTATATGGAAAAAATTAGTTCTATACGTAAGTGGTTTACTTCTACATGGAAATATCCTGCTTTCCAAACGAATTTCAAAATAAAAAGAACGCTTGTTTTTACGCTGTAAAGGAATAGGTATTTAACGGTACAAACAATACTACCCAGGTATGATTTTTCATTGAAATACTCATTTTACCGAGAAATATTTTAGGTATGTAAAAATAAATGCTTAATTTTAGCGTTAAAATTAAACTTTTAAACATACAACCTAAATGAACCATCGAATTAATGAATTGAAGAAAAAATTACAGCAGCTGATGGATGCACATAGCTGTATTGTAACTCCCGAAATGGAATTTATCCGTGAACTGAAATATAAAGAAGCAAAAAAAGAATCCAAATTGCATGGGAAATCATACAGCATAATTGATTTGAAGCAGGGATGCTTAGGGTTTCATGTTTCAGCTCACGACAAATGGCTTCCTACTCCGGTTATCAATACTGAAGAAACCAATAGTAGCGAGAATATTTATAAACTGACACATCCGGAGGATTTAGCAAAGGTGATTGAAAATGAAGTCAGGGGATTTAATTTTTTGCGGGAATTGCCATTCGAAAAGAAAGAGGATTTTCAGCTTCTATATATGCGAAGACTGATGGATAAAACAATGGAATTTAAATTGTATTTACATAGGGTGAGTGTCATAGAATTCTGTAAATGTGGTGAACCATGGTTATTGCAAATTTGTACTGAACAGCTTCCTGATTATTTCATTAATCTATCTCTGATAACCAATTTTTATCTATTGAATCCAGCGGTTCGTCCCAATCGCAAAAAACGGGGTGTATTAGTAAACAATACCTGGTTAACGGAACAAGAATTAAGCATACTTCAATTAGTATTTGATGGCAAGGATCAATTACAAATAGCAGGCAATCTGCATGTTTCTGTAAACACCGTAAAAACTCATTCTTCCAAGATTCGGAAGAAACTGAATATCAAAAATATTCAAATGGCAGCAGTATTTGCAAAACTTACAGGCATGTTGATGCTACAGTTAGTTTTTTTAAGGATAGAATTGAGTGAAAATATTGTAAATATATTTGAGTTTATATAAAACTCAGTTATCATATTTCCATTATTAAAACATCATAAACTCTATGCAAATATACGATTTACATTGAGAAGTTGAGCCAACTAAATTTAATATTTTATCAAGTGTTGCAAAAATGAATATAAACTGAAATTAAATTTATCTCAATTGCAGCAATAAGAGATTTAATCGATATTTCTACTCCACCAACGGCTGACCTATCAAAATAAAATATTTTTTCTACTCCACCGGCGGTTGACCTATCAAAAACTCTCGTAATTACGATTCTTCTAAAACTCCGACCTTTCGGTCAAAGCGATTTATCTGTTCGGTGCGTTGCACCTTGCAAACTATCAACTATTTATGCCATCCAAAATACCGAAACTGCCATTTATCTATTTTAAAATACACGCGCTCGGCAAACCAAAACAGGCGATACAGCCACCGGTGTTTTTTTATCCGTTCCATTTGTTCAATATCAAAATGATAAGCATCATAATCGGCAAGTATGGATGATGGGATTAACTCTTCCAATACTTTGCGACGCTCTGCTTTATCCAGAGTTAAGTTGGTGCTGCTAATGCCTGTTGTATCAAAGTATGTTACACAGATATCCGTAAACTGCACATTGGCTTTGTTGAGTCCGGCAACTATCAGATACCATTTCCAGTCAGCAACAATTTTCAGACTTTCATCGTAAAGTCCGTATATATCAAACAATTCACGACGAATATAGGCTGAAGTATGCTGAATAGTACCACGATAAAATGTGAGTAAGGAAAGGGCTTCTGTATTTTTGTTATATCGCTTCTTTCCATCGGGGCGAATGCTAATTACGTTGCCGACAAGAATATCAATTGCATTCTCTAACTCCCCCAAAGGGGGAGAAAAATACCCTGGTTCCTGGTTCCTGGTTCCTGGTTCTTGATTCCTGGTTCTTGATTCTTGATTCCTGGTTCTTGACTCTTGATTCTCAATAATAGTCAGCATTTTTTCAACCACCCGCTCATCCACCAACCAATCGCCGGAATTCAGAAAATGAATGAATTCTCCTTTTGCCATTCGGATACCTTTATTCATAGCATTGTAAATGCCGGAATCGTGTTCGGAGAAAAAGCCACCAATAAGCTTTTCCTTTTTTGATTTCCAAATACATTTCGTAAACCCATTTTCAGGGTTAAACTTTTCTTTTACGTATTGCTCAATCACTTCTCTATCTTGTGAAACTCCCCCTTTAGGAGGTTGGGGGGCAGCCCCATCCACTACAATATATTCAAAGTCTGTTGAAGTTTGATTCAATACACTTTCCATGGTTTTTTTCAACCCGGTAGCATTGTTGTAATTAATCGTGATTATAGTAAGTTTATGCATGATAAGTTACAGATTAGTGCTAGTTTACAGTTAGCTGTTTTTATAACACAATAAAAAAACACAGATTTATCGTTTTCAAAAATACAATTAATATTCGAGAACTTTAAAAGGTTAATAGTGATATCACTAGAAATTATGTAAGTTGGAACATTAGTCTTCAAAAAAACAGTTAAACGCCGCTCGGCTTTGCCGCTTGGTTTGCCAAGAAAGGACAAAAACAAAAAATTAAAAGTTTTTCTTTGCGGCTTTGCAGCTTAGTTCTTCGCGTTCAACATAATATTTTATTCATATAGATGAACTTACATAAACTCTACTATTTTAAAATCAATTTTAAATCCTTCGCCAATTGAGTTGAAAATAATTCAGCACCACGTTTATTCAAATGTATAGCCACTTTAAAATAAGTACTGTCCATACAAATAGAATCGTGAGAATAATCAAGATAAGGTATGGCATATTTGTTTGATAAATTATGAAATAATATATCAAACTTTTCTTTGTCACGTAATTTTTGCATAGCTTTAAAATATAACGGTGAATAAACCAATACAACCCGAATATGTTTATGGTTACAATCATCAAGGAAATTCTCGAACAGATTTAAAGCTTTTGAGTCAACTACAGATTCAATATTCTCCAGTTTATTCAATGCGGTTGGATTCCATTTACCAGTTTCGGGTCGGTATCCTTTTTCAGAGGATTGATTATGATAATGATGTAGATGAAAAAACTCCATTAAGCCGTTTTTGATGACTAGTTGGTACCCAAAATATCTAAAAAGTGGTAGGTTGATTTCTGCCCATGAAAAACCTAAATTTGTAAGGTTATTCCGAAAAATAGAATCTCTTATATATGGAAAAACCTGCTCCCGTTCATGACCGATATTTGCAGTTTGTATAGTAAAAAAGTCAACATTCTGAATAATAACTTTGGGTAACTTATTATGTTCTTCATAGACTTTGTATCTCAAATACTGAATATTAAACGGATGACCTCCAATTCCGAGGTTATAGGAATTAGTGTGTAATACAGAATCGAGAATTTTAGGAGAGAAATGACTGAATGCTCTTGAATTTCCCATGATAAGTATATCGGCATTTATGTTGGACTCAACTATATCATTCCATGTTTCAAACCGATAATCGTTCATTCGTTTCAAACCGGAACTGATTGCATAATCAAGTGCTACCGAAGCCATCAGAATAAAAACAGAAAAGCATATAACCTTAATTAAAAAATGTCTCATACTGTCAGAACTGAAAATAAATAAATGTTTCCGATTTTCCTCCAAAAGAAAAAATAAGAACTAAAATTGTGCTGTAAATCAACCAACTTACAAATCTATTTTTTACAAAATCAATCTGTAATCCGTATTTTTTACCCCTTTGAAACCATTCAACTAAGATCATGAAAAATACCATCAGAAATAATCCATGAATTCCGGATGTTTCAGGAATTCTGAATAATTCGAAGCTAAAGATACGATGAAAAAAGCCGATAGCTTCAGTTATAGACTTTGCACGAAAAAGTATCCAACCCAAATCAACCAATAGAAAAGTAGTTCCCATTTGGATAATTTCTCTTATATTGGGGAATAATCTTCCTTCAGCCACCGAATTTGTATTCTTTCGGTTGCGCTGCAATAATAGCAATGGCATAAACAAAGCTGCGTGAAGCCCACCCCAAGCTATAAATGTCCAGTTAGCACCATGCCAGAATCCACTTACCAGAAATATAATAAAAGTGTTACGTATGGTTTGCCACTTTCCACCCCGGCTACCACCCAACGGAATATACAGATAATCCCTGAACCAGGTAGTGAGTGAAATATGCCACCGCCGCCAAAACTCTGCAATATCACGAGAAAAATAGGGGAATGCAAAATTGCGTAACAGCTCT
>Ga0214227_1000271_pt1 | contig 12792 bp, 4 predicted proteins | sample TroBogypolimnion_37_FD_153065 | JGI IMG/M metagenome (GOLD analysis project Ga0214227, IMG submission 153065) | Freshwater microbial communities from Trout Bog Lake, WI - 16OCT2007 hypolimnion | ecosystem: Environmental > Aquatic > Freshwater > Lake > Hypolimnion/Profundal zone | place: Trout...
TTAAGTTAATTGCCGTTGCTCCATTACCTCCTTGAATAGTAGTGACATGACCTGCTGCACCAACGCTACCGATAGTGACTGCATCTGTTCCTGTTGTAGTTCCAGTAGTACCAATCAAAACTGTGTTAGTGGTACCGGCACCAGGAATACCGTTAGCAATGTTTACTGCTACTCCTCCTGAAGTGACAGCTGCACCGTTACCGATGTTGATAGTTTGAGTGGCTGCTGATGGAGCACCTGAACCAATGCTGATAGTGTTAGTAGCAGTTGATTGACCAAGAGTGATTGTACCGGTGCCGGCGCCAGCAGAAGCTCCGATGTTTATTGTTCCGGCTACTCCTGGAATTATATCTATACCCGAAGTACTGCCACCAAATGCACCTATGCCAGTACCTCCAATAAGTCGAAGTCTTCCACTAGTTGTACCAGTACTACCGATGGTGATATCTCCAGTTCTTACCGCAGCGCCACCACCAATAGCGATAGCTCCAGAAGTTTGAGCTGCACCCATGCTAATATTTCCAGTAGTTATAGCTGAACCAATGTTGACAACATCTGTAGTTGAAGCGTTAGCAATGTTTACAGTTGTCGCGCCGGAAGCACCGTTACCGATGTTGATTGTGTTAGTAGCAGTGGACTGACCAAGAGTTATTGCGTTGGTTTGAGCAGTACCACCGATAGTGATAGTACCTGTAGTCATAGCAGCTCCGATGTTCACAACATCTGTAGCTGAGGCGTTGGCAATGCTGACCGTTGTCGCGCCGGAAGCACCGTTACCGATGTTGATTGCATTTGTTCCAGTTGATTGTCCTAAAGTAATTGTTCCAGTGCTTGCTCCTGTGCCACCGATAGTAACATTAGTTGAAGTGGCTGCGCCGTTGGCGATATTAACAGCGCCTGCGGTTTGGTTGCTGGCAATGTTGACTGTAGTTGCACCGCTTCCATTAGCGATAGCAAGAGTGTTGGCACCTGATGATTGACCAAGAATGATATTTCCAGTTTGAGCAGTACCACCGATAGTGATAGTACCTAATGAAGTCATAGCAGCACCAATGTTGACCGCACCGCTAATTTGGTTGTTCGCAATGTTAACTGTACTTGCTCCTGTGCCATCAGCGATAGCCACTGTTTGTCCAGCAGAGGATGATCCTAAAGTAATTTGTCCAGTACCAGCAGAAGCTCCGACGACAATGGTACCTGCTATTTGTGGAGTTAGAGAAATGGCTCCCGTTCCATTACCTCCTTGAATAGTAGTAGTGCTGGCAGTGTTGGCGTTGGATCCAATAGTAACTAAGTTAACAGCTGGTGACGCAGGAGTCCCGGCAGCAATATTGACTGTCACTCCGCCAGATGTAGAAGCATTGCCATTTCCAATGTTAATAGTTTGAGTAGCCGCTGATGGAGCACCTGAACCAATGCTAATCGTATTAGAGGCAGTGGACTGACCGATAGTGGTCGTAGCAGTATTGGTAGTTGAGCCGAGAGTGATAGTCTGAACGGCAGTGTTGGTACCGATTAAAATAGAACCGTTACCTGAAGAAGAGGTTCCCACATCAAGCGTGATATTGCCAGCAGTACCAGCAGAGGCATTACCTGTGTCTAAATTTAAAACTCCGGTAGAAGTAGTTCCTGTTCCTGTATTTAGAGTGACTATTCCAGATGCACCGGAACCATTGTTGGCTGAACCAATAGTTACAGCACCAGCTGAAGTTAAATTGGCACCAAGGTTAGTCAAAGAGTGACTAGCAGCACTAACATCTGTTGCCCAAGGAGTCTGTCCATTACTTCCGCACCCAGTACATGATGTCACCGTCAAAGCTCCAAGAGCCGTGATAGACCAAGTACTGTTGGTTAAAGCTAGGCCAGTAGTTGAAGCAGAACCGATTGCAATATTTTTTGCATTCGCACTAGTACCAATGTTGATGGATCCAGCGCCGGCATCGATGTTAATAGGTTGAGCTGAAGTAGCGTTACCGATAGTGACACCACCAGTGTTGGTTGTGTCGATGATGGTGTTCCCTTGCGCTTGCGCTCTGAATGGAGCGGCAGTGGAAGCAGCTAAGGTCTGAGCGCTTAAAATATATTGAGAACCAGCACCATTAGTCGAAGGAGAGTTTTCACTAAAAGTGAAGGCGTTCTTAGCAGCGGTAGTTAAGGCCCAGTTCCAGACCTGAGCGTTGTCGCCATTATTAATAGAAGTTCCAGTATTAGCAGCTTGAATAGCAGAGAGAAGAACATTAGCACCTGTTGTACCGCAAGATCCATCAGTAGTGTTACATAAAGTTTTCCAAGCGCCACCTTCATATATTTTAAATTTACCAGCACCAGTGTTGTAATATAAACCACCAGCCACTCCTGTCGGATCAGTAGTACCGTTATCCAAAACCAATAAGTCTGGAGTAGCCGTCGCGCTGTTTCCGATACGAACTTTACTACTAGAAGAAGTTGGACCAGCAACAAAGTTTATGTCTCCTGTGCCGGATTGAATGATAGTTGCACTAGTGGTATTCGTTGAACCTAATGTTACTGTCTTGGCTGCTGCGCCAGTGCCAAGGTTGATAGCTTGTGCCCCCGTACCAGTCCCTAAGTTTATAGTTCCAGTCATTGCGCCAGTGTTACCGATAACAACCGAACCAGCTAATGCAGGAGCAAGATAAATCGCGGTAGCACCGCTTCCACCTTGGATAGTGGTAGCACCTGTAGTCATAGAACCTCCGCCGATATTTATGTTTCCTGTGGTCATCCCAGCGCCGACGTTGACCGAACCCGCGTTTTGTACGTTAGCTAAGTTAAGAGTGGTAGCGCCCGCGCCGTTTGCAATGGCAAGAGTATTGGCACTAGATGAAGAACCAAGAGTCATGGTTCCTGTTTGGTTAGTACCACCGATAGAGATGGTACCAGTGACCAAGCCAGCACCGACGTTTACCGCACCACCAATTTGTGCGTTTGCTAAGTTAAGAGTGGTAGCGCCAGATCCACCCGCAATATTGAGTGTATTGGCTACCACGGAAGAACCAAGGGTCATGGTTCCTGTTTGGTTAGTACCACCGAGAGTTATAGTACCGGTGGTCATACCAGCACCGACGTTGACCGAACCACCGCCTTGTAAGTTAGCGATGTTAAGAGTAGTTGCACCAGAACCGTTAGCAATAGCAAGAGTGTTTGCTACAGATGAAGAACCAAGAGTCATGTTTCCTGATTGGTTAATTCCACCGATGGTGATGGTACCGGTAGTCATACCGACGCCGACGTTGACCGAGCCGCCAACTTGGTTGTTCGCGATGTTAAGAGTAGTTGCACCAGAACCGTTAGCAATACCTAGAGTGTTGGTTCCACCGGAAGAACCAAGTATCATGGTTCCTGTTTGGTTAGTACCACCGATAGTAATAGTACCAGTAGTCATGCTGGCACCAACGTTAACCGCACCACCAACTTGGTTGTTAGCGATGTTAACTGTACCAGCCCCCACACCATTACCGATCACTACTGTTTGAGCTCCAGATGATGAACCTAAAGTAATTTGGCCAGTGCCTGCAATTGAGCCAATCACAATCGCACCCGATGAGCCACCTTGAATAGTGATATTGGCTGGACCAGTTCCGGGGTTACCGATGTTAACTGCGTTAGTACCATTGGCTGCTGAAGGGTTAGTGGCAGCAATGTTAACTGTGTGACCTCCCGCGGTTGTACCATTAGCCGCACTGTTAGCAATGTTGATAGTTTGAGTGTTGGAATCACCAGTAATACCACTACCGATAGAAATAGTGTTGGTTGCTGTTGATTGTCCAATAGTAATGGATCCGATTTGAGCAACAGCTCCTCCTATAGTAACGGTGCCTGTAGTCATGGCACTACCAATGTTAACCGCACCAGCAACTTGTACGTTAGCTAAGTTAAGAGTAGTTGCGCCAGCACCGTTCCCGATAGCAAGAGTGTTGGTGCCGGATGAAGAACCGAGAATAATATTTCCAGTTTGAGCAGTACCACCGATAGTAATGGTACCAGAGGTTAGAGCTGTGCCAACGGTAACTGAACCTAGTGTTTGACCAGTTCCTATGTTAATAGTATTAGCTCCAGCACCAGTGCCGATGTTAATTGTTCTTGCAGTAGCGCCGTTACCAAGATTAAGAGTTCCTGCACCAGCCTCAATAGTAATAGGTTGAGCAGAAGTAGTGTTACCAATAGTTACCCCGCCAAGGTTAGTGGTATCAATAATAGTGTTCGCTTGCGCTTGTACTCTAAATGGAGCGGCAGTGGAAGCAGCTAAAGTCTGAGCACTTAAGATGTATTGGGCACCAACACCATTAGTAGAAGCAGATGTTTCACCAAAAGTGAAAGCATTTTTGGTAGCAGTGGTAAGAGCCCAGTTCCAGACTTGAGCGTTGTCTCCGCTGGCAATAGTACTACCGGTAGTGGCCGCAGTTATAGCAGAAAGAGATGCCCCAGAACCAGCGCCACAACCTTGGTTGGAGGTATTACAAAGAACTTTCCAACTACCACCTTCATATATTTCAAATTTACCGGTTGAATCCAAAGCCATAGCTCCATTCACTGCCGTTGGAAGCGCAGCTGTGTCTTGATCTAGTACTAAAAAGTCTGGAGTAGCTGATCCACCACCACCATTGGCTGCGCCAATGACTACGTTTCCAGTGACTCCTGTTCCCGCAGGCTGGAGAATTACGTTACCTGTTCCTGATTGGATTGTTGTGACTCCAGCGCCTGCAATTGAACCTAGCGTGACTGTTTTTGGTCCAGTTCCACCAGTGCCAAGATTAATCGCCTGAGTACCAGTACCACCACCAATAGTAATCGCTCCTGTCTGTAAACCAGTGCCACCGATATTTATCGTACCTGTAGTCATACCGGCACCAACGTTAACAGTGCCGCCATTTTGATTGTTAGCAATATTTACTGTACCCGCTCCCACCCCATCAGCAATGGCTACAGTTTGAGCGGAAGGTGAAGACCCCAGTGTTATATTTCCGGTTGTTCCTCCTTGTGTACCAATTAAAATAGAACCACTACCAACAGTAGAAGTGCCAACATCGAGCAATATATTACCAGCAGTACCAGCAGAGGCATTACCGGTGCCAAGATTTAAAATTCCAGTAGAGGTAGTTCCAGTGCCAGTGTTTACGTTAACTGTTCCAGAAATTCCAGAAGCATTGTTGGACGAAGCAATAGTTAGAGCCCCAAGTGAAGTTAAATTTGGACCAAGATTGAGGAGAGAATGTCCAGCCGCACTAACATCTGTCCCCCATGGAGTTTGGGATCCTCCGGGAGACCAGTACAATGCTCCAGAACCATCATTCATAAGAACTTGTCCATTACTTCCTTGAGCAGTTGGTAAAGTTAAAGTATATGTTCCAGCAGCATCGGCTGTTGTCAAAGTTACTTTTCCAGAAGTTTTTCCATTCAAATTAATAACTCCTGTTGTTCCTCCTTGTGTACCAACATTCACATTGCTAGTGAAAGCTGGAGAATTAAGTGGAGCAAAAGCAGTAGAGAGAAAAGCGTTCGAACCTAAGCCGCTGGTAATAGTATTTAAGTTTGAAATTGTAGCGGTGAGACCAGTGAGAGTTGTAGCACTTCCCGCATTACCAGTAATGTTCGTCTGATCCCCTGTGTTTATCCCTGACAGATTGGCCACAGCCGTATTTGATAATTTTGAACTATCAATAGAACCCGCGAGCATAGCGTTCGTAATTCCAAGTGCTTTTACTCTCAAAGTTCCAAGAGGTCTCTCTATTGAAGAATTATCTACATTTAAAAGAAGTTCATCTGAACCTACTCCACCCAAACTTATGCCTCCTGTTGCATTTAATTTTGAACTAAAGGTGGAACCATTAAGTTCTAACCCATTTGAAGCTGAATACACACTTGAAACTCCTGTCTGTACCCATTTATTTAATAGACTTGAATATGTATAATTTACTCCGGTATAAAATGCCTTTCCATTATTTAATAGTACTGTCCATTTATCTTCTGGAGATTGCGCGGTAAAAGCTAAACTTCCAGGTGTTGCATTTGTTATTGTGATAGTATCATTTTTTACTGGCAAAACACCTCCTATCGTAATCGGTGTAGTAGAACCAACTGCTTCAATTATATATCTATCATTTATTGCTAGATGTTTTATAAATTTATACACTCCACCTTGGGATTGAACAACATCTCCATCTGCAAATGAATATCCATGAACAGCAAAAGCTGCCGCTCCTCCAGCGTCAAGAATATATGAATCATAATCTACTTCTGGTTTCCACGTTGAAGTAGCTCCAGAGAGGCTGATAAGTTCTACTGGCTGTTGAGGTGCTAACCCTACAATGTGATTATCGACATAAGATTTCCTAACTGCTTCGTTGCCTAAAGTTGGATCTGTATTTGGAAGCAAAGGAATTTGCCCAAAAGTTGTTTTTCCAATACCGTCTGCGAGCATAATGGGTTTGCCATTGACAGTATAAATTCCTGAACCTAATTCAAGATTTCCTTCTGCTTCTAAATTTCCTGTATTTGGTATTAAGGCTCTGATACTTATCTTTATAGCTGCTCCAGTAGCATTTGAATCTCCAGTAATAACAAAATTATCTGTATTAGTAGCTTTTATATAATATTCTTGATCTCCACCAGTTATTGTTCCTAAAGATTGACCACCTAATGTAGCAGAAATATTACCAGTTACACCTGAAGATGTTATGTATATGTTATATGTAACTCCTGGAACTACTGTTAAAGGAGTTGAAGGTTGTATTGTGCTGGGGCCTGCATTTGAAACTAATGCGAGTGTTGTCCCTGTAGCTGACCATCCTCCTGTTGCTGTCCAATGAGGGGCAGTTAAAGTAGGTGCCATTTCTGGGTCTTTATTTGCATAAACTACAACCCCACCAGAAGCAATGTCCATTCTAACTGAATCTAGTGTATCTCCTGAAGTGGCAAATCTTATTTTCTTCCCACTTCCTACTGCCCCTATGTTTACATTTCCAGCCCCACTACTTGAATATAAATAAACATCATTGGGTTGATTAAAATTATCCGCAGAGTTGGGGAGATAAGTTGAACCAGCAATACCGAAGTCGCCAAAAGTTCCATTAGTAGCTCCATTGTCATTATTATTACTAGCCACAAAATCTGAAGAACCATAAGAACTATCATTATGTAAATTTAAACCAAGAAAATCTGGCGTTGTGCTCGTACCAAAATTCCCATAAAGTCCGAGCACATTTTCTGGCAATGCATACAAATTGAGGTTCGCCGAGGTGCCGATAACCATTGCTTTATTTATACTATTCCAAGTTAAATTAGTATTATCTTCTGCCAAATTTCCACCAGTAGTGATAAAAGGAATAGAACCCTTTGTTAAAGAAATAGTGTTTTCTTTAGCTGCTAATCCTGTATCTATATAAGTTTTTACCGCATTTTGCGATGGATAAAGAGTATTGCTCGTTCCTAGTGATGTACTGGTGGATTTATTAGAGATATTTTCGGGAGTAAACCCCAATGCATCTTGTTTCGATGTAGCCAAGCCAGAATATAAGGAGTTCACTGCGTTATCCCCCGTATTAGTACCGGTTGAAGTTCCAGAACCAGTTGGAGCACCAACCATAGTTGCGGTAATTCCTCCGACGGTACCAGTGAAGGTTGGAGAATTAAGTGGAGCAAAAGCGGTGCTAGTGAAAGCATTAGTACCCAATATTCCACCCGTGCCAATGTTTAAAGTTGAAGCATCAGCACCAGACAAAGTCATAGAATTTGAGACAACCAATGTTTTTCCCGATGTTACTGAAAGTCCAGTGACTGTTCCAGCATTACCAGAGATAGAACCGATGGCACTTCCAATGTTTGGAGTTATAAATGTCGGGGAATCAGAAAAAACCAAAGCGCCTGTTCCTGTTTCATTTGAAATTACCCCAGCTAGTTGTGCGGAAGTGGTAGAAGCAAATTGAGACAGTGGATTTGCAACCAATGCGTCTCCACTCCCTCCACCACTACTAACAGTTGCCCAAGAAGTATTGCCATTACCATCTGTTTGTAAAAATTGATTTGTTGCTCCACCATTGGCCGGTAAAGTAAAAGTATAAGTTCCAGCATTCCCCTTGGTTGCAAGAGTGACTGTTCCGGAAGTAAATCCATTTAAATTAATAGAACCGCCTGTTGCCCCCGCCGTGCCAATAGAAATATTTGAAGAAAAATTCGGAGCAGTGTTAAAAACTAAAGCGCCTGTTCCTGTTTCATCTCCAATTACTCCAGCCAGTTGTGCGGAAGTGGTAGAAGCAAATTGAGATAGTGGATTTGCAACCAGCGCATCTCCCCCACCGGGTAAAGTTTGCCAAGAAGGCAAACCGCTAGGAGACACCACGAGTGCTTGTCCACTAGAACCTATTCCCAATCTCGCAAAATTTCCACCACTACTTCTATAAAAAATATCTCCCGTTACATCGGAACCAAGACTGAGAGTAAGTCCTCCTGAAAAAATACTTCCAGCAAGATTTAACGAACCAGCACTTAATACTGGAATTTGATTTCCCGTCGGAGTCTGAGATGGAACAAAACCTCCCACAGTTTTTGAATTGATTGCATAACCAGCAGAGACAATGCGCTCACGTGGGTTAAGATTTTCAAAAGAATTTACCGAGCACAAGACCCACCGACAGAATTGGCAACTTCTGTATTTAAATAAATTCCATCGTTACTATTAAAATCAAAATTAAGTAAATCTCCACCTACGGTGGTATCTCCAATATCAACATTAAAAACTCCGTTCTGCACGTTCACCGTCATGGCTGAAGGAGCACCAGAGGGCCAGAGTTTTGTTCCTGAACCAGCATTTACATTATCGTAAAGTGAAAATCTAAAACAATAATTTACACCAGAAGAACCTCCTAAAATATTTCCAGATGAGTCGAGCAATCTGCCTTGGTGATGCAATAAAGAAGGTACCCCTGTCGCAGCAAAAACAGTATTAGAAAATAAAATAAAAACAAAAAAAGATACTACCAATAAGAAAGTAATACTTTTTTTAGAGAAATTTTTTTGTAAGATTTTTGTTTTAATAAAATCCATTTAATAGTAAGCAGAAAAACTCCTCACTATCTATATATTATAGAGGAGAAATAAAATGCAAGCAACAAAAAAATGTGGAATATTAAGAGAAAAAGCCCTTCTATAATTTTTATAGACATCGCAGATACACAAGCATGTCCGTCCTCTAGGATTCGAACCTAGGACCCCAGAGGTATAAGCTCTGTGCTCTAACCAGCTGAGCTAAGGACGGATGGTCAAAACTATATTTCATACTACAAAATTTTTCAGGATTAAACAACTTTTTCTACTTCCAATTTTTTAGGTATTATCCCATGAGCGATTATAACTTTTTCATATTCTTCCTGCTCGAGTGTTTCAACTTCGATTAATTTCTTTGCAATAGCATCGAGTGCTTTTTTGTGATCACTCAAAACTTTCTTTGCTGATTCTATACCGTTGTTAATTATTTTTGAAACCTCAGAATCAATCTTTGTAGCTACTGTTTCAGAATAAGCTTTTTCAATAGCTTCTCCCCATACTTGTTTTCCCCCATCAGCGCCGAGAGATACTGGACCAATAACATCAGACATTCCCCAACGAGTTACCATGGCTCGTGCTAAATTTGTAGCTACTTGTAAATCACTAGATGGGCCAGTTGTGATATCTCCGAAAACCATTTGTTCTGCCACATATCCACCGAGTGACATTGCGATGTCATCAATAAATTCTTTTTTAGATTGAAGTCTTCTTTCCTCAAGTGGAAGTTTAAGTGTATATCCTCCAGCATTTCCGCGAGCAACGATTGAAACTTTGTGAACTGGGTCTGCGTTTGGCAATACTGAGGCGACAAGTGCGTGCCCAGCTTCATGATATGCCGTGATCTCTTTTTCTTTTATTGAAAGCAAGTGACTTTTTCTTTCAGGGCCAAGCATGACTTTTTCGATTGCGCGAATCAAATCAAATTGAAAAACTTTTTTCCTATTTTCTCGCGCTGCTAAAATGGCTCCTTCGTTCATTAATGAATATAAATCAGCCCCCGAGAATCCTGGCGTGCGCTCTGCTATTAATTTTAAATTAATATCTTCTGCAAGAGGTTTTTTCTGTGCATGAATTTTCAAAATCTCTTCACGGTCTGCCCTATCAGGTAAATCAAGAATCACCTTTCTGTCAAAACGTCCTGGACGAACAAGAGCAGGGTCAAGTACATCAGGTCTATTTGTTGCAGCCATAACTATAACTTTATCGTTCGGCTCAAAGCCGTCCATCTCAACGAGAATTTGGTTTAAGGTTTGTTCTCTTTCATCATTTCCACCACCAAAACCGCCTCCTCTCGTACGCCCTATCGCATCTATCTCATCTACGAATATTATTGACGGCGCTGCCTTTTTGGCCATTTTAAATAGGTCTCTGACACGTGATGCTCCGACTCCGACGAACATTTCTACGAATTCTGATCCTGAAAGATGGAAAAATGGCACTGACGCTTCTCCGGCTACCGCTCGCGCAAGCAATGTCTTTCCTGTTCCTGGGGCACCGGTCAAAATGACGCCTTTTGGAATTCTCGCACCGATATCTAAAAACTTTTTAGGGCTTTTTAGAAAGTCTACAATTTCTTTTAGTTCTTCTTTTGCTTCTTTACATCCAGCTACATCTTTAAAAGTAACTTTATTATTTTTGTCATTTGGGTCAGTGATGCGAGCTTTTGACTGACCAAAAGAAAATGCTTGCATGCTTGAACCTTTCACTTGTCTCGATAAATACCAAAAGAAAAATACTACAAAAAGGATCGGCAATAGAAATGGCAAAATATTTGCGAGCCAGTACCAAAACCCACTTTCATTTTTTACTTCGATTTCTGTATTTGCCAGTGCGTCACCTTTTACTCCATAGTTCGCTAAGGTCTGAGACAGTGATGTTTCCACTTCTTTCTTTGCATGTTTTACGTCAGCATTTTTGTAGGTGATAGTTAGATCTCCTCCTTCAACTACTATTTTTTTAACGTCCCCCACACTAACACTTTTTGCAAGATCTGATATTGAAACTTCCGGAGAAGCTTTTGGAAGTCCAGAAATGACCAAATAAAGGGCAGTGATGACCATAAATATGAGGATCGCCCCAGCAATGCTTCCAGAAAAATTTGGACCTTTCATTGACTTTTTTACCTTTTTTTCTATATTTTTCTTGTTTAAAAAATTAAAATCCATGAATTAAAGATTAGCACAAAAATCGATAAATGTGAATTATCATTATAAAAGTACTAAAGATGCTGATACAGCATATTTTAAAAAATAAGCCTTGGTTTACAATACCAAGCCACCCCATCAGAATGACATCGTGATGCCTGTAAGAGTGTCAATGAATCTAAAACAATAAAAATACCAATTATGATAAAAAATATATAAATAAAGATCAAAACGGTTTTTCTCTTTACAAGCAGACAAGCAAAAAACAATAAGCCAAATATACATATGATTGGAAACATCAATCCTACGTAAAATATATTAAAATATGATACGGGAACAAAAAAATAAAAAAAGAAAACAGAGAATAAAAATATCAATGTGACTATCTTTCTCTTGCTCAATTTAGTATTCATCAATTCATTATAAATGAAAATTAACTATAAACAAAGGCAAAACTAAACACTAAAAAAGACTACCATTTAGGTAATCTTTTTTAGTATTGTGGAGATGGGGGAAATTGAATCCCCGTGCAAAAGGTTATCGTAAAGAGGTCTACATGTTTAGTACACTTTTTGTTTTAAATTGAAAAGCTAATAAATGAACGAAATATTTTTCAATCGATTCCCTGTGTTTCGGGAGAAGTTCGAGACCCTACTTCCCCTATCCCGATAATATTACACCTTAGATCATATATCGGAAGTCTATGAGTAAGATGACAGCCGGCGCTTACGCGGTAGCTGTAGCAAAAACAAAGGAATTCATACCGAAGTATGGAGAAACCATTGCTCGTGCCTTAGAAGCTAATTTTGCAATTAACATTTGAGCAAATTTTTACGAGATTGTGCTCATTCTCGACATGCGTCAATGACAACAGGCCTAATGTCTATGCCTTGCATCCCCGCGTTTTAAAAATAACAAACATATTTTTTCGCAGGGGTTTCGAGGCCGACGGGCCGAGAATTTCAGGATTTTTTAAGCTTCAAAAAATCCGTACCGGAGAAAAATTGATGTTTGTTATTTTATTTTCAACGATCTTTCAAATCTCTTCTGATTTCGCGATTAGTTTCTCTTTTCTTTATGCTCTCGCGCTTGTCTTGTTTCTTCTTTCCTTTAACCAAAGCAATAGATACTTTGATTTTCCTATTTTTATTATACACTGAAATAGGCACTATTGTCAAACTCTTGTTTTTTTCATTACTGGCGAGCTCAGCTATTTCTTTTTTTGTCAGTAATAATTTTCTATTTCGAATCGGATCGTAATCGCTCGGTGCATTTTTTATTTGATAAGGCGGAATATTCGCATTTATTAAAAACGCCTCTCCCCCACGGACAACGACGAAGGAACCTTCGAGGGACATTTGCCCACCTCGAATTGATTTTACTTCAGTACCAAGCAATTCAATACCTGTCTCGTATTTCTCTAAAATCTCATAATTGAAGTGCGCTTTTCTGTTTTCAGCATAATTTGCCATAGACATATATTAGCATATAATAAAAGGCATGGAACAAAAACCAAAACTAACAGTTTCTGGATACAGAGGCATATGGGGAAAAGATTTAAATGAAAAAATCGCCTTCGAGTATGCTT
>Ga0214227_1000272_pt1 | contig 12752 bp, 9 predicted proteins | sample TroBogypolimnion_37_FD_153065 | JGI IMG/M metagenome (GOLD analysis project Ga0214227, IMG submission 153065) | Freshwater microbial communities from Trout Bog Lake, WI - 16OCT2007 hypolimnion | ecosystem: Environmental > Aquatic > Freshwater > Lake > Hypolimnion/Profundal zone | place: Trout...
GGTCTTCAGCCGTTGCTTTTTCAATAGATACAAAAGGCTATGTGGCTTTGGGACGAGATTCGCTTCACAATCCGCTCAAAGATTGTTGGGAATTTAATTCGGTACTAAAAACATGGACTCAAAGAGCCTTCTTCCCCGGAGTTGCTCGTGTGAAAGCAATTGCTGCAGTTTTAAATGGTAAAGCGTATGTAGGCTTGGGGTTTAATCCGCTTATTCCTGTTTATACGCAAGACAGTGCTTACTTGAAGGATTTCTGGATGTATGATCCCGTAATTGACAAATGGACTCCAAAAGCTACATTTCCCGATAAAGAATGCGATGGAAGTGTTTGTTTTACCTTTGGTGATAATATATATGTAGGTTCCGGTTTCGATGGGTATGGTTTTGGGAAAAAATTTTATAAATATAACCCGGCTGTGGACTTGTGGACCGAAATATCTCCATTTCCGGGTTTAGCTCGGGTTTGTTCCGTTGCTTGCACCAATAATGAACACGTGTATTTCGGAACTGGATATAATACCTATAACGAAAATGATTGGTGGGAATATTTCCCTGTCTCGGATTCATGGAAAAAATTAAAATCAATGCCGGATAATGGTCGCGAGAATGCCGTTGCTTTTTCCATCAACAGTCGTTTTTTTGTTTCTACAGGTCGTCAGTTTGGCGGAAACTTGACAGGTGGAAATGTGAAATCAGATTTAGTTGAATATGATGCTGTGCGTAATGTGTGGTACGAGCGTGGAAATATTCCAAACGGAAATCGTGAAAATGCTATCGCCTTTGTAATTAACGGAAAAGGATACGTTGGTTTTGGCGAAAATGATTCACAGGTTTTGAATGATTTTTGGAGCTTTGAACCTTAGGAAAGTAAAATAACAGAATAGAAAAAGCCGCTGAAAGTTGAATTTCAGCGGCTTTTTCGAATCAAATATGTTTAGTTCTAATAAATCAAAACAGACAAGGCAAGTTAAATTTTTAAGCGTTCTTAGCTTTGGTTACAATAGCTTTGAAAGCCTCAGGGTGATTCATGGCTAAGTCGGCCAATACTTTACGGTTCATTTCGATACCGGCTTTGTGTAAAGCACCCATCAATTTCGAATAGGACATTCCTTCCAACCGTGCTGCGGCGTTAATACGTTGAATCCATAATGCACGAAAGTTTCGTTTTTTTGTTTTACGGTCGCGATATGCATATTGCAACCCTTTTTCCCATGTGTTTTTGGCAACGGTCCATACATTACGACGACCTCCAAAATAGCCTCTGGTCAGGCTTAAAATTCTTTTTCTTCTTTTACGTGAAGCGACGTGGTTTACTGATCTTGGCATAATTAAAATGATTTGTGAATGTTAGCGTTGCTTATCAAAGCAATCTTTGGGCTAAAAGCATTCGGTTTTTGACTAAGAAAAATGATGGTAAAAGACGTTTTTGACTATTTAATACAAAGCATTTCTTTAACGTTAGTCAGGTCAGACTTGTGAACAAGTGCAACATGAGTCAGGTTACGTTTTTGCTTTGTTGTTTTTTTTGTCAAAATGTGGCTTTTAAAAGCATGTTTTCTTTTGATCTTTCCTGTTCCGGTAAGGGTAAACCTTTTTTTAGCACCGGAGTTAGTTTTCATTTTTGGCATTGTTACTTATTATTTAGTTGTAAAAATCCGATTTTGTATCAACTTATTTTAGTTTTTTAGGAGAAAACATGACAATCATGCGTTTCCCCTCTAACTGAGGTAGTTGATCTACCTTGGCATATTCTTCCAAATCATTGGCAAACCGGAGTAAAAGTACTTCTCCTTGCTCTTTGAAAAGGATGGAACGCCCTTTGAAAAATACATAGGCTTTTACTTTACACCCTTCTTTCAGAAATCCCTGAGCATGTTTTAATTTAAAATTATAATCATGATCATCGGTTTGAGGACCAAACCTGATTTCTTTTAAAATTACTTTAGCTGTTTTTGCCTTTGCTTCCTTCTCGCGTTTTTTTATCTGGTACAAAAACTTTTGATAATCAACTATTTTACAAACCGGCGGTACAGCATTGGGCGATATTTCTACCAAATCTAATTCGAGTTGATCGGCAATACGAATGGCTTCATCATACGAATAAATGCCTTGTTCTACATTATCACCAACCAAACGAACTTCTTTTAACCCTTTGATTTTTTCGTTAATTCGGTTGGGTTGCTCTTTTACTCTTCCTCTTTGAGGCCTGATGGTTAATTGTTTAGCTATTGCTTGTTTCCTCCCTAATTTTAAATTATGTATAAAAAAACGTTTGACTTTTTGAGCCTGCAAATATAATACTTTTTTTTTGAATTGATACTGAATTGTTTAAAATATTAATTCAAAAAAAATCAACATATCACGATTTTGATTAATACCGTTGGTTCGGAAACAAAATCAATGTTATGTTGAAGATTCTTAGGCATTAAAGCCTGTTGTGCGCAGAATGAGATTCGAACTCACACACCGTAACCGGCACTACCCCCTCAAAGTAGCGTGTCTACCAATTTCACCATCTGCGCAAAGAATAATTTAAAAATATTGTGCCCAAAACAGGAGTCGAACCTGCACAGCCTTGCGGCCACTAGTCCCTGAAACTAGCGTGTCTACCAATTTCACCATTTGGGCAATTGGCACTTCTTAAATTGTTTTTGAGAGAAAAAAAGCGAAACCCGCTGTTTCGCCATATTTGATTGAGCGAAAAACGGGACTCGAACCCGCGACCCCGACCTTGGCAAGGTCGTGCTCTACCAACTGAGCTATTTTCGCAATTGCAGTGCAAAGATAGTACGATTTTGAGAATTGACAAATATTTTAGTTGGAAAATCAAATTTAATTTACATTTATAAGTTGATTTTAGTTGAATATCTCATTTGATTTTTAATGTGAAATCCGAAAATTCGGATGTAATTCGATTCATAAAATCATTTACATGCTTATCAACTTCCAATAGTAACATATTGTCTTTGTACCACTTGATTATTTCTTTTGCACCATCTTTGAGTTTAACTTTTGGATTAAAGTCGGGTACATATTTTCTGATTTTCGTGTTGTCGAAAATCATACTGTGCGCTTTGTCGCCCAACAATCCTGCACCAATTTCGGTATCGTATTTGACTATAATATCGGAAGGAATATGAATGATAATTGGAGTCACGCCGAGCTCTGCTGCCAGAATCTGATAAATATTATTCCAACTCAACCATTCATCGGAAGTAATATGAAATGCTTCATTGATGGCTTTTTGATTTCCAAGCAAGCCAACCAATCCAACTGCAAAATCCCTGTTGTAAGTCAGCGTCCATATAGAAGTTCCATCGCCTGGAAGAATAACGGGTAATCCTTGCAGCATTCGGTGTAAAACAGTGTAACCTCCGATGGCGGGAATTTTTGTTTTATCGTAAGTGTGTGAAGGTCGAATAATAGTATAAGGAAATCCGGAATTTCGAAACGCTTCTTTTAAAAGATTTTCACAGGCAATTTTTTTACGGGAGTACTCCCAGAATGGGTTATTCAAGGGCGTTTCTTCGGTTATGGGAAGTTTCTCTGGAACTTGATAGGCTGATGCGGAACTTATAAAAATAAATTGCTTGGTTTTAGCGGTAAATAATTCGATATCGGTGCGAATGTGTTCGGGTTCGAAAGCGATAAAATCAACAACGACATCGAATGAATGACCTTCAAGTGCTTTTGCTGCTTCATCGAAATTGCGAATATCAGCTAGAATTGTTTTTGCACCCCTAACATTTCGAATTCCGGCACTGAGTCCGCGATTCAAATGATATAAATCAATGCCCCTTGAAATAGCCAATTCGGAACAGGCTGAGCTTAAAACACCTGTGCCACCTATAAATAATACTTTCATGATAAATCGATATTTTAGGCAAAGATAATTAAATAAACCAGCTTGCATAAATGGTTCTACGAAATTTTCAATTCTTGTGATTGCACATTCGAATGCAATACATCTCAATTTTTTACAATCTTTATTTTCTCATTTGGTCAATTGCAGATTTTTCCTACTTTTGTATTTTAAATCCGTTATGTAATTTAACTGTTATTCCAAATTCCAAATCAATCTCATGGCAAAAACCAAATCTTTATATGTTTGTCAAAACTGCGGTGTCGATTCTCCCAAATGGATTGGCAGATGTCCATCGTGTGGCGAATGGAACTCTTATGTGGAAGAAATTGTCAGCAAAGATAATTCACCAAAAGTAATATTGGGTGGATTGGAAATCACGAAACAAAAGCCGATTTTAATTTCGGAGGTTGAAACTTCGGAAGAAAGCAGGATTGATACCAGTTCTAATGAGCTTAATCGTGTATTGGGAGGTGGTTTGGTCCCCGGTTCTCTTGTTTTAATTGGTGGTGAACCCGGCATTGGAAAATCTACGTTGGTTTTACAGGTGGTTCTCAATTTGAAAGGAAAGCGTACGCTGTATATTTCGGGCGAAGAGAGCGTGAAACAGCTTAAACTTAGGGCCGAACGACTGAAATTTGAAAATCCGGATTGTTATATAGTCAGCGAAACATCGCTCGAACAAATTTTTGTTCATATCCAGAATATTCAACCTGATGTGGTCATTGTCGATTCTATTCAAACTGTTTCTACTGAATTGATAGAATCGTCACCCGGCTCGGTTTCACAGGTTCGTGAGTGTGCAGCCAGTTTGTTGAAATTTAGCAAAACCAGTACTATTCCGGTACTTTTAATTGGTCATATCAATAAAGAAGGCAGTATCGCAGGTCCAAAAGTATTGGAGCATATTGTCGATACGGTACTCCAATTCGAAGGTGATCAGCATTATATGTATCGTATTTTGCGCTCTATCAAAAATCGTTTTGGAAGTACTTCGGAACTCGGTATTTATGAAATGCAGCAAAATGGACTTCGCGAAGTTAGCAATCCGTCGGAATTATTGCTTTCTCAAAATCACGAAGGGTTGAGCGGTGTTGCTATTGCCTCGGCTATCGAGGGTGTACGACCGTTTTTGATTGAAGTTCAGGCTTTGGTCAGTTCGGCTGCTTATGGTACTCCGCAACGTTCAAGTACTGGTTTTGATTTGCGTCGGTTGAATATGTTGTTGGCTGTACTCGAAAAGCGTGCCGGATTTAAAATTGCTCAAAAAGATGTTTTTCTAAATATTGCCGGTGGCATTAAAGTAAACGATCCTGCTATTGATTTGGCTGTAATTTCGGCTATTTTATCGTCGAATGTTGATATTGCCATCGAAAAACATGTTTGTGTTGCCGGAGAAGTTGGACTTTCAGGTGAAATTCGTCCCATTAATCGCATTGAACAACGCATTCTTGAAGCAGAAAAACTTGGTTTTAAGAAAATGATTATTCCTGATATCAATCTGAAAAGCATTAACCTCACCAAACTCAATATCGAATTGATTCGCGTAAAAAAAGTGGAGGAAGCTTTTCGCGTACTTTTCAAACGTTAGCTAAAAACTTATAAATCAATTAACCAATACGAAAATGGAAGAAGAAAAAATCAACGAATTACCTGAAAATGCGTATCGTGAATTAAAAGAGGGAGAGGAATATAAACCGGTTATGCCGGCGGGTGGAAAATTTCCTGAAGTCACTGCCTGGTCATTGGGTATGGGGCTTTTGATGGCTATAATATTTTCGGCAGCAGCAGCTTACTCGGGATTGAAAATCGGACAGGTTTTTGAAGCAGCCATTCCCATCTCCATTATTGCAGTGGGTGCATCGGCTGCTGTGCGCAAAAAAAATTCACTGGGACAAACTGTAATTATTCAATCCATTGGTGCATCGTCGGGCGTAATTGTTGCCGGAGCAGTATTTACAATTCCGGGACTTTATATTCTTCAGTCCAAATATCCCGAAATTCAGGTTGATTTTTGGCAAATATTTTTTTCATCCTTGTTGGGCGGATTTCTTGGTATTTTATTTTTAATACCGTTTCGTAAGTATTTTGTAAAAGATATGCATGGAAAACTGCCATTTCCGGAAGCAACGGCAACGACCGAAATATTAATGACAGGCGAAAAGGGTGGAAGTCAGGCAAAACTTTTAATTATTAGTGGGCTAATAGGTGGATTGTTTGATTTTTGTTTTTCAGCTTTCAAACTTTGGAGCGAAGAAATTACAACGCGAATTGTACCTGTCGGTGAAATGATGGCCGAAAAAGTAAAAATGGTACTCAAATTTAATGTTAGTGCGCTTATATTTAGTTTTGGTTATTTGGTAGGTCTTCGATACGCGTTAATTATTACTGTCGGTTCGCTTTTGTCGTGGTTGGTTCTTATTCCGTTGGTAAATGAAATAGGAGTACTTGGAGCACATTTAAGCGGAGGAATTAATCCTTTTGCAGCACTCACGGCAGAACAGATTTTCAAACTTTATGTTCGTCCGATTGGTATCGGAGCTATTGCCATGGCTGGAATAATTGGAATTATCAAGTCTTCGGGCGTAATTGGCGGTGCTTTTAAATTAGCTTTTGGAATTGGCGGAAAAACACAATCTGAGGTTAAAGTAGAGCGTACTCAAAAAGACCTGAAAATGTCGTTTGTAATGTTGCTGATTTTTTTAACTCTGGTAGCTGTTTTTATTTTCTTACTTATCGGTGTGAAAATTACTTTGTTGCAAGCAGTGGTTGCATTGATAACTATTCTTGTAATATCTTTCCTTTTTACCACAGTTGCTGCCAATGCCATTGCCATTGTTGGCTCAAATCCGGTTTCGGGAATGACGCTGATGACGCTGATACTTTCCTCCGTTATTTTGGTTTCGGTGGGACTAAAAGGTTGGCAAGGCATGGTAAGTGCATTGATTATCGGAGGCATTGTTTGTACAGCTTTATCGATGGCCGGAGGTTTTATTACCGATTTGAAGGTGGGTTATTGGCTTGGTACAACACCGGCAAAACAACAGACCTACAAGTTTCTGGGAACACTCGTTTCGGCTGCTACGGTGGGCATTGTGATTTTTATATTGAATCAGGCTTATGGCTTTGTGCAAACTCCATCACATCCACAACCTATGACAGCTCCGCAGGCAAATGCAATGGCTGCCATCATTGAACCGCTGATGTCAGGTTCAGGTGTAAGTTGGATTTTACTCGGTCTTGGAGCAGTAATTTCAATTTTAATTAACTGGCTGAATATATCGCCACTTGCTTTTGCATTGGGAATGTTTATTCCGCTGCCCTTGAATACGCCGCTTGTAGTCGGAGGTTTATTGAATCATTGGTTTTCAAAAAGTACTAAGAACGAAAAACTCAACAACGCTCGGGTGCAGCGAGGTATTTTAATTTCGTCGGGTTTTATTGCCGGAGCGGCTTTGTTTGGAGTAGTCGGAGCATTTATCATTTTCTTTACGAATAATGCTGATGCTGTGAATCTGAATGTATGGCAGAATCCGGATGGTAAAGGTGCTCAAATAGCAGCCCTGGTTGCTTTTATAGCATTAATTGCTTACTTTGTTTGGGAATCATTTAAAGCAAAAGAAGAAGATTGAGCATAATTTGTTTTTAAACACATTTAAAAGGAAGTTCAGTATTGAGCTTCTTTTTTTTGTTCGAAACTCAAAAAAACACGAATTAGCTTTATATAACCGAAAAAATAAGCAAATAATTTAATACTTCGTTGTATCGAACAGGTGTATGTCAGAAGTTTTTTACCTTTGTAATTCTTAAAACAACAAAAGCCATGCAAAAGAAATTTTTAACCCTGTGTTTTTTATTCATTAACCTGAGTTTTGTGCATGCACAATTGCTCTGGAAAGTGAGTGGAAACGGACTTAAACACCCGTCTTATTTGTTTGCTACACATCATCTGATTCCAATTCAATTTTTGGACAGTGTACCCGGTTTGTATAAGGTTTTCAACGAATGTGAGACTATAGTTGGTGAAATGGTATTGAATAATATTGATGCCACCATCAAAATTCAACAAGCAGCCATTATGCCTAATCACATCAATATTAAGGATTTGCTGAATGAAGATGAATATAATTTGGTGGATATGGAGCTGAGGTCGGTTTTGAAATTCGGTTTAAAAGATGTTTCAATCATGAATCCATCGCTGGTTCAAACCTTGTATGAAATGGAGATTTACAAGAAACTTACTGGTTTTTCGGAGGATAAACAGTCTGATTCTTATTTTCAGCAAGTTGCTATCGAAAAAGAGAAAAAAGTAATCGGATTAGAAAGTGTTGATCAGCAAATCGCCTATTTGTTTAATAATAATGATTTGGAACGACAAGCGAATATATTGGTAGAAACCATACGACAAAAGACAAGCATTCTGAACGACATGATTTTGTTGAATAAATTATATAAAGCAGGAAAATTAGATGAATTGCTCGAAATGTCGAAAGGGAAAGGGAATATTACCGATATGACCCCCGAAGAATACGCGAAACTGGTTGATAACCGGAACGCGCAATGGCTAACTAAACTTCCTAAACTGATGCAGGAATCATCTTGTTTTATTGCTGTAGGTGCCATGCATTTGCCCGGCAAAAATGGTTTGATAAAACAACTTGAAAAAGCAGGTTATAAGGTTTCAGTTCCTTAATCCTTCAAAAATGGACTTTCTACTCCCCGAAAAGGAGGTTAGGAGAGATTAAAAAATTTTCCTTCGAATGTGACAGTATGGTGTACCATTTTTCTTTTCGTAATAAGCTTGATGATAATCTTCAGCTGCCCAAAATTCAGGTGCCGGACGCAAGATGGTAGCTACTTTATAGCCTTTTGCCGTTAATATTTGAATGTATTTTTCTGCTGTTTTTCGCTGTTCTTCATTTACATAAAATATTACCGAACGGTATTGGTCGCCAATATCCGGTCCCTGTCCGCCAACCTGCGTAAAGTCATGTGTTTCATAGTAAAGTTTTACTAATTCTTCGTACGAAGTTTTCTGAGTGTCAAATACAACTTCAGTAGTTTCCACATGACCTGTTTCACCCGTACAAACTTCCTTATAAGTCGGGTGCTGTGTATGACCGCCCATGTAACCAACCGTAGTTGAAATGACACCGGGTGCTTTCATTAAATAAAATTGTGTTCCCCAAAAACATCCTGATGCAAAGTAAGCGGTTTCTTGATTTTCTTTTGTCTTCATAATTTTTTCCGGAATAAATTTCATCGATATTGAATTGACGCAATAGCGGGTGTTTTTTGGTGTAAAACCTTCATTCAAAAACACATGACCCAAATGAGCTCCACAATTGGCACAAACAATTTCTGTTCGTCGTCCATCGGCATCGGGAATTCGTTTTACTGCTCCTTTTATTTCATCGTCGAAGCTTGGCCATCCGCAATGTGCATCAAATTTATCTTCGGAACGATACAAAGCAGCATTGCATTGTTTGCAAACGTATGTACCTTTTTCATAGTTATTTTCATATTCACCCGAGAATGGTCTTTCGGTTGCTTTATGTAAGATAACAGCTTGTTCTTCTGCGGTAAGCGGGTTATATTTCATGTTTTTTACTTGTTGATTGCATGCGCTCTGACTAAACAGAAAAAGCATTGCAAGAATGGAAATTAATGCTGTTCTCATTGTTCTTTTTAAACGAATTAATCTATAAACAGTTGAAACCAAATTTAGTTCGAAAATTCAGAATATCACTAATAGCTGATTGAAATATTGAATTAAAAATGGCTGTACGAAAAATCCGTACAGCCATTTTAGAAATAGACTAAGAAACAGAATTAAGCTTCCGGAGTAGCTTCAGGTGCAGCAGCTTCTTTAGCAGCCTTTTTAGCAGGTGCTTTTTTAGCAGGTGCAGGAGTTTCTTCAGCTACGGGAGCTGCGGCAACTTCTTCTTTCGCTTTCTTTTCTTTTTTAGCAGCTTTTTCGGCAGCCTGATCCATTTTGTCTTTCAAATCCGACAAAGATTGAATGTCACCCAAGGTAGTTTTTTCAGCAGCCGGAGTTGCCGATACCGAAGTTTCATCTTTTTTCGCACGTTTTGGAGCTGCTTTTTTAGCAGGAGCCTCAGTTGCTACTGGAGCTTCGCCTTTTTCAGCACGTTTTGCATCTTCGTGAATGCGGCTGTGTGAAAGTATGATACGTTTAGCATCTTTATTGAATTCAATTACTTTGAAAGCTAATTTTTCGTCAACTTTGGCTTGTGATCCGTCTTCTTTTACCAGGTGTTTTGGAGTTGCAAAACCTTCAACGCCATAAGGTAATGAAATGACTGAACCTTTATCCAACATTTCAATGATAACACCTTCGTGTACGCTGTCAACGGTGAACATAGTTTCCAATACATCCCAAGGATTTTCTTCCAATTGTTTGTGACCTAAGCTCAAACGACGGTTAGCTTTGTCGATTTCCAATACCTGAACGTCAATTTCGGCACCAATTTGAGTAAATTCAGATGGGTGTTTTATTTTTTTAGTCCATGAAAGGTCGGAAATGTGAATCAAACCATCAACGCCTTCTTCGATTTCAACAAATACACCGAAGTTAGTAAAGTTGCGAACTTTGGCTACATGTTTGCTTCCAAGTGCATAACGTTCTTCGATAGCTTCCCATGGGTCAGCTTTCAATTGTTTGATACCCAATGACATTTTGCGTTCGTCGCGGTCCAAAGTCAGGATTACTGTTTCCACTTCGTCGCCTACTTTCAGGAAGTCCTGAGCAGAACGAAGATGTTGTGACCAGCTCATTTCAGAAACGTGGATCAAACCTTCAACGCCTTGTGCAATTTCCACAAATGCACCATAGTCAGCCATAACCACTACTTTACCTTTTACTTTGTCACCAACTTTAAGTTCGGCACTCAAAGCATCCCAGGGATGAGCTGAAAGTTGTTTCAAGCCGAGGGCAATACGTTTTTTCTCGTCATCGAAATCAAGGATAACAACGTTGAGTTTTTGATCCAACGTAACGATTTCTTCAGGGTGCGATACACGTCCCCATGAAAGGTCGGTAATGTGAATCAAACCATCTACGCCGCCAAGGTCGATAAATACCCCGTACGAAGTGATGTTTTTAACGGTTCCTTCAAGAACTTGTCCTTTTTGAAGTTTTCCAATGATTTCTTTTTTCTGTAATTCAAGTTCAGCTTCAATAAGTGCTTTATGCGAAACAACAACGTTTTTGAATTCGTGGTTGATTTTGATAACCTTGAATTCCATTGTTTTGTTTACGAACACATCGTAGTCGCGTATTGGTTTCACGTCGATTTGTGAACCCGGCAAGAAAGCTTCGATTCCGAATACATCAACGATCATACCACCCTTCGTACGACACTTAACAAAACCTTTAACGATTTCCTGAGATTCAAGAGCTGCGTTAACGCGATCCCATGAGCGGGTGGCACGAGCTTGTTTATGTGATAGAATTAATTGTCCTTTTTTATCTTCCTGGCTTTCGATATATACTTCAACTTTGTCGCCTACTTTCAAATCAGGATTGTAGCGGAATTCGCTCATTGGCACAACGCCGTCCGATTTGTAGCCTACGTTTACAACTACCTCACGTTTGTTAATCAAAATAACCGTTCCTTCAACAACTTCTTTGTCCTTGATAGCATTCAAGGTGTTGTCGTAAATTTTTTCCAAATCAACCTTAGCTGAGTCGGTCATAGTGATGCCGTTTTCGTAAGCATCCCAATCGAAGTCTCCGGCTGGAACTGGTTTCTCAGCTTTCACTTTCACTTTAGCTGTTGGGGCTTCTTCAATAACTTCATCGGCAGGAGCTTCCTCAGTTACTGCTTCTTCGGCTACGGGAACTTCTTCAATCGTTGTTTCTTCAACTGCAGGAGCTTCGGCTACTACTTGTGTTTCTTCATTTACTGCTTCTACTGCGGCTGGAATTACTTCTTCCGCAATGTTTTTGTTTTCTTCCATTTCTGAAAACTTGTTTTTTTTAATTACTAATAAATTAGTAGGGGTTAGACATTATGATAACTTTACAAAATAGGGCGCAAAGGTACAAAATGTTTGTGAATTGGCAATACATTTTGCCTGATTATTGAAGTTAACTGCTGATAGCTAAATTATTAATTGATTGGTATAAAGAGTCATGATTTAAGAACGCAGAGAAAATAAATACTAGGATTTATTTGGAAATTACTCATTCTATTCTGCTTTAAATAAAACATTTATGTTTAATGCTTTGTGTTTAATTCTTTTAAATCAATCGTATAGTATTTAAAATCGTAATAATATCTAATATAGAAATTCTAAAATAATATGTGAATAGCCTTCAGAATCACATACCATATTTTCACAGAAAACAAGAGCAAACAAAAACTAATAATAGTCTATATATTAGATAATTATATATTTGAGTATCTCCCGAAATACCCTTCTTTTTTGCTCATATTTGTTCTTTTTTGCATAAAACCGTTTCTTATACCGTTTCTTTTTTGTACCTTTGTTTCAAAGAAAACGGATATGAAAACTACAGTCAAACTGCGAATTAAGAAACTCGCCGACGGAAACGGAAGTTATTATTTGGATTGGTTTCAGAATGGGAAACGCCATTATGAATATCTGAAACTCTATACCGTGTTATCCGACCGCCCCACCAAGGATGAACGGGAAGCCAACAAAGAATCACTTAAGCTCGCCCAGCAAATACGCAACCAGCGGGAAAATCAACTTATCGCCAGTCCCAACGGAATCACCCCTGCACATAAACGCAAACAGTCAGTTCTTGCCTATTGTGAGGCTCAATCTACCACTAAAGGCGGCTTGCAGGTTGTCGAACACCTAAAAGAATATATGCCCGACAAATCGCTCCAAATGCAGG
>Ga0214227_1000282_pt1 | contig 12328 bp, 10 predicted proteins | sample TroBogypolimnion_37_FD_153065 | JGI IMG/M metagenome (GOLD analysis project Ga0214227, IMG submission 153065) | Freshwater microbial communities from Trout Bog Lake, WI - 16OCT2007 hypolimnion | ecosystem: Environmental > Aquatic > Freshwater > Lake > Hypolimnion/Profundal zone | place: Trout...
CCACACCAACAAGCGGCTCAAACGAACTGAACTTCATATTTTTATTGCCAGGAAAATCAACACCTGTAGCCTTGAGCAGTCGAAGGATCTTGTCGAGATGCACCTCCGCATTAACCACCTCGACATCTCCGTCAAAACTCTCCAGCTCACCCGGTTCACCCCCGATTGGTGAATCAGTGCCAGTCTCAACAGCAATGACGCCTTCCATTGAAAACGGTCCTGTTACCCGCACAACGCCCTTCATCACCTCTGGTTTATCAACCAGCTCCTCCATTTCGGCATTGGCGGCAATACAACCATTGACTTCATCCATCTTTGCCCGCCATGCAGTACGGTAATCATCAAGGGCACCCTGCAGCGACTGTGGCCACTCAGTGTCGGTGTCAAATGGCACTTCCCAATCCTGCCAGCCACCTTTTGGAATTGAGGTTCGGTATGCTTCCGCCTGTTTTGGCGTTACGCCTTTAAGCGGTTTTCGGGCGGGAACAGGGTGTATGAGCTTTGGATTGGTATCGGGCAGCAGCCAGCGACGTTTGTCAGCATCGGTGACAGCATTTGCGCCTTCCTGACGATGCTTTTGCATGAGCTTCTCTGCGAGCTTTTCTTTCAATGGCATCCCAACTGAAGCAACTTCGAGGTTCAAGAGTACCAGCTTTTCGGCAAGTATCGGTTCGTGTCGAGCAAAGATGGGATCAAGCGAACTGTTGCGTGCAATGCTCTTGAGGGTAATATGCGGCACTGTTTTGCACTGGAAGGTCAGTTTTCTGCCTGTTGCGTGACCGGAGTGATCAAGCTCAGAGACCCATGTTCCTTTGGGATTACGATTGACATCTTCAGCGCTCAGCTCACGAAGCCGGTAGAAATCAAATTTCGCAGTCATCAATCGATGCTTTGCCAGCGCAAGCGCCACACGGCTGGTATCGCAGGTAATCCACCTCCGCCCCCACTGCTCAGCCACATAAGCCGTCGTACCGCTTCCACAGGTTGGATCAAGTACAAGATCGCCAGGGTCTGTGGTCATTAAAAGACAGCGAGCAATAACTTTAGTTGTTGTCTGAACGACGTAAATTTTGTCTTGCTCAGCAGTTCCCATCGTGTCAGACCAGAGATTCCCCAGAGCACTAGCAGAAAAGTCTTCAAAATACTTTATGAAATTGACGAACTCACGAGTCTTCAACAAACGCCCTGCTTGTTTCAATCGAGCCATACCAGTAGTGTTGGTCTTCCAACCTCCTTTTTTTGGCCTTTTCACTAATTCACCACACAACTCAAAATCGAACATAGTGGAATCACTCGCTGACTCTGACGTTAATGGATCACCACGCCATGCACGAGCCCCTGTTGGCATTCGTTCCGGAAGTTCTCTTTCATCATCAAGTATTGATCGTGACCACCCCTCGGTAAGTTCGATTCGTGCAAATCTCGCCCCTGCTCCCTCTAGAAAATCTTTGGTTACATATATTGGATTGTACTTCATACAGTCCAAATCTCTCGCATACCACAGGATATAATCAGAGACGTTATCGAGCCGCTCCTCTCCCATTCCACCCGTTTTCTTTACCGTGATGAGAGAAACAAAATTTTCAGAATGAAAGACTTCATCCATCACACACCGCACACGATGCACATTTTCGTCGCTGATCTGCACGAAGATACTGCCAGTGTCAGCAAGAAGCTCTTTCGCCATCTCAAGGCGATCACGCAAGTAGGCAAGATAGGAGTGAATCCCAAGCGTCCATGTGTCACGATAGGCTTTGACCATCTCCGGCTCGCGGGTGAGATCCTGCTCACGATCTTTCACATCACGCTGGCCAAGCTGCGGCTGAAAGTTTGAAGAGAATTTAATGCCATAGGGTGGGTCAAGGTAGATCATCTGTACCTTACCGGCCAGATCTTCACGGCGGGCGAGGCTTGCCATGACCTGGAGTGAGTCGCCGAGAATAATGCGGTTCGACCAATCCACGTCATGCTGATAGAATTGAACCGCCTTTGCATAATCATGTTGCGGGTCGGCAAAAAGGTCTCGCTGAACATCTTCCCTTGCCAATACACGCAAAATGGCCTGAGTAGAGATGCGCTCATGCATATGCAACGCCACCGGCTCAACCTCAAACCACGGCTTTTCCCGTTTTCCACTCCATTCAAGCCAAGGCTCATGACGCTGCAAGGCATCCGCCAAAAGCCGGGCTTCATCCTCGGAAAGTGCCCTCTGCCGGGCTATTGCAAGCAGTTCCGGCAGCTTGTCTGCATGAGCTGCATCCGTCGCAGAGCGCAGCACAGGTGGAAGATGAGGATTGTATTCGTAGCAAATTTTTGATGTTTCCTGAATCCTTCCTTGTGACTCTAGCCCTGCTGGTGGAATATTTTTCCGTTTGGCAGGATATTTGAGAGCAGAAATGAGATCATTCGTATTTGCCTGCTGTGAAGCATCTGATTTTGGTTTACGCGGCATACCATCATTGTTTCAATTGTTCAGGAAAATTTTTCCACAGCAACTTGGCGATATCAATAACTACTTGCAATAATTGATGTTAGAAGTATGGTAAATTTTGGAGTCATAAAAATCAAGAAGTGACAAAAGAAAATGAAATGAAGCATGGTAGCATAGGCGCATCAAAACGCAAGTGATTATTATTTTACAAAAACGCAATACGCAATACAAGTTATTGAAATAATTAAGTGTCTTGTTTGAAATTATTTACAGATACAGTTCATTTTTCCAATAATCCACCGCTGACACCATACGCCAAGGTTGATATGCCAAATATTATGTAAGAGAAAAGGGAAAACTACCCAAAGCCTTGACACTGAAGGGTTTTGGGCTGTTACTGCGATGTTATTTTTTTAAAGGCGTTGGGGGTACCTCCAGCCGTGAACAATATCATTGCTATAAATGACTACATTTCTGAAGAAAAAACTCCAATACAATACATAAATGCATTATTTATAAAGGGTTATACAGAGGGAAATGCCTTGTGATAAAGGGATATATCTATTACCTCTTATCGGTGAAAGTGCACGGCCTCAATCCAGTGTAATACCTCATCTTTTGCATCTTCAGGTGCGTCCATGTGAGTTGAATTCAAGACCACATATCTATTAAGCGGATGCTCGGGCCATTTTTCAAAAACATACCCCCGGCCTTTATCATAGAGAACATCTGTTGTCCCTGCCAATATCCAGATAAGCGGAATTCTTTGAGCGATTTTTGAAGTCGACAGTGGCATTGATGCCATACCTTCAGGGTCATTATAACTGGCATAAATAGCCGCAGTCATGTTGATATCAACATATTTGCCATTATTTCTGTGTGTAAATAATGCCACCTTGTCTCCGCTGCCGCCTTCAATCATCTCGTTTGCTTTTTTGAGACTTGACTGGATGCTCTCTTGAAAACGAACTATGTCCGGGATATGTCCAGGAGCTATAGCTATAACGGCATCAATTTGTTCCCGGCCATAGGCGGTATATGCTATAGCTGCATTTGCTCCCTTACTATGTCCGGCTAAAACGATGACGGTAGAGCCTTTTTTTCGTAATTCCTGAATATTGCTGGTTACAATCTCTAATGCTGCAGAATAATCGACATCATATCCCCTGACTTTACTCCATGGCATTAATGGCGTAAGAACCATATACCCCTTGTTTTGCATCGATCTGGCCAAGGAATTGAATTGTGATGGGTTCCCCCATTTACCATGAATCAATACAACTCCAACCTTGTTTTCAGTGGCGGCACATAAACTGCCAGATATATTCATTATACCTCCGGTTTAGTTGACAAGCCTATAAGTTACGCATAAAAGGAGGTTAACTATACATTTTCAATTATGCCTTTTGATCGAAACACATCGGATATTATACCGTCAAGGCAACATTATCGTAAATGACAAGAGGTCTCAAGGTTTGCAAAAAAAGCACCGGGGAAACACTTCCCGACTCTTGCAGTGTGAGAATTCAACCCTGAAAGATTAATCATAGAGAACCATGAATGACACAACCTCTTATTGAGCCAACTTGATCACTGTGGTTGCAATTTTTCCTTCTGCCACGGTGACAGTTTTCTTGCCTATTTGCTTGAGTTTTTCGTTCCAGGTTGCAATCTCATAAGTACCTGCCGGAACATTAGGGATAGTAAACCTGCCTTCTTGTCCGGTCACTGCCGCATATTGATTATCAGTAATGATAATCCAAACGGACATTTCAGAGTGGACATTACAGTGCAGATGAACGGCGCCGGGTTTATCAAAAGCAATCGACCTGGTGGTACCTGGCTCAAATAGCTTAAGGCTGAATACTTTAGCAGGACTTGTTGAATTGAGAGTACTGTAGACGTTATCGTTGTTTGTAATGTCAATGGTTGACCCGACAGGTATTGTTATTACTTTAGGGACAATTCTCAGATTTTGCTGGTAAACTGATTTATGCTGCGGGACAACCGACCTCTTCACGCCAATCAGGTAAACAACAGTATCTCCTTTATCCTTCAGCAAGGGTGTATCAATAGTGCCGTTGATTGTGCCACCGCAAAAAGCATTCGTCGTGATGATCCCGAAGCTTGTCATGAACAAAGCCGTTTTGAAGATCTTGTTGGCACGTTTTAACCGTTTCATCAGTTTATTATTTGATTGTCCCCTAACCCCTTAATGTTAAGAAAAACTTAAAAAATTTTTGGACTATATAGTAACAATTGTAAAAAAGCCTATCTTTTAGTTTGTTTATTGTGTTCCCAGAATGCCAACATTACGTGATGAGTGTAGCTAACCGATCCATCGCAGTTCTGATGCTTGTCGGAATGCTTATCCAGATAAACAGCGTTTTCTTCTGTTATGGACTCTTCTATTTAAATCAAAAGGCAATAGCTGAAACTGTCTGCGAAAAGAAGACTATGGATTGTTGCGGACACTGTTTCCTCCAAAAAAAAATCGCTGCAACGAGCGAGACTCAGTCAGCACCAACTGAGAAACAGGTGCCAACCAAAACCCAGGAAGAGTTGCTCAACGCAATGCCAGGTATTCTCGCTGATATGCAACACGCTCCGCTGACCGCAACCAATAGTCATATATTTACCTCCGCTCCCTCTTCATTTTTACTCGATGGCGTCTTTCGCCAAATCGACCATCCGCCGAACACCTAACCTCACTTTTCAGAGCTGAACGCGTCAACCCCAAAATCGGGGTAATTAGCTGTCGTTCAAATTTTCAGATGCAGTTGCATTGTTGCATGCACTTGATTAGTCGCATTCGAGCATGGTTTACAATTTGCTCAAGTGCGATGTCACGCATTGCCTTTTAACTCTAATTCAAATAGAAACTATGAAGCCTATAAAATTTCTTACGGCCACGATGCTTATCCTTGGAATCGTGATGAATTCCCTTGATTGTTTCGCCTGCGCTGCTTGCGGCTGCTCCTTGTCGTCCGAGGCAGCTACAGGCTATTCGACTACAACGGGCTGGAGCGTTAGTTTGCAATACGACTACATCAACCAGAACCAATTGCGCACGGGTACAGGCAGCATTTCATCCCCGCAAGTGGCAGCAATCAACGATGCCGGCGGCAGTCAGGAAGTTGAGCATGGCACCATCAACCGCTACATAACTCTGGGCCTTGACTATATACCGAGTGCAGACTGGAATTTAAAGCTGCTGGTTCCCTATATCAACCGAAGCCACACAACCTACGGTCAAGCAACCAGCGACCAGCTCACCCCGGACCAGATAAGCGGTTCAAGCGTCAGCAGTCTCGGTGACATCAAATTCATCACCAGCTATCAAGGCCTGCTCTCCAACCACAACCTCGGGATTCAGCTTGGAGTGAAACTGCCTACAGGTGCTTATGGTGGACCTAATGCAAGTGGCACAGGCACAGTGGGGCGAAACCCGGTGAACTTCACCTCAGGCCCCAACACTGGCGATCTCCTCGATACCAGTCTGCAAGCAGGCACCGGCAGTACTGACCTTATTATGGGGGCATACTACAACAACAAGGTCAGTCAGAATTTCAGTGCTTTTGTCAATTTCCAATTCCAGGCAGTCGTGAAGCAAGAACTGAACCAGCCTGGTGAAGATTACCGTCCAGGAAATCAGGAAGCCTTGAGCTTTGGCATACGTTACGAAGCCAACCCCACAATCGTACCGCAACTTCAGGTAAATATCAACCATAGAAGTCAAGATCTGGGAACACTTGCCGACACTCCTAACTCAGCTGGCACCGCGGCATACCTGAGCCCCGGTGTGAGTGTAAGCATCCTGAAAGATGTGCAGATTTATGGATTCGCGCAACTGCCGATTTATAGCAAGCTTGAGGGATATCAGCTTTTCCCTCATGTAACAGGCTCGGTCGGCTTAGCCTACGCTTTCTGAACTGCATGAGTTAACTTTCGTGGAATCTCTGGATTCCGCTGATAAACTATTATTCAATAATTTCTAAATAATCCCTATGAAACATTTTCATCAATTTTGTATAAAACCGATTGCATTTCTTTTTCTCAGCGTAGCAGTGCCCCTGTCGGCATTTTGTCAGGATGCGATAAGCCCGGAAACCGTTATTACCGGGACGTTAGAAAAAGCAGGTGAGTCACTGGTATCCAAGCGCGTGAAAACCAGCGATACCGCCTCGTTACTCAAAGATGAGCCGGGAGTTACTCTTGCCACAGGCGGTGGCGTTTCGAGCCTGCCGATCATTCACGGGCTGGGAGACGACAGATTAGCAATATGCATTGATGGCATGTGCCTGACATCGTCCTGTGCCAACCACATGAATCCGCCGCTGTCGTACATCGCACCTTCTAATGTGAGCAGCATCGTGGTTAATTCAGGTGCTTCGCCGGTCAGTTATGGAGGCGACAACATCGGGGGCGTCATCCTTGTTGAATCAGATCAGCCGGTTTTCGCCAAGCCGGGTGAGGGAACCAAAGGCTCGGGCAGTGCTTCGACCTACTACCGAAGCGTTAACCAGAGCACGGGGGCTGCATTTTTGGGCGCAGTCGCAAACAGCAACCTCAGTTTTGGAGTTACCGGATCCATCGATCACGCCAAGGACTACAAGGACGGTCATGGCAATACCGTAACATCAACCTATTACGAATCGCGTAATCTTGAGGCCACTTTCGCCATCAAGGGCGATAACAGTCTGTTGACCATCAAGGCCGGACATCAATCAATTCCTGACCAGGGATTTGTCAATCAACAGATGGACATGGTCGATAACAATGCTTCATTTATCAATGCCGCTTATAAGAACAGCTATGCATGGGGCAAACTTGACGCCAAGGTATACTGGAAGAATACCTATCATGAAATGAATGTCGGTGAAGATAAATTAACATTTCCAATGCCGATGATTATGCCGATGGATACCCGCGGCATCGACCTCGGCTATGCATTGAAGACAGAAATTCCATTTGCCGAAAAGAACATCCTGCGCCTCGGCAACGAATTGCACCGCTTTACCCTTAACGACTGGTGGCCACCGGTTTACGGCACCGCACCGATGATGGGTCCGAATACATTCCAAAGCATCATAGACGGGTATCGTGACCGTTACAGCTTGTTTGCCGAATGGGAATCAAAGGTGAGCAAAGAGGTAACAACCATTCTCGGTGTACGCGGCGAACTGGTGAGGATGGATACCGGAAATGTTCAGGGATACTCAAACACCATGATGTATGCTCCTGATGCAGCAGCCTTCAATGCACAGGATCATGCCCGCAGCGACAACAATCTGGACATAACCGCATTGGCAAGATTCGAGCCTTCACCATATGCCACCTATGAGATTGGTTACGCCCGCAAAACCGAATCTCCGAATCTCTACGAACGCTACGCATGGTCGACCAACTGGATGGCCAGCGGGATGATCAACTGGTACGGTGATGGCAACTATTATGTGGGTAATCTTAACCTTCGTCCGGAAGTTGCACATACCCTGAGTCTTTCGGCAAACTGGCATGATAGCGAGCGGAAAAACTGGGAAGTAAAGGTAACCCCTTACTATACGTATGTTCATGATTACATTGACGTGAATGTGATTGGAAGCACGACCTATGGTGAAAGCTCGTTCAACCAGCTGCAGTTCGCCAATCACGATGCCCGGATCTATGGCCTTGATATCTCAGGCAAAGTGGCCCTATGGACAAGCAGCAGCTTTGGACACGGCCAACTCAATGGCACACTTGGTTATGTTAACGGTCGCAATCTCGACACAAGAAACAGCCTCTACCACATGATGCCGCTGAATGGCTCCCTCACACTGGAACAGAAAATAGCCGGTTGGACTAATGCTATTGAGGCGCAAATTGTCGGAGGAAAGAGTGACATTGATCCTTTACGCTATGAACCCACGACGCTTGGCTACGCCCTTGTCAATCTGCGCACGGCATACCAATGGAAAAACCTGCGTCTGGACGTTGGCATCACGAACCTCTTCGACAAGTTCTATTATCTCCCGCTCGGTGGGGTCAACTTCGACAATTATATGTCAAGCGGCTGGATGGGAGCGATCGTACCGCTTGCCGGACAGGGTCGTTCGTTTAATGTTGGTATAACACAGATATTCTAATCTTTAAAAAATCATCATCGCTGATGGGGTAGACATGAAATCTGCCCCGTCAGTCAGGTGAAAACACGATAATAAAACTGAAAAACAGTAATTCACTTACCAATTTCAACTCAAAGGACATTATGAATAAATCTCTGAAGTTACTTTTTATAGCAGTAATGGCCATGCTCCTTTCAAACAATGTTGCAATCGCCAACGCGGCAGATGACGCCAAAAGCTTTTTCGAAAGTGCTGAAACAAAGTTCGGTAAATGCGATTACTATAGCGCCATAGCCGATTACACAAAAGCAATTGAACTTGACCCAAAATCGAGTGAGGCGTACTTGAACAGGGGCGAAGCAAAATCAGAAAACGGTGATAAACAGGGAGCCATACTGGACTTCACAAAAGCTATTGAACTTGACCCGAACTATGCAGATGCTTACAACAACCGGGGCAATGCAAAATCTGATCTTGGTGATCATCAAGGGGCAAAAGCTGACTACACTAAAGCAGTCGAAGTCAACCCCATATATGTGTCGGCCTACATTAACCGGGCAGCAGTAAAATTAGACACAGGAGATCTCCATGGCGCCATAACAGATTTACTGGTCTCGGCAAAACTCGGTGATCTTTCAGCCCAAAAATGGCTGGCTAATAACGGAATATCCTTTTTGTGACCATGGAAATCAGTGCCGCCATAAATAAAGCCAAGATTCCCGATCTAATAAATGGCGGCATTGAAATTCGTCCTGATAGGAATAATAGAAACTGGAAAGCTGATACAAGTTCGCCGCTCCGGAGCTGAAGGGCAGCTGCGGATGAAGCAGATCACGGTTTTGAAGTTATTTCAGGGTACAGGTCTACTCCAAAGAAAACGCTTCTGTTGATTTCCGGTCTTCCCCATCCTATCTTGGCCCCTTTTCATTCGATGAATGGGAAGGGGCCGGAGGTTCGGACAAAGTTCAGAAAATATTCTGACGCACCCATCCAGCCATCCCACCTCAAGCAATGCTTCTTCTGAGAACCCCTTCTCACCACTGACCACAAAAAACCAATCGCTATTGTCGAAAGCGAAAAAAACGCCATCACCGCCACTATATTTATTCCCGACGACCACCTTGATGTACACAATCCGGCATTATGAGCACAAAAACCGGTAATTCTTTTGCTTATATGCAATTAATGCCGTATTTTGGCAATACATTCATGATAGACAAGAATGCAGACGGGCTCTATTGGCCCGACTTGTTGAAGGATGCCAGAGTAGCAATAATCAGGTATCTGCGTATGTACCTCCCAGTCAGACATTTTCAGCGGCAGTTGCACTCTTGGTGATATTGTGTACTCCTTCAAGGAGCAGATGCAGATTGATAAGGTCATACCTTCAACAAGATCGGATGAGGTTTTAATTGATCTTGTGTTGATTTAGGCTGAACAATATTAGGCATAAATACAGGAAAATATTCGAAATGCCAATCATTTCAATGTTTTACGGAATCATTATCCGTTTGTATCTTCTCGATAACAAACATCACAATACCCCGCACTTCCATGCGAGATACGCGGAATTTGAAGCTTCTTTGGGTATCGAGGATGGAGAAATTTTGGCTGGTAATCTGCCTCGCAAGCAACTGCGGCTTGTGCAAGCATGGATCGAATTACATCGCGATGAATTAATGGCTGATTGGGAGTTAGCGGTTAATGGAGAAGAACCATATAAAATTACACCACTGTGAGGTCTTGTATGTATTGGGATGCAAAAGTTGTCAAACCGTTACCTGATTATCGCATTTATGTTGAAATCGAAGATGGTCGCCAGGGTGTCTTTGATATGAAGCCTTACCTTGATCGCGGTGTTTTCCATGAACTTAAGGATGAGCATTATTTCAATAAGGTGGGTATTCTTTTTGGCGCTGTTACCTGGCCGCACGAACAAGATATTGCGCCAGATACTTTGATTGAAGATATGGTGCCGGTTGAATACATGCCTACTTTCCCATAATAATCTTGTTGATAAGATGTAGCTAACAGGCTACATTGAGGCTATGATGGAAATTCGTAAAACTTGTAAATCGTTATCGGTACTTCCTATAATTGATACCGAACTGCTGCATTTTCAAGCTCAGCACCCTGCGAGTCAGGCCTAATTTCTCGGCAGCATGAGATATATGCCCTTTTTGACTCGACAGGGCTTCTATAATCATTTCGTATTCAATGGTGTCCAGTTTTGCATGAAGACTTTTTTGAGTATCCGTAGTCGAAAGAACGGGAGTTTGCAGCGACAAGGGGATGTCGTCCGCATGGATGACCCTGTCTTCTGAAAGAATGACAGCTCTTTCAATGACGTTTTCAAGCTCCCGGATATTGCCTGGCCATGAATAAGCAAGCAGCATCTCCTGCACTGCGGTGGCAATGCGTCTGGTTTCTTTCCCGAATTTTTTGACAAATTGGGAGACAAAATACTCGGCAAGGGTGATAATGTCGCCTTTTCTTTCACGCAATGGGGGAATGATTATCGGAAAGACGTTTAACCGATAGTAGAGATCTTCCCTGAATGTTCCGGCTTCCACCATCTTGGTCAAATCGCGGTTTGTGGCGGCTATGACTCGAATATCCACCGTAATCGGCTTGTTGCCGCCGACATGCTCAAAGGTTCTTTCCTGTAAAACCCGCAACAGCTTTGCCTGCATAGGTAAGGTTAACTCGCCTACTTCATCGAGAAAAATTGTACCCCCGTCGGCATCTTCAAATCGGCCTTTTCTTGCTCTGTCTGCTCCGGTAAAAGCACCTTTTTCGTGACCAAAGAGCTCACTTTCTATAACGCTTTCGGGTAAGGCGGCGCAATTGAATTTCACAAAGGGTTCATCAGCTTCTCCACTATTGTAGTGAATCGCACTGGCAACAAGTTCTTTGCCGACACCGCTTTCCCCCAGAATCAACACTGTTGATCGTGTTTTGGTGATTTTATTGATCAGGGCGTAGACTTCGAGCATGGGTTTTGAATTGCCTATGATATTTGAGGGATGAAACTTTTCCTTCAGAGCATTCCGCAATCGCTCATTTTCAATTTTCAGGGGGGTTTTATCATCATTCTCAAGCAGGTAGAGTTCAACGGCCTGAGCTATCATTGCTGCAATAACGCCAAGTATCTCGACATCGTAATGCAGTAACTGAGGGTGATCAGAAATTCGCTCTACACTGATGGCGCCTAATACTTTTTTACCCCGAACAATAGGGATGCAGACGAAAGAGCGGTCTGAATATTGAAGTTTGGACAAACTTTTGGTTCTATTGAGAAAATTAGGTTCTTCGCTGATAAGCGGAACAATAATTTTTTCTCCTGTTTCCACAACTTTTCCTGTAATACCTTCTCCAATGGAGTAGACTCCTCGGGTCTCTTCCTCTTTTGTAAGCCCGATACTGTCGTGAATAAATATTTTTCCTGTTCTGCTGTTGAAGAGGCTGACAGTTCCTCTTTCCACCCCCATATCCTCTTTCATTATTTTCAGCAGTATAGAGAGTGTATCTGAAAGGTTTTCACTCTCAGAAACTGCTTTACTCATTGAAAATAAAGGCGAGAGTATTTCGGAATGGCATACCGCTCCAGGATGCAATGGAGATACCTTAAACTCTTTTATGGTACAGAAGTGTAATGGCTTGTGAGTTTTAGTATTCATAGCTGTTTCATTGTGGCGTGAAACAAGAGATAGTTTTCAAATAATTTGATGGCATCGATCCCTCTGGTTTGAGCCATGCGTTGCCGAATGTCTTTGAGGAACTCGTCTAT
>Ga0214227_1000290_pt1 | contig 12186 bp, 11 predicted proteins | sample TroBogypolimnion_37_FD_153065 | JGI IMG/M metagenome (GOLD analysis project Ga0214227, IMG submission 153065) | Freshwater microbial communities from Trout Bog Lake, WI - 16OCT2007 hypolimnion | ecosystem: Environmental > Aquatic > Freshwater > Lake > Hypolimnion/Profundal zone | place: Trout...
AAAATCCAGGAATTAATACAATAAATTGACAGAATCGCAGAATAATCTAAAGTCTTGACTCTTGGTTCTAAAATCTATAATCTAAAAAACATGCAATACGATTTAAGCTCAAAGATAACGCTGGAACGTACCCCTGAAAGGTATTTTCGTCCCGGCGACATGATAGAAAATTTGCGTCAGACACGCTACGAAAAACTTCGAACCAGCATTTATGCCGATACCACCGAAGGGGCACGCTCCATAGCTCAGAAAGTAGCCACGCTTATCCGTGAAAAAGAAAAACAGGGTGAACGCTGTATCTTAGGGCTTTCCGGCGGTTTTTCTCCATTGGGCATTTACGAAGAATTAGTGAAAATGCACGAAGAGGAAGGTCTGAGTTTTGCCGAGGTTGTTGTGTTTAATGTCTCTGAGTTCTTTCCTGTAAATCCGGGTGAGCGTCACTCCAATGCCAAACTTATCAGAACTAATCTTCTTGATAAAGTAGACTTTAATCCTGAAAATTTTTATACTCCTGATGCTACTGTAGATCGTTCGAATGTATATGAATTTTGTCGTCATTACGAAGAACTGATTGAACAATACGAAGGACTTGATTTGGTGCTGGTAAGTGTAGGTTTGGTGGGAAATATAGCTTACAATGAACCCGGCTCGCAAATAAGCACACTGACTCGCCTGATGTTGCTGGATGTAGAATCGCAACGGGATTTGAAACGTTTTTACAGTTCGGTGTCCGAAATTCCATCGAGTGCCATCACCATGGGGCTATCAACTTTACTGAATGCCAAACAGCTTATTTTGCTGGCATGGGGAGAAAATAAGTCAGCCATTCTGAAAGAGGTAATTGAAGGAAAAACGGATGACAATGTACCGGCATCGTTCCTGCAATTGCACAAAAATGCGATGGCTGCCATTGATTTGAGTGCTGCGCAACAATTGACCCGTATCAGTCATCCGTGGTTGGTTGGTCCCTGTGATTGGACGGATATGCTTATCCGTCGCGCTATCGTATGGCTTTGCAACGAAACCAATAAACCCATTTTGAAACTCACCAACAAGGACTATAATCATCATGGACTGGACGAATTACTTGCACTCTTTGGTTCTGCATACAACGTAAATATAAAGATTTTCAATGATTTGCAACATACTATTACGGGTTGGCCGGGGGGCAAACCCAATGCAGATGACACCAATCGTCCCGAACGGGCTAATCCTTATCCCAAACGTGTTGTGATATTTAGTCCACATCCCGATGATGATGTCATTTCCATGGGTGGAACGTTTCAACGGCTGGTTGATCAGAATCATGATGTACATGTTGCCTACCAGACTTCGGGAAATATTGCTGTTGGAGATGAAGAAGTAATTCGTTATATCTCCATGATGCTAAACGTAATTGACCGTTTTGATTCGCATAATGATACCATAAGGGAGAAGTATTCAAAAATTCTTCGCTTCCTGACGCAGGAGAAACAAGCCGGCGAACCGGATACAGCCGATGTTCTCTATATAAAAGCACAGATTCGTAGAGAAGAAGCCCGTTCAGCGTGCCGGTTTGTTGGATTAAAACCGGAGAATGTCCATTTTCTGGATCTTCCTTTCTACGAAACCGGTAAAGTTCAGAAAGGTAAATTAAAAGACATTGATATACTTAAAGTGATAGAGTTGCTCGATGAAGTTCAGCCACATCAGATATTTGTAGCCGGTGATTTGGCCGACCCACACGGGACACATAAAGTGTGTTTAGATGCTGCATTGGCAGCCATTTATGAACTAAAAGCTAAGGAATGGATGAAAGAATGCCGAATATGGATGTATCGGGGTGCATGGGCAGAATGGGAAATAGACCATATTGAAATGGCAGTGCCAATCAGTCCCGAACAGTTACGCCGCAAACGGAATGCGATTCTGAAACATCAGTCGCAAATGGAAAGTGCTCCGTTCCTTGGGAATGATGAACGTCTCTTCTGGCAACGTGCTGAAGAACGCAATCAGGCAACAGCTAATTTATACAATCGCCTTGGATTAGCTTCTTATGAAGCCATGGAAGCTTTTGTGGAATATAAGATTGACTGAAGATTCTCAAATTTATTAGATTAACGTGAGTTCGATATAAGCAATTTGCTTAAAATAAGCCATTTATATCTTGGAATACTGAAAGGATTCAATGTAAATAAACGCGGGGGGAACCCCGTGGATAATGAACGACCGTATTTTGGTACTATTAATACTCAAATTGACAGCTTCTTCTCTAATGTACAGATGCAAGTCACTAAACAAGTCGATGATGTAAACTGTTCTATTTCTGTCTTTTATCCCGTATTAAAACTGACAATCGGAATAAAGGCATTGGAATTTTAAATTTTTAAAAGCCCGAAAATCAGAACTGACTTTCGGGCTTTTTTATTCATTTTCTCTGAATTTACACCAACGCACAATACTTTTTTTTCCTCATACTTTAATCTGAGTCCCAACCAAGTTGTTATACTCAAATCTGTCAATGTAAAACTGTTTTACGGGAATAAATTTCATGAATAATTTTTAATTCTTATCTTTGCATTTTACAAATTATTTCAATGATTAAAGACCGGATCGAAGTTCTTCGTCGCGAACTTGAACAGCATAATTACAATTATTATGTACTGTCAGCACCCACTATTTCCGATATTGAGTTTGACATAAAACTCAAGGAACTACAGGAATTGGAGGCGGCTCATCCTGAATTCTTTGACCCTAATTCACCTACTCAACGTGTTGGAAGCGATATTGCCGATGGTTTTGAACAGGTAGCACATGTATATCCCATGCTTTCACTGGGAAATACCTATTCGCTGGGCGAAGTGCAGGATTTTTATGAACGTGTTCGAAAAGGATTAAACGAAGATTTTGAATTGGTTTGCGAATTGAAATATGATGGAACTTCCATTTCGTTGACTTATGAAGATGGCTTACTGGTTAGAGCTGTAACGCGTGGCGATGGTGAAAAAGGCGATGATGTTACTGCCAATGTGAAAACAATTCGAAGCATTCCGTTGCGGCTGCGGGGAAATTTCCCCAAATCTTTCGAAATACGCGGTGAAATTATGATGCCCTGGTCGGTGTTCGATGAATTAAATGCTGAGCGTGAAGCGCAGGAAGAACAGCTTTTTGCCAATCCGCGTAATGCTGCTTCGGGTACTTTGAAGCTGCAAAATTCGGCCACGGTGGCAAGCCGCAAACTTGATGCTTATTTTTATTATATGTTGGGCGAAAAACTGCCATCTGATTTACATTCGGGCAATTTAATGGTGGCACGGTCATGGGGTTTTAAAATCTCCGATGCTACCAAAGTTTGTAAATCTCTCGAAGAGGTATCGGCTTTTATCAACTACTGGGATGTGGAGCGTAAAAACCTTCCGGTTGCGACAGATGGAATTGTATTGAAAGTCAACTCGTTGATCCAACAAAAAAATCTTGGTTTTACTGCCAAATCACCTCGTTGGGCAATAGCTTATAAATTTCAGGCTGAGAAAGCAGTTACTCGACTCAATTCTGTCTCTTATCAGGTGGGTAGGACAGGGGCGGTAACTCCTGTTGCCAATCTAGATCCGGTGCAACTTTCCGGTACAACCGTGAAAAGGGCTTCGTTGCACAATGCTGATATTATTGAAGCACTTGATTTGTATATCGGCGATATGGTTTTTGTAGAAAAAGGTGGTGAAATTATTCCCAAAATTACAGCCGTCGATAAAGATGCCCGCGTTTTGATAGGCGATAAAGTTCAATTTATAAAAAAATGCCCCGAATGCGGTGCTGTATTGGTTAGATTCGAGGGTGAAGCAGCCCATTATTGCCCCAATGAAAATGCCTGTCCGCCCCAGATTAAAGGGAAAATGGAGCATTTTGTCAGCCGAAAAGCAATGAATATAGATGGTTTGGGAAGCGAAACGATAAATTTGCTTTATCAAAATGATTTATTGCATAATATTGCCGATATTTACAGTCTGAAAATTCCGGATTTGATTCGGTTGGAACGCTTGGGAACAAAATCGGCTTACAATATAAAAGATGGTGCCGAAAAATCAAAAGAAGTGCCATTTGAGCGGGTTGTATTTGCGCTTGGCATCCGATTTGTTGGCGAAACGATAGCAAAAAAATTAGCATTTGCTTTTAAAAACATGGAAGCATTGGAAAATGCTACTTTCGAGGAACTGGTAGCTGTGGATGAAATTGGTGAACGAATTGCTCAAAGTGTAGTCTCATTTTTTTCGGATAATCAAAATAAGGAAACTGTCAGCCGGTTAAAACATGCCGGATTACAAATGAGTTTATCGGAAGAAAAATTACAAGCTCATGGTACGATTTTAGAGGGTTTATCCATTGTAATTAGCGGCACTTTTACCCAACATTCGCGCGATGAGTATAAAATTCTGATAGAAATGAACGGTGGAAAAAATGTGAGCAGCGTTTCCGCCAAAACATCGTTTATACTTGCCGGAGAAAATATGGGACCGGAGAAACTTAAGAAAGCCGAGAAATTGGGGGTGAAATTGATTGATGAAAAAGAATTTTTAAGGATGATACAAACTGAGATTTCTGAAAAACCACAAACGGGATTATTGTTTTAAACAAAATGAATATGTTTGAAAAATTAAATCATTATTTATTTCAGAAACGTGCTCAAAGATATTTGCGCGATACTGAACGAGAACGTCGTTTTGTAAACTATGACAAGGCTAAAACGGTTCTGATATTATTTGAGAGCGAATTTTCGGAAAAAAACCCCGGAATTCGCAAAATGATTTATCAATTACAGCAGGATGGAAAAAAAGTGTCGGCATGGGGATTTATCGACAAGAAGGAGGTAATGACTTCTATTTTGCCCGACTTCAGAATTCTTCATCACAAACAAACTGATTTTTTTCAGAAACCCACAATTTCGTATATCAATGAACTTGAAAATCAGGAATTTGATTTGATGCTCGATTTGACAACCAAGCCAATGTTGCCCATGCAATACATTGCCATGTACGCCAAAGCATCCTTTAAATGCGGGATTCATAAACTAGACCTGCCTGTTTATGATTTTGTGTTGGATGTTGAGAGTTTGACTGTTCCGATTGAAGATACAGAGTTTTTTGAAACTCCGGTGGACGAGATTTACCTTTTCGACCAGATAATTTTTTACCTCAAAAGCATACAAACTAACGATTAAAACCGTACTTTTGCATTCAAATTGTATTTTTTGACCGATGATTAATAATAAACTGACAGGAATGGGTGTCGCTTTGATAACACCATTCAAAAATGATGAATCGATTGATTATGATGCTTTAGCCCGATTGGTTGAATTCCAGATTAAAAACGGAACAGATTATTTGGTCGTTTGTGGCACTACGGCCGAAACACCAACGCTTACCGATCAGGAAAAGGATGATGTTACCCGTTTTGTAGTAAAAACTGCTGCCGGACGTTTACCAATCGTGCTTGGCGTGGGCAGTAATAACACGAAAGCAGTTGTTGATAAGTTAAGCACTTTCGATTTTTCGGGAATTGATGCCATTCTTTCGGTTACACCATATTATAATAAGCCATCACAAGAAGGACTTTATCAACATTTTGCTGCTATTACAAAAGCATCACCACGTCCGGTTGTGTTGTATAATGTGCCCGGCAGAACGGGTGTTAATATGACAGCCGAAACAACCTTGCGTTTAGCAAAAGAGTTTTCCAATATTTGTGCTATTAAAGAAGCTTCCGGAATTTTTACACAGATTGATGATATTATTAAAAATAAACCGAAAGATTTTATGGTTATTTCGGGCGACGATGGCATTACTTTCCCGTTGATTACATTGGGTGCTGTTGGAGTAATTTCTGTTATTGGAAATGCTTTTCCGAAGGAATTCAGCCGCATGGTACGATTGGCACTTCAGGGCGATTATGCCGGTTCGCGACAAATTCATCACCGTTTTACCGAGCTTATTGAACTGCTTTTTGTTGAAGGAAACCCCGCAGGTGTGAAAAGTATGCTGGCTGTCATGGGTATGATTGAAAATAAATTACGATTACCATTGGTTCCTAATACGATTAAAACCTACGAAAAAATCAGAATTGTCCTCAATGAATTAAACATAAAGTGTTGAGATAATTTCCAATGAAAATATTTCAATAAAAAATTCGGTTTATGAAAAAAATATTTCTTTACCTGCTTTTGACTTTAGTTGTTGGAGCAGGTATTTTTTTGTCTTTACCTTCCAATTATTATATTCACCGTGCACTGATTCATTGGATGCCGAAAATCGATCAGTATTCCATGTTTGAAAATAGGGTGGTAAAAGCTGATGACCCACAACCCTGGGAATTTGCTCCTGATTTTGATAAAAAAAAGATTCCGACTGAGTTTGAACCGGAATTCAAGAAGTATGAAACTGTAGCTTTTGTGATTATTCAACACAAGCGAATCGTTTTTGAACAGTACTGGAATAATTATAGCCCCTTGAGTCAAAGCAATTCATTTTCCATGGCTAAAAGTATTATCTCACTTCTGGTGAGTTGTGCCATTACGGATGGAGCAATCAAAAGTGTTGACCAGCCGGTAAGCGATTTTTTGCCCGAATGGACTTCCTATGAAGGAAAACAGTTGACTATAAAAGATTTGCTGACCATGAGTGCCGGAGTTGACTGGGACGAATCATCTACAACACTTTTTGCAAAAAATACCAAGGCTTATTACGGAAAAGATCTTTGGGCACTGACACAAACGGAGAAATTAGTTGAAAAACCGGGTGTGCGGTTTCATTACCAGAGCGGAGTAACTCAATTGTTGGGTTTTATACTTCAAAAAGCTACCGGTAAGAATATCTCGGATTATGCTTCCGAAAAAATCTGGACACCCATTCATGCCGAAGAAGATGCCCTTTGGTCGCTCGATAGGAAAGAGGGCATGGAAAAAGCCTATTGTTGCTTCAATACCAATGCACGTGATTTTGCCCGATTGGGTCAGTTGGTACTGAATAAAGGTGTTTGGGATGGAATACAGGTAGTCGATTCGAATTACATTCGGGAAGCTACCACCCCCGCTTTGAATTTGAAATTTACAAGAAAGCTTCTTCCCGGCGAAAATGAAGTGCGTCCCCCCATTCCTTGCTCGTTTTATGGTTATCAGTTCTGGATTGTTAATTTCCAGGGATTAAAAATTCCCTATATGCGGGGCATTCTGGGACAATATGTTTTTGTAATACCGGAGTTGGATGCCGTCATTGTACGATTGGGAAAAAGTCGCGACAAGCAATATAACGTGGAACAAGAATACAACAAAGATCTTGAAGTTTGGCTCAAAGCCGGATTGGAAATTTTAAATCGATGAAATCATTCCGTTTTATAGACTTTTATCTGCTAAAAATCAGCTTTCTGTATCGTAAATAATAAAGGAAGCTGAGTTTTTTAATTCTATGCAATTCAGTTTCTTGTTAAGCTTTATAAATCTACAATATCTGCGCTCAATGCTATCGGCTTATCAGAATCGCACCGCTAAGATAATGGATTTTTAATCCAGTAGCATATCCGACTGCAAAACGTTTTTTTTATTTCGGATTGCAAATCATTATAATACATACAGTTGGGATAACATATCCCACCAACCAGCACCGCCTTTTACTCTTTTTTATTAAGGACATATCCAACACGACGAGGAAGGCAGAACCACCCAATGAACCTAATGCACTCGATGCTCATAATCGGATTATGGGGTAGTCAATTTCTTTTTATTGAGAATCTGTTTAATGGGAAAATTAGTCCACATATAGTCATATTCACCATTTAAAATATAATGCCTATATTGATTTCTTACAGAATCAAGAAAATTATTTAAATCTTTTGAGTGGTAAAAATCGATGCATTTCATCATATTAAAGTTCCCATTTTGGGGAATTTCTAAAACTTCAACATCGTACTTATTTTTTCTTATATAATCATTTTTGATCCAACGATCAATCATACGATGATAATTATCATCTTGATAGGAAAATCCGATAATTTCCAATGCTGAGACATAAATTTGCCAACTATAATCAAATGAGCTATTGTTATTTGATTTTTTATTAAAATTATTATTTAAATCAAGCATGCAAATAAATCTTAAATATTTTATATCCTGTTCAAGTACAACGCATAATGAATCTCTTTTCTTTTCAGCATTAGCTGAAAAACTAATTCTTTTGTTACAAGATGAAAACGCTAATTCAATGTAAACCAAAACAATTATTGTTAAATAGTATTTTGTTTTTATCATATTAATTTTATAATTACCAATATATAATATTTCCACCATGCATTCCAGAACCAGCTGATACCCACGCTGGCGCGGGTCTGTGACCCGTGCCAATACAGAAGAAAGATAAGAAACTTTCTTTTTGAATAGCACAGGTCACAGACCTGCGCTAGCGGGGGCTACAGTAACTCCAACACCTGAATTCTAGATTGCCAACCTATGAACTAAAGTGTTGTATTATTTCCACAATAAAAGCACCAAAAAATATTATTGCCATAATCATTATTGCCACTCCACTAATTTTCGCTCTTAGCATATTAGAATCACTTATTGATCTCTTATATTTTTCAGAATCTTCACTATATCTCGCGAGAGACATATTTTTGGTGATTGTCTTTTTAGTGTTAAAGGTGTAATTATATCCTACCAAAAATAAAATTAACGAAATCGTGAAGATAACAAATAGCCCAATTAACTCTTTCATTTTATGTATTATTGTTTATTTAAAATTAATGGTATTCCCAAAAGCGAGTCTGGTGTATAATTATAACTAACCCCAATTTGTGGAGAGACTAAACCGAAACCAAAAGATGTTTTTGTATCCTTATTTGCTGGTGAAATTCCTAAATTTAGTCCAAACCAATATCCTCCTGCAACACTAGCTCCATGACCTGAGAGAAAATTATAAGTTTGGGCAGCTGTAGGGGTTTTTGATTGCAACATCCAATTTGCAGTAAAGCTAAATGATGGGCTAAATATACTTTTACCGAAACTAGCACCTAATGGAGACAGATATATTTGAAGATGCCTATCAATCGTTGCAGTTCCATTCCATCCAACCCAGTCCTTTGTTACTGAATTAGGTAAAGTGGCAGAAACATTTAATGTATAATAATCGGGTAGCCTTAAATCATCTTCATTTAAAGGTCCATACCCTCGATCATCTAATTTGCTAAAATCACCAAAATTTTCAGTAACCCAATTACTCTCACTTGTATGAAGTGTATGTCCTTCTACATTTGCAATACCATTTTCATTGCCTTTACCCCGATCCCAGTTTTTTTGATGACTAAATGCTTTAATGGCATCTTCTATTGACATTCCTATTCGGTCACTTAATGTTTGTACATTATCTCCTGCATCAGCAATCCAGTCTCCGGGTCTTTCTTCATCAGGATGCCAGTCCAACATACCAGTAGGATCCGTTCTGTTCACTGGATTACCACTACAATACATATAAGGCGATTGCCACGGTTTCATTTCACATAGTGGATCTACAGTAGACCACATAAAGCATAATATAAAAAATCAGGGGGCTACATCTCTTTTGATATTTTGAATTTGAATATTGTTAGGTATACTTAATTCTTTACACTTCAAAAGATATACATCTTTATGTAAAGGTCCAATTATAATATTCTTTTTCTTATCTATTATCCAATATTGAATAGTATCTCCCCCTCGCATAATTTCATAACGAGAACGATCATTTAGAAACTCTTTTACATCCTCTGATATCTTCCTATAAATTAAAATGAAATTGTCATTAAAACTATAATCCACTATTTCACCCAAAAGAATTTCTTTATCTTCTTTTTTGCTTACTTTTTTATAAATCTCTGTACTAGCTCCATAGCCAGTTATAAAATAGCCATCACCCAAATTGCGTTCTTTATCTAGAGTACAACCAAATGCTCCTGTCATTATCAATGACAGAGACAAATAAAATCTAATTACTTTCTTCATGATTTCATTCAAATTAAGGTTTAATAGAGCTTGCACCATCTCCAATAGCATTAAATATTTTCATTAAAATAGATGGCTCTGTTTTTAATTGTCCATATCCATAAGGTCTTAATGGAAACCCAAATTTATCATCAACTCCATGGATAGTTTGCAGAATCGATATTGATGGATGCCTAACAAAAAATTCATATATCCAAGTCCCTGCACCTTCTTTCCAAGCTTTACTCAAAGAGTGTTGATCGTAATCAAAAATATCATTGCTAAGTTTGACTTTCCCATCGGAAGATATTAATGTCATATAATTTTTTCCCCAAGGTCCATAAGTGTCAAGTGGAGTATTAAGTATTGTTGTCGTATTTACAAACCTACCTTTGCCAACGCCTTTAAAATCGCTGACATATAAATTACCTAAATCTATTTTTGAGGCATCCAAATATACTGGGCTATTCCCATTTTCTCGACCCCATTGAAGAAGTTCTTTGTAACTCATAACACCGCCATAATCTGGTCGGCTTGGTAAGCTAGAATAACTACTCGAAAACTTATTTCTTGCAGCTTCATTATTTAAGGCACTTTGTCCTAAATCATTTTTTAAAGCATCTTCGTGACTCATGTTTTGTTTGAAATTTGCTTCATTCATCACAATAGCATCACCTTTTAACCCTTGATCATCAGTTCCTAATAAATTCCCAGCTTCATTGTAAATTGGACTTTCTTCCATTCCGTTTGGATCAATTCTATTCACCGGATTCCCTCCACAATACGCATATGGACTAATTGAATAATACTTCTCGCACAGCAGATCCATAGTTGGCATAAAATCACCAGCAGGATAATATCCCCTTGCCCCATAATCATAGGTATCATACCCATGCATTTCTACAAACTCCTTCCCATTATATTTAAGAGGCTGTTTGCTAAGATTGTCTAAGCCACTTGAAGCCCACGGCAACCCGCTGGGGTAGTATTGAGTCCTTTGAACAGTAGAAGCCGGCTGTAAGCCGGAATAGTTATTATATGCCGCTTGCCAAACTTCACGGTTATTCCCTAAATGGTCTTTGCGGAAATAATTAATTACCCATTATTGCTTAAATTGGCGATTTTTAAAATAGTATTTTTTGAACTCTATTTTTTTTTTAGCTTTTTTGGTTACATTAAGTATCACTTCATTATTATTAAATTTCAAATCAAAGTTTTGTATATAAGAAACACCCTTTAAACATAAAGAATCATCTATATCAGAATATTCCTCTTTTTTAATTCCCTCAAAACTTTTATATAATATCAAATTATCCAAAACGTATATTGTTGAGATCTCCCTATCAACACAGATGTCAGAATAACTGCTACTTAATTCAAAAAAAGTATAATTTTTACATACATATTTTTTTACTGCTCTTATCAGTCCTATTTCTTCTACATAAGTAATAACAGGCTTATCCCGTTTTTCTAGTTCTAAAACAATAGATGTTTTAGAACCCATTAGATTTCCTATAATTAAACTGAAATTATCTTTTTGATATAAATATAGAATTTTCTCGAAAAATATCGAATCGTTACTATTCTTATAATTCAGATAATCTTTTAATATGAATTGATTGCCAATTTGATTCGAGATAGAGTAATAACCATTACCCAATGTTTTTATAAAATCAGATGTTTTTTCATTCTGACTATTGCAACTGGTAAAACTACCACAAAACAAAAGAATATATAATATTTTTTTCATTTTTTATATCTGTAAAATTTAAATCTTTCATTATTTATACACGATGGAGTCGTCTCAATCAATTTGTTAAAGTCCCAGTCAGGGATACTAAATTTCGGTATCATTGAAATAGGACTATAATAAAGCAGAGCTCCATTTGTAATATCACTACTATTATTAAAAACTTTAATTGCCGTAGAAACAGAATTTGCAAAAGAAGATCTTTCGCCTCTATTATTAGAAGATAACGGATTATAGTACCTCCAAGAAACTGGATATTTCGGATTCACAGATGAAAACTGATAAGTGGTAATTCCCTTTTTATTTGTATGTTTTTGTTCAGCGACTTCTTTATATGTGTCAGGAAATTTAGAACTTTTTACTGTATCGTCCTGAAATTTGTTTACAGTTTTTTGTTTATAATCCTGTATTTACTTTACATTTAATTTTATCTTTGTGCCATCATATTCAAGCGGAGTTA
>Ga0214227_1000295_pt1 | contig 12073 bp, 8 predicted proteins | sample TroBogypolimnion_37_FD_153065 | JGI IMG/M metagenome (GOLD analysis project Ga0214227, IMG submission 153065) | Freshwater microbial communities from Trout Bog Lake, WI - 16OCT2007 hypolimnion | ecosystem: Environmental > Aquatic > Freshwater > Lake > Hypolimnion/Profundal zone | place: Trout...
CGCCTGGGCTCCGCCCGCCGAATGGGCGCGGCACCCGGAGAGCTCAATCATCTGGTCTACCGGCCCAAGGGAATAGCCGCAGTCATCGCCCCCTGGAATTTCCCGCTGGCCATCAGCTGCGGCATGAGCTCCGCCGCCCTGGTCGCCGGGAACCCGGTCCTCTACAAGCCCGCGGGTCCGTCATCAGTTGTCGGCCACACGCTGGCACGGCTCTTTCAAGAGGCAGGGCTCCCCGACGGTGTCTTCAACTACGTGCCCGGGCGCGGTTCCGAGATGGGAGACGCCCTGACCACGCATCCCGACGTGGCCGTCATCGCCTTCACCGGCTCCGTGGAAGTGGGCTGCCATATCGCGCGCACGGCGGCAGACGTTCAACCCGGCTGGCACCAGATCAAACGGGTGATCGCAGAGATGGGCGGAAAAAACGCGATCATCATCGATGACGATGCCGATCTGGACGAGGCCGTCCGCCAGGTTATCACCTCGGCCTTTGCCTTCCAGGGACAGAAGTGCTCGGCCTGTTCCCGGCTCATCGTCGTTGCACCCATCTACGACAGGCTGATCGAACGGCTGATCCAGGCTGCAGACTCGCTGACCATAGGCCCCGCCGAGGATCCGGCCTGTTTTATGGGACCGGTGATCGACGAAAAGGCCAGGGACCGGATCATGGAATACGTGCAACTGGCCAGAAAGGAGGGCCGCGTCCTGCTCTGCCGCGACGAGGTCCCGGAGAAGGGCTTTTATGTGCCGCTGACCATTGTGGAGGGCATCACTCCCGAGCACCGGCTGGCTCAGGAGGAGATCTTCGGGCCGGTGCTAGCGGTGATGAAGGTCAAGGATATCGATCAGGCACTGCAGTGGGCCGACAGCACCCGCTTCGGACTCACCGGAGCACTCTTCTCCAGGAGTCCCAGCCATCTGGAAAAGGCCAGAAAGGCCTTTAATGTGGGCAATCTCTACCTGAACCGCGGATGTACCGGCGCGCTGGTCGAGCGGCAACCCTTCGGCGGCTTCAAGATGTCCGGAATAGGCTCCAAGGCCGGAGGCCCGGATTATCTGCTGCAGTTCATGGACCCGCAGGTAATCACCGAAAATACCATGCGAAGAGGGTTCGCCCCGGCAGAGGCGGAAGAAGACGGAGAAGAGGCACGAAGCATGCAGCGAGCGGCTGCACACGGCGGACAGCAATGAAGAAGATCCTGCAACCGCAGGGACGAGGCGGCTAATTATCCCAGCCGAATTCACCGATGAGGTTGACGAAACGGACACTTTCGAGGACGGTAAGCGCGGTCTCCTGGCCTCTTCTGGTGACCAGATGGAGCCGCTGCAGGTTCTGGTCTCCAACGGGCATGATCAACCGGCCGCCGTTTGCCAACTGGGCGATCAGGGGCTCCGGAATCATCGGGCCTCCTGCGGTCACGACAATGGCGTCGTAGGGTCCGTTTTCAGGCCACCCAAGGGTTCCGTCGTCCAGCTTGGCGACGATATTATAATAGCGAAGCTGATCAAAGGTCCTGCGGGCGGAGGCCAGCAGCGAATGTATCCGTTCAACGGTATAGACCTTGTCGCAGATCCGGGACAGAACCGCGGCCTGGTAACCCGATCCCGTCCCGATCTCCAGAACCTTTTCGGTGCCGGTCAGGCTCAGGGCCTGGGTCATATAGGCGACAATAAAAGGCTGAGAGATGGTCTGGCCGGCGGCAATGGGCAGAGGATAATCGCCATAGGCCCGTCCCCGCATGGCGTCATCGACAAAGAGATGCCGCGGCACCTCCCGCATGGCCTTTATGGTAGGTTCATTATCAATTCCGCGCGGCAGAATCTGCTCTACAATCATCCGCTCGCGGATCGTTGCATAGACGTCGGTCACGCTCTACTCTTTTTTATCCTGCCATCGGTAATCCTTACTCCAGTCGAACTCATCCTTATCATATGAGCTGTACCGGCAGTCGGAAACAACATCACCCTTGAAGGTGATGACAATCATCCAATAACCGCTGGGGCTGAAGTTTTTGCCCACAATCGGGGTCCTTTGAAAAATGGTTTTATCTTCTTCAAAATAGACCCATTGCTCCGTATCGGCAGAGACCATGCGCTCGGAATCGGGTTCTCCCAGATAGGTCAGAACCTCATTTTTGGTGGACTTGCCGATGGTGATCAGGCTCGCGTCAGAGGCCAGATGCCGGACAGGATATTTACCACATCCTGCAAGCAAACAGAAAACCAGCAGAATGAGACCGCTCAGACGAAACAATGAGGGCATAGCCTTCTCCCTGTGAAATGAACAAAAAAAAACGAAACCAACACATCTGCTCTATAGCCTGTGGGCCTTAATTTTTCAACTTTTATATGAAATCCACAGCCCGGAAAAGACTGGCAATGCACATCAAGCGATGCAGGATCTGCAGGCGCGGCAGCAATTCCGGGCACTTTAACGCGAAAAGGGGCACGCTACTCAATTACGAGCCGGTTTAAAATCCGGTAGTTTCTCTCCACCATCCCCAACGTGTCGACAAGAAGCCCCGCCTGGATCATTGCATTGTCGAATATCTGCTCGGACACCTCCCGGGCAAAAGCCTCGTCGGTCTTTATCAACTGGGAGAGCCTCACAATGAGCGGGCTGCCCGGATTGATTTCAAGATTTTTTTTGTTCTCTTCGTGGATCAGGCCTTTTTCCATCCGGCTGGCGGACAGGACCCTTTCCATGGTCGAGGTCATGTATCCGCCGGGATTGACGATCATGGCCGGTGCGTCAACCAGGCGTTTGGATTCGACCACATCGGCCACCTTGCCTTCCAGGGCGGTTTTCAGCCATGCGATCAGTCCCTCCCGGGCCTCTGTGTCAAGAGGCGACTGCTTGCCGCCGTCGGCCGTCTCGGGATCCTGATCGCCGCCCTTCGGGATGGACAGGTCGGCCCGGTCGGCGGAAACCAGTTTCTTGCCGTCGAATTCGTTCAGGTGGCTGAGGACGAAATCATCGATGGGCTCCATGGTATACAGGATCTCGATATCGTTCTTCCTGAACATCTCGGTATAGGGTCCGGCCTCGATGGCTGCCCGGCTGGGTCCGTTGATATAATAAATCTGCTCTTGATCGGGCCGCATGCGCAGTACATAATCGGCCAGGGCTATGGGTTTACCGGCCTCGGACTTGGAGGACTCGAAACGCACCAGGCGGCCCAACTCCTTCTGGAACTCGTAGTCGGAGGTGACACCCTCCTTCAGGTATATCCCGAAGGTCTTCCAGAATTCCAGATAGGCCTCGGGCTCTTTTCCGGCCTCTTCGTCCAGATATTTTAAAAAGCGCTTGGTGATGACCTTGCGGAGCTTTGCCACCAGGGAATTATCCTGCAGGGATTGCCGGGAGATGTTGAGCGGCAGATCCTCGGAGTCAACGACACCCTTGAGGAAGCGCAGCCATTCGGGCAGGATATTTTTTGAATGCTGATCGATCAGGATTCTCTGGCAGTAGAGATTGACCCCGGGATCGACACGGCCGAAGCCCATGATCTCAAAATTCTCTTTGGGGACAAAAAGCAGGGCGTTGATGGCCAGCGGCGCATCGGCTGAGAAATGGAGCCGGTAAAGGGGCTCGTCAATGGCGTTGCCGACGAATTTATAAAAATCGGTGTAGTCCGTATCCGTGATCTCACTTTTGTTTCTGGTCCAGATTGCCTGAACGGTATTAACGGTCTCGCCGGCCAGCTTGATGGGAAAGGATACGAAGGCCGAATACTGTTTGATGATCGCCTCCACCTTCCATTTCATCGCATAGTCGTGGGCGTCTTCCTTGAGATCGACGATGATCCGGGTGCCGCGATGCAGCCCAGGCTCCTCCTTGATGGTAAACGAGCCGGAGCCGTCCGACTCCCATTCATTGCCCTCGCTGCCATCCCAGGAGCGGCTCTGCACGCGGACCTTTGATCCGGCCATGAAGGCTGCATAAAAACCGACCCCGAACTGCCCGATGAGATTGACATCCTTTTTTGCCGACTCGGCAAGCTCAAGGAGAAAGGCATTGGAGCCAGAGTGGGCAATAGTTCCCAGATTTGCCTCAAGTTCCGCTGCCGTCATGCCGATACCGGTATCGCAGATGGTCAGGGTGTGCTCTTTTTCATCCAGATCGATGGTAATCTCAAGAGGCAGATGCGAATCGAAGCCCGCTTCGGCAGTCAGACTGTGATGCCTGAATTTTTCCAGGGCATCGGCGGCATTGGAGATCAATTCCCGGATAAAGACATCCCGCTCGGTATAGAGGGAATGGATGACGATATCCAGCAGTTTTTTGGTTTCGGCCTTGAATTCATAGGTTGCTGCTTTCATAGTTCACCTCGTATGGAGTGTATCCGTTCAGGAGAAAGGATTTCGGATAGTTATCCTTTCCATTGATTTTTTCCAGAAAGTCGGCGAAAATGGTAAGCATATATCATCCCCTGTCAAGTCCATCCGCCAGGATCACCGGGAACATCAGATAACAATGGAGAATTTTTTGAGAATCATAGCATTCGGCGACATTCATATGTCTTCCGGAGAAATTCGGAACATCCCTGACGCGCAGGCCGCCGATCTCATCATTCTCAACGGTGATCTGACCAACTTCGGCACCAGAAAGGATGCCAAGAAGGTACTGGATGAGATCCTGGCCGTCAATCTGAACGTCCTGGCTCAGATCGGCAATCTCGACAAGTACGAGATCAACGAGTATCTTGATGAACTGGATATGAATCTCCATGCCCAGGCCCGGCTTTTCAAGGGGGTTCTGTGCCTTATAGGCATTGGCGGCTCCAATATCACCCCGTCAGGACCCCCTCGGAGTTCCCGAAGGAGCAATTGGCGGCACTGGGAGAACAGGCCTTCCGCCAGGGCATGGAGTTCAAAGCGCTGGCGGAACCCCTGCACAATATCCGTATACCGACGCTTCTGGTCTGCCATACATCGCCCTATGGAACCCGGCTTGACAGGCTGAAAAACGGCCGCCATGCCGGTTCGACCGCGGTCAGGGCGCTTATCGAAAAGCATCAGCCTGACCTGTGCATAGCAGGGCATATCCACGAAGGGAAAGGCGTCGATACCATTGGCCGCACCACGATTATCAATCCAGGCATGTTCCGTCAGGGCGGCTGGGTTGATATCCACATCAACACATCACATATAGAAGCTGAACTGCGATGAACACACGAGACACACTGATTGTCGGCGCCGGACTTTCCGGACTGACTGTTGCCCAGACACTCCGGGTGCGATGCTACGGACATAGATTTCTGCTGCTCGAAAAGGCTGGAAGGGCCGGAGGGGCCATCCAAACGCATGTCGAGGACGGATTCACCGCCGAGGCCGGGCCACACGGATTTCTCGACAACTGCAGGGAAAGCAAGGATCTCCTTAGCGGTATCGGCCTGGATTCCGAATGCGTCCATGCCCCTTTGGGGCGTTTCTCCCGCTATGTGTATCTGAACGGGACACTTCGGAAGATCCCGCAGACTCCTGCAGCCATTCTCACCACATCGCTCATTTCCTGGAAGGAAAAATTCCGGGTTCTGGCTGACCTGTGGAAAAAACCGTTGTCCGGGGAACCGACAGTGTCCCAGTGGGTGGAACACCATTTCGGACCGGCCCTCCTTCCTTTTGCGGATGCGGCCCTGACCGGCACCTATGCGGGCGACATGGACAGATTGGCCATTGATGGCGTCATGCCGGAACTCAGGCGGCTGGAAGCAACGCATGGGTCCATCATCCGTGCGCTTCTGGCAGCAAAAAGAACGCGGACAGGGCCAAGGCGATTGTCACTGCCGGCCATGACCAGTTTCAAGGGCGGGATGCAGTCTCTTCCAGACCGCATGGTGGATTTTCTCCAGCCGGAAAAGGATCTTCTGCTCAACTGCGGAGTTAACGCCATTGAAAAGACCGAGCACGGATGGCGTGTTCAATCAGCTCTGGGGGCCTTCCAGGCCGCCAACCTGGTCCTCGCCCTGCCGGTTAATGCCTCTCTTGCCCTGCTGAAAGATTTCAATGCGCCCACTGCGGAAATTCCGGAAGCAGGGATAGCCACAGTTGTCATTGCCTTTGCCAAAGAGGTCAGACTGCCGCCGGGCTTCGGTTTCCTTATCCCGGAAAGCGAGGGCCGTTTTTCCCTGGGAACCCTCTTTTCTTCAAACATGTTTGCCGGCCGGGCTCCTGCCGGATGCTCGCTGATCGAAGTCCTGGTCGGCGGCCGGCGTCACCCGGAGCGGGCCAGGCTTGAAGACGGTGAGCTCATCCAGGCCGCACTCCAGGATATTAAAGACATCCTCGACATCAGGCAGGAACCAATCCACACACGGGTCCTGCGCAACGGCTGCGGGATCCCTCAGCCGGAACAAGGTTATACAGAACTCCTGGCATGGCGGAACAGAACCATGAGCAATCATCAGGGACTGTTCATCTGCGGCTTCGGATGGGACGGAATCGGCATAAACCACATGGTCAAGGCTGCCGATCGTATAGCTGAAAGTATCATGGGACGCATACATCCCGGACAGTATACCCCGGTTAAGGGCATCTACTTCTAAACGCTCTTAACCTCAGGGGTTTGCCGCTGCCCCTTATCGTCACTACCCGGCAGCAAGGGAGCGTTACGCTCCCTGAAGGGATTAGAGCTTGTCTATCTTCCTGCTCAAAAGCCTGACCTGTTCATCCACAGAAGCATTGCGGAGGGTAAGGTTGGTCACCACCTTGATGGAATGAAGGACGGTTGAATGGTCCCGGTGAAAGGTCTTGCCGATGTCAATAAGCGATTCCCTGGTGTGCTTCCGGCATAAATACATGGCCACCTGCCGGGGAAAGGTCAGGGATTTTTTCCGGGAGCGGGACTGCATCTCCTGGATGCTCACCCGGAACTGACTGCCGATAAATTCGCTGATGGTCTCGGCAGTCACAATCTTCGGCTCGCCTACAATGGCCCGAACCACTTCTTGAACCAGATCCAGGCTTACAGGGCAGTCCATGAGTTTTGTCCTGGCCCTGATGGCGATGATGGCTGATTCGATGCGGCGGACGTCTCCCTCTATATGTTTGGCGAGATATGTGACGAATTCTTCAGGAAGGTGCAACTGATAGTAATGGAGTTTGTTCCGCACAATCCTTTGCCGAGTGGTCAGATCGGGTGCCTGGATGGTCGTAACCAGCCCGGAGGCCATCCGCGAACAGAACTCGTAATCAATCCCCTCAAGATCACGGGGCGACCTGTTTGCCGTAAAAATGACCCGTTTCCCGGACTTGATCAGGGAATCAAGAACCTCGTTCAACTCCTCTTGAGTCTTCTTCTTCCCGGTCAGGGAATGGACGTCTTCGACGAGCAGGATATCACAGTTTTCGTGATATTTTCGTTTAAAGCCATCCATGGTATCGGTCTTGATGCCTCGGACCATCTCAGAAGAAAACTGCTGTGCCGTGACATAATGCAGACGGGTCATGGGCGATACGGCCAGTATATGGTGAGCAACAGCCTGGGTAAGGTGACTCTTCCCCAGCCCCGTGGAACTGTTGATATAGAGGCACGGACCTATTGAGGCATCATAGTCGGACATCGATCTGCAGGCCGATTGCGCCAGGATATTGCTCTCTCCCACCATAAATTCGGCAAAGGTGTAACGCGGGTGCAGCGCCCGCACGCAGGATGCTCCTGCCGGCATATGGGGAAGCCGCAGCTGATCACCCCGTAGAGGGGGAAAAGACAAGCGGCTGCTCTTCTCGCAGAGGAGAACCTGCCTCTTTGCTGCGTCGACCTCATTCAATTTTTCCTGAATGAGATGCAGATAATTCTGGGCAATGTAGGCACTGAAAAAACGATCCGGGCAGGACAGCCTGATACTGTCGTCCCGGAGCTGTACGCAGGCAAGCGGCTCGATCCAGAGGGTGTAGACGGAATCCCCTAACTCTTTCTGCAGTATATCCTTCGCTTTATCCCAAACCATCAATTCTCACCAGAAAAAATTATTTACCGATCCAGAACTAGAATGGCCAATCACTACAAATACAGTCAGTGTTTCATTGTTTTACAAAGAATGCGTCTTGCGAGAATGATTGAGGCACGTACCACTATTGCACGTGATGTAACGGTAAACCCTATTTCCCACTTTTCGTCAAAGACGATTTTCGGAAATTTTCGCTGGCTGCCATTATTTTTTTTAAACAATCGCGAATTCAGGCCCAGCCTGACTTTTCCACGGACCGCCTTCGGGAGGCCTTAGTTTTACTGCCCTAACAAGAACATCATTTTTTGCTAATTTTTCTGTAATGTTACAATAATTATCCAGAGGTTATCAACAATTTCGCCTCCTGATTAAATTCAATTATTCTCGTTTTTCCACCGATTATCTTCAATTTTCTCAAAATTACATTGTGCGTACCGCGGGAAGATCAGATCATCAACGATTTGTAAAATTCCCGGCCGGCAATATCTCTATAACGCATTCTTTCCGGAAACCCGCGCCATGGCGAGGATCCTGATTTCCCCGGCCCCCGCCCGCATCAGGGTGTCTGCACATTCTGTCACGGTTGTGCCGGTTGTCAGAATATCATCGACCAGGCATATGCTCAACCCATCAATACAGGCATCGCTCGTCAAGGCAAAGGCCCCTTTGAGATTTTCTTTTCTTTCCCGGCGGCCCAGGCTGGTCTGCGGAGGAGTGCTTCTCGTCCGTACAAGGATATCGGACCGGATCGCCTTCACAGTATCCGGAAAAAGAGTCTGTGCAAGAACCAGCGATTGATTCAGTCCTCTTTTCTGCAAGCGCCGTCGATGGAGAGGAACAGGAATAATCAGATCGCAGGAGGAAAAGGCAGAAAGGTCGACAGGGGCGGCAAGAGCCGCAAGGGTCGACAGAACCGTCCTGTCAGCACTGAATTTTAAACGATGAAGAAGGGTGTCAACCGGCGATTCGTAGAGGGCAACCGCCCGGGCACATGTAAAGGGAGGAGGATTACGCAGACAGCTGCCGCAGAGATGATCCCCGCCATTGCCAGTCTTGAAGGGGGTACCGCACCGGACACAGAGCGGGAATCCCGGATATCGTACACCGGCCAGACAGCTGTCGCAGAGACAAAGGGACCCTGCGGCTGGCTTCCCGCAGACAACACAGACCGAAGGGAAGAGCAGATCAAGCAACGGTTGGAAAAAAAATCCACCTTCAGGCATAGCATCCCTTCGCATACATAATCGAGAGGCCCGTGAATTTTTCTATCCCCCCGGAATAAAGAGAAACTTAGTAATCCAGCATACGCAGGAACGAGTAAAGGGACACCTTTAAAAATGCGGAACCGGAATGGAACAGGCCGGTCGATCTTTTTAACCCACTTTCGTTTGTGCTCTTTGCATTTTTACACAAACATGGCATAATGTGCTCGCTTTTATCGTTGCGGCGAGGGATTCTCCCTGTCAAAACCATTTTATTGCGGGGAAGTGTTCTTCCTTGAGCAGGTATTGACTGACCAGCATGGCTGGACCAGATTGACCAGGCTCAACGAAACATGAAAGCTTGTCGTTTCAGTATGGAAAGGATGCTGCTTCTGGGAGACTTTCATATAAACGGGCGGTCCGCAGGCCTCACCGGCCTTCAACAATAATTGAAATGACACCGCGTAAGGGATGTAATGTTCGGTTCAGACGCTGTTTCTCTGAATTTTTATCGGTTTTTTAAATTACTACCGGATAGGGTTAAGCATATGGTTTTTTCGTGGAAACAAGCAACTGAAGCCTCCAGGCCACGCAGGAATTTCTCGCACATGATAGTGGTCATCCTCCTGGCTCTTCAATTACCTTTCATACAGGCCAAAGCCGCTGAACAGAATACCGCTGTCCTGCCTCTGAAGATCAACAGCCAGACCAGCACGGCAGAACTCACAAAAACCGCTGACGAGGCTCTGAGCCAGGCCTGCCAGGCAAACAATCTAACGATGCTGGACCGCGACATGGCTGGAAAGACGGTCAATTATAATGGCACGTGGCCGCCATCGGCAAAAGATCTGCAGCATGTCTTATCACCGACGGGAATGAGTACTATAGCCGCCGGTTCACTGACCGTTTTAGGGAATCAAATCAGTATTGATGTCAAGGTCATGGATCCGCTTTCATCCGATGCGCCCCAATATTACACCCGGCAGGCGAACTCCATTGCCGATATCCCGGATGCGCTCAAGGCAATCGCCCGGGATATCGCCGGTTCTGCCCCCAGAGACTCCGTCATCGCTTCCATCTCTCCTGAGGGAAACAGGAATATTGATTCCGGCGCCATCCTGCGACGCATTAAAAGCAAGGTGGGAGATGTGTACAATCCTTCCATATTACAAGAAGATTTAAAATCAATCTACCAAATGGGCTTCTTTGAAGATGTGCAGATAGATGTCAGAGATACTCCCAGGGGCAAGGATATTATCTTCAGGGCCGTGGAAAAACCGATTATCAATTCGATCACGTATACAGGAATAAACAAACTTGACGACAAAGATGTCAAGGAGGCTGCCAATATAAAAGAGCAGACGATCCTGAACCTTTCAAAGATCAACAGCACAGTGGATAGCATTAAAACATTTTACAAATCGAAAGGATACTACAACACCAAGGTGGACCCGAAAATCACCTATCCGAATCCAAATACCGCGGAGGTCGTCTTTGCCATCGATGAGGGCAAGAAGATCTATATCAAAGAGATCTCATTTCGCGGCAACCCGTCATTCAAGGACAGCGAACTGAAAGACGCGATGAAGACCGGGACCAAATGGATGTTCTCCTGGCTCACCGATGCGGGCGTCCTGGATATGGACCAGCTTAAACATGACTCGGACGCAATCGTCGCCTTTTACGGTGATCACGGTTTTCTGGATGCAAAGATCAGCGATCCGATCATTACGCAGGACGGGGACTATCTTTATGTCAGCTTCGACATTGACGAGGGGCAGCGATATTCCGTCGGCACCATTGATTTTGAAGGCGATCTGATAACGGACAAACAAACCCTCGCCGATCTGATGACCGTCCGCAAGGAGCCCTATCTGAGCAGAAAAGCACTGCGGGAGGACATTCTTAAAATCCAGGATCTCTATGGCGAAAGCGGTTTCGCCTTCGTCAATATCCACCCTGATCTGAAGAAATCAGAGGATGGGAAGCGTTTCGATATCATGATGAACATCAAGAAGGGAGATTTGGTCTATATCAACCGAATCACCATCAAGGGCAACGTCCGGACCAGAGATAACGTCATCCGGCGCGAACTGAAGATCGCAGAAGGCGGAGTCTTCGATTCGAAGGCTCTGCGAACAAGCTCGGAAAAACTGCAGCGTCTCGATTTTTTTGAAGATGTTTCACTTGTTCCCCAGCCGACCGGCGATCCGTCGAAAATGAATATTGACATCAACGTCAAAGAGAAAAGTACCGGTAAGTTCAGTATCGGCGTGGGATACAGTTCCGTCGACCAGGTCGTGCTGATGGGACAGATTTCAGAAGACAACTTCATGGGCCTTGGCGACAAGCTGGCCTTTATGGCCAGTACAGGCAGTACCAACAGACAGGTGGATCTCTCGTTCACCAACCCCCATGTCAACGACTCCGCCCTCTCCTCGCGCTCGGATCTCTTCGATATCCAGCAGGAGTACACAAGCTACACAACCAACACCAAAGGCGTCTCTCAGGCCTTTGGCTATCCTATCTGGGGTGAGTGGCGTGGGATTGGCAGCTATAAATTCACCGACACCAATTTATCCTCTGTTGCCGCCAACGCCCCCTACCTTATTGTGGAATCGGAAAACATTCACACGACAAGCGAGGTTTCCTTTGCCTTAAAGCGGGACGTTCGAGACAAAATCTTCAACACCACCAAAGGCTCGAATAATGCCATTACGGTTTCCTATGCCGGTGGTCCTTTCGCCGGTGACTCCCAGTTCACCAAACTGGAAGGAGACACTTCCTGGTATTTCCCTGTAGCCTTTGGAACCGTCTTTCATGTCCGCGGATCGGCGGGAGAGGCCTGGGCGAATACACCCAACGGGCTTCCGGTTTTTGAAAGGTATTTCCTCGGCGGCATAAACACCCTCCGCGGAT
>Ga0214227_1000303_pt1 | contig 11921 bp, 10 predicted proteins | sample TroBogypolimnion_37_FD_153065 | JGI IMG/M metagenome (GOLD analysis project Ga0214227, IMG submission 153065) | Freshwater microbial communities from Trout Bog Lake, WI - 16OCT2007 hypolimnion | ecosystem: Environmental > Aquatic > Freshwater > Lake > Hypolimnion/Profundal zone | place: Trout...
TTGAGTCTAGCGCGTCTACCAATTCCGCCACTCGCCCAAGTGGTGTGACCACTAATATAGTGTACAATAGAAATTAGTAGGAATCTATAGATGAAGCCAGAAGAGCCCAAAAGCAGTCAAGGTGGGGTGTCGCCGTCACAACAGGGGCATCAAGTTAGCGCATCCGCCGGACCAACATCTGAACATTCAAAAGAATCCGCAGCTCAACTAATTAGATCACAAATAAATAGTATTTATGATAGTCAGTCCAACCAATCAGATGTTAGCGCACAATCAATCCCTGACCCGATCCCACTTCAAGATATAAACCCTTACCAAAGGACCCATTCCGAAAAACCTGACCTTCAAACAAACGACTGGGGCCAGTACCACAGTGCATGGCAAAAATACTATCAGAAATATTATGAGGGATACTACTTACATCATCTGAATACTAGACAGACGACGAGTAGTAAAAATCGCGATATGCCGGCATCTCCAAGACGAATAACGTCACAAAAGTCACATATACGCCCAACAAATGAAAATATCGACCAGGAAAAAACCAATACACCCCTTACAACTGATGAGGCGATTTTTGATATGCGCCAGGAATTAAAAGCCAAAGTTCATAAGTCTGCTACTAAAATCAAAAAAAGCCGGCATTTTCTACCAATAGTTTCCGGACTAGCAGTCGTTTTAGTATTTATTTTCCTACAATACAACAGTTTTATTGTATCGAACGTTATGGCGTATGTCAGTCCAGGTAATATTGACCCGCAAAATATTGTTATCGATCCGAATGCTGATACGACTGTTGGACCCGAACCAAAACTGATTATCCCAAAAATCAATGTCGACGTACCGGTAATTTACGACATCGGCAATGATTATAATTCACAAATGACAGCTATGGCAAAAGGAGTGGCCCAGTTTGCTATCCCTGGTGCCAGCAGTCACCCCGGACAAGTCGGAAATACCGTCATCGCCGGACACAGCAGCAACGACCTGTTTGATACTGGCGATTATAAATTTATTTTTGCGCAACTGGACAAATTAAATGTCGGCGACACTATTTATGCAAATTATAATTCGGTTCGTTACACCTATATTGTTACCAAAAAACAAGTTGTTAAACCGGATGACGTTAGTGCATTGGTCTATCCGACCACAAAACCGATGTTGACACTATTAACGTGCACTCCGGTAGGAACAGCTACTAATCGTCTGTTGGTTTCGGCCGAACAGGTTAGTCCTGACCCAAGTAAATCGACCTCTGCACCAACTGATTCAAAAACATCAATTAAATCGATTCCCGGCAGTGCACCATCGTTTATTGAACGATTATTTGGTGCCAAGTAGGAACACTAGGGAAGAATCATTCGGACTCTTTGTAGTTGGTAAACCGCATTGGATTTATTGACACTGTACAAAAAACGGCCATTATTTGTCAGGGCTACCGCTTGACCCGTTAGTACCGGGTTAATAGTCTCGGCGTTTGCTCCATCAAATTCACGGATTGATAATATACCACCAGCATCTGACCAAACATGATATTCATCAATCCATTGTAGAGGCGATATTTCAGCGACCGACGAAACTGATGAGGTAGCTAGTTTTTGATATTCTAAATCGTAGCTTGAAAAATTTGCTCCCGACTGTGCAAAAACATACTCGCCCTTGGGGCTGAAAGAAAGTGACAAAACATCTTGCGTGGTATTGAAGCTCGATATAACCTTTAGACTATTGGCATTATCACTGGTTGTATTCGGATAACTGCCGCTCAGAATATCGACTTTTTTTCCTTCGGATATGGCAACATAATTCTCATTAAAGTAGTGAGTTGTAGCAATGTGTAAAGGTATAGTGGCACCAACCTTGACGGTTCGCAGTACTGCGGATTTTGTGTCTCCATCCCGGAATAAACCGACGACCTTTTCGTCAGTTCCGGTTTTCCCATTGCCAACATAGGTTATTACTTTCGAATCATTATAAAAATCAAAGTCAGTGACGCTACTGACTAGAGGTTTTGAGATAGTTCCAGCATTTAAATCAAGTTTACGAATATCGCCACCACTTAGTACGTACAGACCATTTCCACTATCACTCGAAAAGGTGACCTTATCAATTGGAATATTAAATGTTTTTGTAACATTTTTTGTTTGGTTTACGTCTTGAGTATCTATCACAATCCATTCGACTTTATCACCGTAAGAATGCTTGATGATGGCATAGCGTTCACTATCATCCCATCTTTCAATATTAAAAGTATGGGTTATTCCCACCGTCAATGGGTCGGAATAAACATTTGTTGGAATAGTGATATCTTTTGAAGCAATATTATCAGAACTGATATCAATTAGCTTAAATGACGGAACATTTAATTGTGGTTGAATAAGAATGTAATTACCCTTTGATGAAGCCAGTGAGGAATGAATAGTTTTGTAGGTTGCGACCGGTTCAACTGTTAATTTTTTTGGCGTAAGCAAAGTATAGTTCAACCAAGTTAGTGTACCCGATTTGACGGTTATAGTCTTTTGCCACGTCTGATATCCATCACGCCACATAACGATAGTGTGCGTGCCAGCCTGGACGGAACTTTTTGAAGAGGTTTTCGATCCGATAACAGTACCGTCAATTGAAACCGTTGCGCCCGAAGGTGTCGAACTAAACTGTAAAAATGCATTCTGTTCTATATTGCCCTTATTTGAATCAAAGCGAAATCCTAACATAAAGAATGTAATAACTGTTACAAGTACACATATCGAAAAGACCATGAAAACGTTCACTAGTATACGTTTAATGAGTATTTTTCGTTTCAGATTTTTACTTGGCATAGTTCAAATACATATTATATCAAGTTGTATACATTTATTACCCAAAACCTTGTATATTTTTCAAAATCAACCTAAGATATCTATTAGTATTGCTTATGCGAGCAAGTCAAAGTGAATAGTTGAAGGACAATGCGAGAAAAAAATGAAGAATGACAAAGTCGTTATAATTAATGGACGAGAATACGATAAAAACACCGGACTTCCTCTTGGGGGGTCGAATCAAAAGGCGAAAACAACCAATGAAAAGCAGTCGACAGTCGCCAAGGTTACCAAAGTTATTGTTGGGAAACCCAAGGCGCTATATTCGCATGCATCACAAAAAAAACTTAACGATATCAGGTCATCCAAACGTAAAATCGGTCATAATATGGACATCAAAAAAAGTAATCACATATCACATTTTGCGCCCACATCTACCAAATCAACTAAAACTTTATCACCATCCAAAAAAAGACTGGATATCAAGCCAATTTCTCACCCCATAGCTGAAAAGGTTAGCAAGTTGCGCTTGGCATCAAAAAATGTCCCGGCAGCATCCGTAGAAAAGTCTTCCAAAGAGGTAAAACAAGAAGTGATAGATGCAGCTATAAAAAATTCAGTAGCCCCAACGAATAAAAAGGGTGGTTTTTTTAGGCGCAATAAAAAATACTTGAATATCTTTACCATTACCGCTGCAATTCTTATTATTATTGGTTTTATTATATATCTAAATATGCCAAGCATTTCTGTTAGAGTGGCCAGCATACAAGCAGGTATTGACGCTACTTTCCCCGAATATCATCCTGACGGTTACAGCCTAAGTGGTCCGGTTTCTTTTTCAAATGGCGAGGTTACAATTAATTTTCATTCAAATTCAGGAAATAGCAAGTTCGTTATCAAACAATCGAAAAGCCCCTTAGACTCAAGTGCATTAAAGATTCAAGTTGACAACAGCTCAAATCATCAGACATCGGAATCGCAAGAGGGTGGTTTAACAATCTACACCTATAATGACAATAACAATGCGGACTGGGTAAATGGTGGAATTTTATATTCAATATCCGGGGACGCAAAATTATCCAGTGACCAAATCCGCCACATCGCCACCAGCTTGTAGATGGTAGGTGATAGATATCCGATAGTATTTTTTCTCTGTTATAATAAAGGTATCATGAGCGAAGGCCAAATACCACCTACCAAATACCACCTACCAATTCGGACTCGTTTTGCACCAAGCCCGACTGGCTATGTCCATGTTGGTGCGGTCCGAACAGCCCTATTTTCATGGTTACTTGCCCAGAAAGATAAGGGTGTATTTATCCTTCGCATCGAAGATACCGACAAAGTGCGCGAAGTACTGGGAAGTATCCAGCAAATAGAAGACAGTCTTCACTGGCTGGGAATCGATTGGCAAGAAGGAATCGAAGTTGGCGGTCCGAACGCACCATATTTGCAGTCTGAGCGACTCGATATATACAAGCAATGGTCGAACAAATTAATCGCTGGTGGTCGAGCATATGCTGATCCTTACAGTAAAGAACAGCTTGAACAATTTCGCGATGAAGCAAAAACCAATAAAAAACCATTCTTATACCGCGATTATCGACCAGAAAACCCTCCGGTCTGGGACGGCAGTCAGCCTTTGCGCTTTAAATCCGAACCAAAACCTTACAGATGGACAGATGTGGTCATGGGGAATTTATCGACTGACTATGAAGCAATTGATGATTTTATTTTAGTCAAATCAGACGGATATCCGACATATAATTTTTGCCACATTATAGATGATATGATGATGGGGATTACTCATGTACTGCGCAGTCAAGAATTTATCAGCTCAACTCCAAAATTCCTTAATTTATACGAAGCTCTTCAGATTAAACGGCCGATTCTGGCAACATTGCCCTATGTAATGTCAATTGACGGCCAAAAGAAACTTGGAAAACGCGATGGCGCCAAAGATATATTAGAGTATAAAAAAGAGGGTTATTTGCCAGAAGCAATGGTAAATTTTTTGGCAACTTTGGGTTGGAATGACGGCACTGAACAAGAAATTTTTTCGGTCAATGAATTAATCGAAAAATTCTCGCTGGAACGGGTTCAAAGAAGCCCGGCCAGGTTTGACGAAAAACGTTTACTTTGGCTAAACGGCCAGTGGATACGCAGATTGCCGATTGATGAATTATATCAGCGAGTCAGCGATTTTTGGCCGGAATCTGCCGACAGGGCAACCAATCAGTCCCGTAGACAAATCCTAGCTTTAGTCCAGGACCGTTTAAAAACCTTGTCAGATTTACCGATTTTGACATCGTATTTTTTTGATGAACCGACGCCAGATTGGCATATGGTCGAAGACGACAAGCAACTTGGTAAACTACCGAAGGTTGAGGTTGTAGAATTATTGAAAAAATCCTTATCAGCCTTATCCGAAAGCAGTTTCAAAGCCGAAGACCTTCAACAGACCTTGAATTCATTACTGACATCAACCTCTCAAAAGCCCGCCGTATTATTTAGTATTATCCGTCTGTCGGTTTCTTGGTCGCCATTTAGCCCTGCTTTGAATGAAACATTGGCGGTTCTCGGCAAGGACATTGTGATTTCCAGGCTTCAATCTTCAGTTGCAACCGGTTCACAAAAAGTATAAATTTATACCCCAAGGTGTTATAATAACGCTTAAGCTATGAAGTTCTATCGAACAAAACAACTAGGGGCAAAATTTCGTTTTTGGTACCATCAACATCCCAAACTTTTTTGGATTATTTGCAGCATCACAATTCTTGTTGTGGCGGCAGGATTGACGACCTTTTATGTTTTGCAAAAACCCGTAAAAACTACGGTCGTCGTAAAAAAAGTTGAAAAACCAAAGATACCCGCTGTTAAATATTACTCTCCATTAACGGGGGAATTAGTTGCCAGCGATGCCGCCACTAAGCAAGCCGTCACGGGTGTTATGATTGAAAACAGTCCGGACGCTAGGCCGCAATCGGGAATCAAAAACAGCGGCGTTGTATTCGAAGCAATTGCAGAAGGTGGAATCACCAGGTTTTTGGTTCTCTATCAACAGCAAAAACCACAACTTATCGGACCAGTTCGTAGTTTACGACTGTACGACATCGATTGGTTGGCGGCATTTGATGCAGGTATTGCTCATGTCGGGGGCAGTGCCCAGGCTTTAGCTGAAATACGCAATGGCAATCATCGAGATTTGGACCAATTTTTTAATTCAGGCAGTTATTGGCGAGCCAGCGACAGATATTCTCCGCATAACGTCTATACCAGCTTTGACAGGCTAGACGCATTAAATAACGCCAAAGGCTACACAACCTCTACGTTTACTGGACTCAGTCGAACCGACGGCAAACCGGTTGCAAAACCTGATGCCACTGACATCAACATTACTATCAGCAGCAGTTTATATAACAGTTCGTATATATACGACGCCAAAACCAATACTTATGCACGAAGCCAAGCCGGAGCTCCACACATAGACCGCGAAAATGGACAAATCACACCAAGCGTGGTAATCGCCATTCGAGTCGATGAAACTACCGAACTCCAAGATGGATATCGTGAGGTTATAACAACCACTGGCAATGGCAACGCAACAATTTTCCAAAACGGTACAGCCATTGCAGCTACCTGGCACAAAGCCGCTGCAGCAAGTCAAATTAATTTTACAGACTCTGCGGGCAAAGATATTCTTTTGGTACGCGGTCAAACTTGGATATCGGCTGTACCAAATAATGGCGGAGATGTGGTATGGAAGTAAAAAAGACACCTAAATTAGCCAGTCAGTTTTGGCCTGAATTTATCCGAAGAAAAATTCGATTAGTCGTTCTTACGCAAATTATCATTGCTTTATTATTTGGAATAATCTTGATATATACTGCTTCATTTACCGGTAGTCTTTTATCGATTTGGTTTATGTCATTTTTGCTTCTGCCCCTCCAGCTTGGTGTAGGAATTTTTATTCTGGTTTCTGTAACCCAACCGACAAAGGATTTATTAGCTGCCATTATCAATGTTAGAGGCGAACAACCGACATTACCTATGCCAAACCCAAATTCAACAAAAAATGAACAGACTGGTTTTCGCGACGCCCTACAAACAATCTATGAACTATCTGCAAAAGAAGAGGATAGGAAAAACATCGACACCAGCCAAAAAGACTCAATCATTGCAACGGCCCTGGATATGACCAATTGTGGATTTATTGCAATGAATAAAAATCGCAAAATTATCTATGCGAATAAAACCGCACCAATACACAATAATTCTAATAACGAAAAGGTGATCGATTTAATCTTTAATGGCAATGACACTCTTGAAGCATGGTTGGATGCTTGCGATGCTGAATCGGTCCACGATGAACATGTCTGGACCCGTATTCCCGATCATCTGCCCAACGAAGAAGGAAGACGTTTCTTTGATGTGATCGCCTCATATCACAAAGATTCTGCCACCGAAACCGTCCTGACTTTAATTGACAGGACTGGATCTTATGTTGTTGATGAAGAAAATCTTGATTTTATTTCTTTTGCTGCTCATGAGCTTCGAGGTCCGATTACTGTCATTAAGGGCTATTTGGATGTTTTAGAAGATGAGTTGACTGACGTTTTAACTGACGACCAGCCAGAGCTTTTCCATCGCCTTGTAGTTTCGTCAAACCGTTTGTCGGGATATATTGATAATATTCTAAATACATCGCGCTATGATAGGCGACACCTGAAAATGAACTTGTCAGAATATTCTGTTGCTGAAATTTACGACACTATTAGTGATGATATGAAACTGAGAGCTGGTGCCCAAAACCGACTACTGACCGTATCATTTCCAAATGATTTACCAACAATTGCAGCGGATAGGGCGAGTATCGCAGAAGTATTCGGTAATTTAATCGACAATGCAATCAAATACAGCAACGAGGGTGGTGTAATAAAAGTTATAGCTAGGACAAATGGAGATTTTGTTGATATTTCTATTGAGGATAATGGAATTGGTATGCCAGAAAGTGTAGTTAGTCAATTATTCCAAAAATTTTATCGTTCACACAGGTCGCGCGAAGCAGTTGCCGGATCGGGTATTGGGCTTTACATCAGCAAGGCCATTGTTGAATCACACGGTGGTAAAATTAGTGTTCGCAGCGAAGATGGTCGTGGTTCAACTTTCACAGTCTCGCTACCAATTTACGCAACTGTTGCGGATAAATTGAAGGCGGGGGATAATAGTAACGAAGGTCTTATCAATGAAGGTAATGGCTGGATAAAGAACCATTCAATGTATAGGAGTTAAATCAATGGCAATCAAAACTATTCTGTGTATCGAAGATGACCGCTTTATCGACGAAATGTACGTTAGTAGCCTTAAAAAAGCCGGTTATGAAGTTGACTGGGTAGTTGACGGCAATGATGGGTTAATTACGGCGCGAAATAAACAATATGATGTCATTTTGTTAGATGTAATGCTCCCGGAACGAAGAGGGACTGACATTCTTGACGCACTTCGTGGCGGCAAGGAAGATTTAATTCCAAAAACACAAGTAATCGTACTGACAAACTTTCAACAAGACGACGAATCACGCATGGCTATGGAAAAACATGCTGATGCATATCTGATTAAGGCCGAAATCACACCAAAAAAACTTATTTCTGTTATTGAAAAACTTGACGATAAAACCTCCACCCCCTAGACATAACCCCTGTTATTTGTTAATGTTATCTGGTGTAATGGTCTCATCGTCTAATGGTTAGGACACCAGGTTCTCATCCTGGAAATCCGGGTTCAATCCCCGGTGAGATCACCAAATTTATATATCAAAATTATTTTAATAAATTAAGCATCATTTTGTTTGTGCTTGCAAAATAAATAATTCCTAACCTATACTTCAATCAAGGAGTTAATATGAGAATTTTTGATAAAATAGAAGCAAGGGCTAGGGCGGAGGCGGAGAATGAAGAAAAAGCCGAACGGGAAAGATTTGAAAAATGGATGGACGCATCGCCAGAACAGCTGATGGAATTATCTATCCGAGAAATTATGAGTGGTGACGACTGTAGGAATGAATATCCTGACATCAAAGAACTTGAAATCTCAAAATTTACAAAATCTATAGCTTTGTCTAGCTTAGCAATATTAAAATTTGGGATTGAAAATCCTGGAAAAATAAAATAATTAGCCTGCTTTTTTGTATAAGTTTGACATTTAGCCACAAGCGCTTTATTCTAGATTCATCAACTTATAAAAGGTATAATTATGTTTAGTTTATCAAAAAGATTCAGAAGTAAAAAAATGGAAGCGATGCGAATGGAGCTTGCCCATGCACATCTTATCATCGCCTTGCTTTCAATTGCCATAATCGCGCTATTATCACTGGGTTCTACGCAACCAGTGGCATTCGATGCAACATTATCAGCGATATGCGTTGTATTGCTTAGCATTGTTACGATTGTTTCTCTTTGCATATCAATAACATTGTATCGAAAAAAATAACTTCATCTCTTTAAGCTACTTGTAAAAAATAACCATAATCGTCATAATATCCAGCAGGTTATTATTAGAAGTAGGGGGCACTATTAAACCAGTTACGATAACCCGCTTTTGGAACCGTCGTATTAGCGAGGTCGCCATTCTTGTTGCAATGGTTATTATTGCGCTTTACGCATGGAATTATTTTTCAATCCAACCCAGTATTAGTAGCTTCGTCACTATTTATACACCTGCGGCAAGCTTGGCTGGATTAACACTATTACTTGCAATAGTTTCATTTTTTTGGTGTCCAAAAAGATATTTATTTCATATGTCGCTTGCAGTTTATCTATTATTATCTGCGACCGCAGCAGTGATAGTTTTCAGTACGGGGTATTCTTCTTCCTTGTCTATTTCTTTATGGATACTGGTTTGCTTTTTTGCAGGCATATTTAGCGTGTGGGGGTTTTTGCCGATACTATTAGTGGCTTGTGTTTATATATCAATTCAATATTTGGATAAAGGATTGTCATTACCAATTATTGTTGATACCGCATTCGTTACGCTTGTTCCGTTAATAGCTGGGTTTATCATTTGGCGTGGCAAATCAGCCGACGACGAATCCGATAACGATAATAAAGCCTTTCGTAACCTTGCAAACGAACTAAGTGCAGTCGCCAGCAAGTCCGAGGTTGTGATTAACGCAATCGGCGATGGTGTGGTAGCGATTGACAACCAGGGGATAATACAACTTATTAACCCGGCAGCCCAAAGTATTATCGGTTGGGGCAAACAAGACGCAGTTGCACTCAGTTACAGATCGGTCTTTAAACTAGTAAACCAAAAAGACGAATCACTCGACCCGTTGATGGACCCAATTCAACAGGCCTTAAACTCAAACCAAGAGATTAGAACAAACAACCTAAGTCTAATGACCAATAGTGGTAAAAAAATAATGATTTCATTAGTTGCCTCGCCGGTTGGTGAAATTGGTTCGGGTGTGATTACAGTTTTTCACGACATTACAAATGAAAAAGCCGAAGAACGCGAACAAGCCGAATTTATTAGCACCGCTAGCCATGAAATGCGCACGCCGGTTGCATCTATTGAAGGATATCTAGGATTGGCACTAAATCCTCAAACGGCGCAAGTTGACAGTAGAGCCCGAGATTTTATTATGAAAGCGCATGCTTCGGCCGAACATTTAGGGTTTTTATTCCAGGACCTTTTGGATGTTGCTAAATCTGATGATGGTAGGATATCAAATAAGCCTCGGGTTGTTAATCTGGTCACCTTTGTGAAGGAGGTCGTCCAAGGCCTTAAACAAAAAGCTACAGACAAAGGCTTGCAGTTAGTATTTAAACCTATGCCAGAATATTCCACCGAAAAACATATCGCGCCATCTTATTCTGTCAATTTAGATAATGACCATATCCGTGAGATTGTAAACAATTTGGTTGAAAATGCCATCAAATACACACTTAAGGGCGAAGTGGTGGTCGATGTGACCGGCGACGAAGAACACGTAACTATCAGCGTCAAAGATAGTGGACTGGGAATTCCTGCCGAGGATATGCAGCATTTATTCCAAAAGTTTTACCGAGTAGACGACAAAAATACGCGCAACATTGGCGGAACGGGATTGGGTTTGTATCTTTGCCGTCGCTTAACCGAAATTATGGGTGGACGGATTTGGGCAGAAAGTACTTATTCCAAGGGCAGTACTTTTTATGTTGAACTGCCGAGGGTGAGTAACCAAGACGCCACAAAATTACTTGAGGTGCAAAATAGAGAAGACAAGATAGCCGAAATAAGAAATGCCATAACCTCAAAAACAACCGCTCCGTTAGTCGATATCGTAAACCCAACATCTCAACTGAAACCTGTAATAAATATTACTATGCCCGTGTCTCCCGTTCGCTCTGTACCACGTGGTCAAGCATTAACTCCTGAGCAGATTTCTGCATACGTTACTAGACAACGAGCCTTAGCTCAACAACATGCCAAAACTCAACTCAGTCGACCTCTCTCAATAACCGTCCCCGGTAGGGAAATTCGTCGATGAAAAAAATAATCATTAGAACTATGGTATTTTTAACTGTCTTTGGTTACAATGGAGGTAAATATGACTAAGATAATGTTAGTTGAAGATGACAAAAGTCTACGCGAAATTTATGGCGTACGACTATTAGCCGAAGGATACGAGATTATTTCGGCTGGTGATGGCGAAGAAGCCCTGGCAATGGCCGTCAAAGAAAAACCTGATCTGATTCTAAGTGATGTTATGATGCCAAAAATTAGCGGTTTTGATATGCTGGATATCTTGCGTTCGACTCCGGAGACCAAAGACGTTAAAGTTATTATGATGACCGCTCTCAGCAGCGAGGACCAACGAGCCCGCGGAGAAAGTCTTGGTGCCAACCGATACTTAGTTAAATCACAGGTTGGTATCGAGGACGTCGTTCGGACAGTTCATGATGTTCTAGCTGACGTTCCAATTGCAGCATCTCCAAAAATCGAAAGATTTGGCGTTCCTGCTCAAACAGCTGCTATTAATCAACCCGTATCAGTTACTCCACGACCAGTAGCCCAAAATACAGCCCCTGTCGTAACAGCAGCACCGGTTGCTCAGCCTGCACCTATAACACAACCTGTCGTTCC
>Ga0214227_1000318_pt1 | contig 11631 bp, 8 predicted proteins | sample TroBogypolimnion_37_FD_153065 | JGI IMG/M metagenome (GOLD analysis project Ga0214227, IMG submission 153065) | Freshwater microbial communities from Trout Bog Lake, WI - 16OCT2007 hypolimnion | ecosystem: Environmental > Aquatic > Freshwater > Lake > Hypolimnion/Profundal zone | place: Trout...
AACCCGGGGCATTACCCCCGAACAAACTATCACCGTGCAAATGACAGAACTCCAACAAGCCTTAGTTACCGATGAAGTAACTGTGCTGGTAAGTATGGGGATTGAATTTGGAAAAATTGGTTTCACGGGAGAACCCGAAGAAGTAAAATGGGCAGGAAGTGGAAAGGTAATTGCCTGTTTATAGTTCGTAGTTTAAAATTATTATTCCTTTTTAGGTCTTGAGGCGGTTTGTTTTTGAGGAGCAATATTTAAGCACACAAAAACCAAGCTAAAGGGCATTCTAACAGATTATTTGATGGTTTTGAAGCTTATGCGAATAGCCATTCCTTGTAATTCATAAATATCCATTCTATGAATATGGGGTGGGGTGTATCTTGAGTGTTTACAAAAATTGGACAGGGAGCATTTTATGATTTTAAAAAAAATATCCGTAAGTTTGCAGGAAAATTCAGGGAATGGATGTTTTGTGCCAATAGTTAAAAATATTCATTCGATTTGTATTCAATTGTCGCCAATCAAATAGCATAATCATTCACGTTTAAGATTATCCCTTTCGGGGGCTTAGGGTTCAACAATATCCATGAAAAAAATTCTCCTCGTCACACCGCCACTCACACAATTGAACACAGCATTTCCTGCCACCTGTCAGTTGATGGGATTTTTGCGGTCGAGAGGTGTGGAGGCGGAACAGATGGATTTAAGTATCGAACTGATTGATAAGCTGTTTACAAGCCGGAAACTGACTGAAGTTTTCGAAATAGCAGCGTCAGTCTCCAAACTTTCGAAGGAAAGTAAGATTGTACTCCAACAGGCTGACTTCTACATACAAAGCATTGAGCCGGTGATGCGTTTTCTGAGCGGACAGGATGACTCGCTGGCACAACGATTCAGCAATACTGAATTTTGGCCTTCGTCTAAACGAATACCTTCGGAAGATGATTTGGAATGGGCTTTCGGACTGATGGGCAATCACGACCGGGCAACGCATCTGTGTAGCTTGTTTTTGAAAGATTTAAGCCGGTTTATTGCACAAACCATTGATCCTCATTTTGAACTTATCCGCTATGCAGAGTCGCTTTGTCAGCGCTTACCCGTGTTTGACCCTTTGCAAGAGGAATTAGAAAAACCGCTTTCGTTTATCGACAAGCTAATGCTGGAGCTTTTTCGGCAGAAAGTAACAGCTTCGAGTCCCGAAATGCTGGGATTTTCAGTTCCGTTTCCGGGAAATTTATACGGCGCGCTGCGTTGCGCACAATTTTTGCGAAAAGAGTTCCCCTCCTTGAAAATTGTGATGGGAGGCGGCTATGTAAATACCGAACTCCGACAGCTAACTGACCCGCGCATATTCGATTATATTGATTTTCTGACTTTTGACGACGGAGAATTACCACTCCTGCGCTTGGTAGAAGGCGGAGAATTGATTCGCACCATGCACAGAAATACAAAGGGCGAGTTGATTCAGGAAAAGATGGACAGCATCGAAAACATTCGATTTGCCGAAATTGGCACACCCGATTACGACGGATTGTTGCAAAACCGATATATCAACCTGATAGAACTCACCAACCCGATGCATGCCTTGTGGAGCAACGGCAAATGGAACAAACTGATGCTGGCACACGGTTGCTACTGGGGGAAATGTGCGTTTTGCGATGGCGGGCTGGACTATATACAGCGTTACGAACCGGCTTCGATAGGGCTGATTGTGGACAGGATGGAAAAAATCATGAAGCAAACCGGTCGGTCGGGATTTCATTTTGTGGACGAAGCCGCCTCTCCTGCCCTACTCCGCAAACTCAGTGAGGAAATCATTCGCCGTAAACTGACGGTAAGTTACTGGACAAATATACGATTCGAAAAAGCATTTACACCCGAACTTTGTTATATCATGGCAAAGGCAGGTTGCATAGCCGTATCGGGTGGATTGGAAGTGGCTTCGCCCCGTATTCTGCGATTGATAAACAAAGGAATTACCTTAGAGACAGCCCGCGAAAGTATGAAAAACCTTACGGAAGCGGGTATCATGACACATGCCTACCTGATGTATGGTTTCCCGACTGAAACAGCTCAGGAAACGGTGGAATCGCTGGAAGTGGTACGCGGATTATTCGAAGAGGGATTTATTCAGTCTGCTTTTTGGCATCGATACGCCATGACCATTCACAGTCCGTCGGGGCAACATCCCGAAAAGTATGGGGCAAAATACATTGAAATACCCACAGGTAGTTTTGCAAACAATGAAATTCCCTTTAGTACCGATTCGGAGATTGATCTGGAGTATTATGGAAAAGGCTTGAATGTAGCTACTTACAATTATATGCAGGGAACGGGATATGATGTGGAAGTTAGAAAATGGTTCAATGATTAGTGATTTGTGATGTATTTGTACTAAAAATTAATCGTATAGTTCGGTGCTCTGCACTTATCAGAGGGACAGAATCAGGATATACGGGTAGAAAATACACACATAAAAAGAACAAAGGTGCAGCGCACCGAAATATAAAATTCAGCTACTGAAATTTCAGGAACGAAACTACAAATACAAATAGAATTATGACCAAATTGATACTGGTGGCCGGAGCAAGGCCTAATTTTATGAAAATTGCACCGTTGATGCATGCGTTGAAAAATCATCCTACTATTCAGGCTGTATTGGTACATACCGGTCAACATTACGATGTAAAAATGTCCGGTCAATTTTTTGACGAATTGAATATCCCTACTCCGGATATAAATTTAGAGGTAGGTTCAGCCAGTCACGCCGTTCAAACTGCCCGCATAATGGAAGGTTTCGAAAAAGTATGCCTGGACGAAAAACCCGATTATGTGTTGGTAGTAGGCGATGTAAATTCAACGGCTGCCTGTACACTGGTGGCTTCCAAGCTGGGAATCAAAACCATACATTACGAAGCCGGCCTGCGCAGTAACGACCGGACTATGCCCGAAGAAATCAACCGGTTGGTAACCGATGCCATCAGCGATGTGTTTATCACAACAAGCGCGGATGCCGATGAAAACCTGCTCAGGGAAAATATTCCGGCTGAGAAAATCCACATGCTTGGAAACCTGATGATTGACTCGTTGGTGGAGCAGCTTACTAAAGCCCGTCAGACAGAATTAAACTTCAGGCTATTAAACCGAGACAGCTACATAGAATTTGAAAAAGATTTTTTGGCACATAAATATGGCGTGCTGACATTTCACCGCCCCGGTAACGTGGATGAAAAAGAAAGCCTTACGAAATTGGTTACTTTATGGGGTAAGATTTCAACTAAAATGCCACTGGTATTTCCGGTTCACCCCCGAACCTACAAAAACATAGTACACTTTGGGTTACAACCACTTATAGATACATTTCCCAATCTTTTTTTTATTGAACCGCTTGGATATTTACAATTTATTCATTTAGTGAGTAGTTCAGCTTTTGCGTTAACCGATTCGGGAGGAATTCAGGAGGAAACTACCTACCTCAATATTCCCTGCCTGACCGTACGACCAAACACCGAACGACCGGTGACGGTATGGGAAGGAAGCAATAAACTGATAAAACTAGACGAAATGCTACATGAAGTGGATTTAATTATTGAAGGAAAAGCTAAAAAAGGTAGTACTCCGCGGTATTGGGATGGAAAAACGGCAATGCGGATAGTGGAAATGATCGAGAAACTTTAATGTAAAAAATTAAAATAATAAGAGAATAATCAATTGATGATTAGTGCTACTTTCCTTGTTCAGACCTGTGTTCAATACAAACAATCTATTCAAAATAAGAGAATTACATATTAAAATGCTGCAAGGGTTCAATGTAAATATCAATATGTATTTCACCCTCTATAGGAGCAAAACAAACTAGTTGACAACTTAAAACAATGAATTTAAAACAATTGCTTATTGTCGGGATTTTTATTGGTATCCATTTTTTAGCAAAAAGCCAAACGCAAAATATCGATTATCTTAACTATAAGTTTAAATATATTGATTCAAATTACAAAATTCATATTGATTCTGCGACTTTTGATAGCGCAGTGGTTAAATATAAATTTTACAGAAACTTGATTACAAAATACAAGGATTCAGTAGCAGTTGTCGCTATGATTGAATTGAACGACTGGCAAGCTTGTAATTCTGCAAGTGTTCAATTAGGATTCACGTGGTTAAGAGCAAGTTATTATTGTTGGCTGACCGTGGAGGAGGTAAAAACTTTAGCTAATTCAATGGGTTATAAACACCCATGGTTGTTATACAAGGCTATAATGAATCCCGAAAATAATCGAAAAGAAATTCTAGATTTAATTAAAACGATAAAGAGTAATTTATCAAAGACAAATCCGGAAATAAAAACTGAAGGATTAACCAGAAAAGAGTTTTTTATGCTTGCATTAAAAAATAATCCGGTTAGAATAGAAGATGAGAAAAAGCTTAAATTGACGGATTTATATAAAACTACACATCATCGTAAAGAATAACCAAAAAACGGGATAAACAGTGACAAACGCTGATTGTTGTCAAAATGAATCAACCAGAAACTTCTAAGGCATAAAGAACAAATTAGCTGATGCTGCATTTAAAACTAAACCATCAAACTTTAGCAACCAAAAACAAATGAAAGACTTTACTTTAACAACATATCGTCAATTATTAATGGCATTAAAAGATGCCGGCTATATTTTTCTCACGTTTGAAGAATGGTGCGATACCAAACCTCAAAACCGATTTGTAATTTTACGTCATGATGTCGATTTGAAAGCACAACATTCATTGGCTACCGCACAAATTGAAGCCGAACTGGGCATTCAGGCAACATATTATTTCAGAGTCGTACCACAAAGTAATCAACCCGAAATAATCCTTTCCATTGCCGAACTGGGTCATGAAATTGGGTATCATTATGAAGATTTATCGCTTTTCAAAGGTAATGCAGAGAAAGCACTCGAACATTTCAAACATCAACTCGAATACTTCAGACAATTTTACCCGGTACGCACGATTTGTATGCATGGCAGCCCCACTTCAAAGTATGATAACCGCGATATTTGGAAAAGTTATAACTACCGCGATTTCGAAATTATAGGCGAACCGTATTTTGATATTCTCTCCCGCCTCTCACCGGATAACAAAAAGAAGTGTGAGGTTCTGTATTTCACCGATACAGCCCGTATGTGGGATGGCGATAAATTCAATGTGCGGGATAAAAACAGGAAACAGGGAACAGAGAACAATTCCAGACTCTCACCCCTCAACTCTAAAAAAATTCACTCAAGCTTTGACTTAATAAATTGGATAAGTTCAAATTCAGCAGTCAATTCATTGATGATTACAACGCATCCACAGCGCTGGACTGAAAACAAAAAAGAGTGGGTGACGGAATTTCTGTTACAGAATATCAAAAATCAGGTGAAACGATTTTTAATCCGATAGAAATATCAAGCTTATAAAACTAAATCGTGCAGTGATTTTTCGTATCTTTGCAGCGTGAAAAAACGATTCTTCATATACCTTTCGTACCAGGGAACTGCATATCACGGATGGCAATGGCAACCGAACGGGATTTCGGTGCAAGAAGTACTTACAAAGGCTCTTTGCACCATTCTACGCACAGATTTGGAAATCACGGGTGCCGGACGAACCGATACGGGAGTTCATGCCAAACTAATGGTAGCGCATTTTGATTTAGGAAACGGGTTGCCTGCCGATGTTGATTTAGTTGCCAAACTGAACAGTTTATTGCCCCCCGATATTGCCGTTTCAAAAATCGTTGAAGTTCAGCCGAATGCACACGCCCGTTTTGATGCCATTTCGCGCCGGTATGAATATCACTTGCTTACGTACAAGAATGTGTTTAGAACAGAACTGGCAGCCCGCACCATGAATCCACTGGATTTTGACGCTATGAACAAAGCCGCCCACATACTGATGGAATATACCGATTTCAGCAGTTTCAGTAAGCTGCACACCGACGTAAAAACCAATAACTGCCGAATTACCCGTGCCGAATGGAAACAGACTGATGATGAATGGGTTTTCACGATTGAAGCCGACCGTTTTTTACGAAACATGGTCCGCGCCATTGTCGGTACGTTGTTTGAAGTAGGACGCGGTAAAATGACTCTTGATGAATTTCGGGCTGTCATTGAAGCTGAAAATCGCTGCAAAGCCGGTGCCTCAGTTCCGGCAAAAGGACTTTACCTGGTTGATATTCAATATCCGACTGATATTTACACAAACACTTTAAACCATTAACTATTAACTATCCATGTGGTTATTCTTAGCTTTCCTTTCGGCTCTTTTGTTGGGTTTTTACGAAGTTTTTAAAAAAGTTTCGCTTGAGAAAAATGCAGTTATTCCGGTAATATTTGTTTCGGTAGTCATTTCGTGTGTTATTCTTTCACCCTTTCTGTTGCTATCAAAGTTTGCACCCGATACACTCAGACATACTATTTTCTTTGTACCTTCGGTCGATTTTCAGGCACATCTTTTGTACTTTATCAAAGCTGTCATCGTACTCACTTCGTGGATTTTCGCCTATTTCGCGTTGAAGCATCTGCCCCTTTCGCTGGCTTCGCCTATCAAAGCAACTCAACCCATGTGGACAGTGGTGGGTGCTATGTTGATTTTTGGCGAGAAACTGAATGGTTATCAGGCTGCCGGGGTGGGAATTACCTTGTTGTCGTTTTACCTGTTCTCAGTTGCCGGAAAAAAAGAAGGTATCTCGTTCAAAACCAATAAATGGTTCTGGTTTATCGTACTGGCAACTCTTACCGGTGCTATAAGCGGCTTATACGATAAATTTCTGATGAAAAAATACGATGTCATGTCGGTGCAAATTTATTATACTTTTTATCAGGCACTTATTATGGGAATAATTACACTGTTTCTGTGGGCACCGAGTCGAAATAAAACAACTCCATTCAAGTTCAAATGGGCAATCGCTTTTATTTCATTGTTTTTAGTTACAGCCGATTTCGTTTATTTCTACGCATTGACCTTGCCCGATTCAATGATTTCAGTAGTTTCAACCATCCGTCGGTCCGGCGTGATAGTTCCGTTTTTTTATGGTGCAATGGTGTTACACGATAAAAATATTAAACTCAAAGTCATTGACCTGATAGGCGTACTGGTTGGTATGCTCCTGTTGTATCTGGGTTCAAAATAAGATTTTTACAAGTCACAAAATCAATAGTTTATAGGCATTAGATGAATTCATACCTTAAATTTATCGATATTCGAAATAATATTCAGATAAAAAGTTTGATAATTAGATGAAAATTAGTACTTTTGCAAGCCCAATCAAGAAGAAAGAAAAATAATTAAAAAATACAGATATGAAAAGCGGAATTCATCCAGAAAATTATCGTCCGGTAGCATTTAAAGATATGTCAAACGGCGACACTTTTATTTCTCGTTCAACCGTAAACACGAAAGAAACTATCGATATTGATGGCGTAACTTATCCTGTGGTTAAAATGGAAATTTCAAGTTCATCACATCCTTTCTACACCGGAAAATCGAAATTGGTGGATACTGCAGGACGTGTTGATAAATTTATGACCCGTTATGCAAAACGTGGCGAAAAGAAATAATAGCTGTTACAGCTTATAAAAAAGCCCCGACAAGTTGACTTGTCAGGGCTTTTTTTATGGGGTTGAAACCCACCTTCGACCGGATATCTGATAGGTAATTAGTTTTTTTGAAATAAAAGGCAACAGTAACTTCCGGTCATCTGCATTCCAAAATTCGGGCGTGTTGTTTTGAGCTATGATTTGTTCCTTTTCATTTGAAAATTTCAAGGATACAAAGCTTACATCGAATAAGCTCTTTGCCCAGTTTACATCAATTTGGTCAGCCGGAACAGCATTTATATCAAACCATTCTATTGATTTGGGAAATGTGAACTCTAAAGCAATTTTGTGCCATGCCGTATCGTAGAACTCGACTGATGACTAACAAACCGGAGCGCAAACCGTGCGAATGATACCAATCACCAGGGTACTGTCTTCCAAAGTCAATAATTTCATATCAAAGCTTGAAACAGCCGTGTTTTTCACAACGATATGTTCATTAACGGTATCCATCAGTACTAAAGAGGTTTGATTTTCAAACCGATTAGTAGTACTGTCGCTCAAGTGTGCTTTGTGATATTCGAGCAATTCAAACCGATTTTGTTTGCTCAGCGTGGGATTCAGAAAATCCGGCATATTTACATACAAATTTTCGATAGTTTGCGAGTAACTAAGCTGTCCAATAAGTGCAAATCCAATGAGAAGGATTATATTATTTCTGAATTGTTGGTTGTTCTTCATTCGTATTTTTGTTTTTATTTCCTAACAATAAGTGCCAATAATAACTAAAAAGTTCGCCGACACTATTAAAATCCTCTTTGTAAATGAAACCCAATCCCTGTTGAACCTGAGTTGTGGCAACAAGCTGATACCGGTCGATACTGTGATTATAGGCTTTGAATCGCAGTTTTCCGGATTCAGTAAGTAGGTATTGAATATCCACATCCCCGATAAACCGATTGGTAGTGGTAGATAAATTGTCATTCCGATAGCCGATATTTCCATTCACAATCCATCGATTGTTAGGCTGATACAGGAACTGAGCTTGAAAATCAGTATTCTGAAAATCATTTGTTTTCACGTCAAATCCTACTGAGAAATTGTTTGATTTAATCATTTGGGTAATCCAATTATTAATCTGAGCACTGGCAGTTGAAGTCAGGAATGAAATGCCCTCTGTTGTTCCCACATTGGCAGTTTGTGCGGTTTTCATATAGTCCGGCGTATAGAATTTGTTGAAAACCAACAGATACAGGATTTGGCGATTCATCATTTCATCGGTATTCACTATATTTCGAACCAGTTGCTTGACACCCTCGTCGCTTTGCGGCAAATCAATATCAAATTTTATAGTCGGCTTCATAATGTTATCAGTCAGTTTCAGTACACAATTGACAGGCACAGTGGTTCGTGTAGAAGTTGATGTCAGCGTCTCGTCCAAATCTTTCAACGATGCAGTGAGCGGATACAATGCCCTGATATTGCTTTGAGCGTTATACGGATTTCCTGTCCATGCCAGCGTACTTCCCTGATCAATTTTAAACTCCTTGCGTATCAGATTCTGGAGTGTAAACAAGTAATAACCGCTATTGATAGTATAGGTTCCATACAATTTTATGTCGGAGAATGTATCAAATTCAATGCGTAGATTTGCGTTTCCTTTTCCGGTAATCCTATCGCCACCTTTGGGATCGACAATCAACTCCATATCTGCATTCGGGTTGACCTCGATTTGGAGATTTACTTTCACATTCATTTCGGTGCCGGCCGGTTTATGCTTTGCAATTGAATCTTTTTTAGAATAAACCTGCCTTTTATCTACAAAGTTTATAAAACTGTTGTCCGAGGCTTTTGAAGCACCACCCATTTGAATATAACATTTGGTTTGAGGCTGCGAAACAGCATTCACCATGATGTTTGCTTCGTTTTCGTCACCAAAAATGTGTACAGTTCCATTCGCATAAGCCTTTCCGAAGAAATAATCATTATCCTCGGCTTTTGTATTTAATGCCAGAATATTTTTCCCTGCAATATTCACATTAAACTTCATGTGTTGAAAAAATCCGTTATGATTCAGTATAGCTGTCAGGTTTGCCGGATTTCCTTCCTGATCGTACACCTTAGTGTTCCGAAGTTCTATGGTATTTCGGGTTAAATGAACCGAATCTTCGAGATAATAAGTGGTCTTGAGGGTCTTGATAGTTGCCTGTCCTTTTCGCACGTAAGCATCACCTTCAAAGCTCACTCCATGTTTCAATGGTCCGTACATTCGAATTTTACCGGAAGCAAGCCCACCAACATTCTGTGCAACGGACTCAAAATACTGCGATAAAAACTCTATGCTAAAATTGTGAGCATTGTAATGAATGTCAATTGTATCGGTCTTGGGTGTGTACACTCCATTGGCTTTCACAACGGTATCATTTTTATTGACAAAATAACCATTTGCCAGTAATCTGCTGTTTGGTTTATCCCAAGTGGAATAAATAGTCCCATCACCAACAGTTTTGTGGTTTAATTTAAAGCCCTTAACTTTGAGATTAGCTTCAAAAACAGGGTCTTCGAGCGCTCTGAGCAAAGTAGCTTTTCCGGTAACAATTCCGCTCAGGCTAATTCCTCTGAGTTTGAGTAATTCCATAACAAAATCCAAATCCAATTCATTCATCGAAACAGATACGCCATCATTGATGTTTTTGGATGCCAACCCGTTAATGTGAACATATTGATTGTGATTCTCCAAACTGAAATTTCTGATTTGAATAGTACTATCGGCGTTAAAATCAATGCGGCAAGGATGTATATTCCAGGTAGAATCGGAAATTATGACCTGAGTGGGTTTAATATTGAGTTGAGCCACCACATTATCTTTTTCAATTTTAAATCGGGTGACCGTTTCAATTTCACCGGCGTTGGTAATCTGCTGTGTATTTTGCCAGCCCAATTGCGTTTTCAGTGTATCTTTTGCAGCCGATGCTTTCAGAAATACATTCATAATCTCGTCCTTTGACTGAATTTGAGCCCGTGTGTTAAGTTGTAATTGTTTGTTTGAATTGTCGATGTACAACGCTATATTTTCAATTCGGTCTTTGCTCGAAATGAGTAAGGGAATGTTTCCCGACAAATCAATTTTATTTGTTTTTTCATCAATATACCCTTTGAATGTGGACTCTCCGCGTAGTGAATACGGAAGCACTAATACATCTGAAATATCTTTTGTATTTGAAATTTTTAAATCAATATCAATATGATTGGGCGTTTTACAAGCCTCTATTTTTTCCCTCACACCCAAGGCAGGTAAATAATTTTGAACAATCCTGTCGATACTTTGACCTACTGTGCTGTATTTGAAATTGCCACTCAACGAACCGTTCAGATAATCAGAATTTACCGAAATACGCGTTTCTTCGGGCACAATGCGCGATACAATTCTAATTTCATCAACGTTCAGTGTTTTATTCTGATTTGTAAACTGAATATCTTTAATACTGAGAAATCCATTAATATTGTCGAGCGAATTACCAACCATATTGGTTTTGGCACTAAACGAAAGCTTTGCGTCTTTATATTTGTCTGTGAGTTTAAGAGCATTCAAGTTGATGTTATTCATCACTAAATCGAAGTCAAAAACAGGGAGTTTCTGCGTCAAATCAATTTTACCATCAAAGTGAGCATCGATGTTCTCGTCTTTAAAATCGGCAGTTCCGTTAAACCCTTTTCCATCATACTTTCCGCCAAACTCAATGTCACGATAGGTATAGTTGTTGAATTGAAATTCGGCAATTTTTGCCTGAATCGTTCCTTGCAATTGGGCATTTTCTTTTTTGGTACCAATGGTATTGAAACTGAAGGATGTTTCACCTAATTGTTTGTTGTCCATCAGTGCTCCTAATTTAAACGAATTGGATTTAATTGTTCCGTTGTAGGCCAAATCTTTGAGCTGGTTGGCAAATTTAAGCGATATATCGGTGGTAATACTTCCTACATTGCTGTTCAAATTCCCATATAAGACCAGATTATTTAAAAATCCGGTAATATTACCTTGGTAATGAATCATTCCCAATTGGTTCAGTTC
>Ga0214227_1000325_pt1 | contig 11531 bp, 9 predicted proteins | sample TroBogypolimnion_37_FD_153065 | JGI IMG/M metagenome (GOLD analysis project Ga0214227, IMG submission 153065) | Freshwater microbial communities from Trout Bog Lake, WI - 16OCT2007 hypolimnion | ecosystem: Environmental > Aquatic > Freshwater > Lake > Hypolimnion/Profundal zone | place: Trout...
GGGCGAGCCAATCTCATCGCCACCACCGCGCATGTGGAGACGCTTCATCAGGGTCGCCTTCTTGCCCGTGGTCTTCATTCCCTTCTTCTTCAGCATGCGACGCAGGGTCTTGACCTTCATTCCGCGGCGCCCGCCCGCTGCGGGCGTCCAGACGGCGGGGGCTACGCACTCGGCCTCGGTTGTCTTAGACGAATCGGAGCAAGACATTTCAGTGTATGTTTACTCTTCAGAAAAAACGCGGAGTCAGTGGCGAGTGTGGCGACGACGACTGCGACGGACACGACGGGTCCGACGACGACCCCCTGTACGCGGGTCGCTGTAGCCAGGTCCACCCACCTTGGGACCCAGGGGCGGCGAGCCTGCCGTCCAGTCCTTCGATGTGGAGTGTGCAGGCGTCGTTCCTGTAGACGACCCGACCAGTGCAGGCGAGATGCGACTTCCTCCCGCGATGGGCCCCGTGACAATGGGCACAACGAGGTGGCGTTTGTGTGTGCGACGAGGGGGCATTTGTTAGTTGTGTTTGAAATTACTCGCGACGACGGCGGCGGCGACCACCCGACAGTCCAGATGAGACTGCCGCGGCATACGAGGGAGTAGGCTCACCGTAGTTGCCCGCGGGCGATGCGGGGCCGAGGGACGAATCGCCGCCAGAGGCGAACGGAGACGGAGCGAGAGCACCGCCACCACCGCGCATGTGGAGACGCTTCATCAGGGTCGCCTTCTTGCCCGTGGTCTTCATTCCCTTCTTCTTCAGCATGCGACGCAGGGTCTTGGCCTTGAGAGTCGACTTGTGGCCACGACGAGTGCGGCGGCCACCCATGGGAGGCGGAGGCGGAGGCGGCGACGGGGGCGGAGGAGGCTGAGGGGGCATTTATCTTTGACCCAGAAAAGAACGCACCTACGCCTGTGCAAGGGCGCCGCGATATCCAGCCCCACCGTGTCCATGCGAGTCATGTCCGAAATCAACTGGGTGCGGTGCACCACCCTTCAACCTAGGCGCATAGTTGAGGCGGTTGACCAAGGTTGTCTTGACGCCCGTCGACTTGAGTCCGAGCTTCTTCAGCATCTTGCGCAGCGTCCCAACGGACATTGCCTTCAGTTCGGCGCGACGAGTCTTGCGTGCACCGCCAACACCAGGAAACGAACCAGGGTCAATTCCTCCCGCACCAAAGTACCCGCCACCAACCGTTCCACGACGGACGCCTCCATCATTGTACGTAGGCTTCTCAGGCGCAGATGTCCAGCTACCACCCGTGCCCTGTTTGCCTCCGAGGGGAACATATCCCGGGGCACCACCCCTGTGCTTACGACGCGTGCGACGACGACCGCCGAGAGCAGTTGCCATACCAAGCACAGCCATTTACCCTTACTCGGGAAAATCAGGCCGAGCAGGTCAAGCAATTACTCGGCTCCACGGTGAACTGCTGCGCCTTCGCAGCCGCCTTGGTGCGCAGATAGTAACAGCCCGTCTTCAGTCCCTGCTTCCACGCGTAAAAGTGCATGCTCGACACCTTGGAGGGTGTGGGCTCCGACAGAAACAGGTTCAGAGACTGGGACTGGCAAATGTAGGGCGCGCGGTCCCGAGCCATGTTGATCAAGGTCTTCATCGGAATCTCCCAGACTGTCTTGTACAGCTCGCGAATCTCCTCGGGAATCGCGGCCATTCCCTGTACGGAGCCATTGTTCGCAATGATCTCCGTCCGCACATCCGCTGTCCACAGTCCAAGCTTCACCAGATCCTCCACGAGGTACTTGTTCACGACCATGAACTCGCCCGACAGAACACGGCGAGAATACAGATTGGACGTAAAGGGCTCGAAGCACTCATTGTTACCAAGGATCTGCGAGGTCGATGCCGTGGGCATGGGAGCCACCAGCAACGAGTTCCGCATTCCCGTCTTGCACAACTCCCGAAGCCCATTCCAGTTCAGGTAGGTTGACTTGGGCGTCTCTCCCCACAGGTCGCACTGGAGCTTGCCCCCGCTCATTGGGGATCCATCGAAGCTCGGGTACACGTTCGAATTGTCGAGAGACACACTGCGCCACGAGTCCGACGATGCCCCCAACATACTCTGCGTGGCAGCGGCGTAGTAGATGTTCTCAAAGATCTCCCGATTCAGGTCGGTTGCCTTCTGCGACCCCCAAGGCAGTCGGAGCATGGCAAAGACGTCTGCGAGGCCCTGGATCCCGATTCCGATGGGGCGGTGGCGGAGATTGGAGGTCTTGCACTTCTCCGTCGGATAATAGGTCTTGTCAATGACAACATCCAAGTTGCGAGCCAAGATGGTCGTATACTTGCGAAGCAGGTCAAAATTGAACCGATACTCTCCGTCGTGGGCGTAGCTCCGCTCGACGAACCTGGGGAGAGCCAGAGACCCGAGGTTGCAGACCGCCGTCTCCTCGGGAGAGGTGAACTCGATAATCTCGGTACACAGGTTGGAAGACTTGATGGTTCCGAGGTGTTGCTGATTGGACTTGGCATTACACGCGTCCTTGTACAGCAGATACGGAGTTCCAGTCTGAATCTGGGCATCTACAATCATCTGCCACAATTTCTTGGCAGGGATCTCCTTCATGGCGAGGTTCTTGCGCTCGTAATGGCAGTACAGCTCATTGAACTCATCGCCCCAGCAATCCGAGAGGCCCGGGCACTGGTCGGGGCTGAACAGCGACCAATATCCATCCTGCTCCACGCGCTGCATGAACAAATCGGAGATCCACAGACCATAGAACAGATCACGGGCACGCTCATCCTCATTGCCCGTATTCAGCTTCAGGCGCAGGAACTCCTCGATATCCGCGTGCCACGGCTCCAGGTAGATTGCAAACGAACCATTGCGCTTGCCCCCCTGGTTGACATACTTGGCCGTGTCATTGAAGACCTTCAGCATCGGCACGATACCCGTGGACTTGCCATTCGTACCGTGGATATCGGCATCGCGTGCGCGGATATTGTGGATCGACAGGCCAATGCCACCCGCCCACTTGGAGATCTGTGCGCACTCAGCCAGCGTGTCGTAGATACCCTTGATGCTGTCCTCCTGCATGTGGACCAGGAAGCACGAAGACAGCTGGGCGTGGTTCGTACCCGAATTGAAGAGCGTGGGCGTCGCGTGGATAAAGTACCCCTGGGACAAGGCATCGTAGGTCTCCTGCACACGGACAAAGTTGTCTCCGTGGAGCTGGATAGCCACACGCATCCACATGTGCTGGGGGCGCTCACCAGGGAGCAGGTAGCCCTTCTGCAAGGTCTTGAACCCAAAGTAGTCGAACATGAAGTCCCGCTCCCACGACATCATGGAGGTATAGGTCGGCCAGTGCGTCTTCACGAGATCGCGATACTCCTCCGAGTACATCGGATGGTTGACGATGTGAAACATTGTCTGGGAATTCATCTTCTGGTGATTGTCGACAAGAATACGAGCCGCGAGCTTACCGTAATTCGGGTGGTGGCGGGCCTGCATCATGGCGCAGGTCTCGGCCGCAAACTCGTCCAGCTCGGAGGTCTTGATCCCGTCCTGAATCTGGCTGCACACCTTCTGTGCGACCAAATCAGGGTTCACATGGTCGAGTCCATCCGCAAGACGCTGGAGACGAGTCAAGACCTCGTTGAAGGAAACGGGGACGCGATCGCCATTACGCTTTGTGACGTAAATGTGGTCAGACATCTTCAATACTATATCCTCCATCCTTACCTTTAAGCGCCCAAAACTTACGGCGCCCACCAATCTGGCGTCGTGTAACGGTCGAGGTGATACGCCAGGAAAGTCCCCAATTGCGTGAGCTTGTCTCGGTTCAAATTGAGTTGCGTGGTCATCACCCACGCATGTCCATATCCAAGAGCAGACAAGCGATCGATCAGTTCCTCCTTCCGGGTTGCGAATCCCTCTAGAGACGAGTACACTCCGATATGCGGAGTCAAGTTGAGGAATCTGAAGTCATGGTACAGTGCAAGGTACACCTGGTAGATGTTGTAATCAGGCCGCGAGTAGATCTCGGCAGGGATCGGAAGCAGCTCGAAGAAATGGGGCAGATGTTCACGCTTCCACACTGGAAGGTTGCTCCACCAAAACACCAATCCATAGTCCTCGGTCAGCGCCTTTGCACGCAATGCCAGGTCTCCTGGAAACGCGGTACACGCAGCAACTGTATTGCCACTTCCTCCATTCGATGCGTAGATCTGCTTGTTCTTGAAAATGGCCTCGATCTTGCCGAGGACATTCTCGGGGGTGTAGTTCTCGGGAACCAACTGAATTTCCGAGTCGCATACGATGAAGTATTCGTGGTGCGAGTTCTTCAACTGGGACAGGGCGTAGAACTTCTTGAAGTCCACGATCCCTGCGGTAGAGTGCGGGTCATAGGTCAGGCCCTGTGGAATCACGATGGGCGATACTGCGGGGTGCTCGCCAAATGCACCACGATCCTCTGGAGAGGAAAAGACGGCATAGACTCGACTCGATGCGGGTGGCAGCTGTCCGAGAAAATTGCGAAGATAGTGGAAAAACGGTGGATGAATAGGAATGACAAACGCAACGCTGTCCATTTGAGTCTTCTTACTCGGGCCATGTAAATCACCTCGTCTACTCGGTCTTCATGCGGACGGTGATGTGCATCGACTCCAGCTCCCGTGTGTATAACCCCATGCAATACGGCATCTCTACCATAACACGACTGGTATCTAGCTGTCCCGTTTCCGTGTCAAGCTGCACCACCGCGGCATCCGAGCGCTCCATCATGCTCTCCCTCGTGAACTTGGCCATTCCGTGAGCCACTAGGGCGTCACGCTCCATCTCGCCGATACGCAGACCACCCTCATCCGCGCGACCCTCCAGCGGCTGGCGAGTCAGCAGCTTGCGCGGACCAGTGGACCGAGCATTGACCTTGTCCTCTACCATGTGCTTCATGCGCTGGTAGTAGGTGGGACCCATGAAGATATCGGCTTCCATCATTTCACCTGTCTGACCATTGTACAGGGTTTCTGTGCCATACGGTTCGAATCCCTGTTCCATCATCACCTGCTTGAGCGTGGGGATGCTGTCCGTTGTCGTAAAGGGCGTGGCATCGATGAATGCGCCCAACTTCAGGGCCAAGCGGCTCCACGAACTCTCCATCCAGTGTCCAATCGTCATGCGAGTGGGAAGAGCGTGGGGATTGAACAGCAGATCGGGGCGTACTCCGCGAGCCGTGAAGGGCATGTCCTCCTCGGGAAGCACAATGCCCAGCGTTCCCTTCTGAGAGTGGCGGCTTCCCAACTTGTCGCCGAGAACAGGGTAGCGCTCCTCGGCTACACGGATTTTTACACCCTTCAAGCCATCGCGAGTCGCATACCGATACACAGATTCTACGCGACCATGTTGAGCTCGCTTCGGCTTCTCCGATACATCGCGGTACCCCGTGATCTTGCCGTTAATGTCCTGAATCGGTGCCACCATACCCACCAGAATGGTGTCCTCCGTCAACTCGGTGCCTTCGAGGATCACACCCTCAGCGTCGAGGTGGTCATAGTTGAAGCCCTCCTTGCGCTTCACGGAATCCTTGTACAGGGGATTGACAGCGGGGTTGGCAAACTCTGTGTGGATCTGCGTCGCAGGATCCGTCATATCCTCCATGAAGTCGTATGAGTGGTAATACACGGTCTGAAACAACCCCCGCTTCATGGCCGAGGAATTGATCATGACGGAATCCTCCTGGTTGAAGCCCATGTAGGTGGTAATGGCCACAATCACATTCTCTCCGTGCGGCATGCAACCACCTGCGCCCATGATTTCGCGATAGACCCATGTCTGTGTCAAGGGGATCTGGGGCAGGACCGAGGTCACGGCAATGGTGTCGAATCGCTTGAGGTAATTGGTGTGGAACCACGAGCAGGTCTGCTTGGTCTGAGCAATCGCAAAGGCATTGCGCGTGCCCGGGTTGTGGTCCGAGAAGGGGATGATACCTGTCAGCGCCGACAAGGCAAACAGAGCGTGAATCTCCGACTGCAACTTGGGGTGGAAGGGCTCAATGGACAAGCGCGTAATGTTCTGCTCCTCAGCATCCAGATAATCAATCAATCCCGAAATCTGTTCCCAACCCTCAGCGGCCCGCACGCGATCTGCCGTGACACCCTCTTGGTAGACGGGACGAATCGGGCGGCCACCATCGCAGGTGAGGGTGTACACATTGGCCACGCGGTCCCAGCCCAGTGACAGTGTCAACTTCCGTGTTCGGCGCTCCTTCACGAGGTGGGCGTGCATCTCCTCGGTCCTGCCGATACACACTCCGACCAAATCCGCATTCAAGAACACAGGGGTCCAGGTCGGCTGCCACGTCGAGGGGTGGACGGATACGATCGGGCGAATGAAGGGCTTGATCATGGCGCGCACGACATCCATCGACAGAGGCGTTGAGATTCGAGCCATGATGGCCAGAGCCTTGATGTACCCAATGTTGCGTCCGTCGGGGGAATCCACTGGACACATGAGACCCATCTGAGACGCGTGGAAACGGCGCGGCTCCTTCTTGTTCGAGGTGCGGTCCATCTGCAAGTTGGTGCGGCGCAAATGGCTAATCACACCTGCATAGGATACGCGGCTCAACTCTTGCGCGATACCTTCGGCTCCTCCCCACGACCCCTTGAAGGACTTGAGAAACTCGGAGAGCAGGCGGTACTTCTTCCAGTAGAAACTCAGGTTCTCGGGCTGCAGCACATTGACCAGCTTATCCCCTGCATAGTTCGCGCGCTCGTACTGGTTCACCTTCTTGTCCAGCTCCAGCAGCATGTTCCGAGATGTCTCGCGGAAGATACGACGGAACTCTCCGAAGCACAGATCGCCAGAGGTCTGGAGACGCTTGAAGCGAAAGTGGTCGCGGTCCGTGGGCTCCGTCAAGCCAAGAGCCTGCTCCATCGCCATGCGCAGAAGCCGTCCTAGCTGGTACGCTTTGCGGCGATAGAGCGCACCCACATCGGAATCCACTTCCACGTGGGGAAACAGCATATCGTGCAGGGTCCGCACCACTTCAGGGCGGGATCGGGTACGTGACTGGTCCACCAACAACTGGAGGTCCGTCTTTTTCGAGAAGGACAGCGTCTCCTCGTGGCTGAGGACCAACTGATAAAACAGGGTATCGTAGGCGACCCGATCATGGTCGTTCATTCCCGCCAGGACAGTGTCGTACACATCCTTGTCCGTGGTGAGCCCCAGGGCACGGAACACGCTAAACACGGGTACAGGGTTCTCGAATCCAGGAAGTGTGATCAATGCCAGGCGATTCACGGTCCGCTTCGTGGGGGGCGGAATCACCAGAAAGTGGGAGTAGGGGCCGCGGCTGGCGTCTTCGGACACGGAGCGCACGGCTGCATAGTATTCCTCCTTGGTGTCGTACGAGGCCTTGACTTCCAGCTCCTCCGAGGTCTCGACAGGACCACTGGGATTCTCGGGGTTCTTGACCTGTGTCCGCTTTCCACAGTAAAAGAGATTGTTGCCCAACTTCTCCTGCGTGAGCAATACCTTCTCGGACCCGTCAATCACAAAGTACCCACCCAGCTCGAACTTGCACTCGCCCACCGAATACCCGTCGATTCCCGTCAGGTAGCACAGACGACTCCGCAGCATCAGCGGAATCTTCCCCACCTCAAAGTCTGCAAAGACCTTGGTGACGGTGGACCCATTGGGGAATACATAGTCCACCTCCAGGTCCGCGACGAGCGTCACGGCATAGGTCGTATTGTCGAGGCGGCACGCGTGGGGAACAATGGCGTTGCCCATGTCATCCGTCGGCGCGACCCACTTCAGCTTGTCCGACTCTCTGCCACCAAACCAGACACGGATATAGCGCTTGTCGGGCAGCTCGAGCTCGGCGGGGTTCGAGGCCTTCAAGAAGGTGGGAATGCGCGCAGACAGCATATCGTCGTAGGAATCCACGTGGTGCTGGATGAGGGGAAAGGCAGTATCCCGAAACAGGGACCGCAAGACGTGCTGCGGAACATCCATTAGTAGTTCGCAAGCATTTTCTCAACCCTCTCTAACCACGTATATGTGGAGTGAAGTCCGTCGGCCTCAATTCTTGGATGAAGTGGTCGGACACCGAGAGACAAAGGCACGGTTGAACACATACTTGAACAAGAAGCCCTACAGCAATGTGATCTTGCTTCACGGTCCTCCGGGGATCGGGAAGACGACCATGGCCCTGGCGTCGATCCGTTCGTGTGGAATGGAGCCTCTTGAAATCAATGCGACACAGGCTATGCGGTCCCACGAGGATGTTGCCCGTCTGATTGCGTCGTATCGTCACACGAGGAGCATCACCTCGATGATTCGGGGCGACAACAAGGCCTCGTGTCTGGTATTGGATGAGGTGGATGGCTCGGACTCTCATGCCCAGCGCAGGTTGGTCGAGTGGTTCATCTCCCCCGATCGGACTCTTCCCATTCTGATGACCTGCAATGAGGTGCCGCGAATTTTCAAGGCGTGTGCTCGCATTGAAAGCCTGCGTTGTTTCCCCCCGTCCATCTCCGACCTGACGCCCTTGTTCCCCAAGCAGGACCTCCAGTCCATGGCCAAGACGTGCCACTACGATGTGCGTCGAATGCTCCACTCTCTGCAGTACGGCGAGTCAGAGGCGCTTCCACCACCATGCCCAGTGTTCAAACAAAGTCCTGAAGTAAATGAGATTCTACGACAGAGAATGTGGTTTTCCACAGATCCCATACTTCTTGCGATAGCGCCCACCGCGAGCGCCACGCCTGTTTCCCGTTGATGTTATTGACAACCTTTCCCAGGTACCTGTCTGGGTTCCAAAAGACATCGGACTTGCTAACGGTGTTGCCCTTGTGCCCCATGACGACGATGGTGTCTTCTGCAGGAACCTGAACCATCTTGGCTTTCCATCCCCGGGTAAAGGACATTTCTTCACCGAAGGTCTTGATGGGATCGAAGCGGTGAGTCGCCGCATACTCTCGACGAATCGTATAGGTCGATGCAGTTCCGTGCGAGTCGTCGTAAGGACCGACACTCATCAGGCAGTTCTCCTGGGTGAGCAGCATGTACATCATCGACGACGTGGCAATCTCTGCCTTTGGATTCGCCTTTAGCGCATCCACGCCCGTGCGGATCCTCTGCGGCGGGTAGTAATCATCGTCGTCCCAGAACACGATAAAGTCTGCACCCAGCTCCAGTGCCATGTCGAGCATGTGGTTCCGCATCCACGCAATTGTCCTGGTTCCTTCGACTCGCTTCACTGTGAGGGCGCCGCTCGTGACCCATCCTCGCTCAGGGGTATCCGAGTTATCCAGCACAATCCAGTGGTCGGGCTGCAGAGTTTGCGCCCTCATACAGCTCTCAGAAAAGGCCTGCGTCCAGCCTCGGTTGCGGGTGGGCGTGCACACGACGATCATTCCTCTTCCTCGTCGGTTTCGCGTATATCGTTTCGACACACGGGGCAGCGCACACTGGTTCCGAACCACTGGGTAATACATCCGTGGTGGAAGTAGTGACGGCATGCATTCAGACGAGTGGACACGGCCATGGTGTCCTGGCAAATCGCACACAGCTCTCCAGCTGGCGGAGTCACATTCAGCTCGACAGCCGCCGAGATCTGCGCCGCCGAGGGGAGGACGGCAACAGGCTCGTGAAAGGTCCGCAGAAGATCCTGGGTCAGGTCGATTGTAAACTGTCCGCGAGTCGTCGGGAGACTGCGGATGGGCACGGGCTCAACCAGAGTGCGAACCAGGTCGAGCATGACCAGGGTCTGCCGACTGCGATTGGCAATGGCGCGATTCCGAAGTGCGTCGGGCAGATCAACCACACGATTAAAAAACTGCGTCTCACTGTTGACAATGTCTCGAAGCAAGGGGATAACAGACTGCATCATACATCTCTAAACCGAACATCCCGTAAGCCGTAAGCAGTAGAAGACATATTCGGGCTCGTAGGGGTCGGGGTCCTTAAGTTCCGTCGGCAGGTCGGACCGCCTAAACTTACGCGAGTCGGCCAAGCGTCTGAATTGAATAGTGCGAAAGAGGCGCATCAATGCGCGGTCTCGTTGGGACCATTTGAAAAGGGGTTTGTGTGTGTTCGCTCGTACTAGGGTATCGTATCCGTCCTCGTATTCAACGGATACGACGATTGGCCTTGGTGTGGCCTCCATTACTTCTTACCGAAGAATGCGTCTAAAGGCCCGTGCTGGTTCGCGCGCACGACCTTCTTTAGGTCAGGAGAGTCTAGGAACATCAGCCCCTCGAGCTGCCTCTCCTTCTTGGCCAGGACCGCCAGCGTGGCCTCTTCCTCGTCCTTCAGCTTCTCCATGTAGTGGGTGTGCATCGACGCATAGGACTCGGATGGCGGCTTGTACCCGTCCAGTTTCTCAATGCAGAGTGCGAAGAGCTGGGCCACTGGATTCTGGATCTGGTTGGTGATGTAGTGCGTGGTGTCCACGGTCAGCTTCTTGGCCCGTACATAGTCGACATGCTCAATCTTGTCGCCCTGCTTCGCGCCCTTCTTGGCACCCTCCACATACACGAATTGTACGCGATCACCGACCTTGGGCGCTGTGCCTGGGTCACGATCAGCCATGCGGTCCGCCAGCACGCGGTGGGCAATCTGCTCGGGGTTCTTGTAGTCGTCACGCAACGACTTGGAGAGGACGAACTTCTCCAGTGGCACCTTCTGATCGATGACATCCTTGAGCTTCTGCTTGACATACGCAGCGGCCTTCTTGACATCCTTCTCTTGCAGGAGCATGTCCAGTGCGCCACCGAACACATCCTTCACGATCGGTGCATTGTCGCGTCGCTTGAGCACGATACCCATGGACATGCGCTTGGCCTTGGCAGGGTTCGGGTCCTCCTCGTACTTCATGCCGACGTACCGCTTGCGACAGAAGAGGATGAACGGGTAGAAGGTCTTTTCATAGGCAATCTTGTAGGGCTTGCGGTTCATTTGAGCAGTGATGGCGGCACCTGCTTCGAGCCCCAATCGGATGGACTCTGATAGGTCCTTGGTGGGGAACTTGACGAAGATGGAATCGGTATCACCGTAGACGACTTCGGCACCGAACTGGGACTCCACCACGTCCTTGGCCTTGTAGAGGGCCTTTCGTCCCGCTGCCGTGGTACACGCGGCGACACAGAGTTTTCGGATAGGAGACGTTCGGCTACCTGTCTGTCCGTAGACGCTATTGGCAACCACCTTATAAGCCAATTGAAGACCATTGTAGACAGATCGTTGAGCGTCGTCATACTTTGGATCCTCCATCATTTGTTTGAACTCCTTCCGCTTCGCCAGCAGAATCTCCAAGGTCTTGGGTAGCACACCCATGAGCATTGGTGTCTCCTTATTCGTCTGCACAAAGGTACACACCACCTTGCCCGTAACCACGCCTTCGTCGTCCTTGAGCTCGTAGTCCATTTCATCCAGCTTGTACTTTCCCTCCAGCTCTCGCACTGTCTCCATCGACAATCCAAAGTGTCCGAGTTTACGCCCCTCAGTATCAAAGTGGCGCTCACAGACCAGCGTGTCGGGCGACAGGTTGTAGGCAATCATGTTGGACGG
>Ga0214227_1000330_pt1 | contig 11421 bp, 8 predicted proteins | sample TroBogypolimnion_37_FD_153065 | JGI IMG/M metagenome (GOLD analysis project Ga0214227, IMG submission 153065) | Freshwater microbial communities from Trout Bog Lake, WI - 16OCT2007 hypolimnion | ecosystem: Environmental > Aquatic > Freshwater > Lake > Hypolimnion/Profundal zone | place: Trout...
TTCCGGAGGCTTGCATGCTCGTCTTGGAAGCCGGAGCAATGGGACATGGGGGAGAAATTTTTATTTTTGATATGGGAAGTCCCGTGAAAATTGTTAATTTGGCTCGAAAGATGATTCGCTTGGCAGGATATATACCTGAAGTGGATATTAAAATTGAATTCACGGGTTTAAGACCCGGTGAGAAACTCTATGAAGAGCTTTTAAATCAAAAAGAAGTAACTACGAAGACACATAATCCCAAAATAATGATAGCCAAAGTTCAGGAATATGACTATGATTCAGTCTCAATTTTAATTGATGAAATGATTCAATACAGTACAATGTGTAAAGATTTTCTGACTGTATCGTTGATGAAAAAAATCGTCCCCGAGTTTTTGAGTAAAAATTCCCAGTACGAACGACTTGATGTTTAATATTAATTTTTTCAATAAAATGATTTATATTGTTAATTTCATACATGAATTTCCGGTATTAACTATGTTTTTTTCTTTTATTATTGGTTTGATTTTTATGCCATTAGTAATTGATATTGCAAAAAAAAGACATTTTGTTGTAAAACCAAATAAACGTACTTCACACACAGGAGCTATACCTAATATAGGAGGTATTAATATATTTATATCCTTTTTATTGACGGTTTTCATGTTCTCTTATGCAATTATCAGTGAATTACAATTCACCATAATGGGTGTATTTATAATACTCATTGTTGGATTTGTTGATGATCTTATCGAAATAAAACACTACTGGAAATTAGCCGGTGAAATACTATCCGCATTTTTTTTAATAGTCGTTTCTGACATTCGTCTGTCTCACTTGCATGGTTTTTTGGGAATTAATGAATTGCCGTTGTGGAGTAGTTATTTATTGTCATTTTTTGTATTTGTAGTCATTATCAATGCATTAAACTTAATTGATGGAATTGATGGTTTGGCTTCCGGATTGGGTATTTTATACAGTTTGTTTTTTGCAATTTATTTCAGACTAACGGCACTTTCTGACCCTTCTTCCATCAATTTATCCATTTCTGCATTTGCCATGGTGGGTTCTTTGGCTGTATTTTTTATTTACAATGTATTCGGTGGAAAGCGTAAAATATTCATGGGCGATTCAGGATCGCTACTTCTAGGGTATATGATTACACTTTACGTGTTTAAATTTTGTAGTATGAATGCTTTAAATGAAGTTCCCCCGCTATATAAAATGAGTGCTGCTCCGGCAGTTTCAATCTGTGTATTGGCCGTTCCACTATTCGATACAATGCGAGTAATGCTCACAAGAATTAAGAAAGGAGTATCACCTTTCCACCCCGACAAAAACCATATTCATCACCTTTTGCTTAAGACAGGGTTAAAACACCGACAAGTGACCTATATCCTCTTGATGGTATCAGTAGGTTTCATTGCTTTGGGAATTATAGGACGAAATTGGACAATCGGAATTTTAATTTCGCTTGCTTTTGTGATTGCAATATCTTTAACTTATATTCTTTGGCGTAAAGTAGATAAAAAACTTTATTCAAATAATTGAAAACTTATCCAATAATTAGCATCACTTCATCTACACTTTCTCCGAATAAAAATGATTTCTGTTGAACAACTTACCGTCGAATTTGGCGGTTCTCCTCTTTTTGATGAAATAAGTTTTTTGGTTAATCCCAAAGATAAAATTGCTTTAGTTGGAAAAAATGGAGCAGGTAAAACCACTTTACTTCGAATTTTTGCAGGGAAACAAAACGCAACCAAAGGTAAAATTACTATTCCTCGCGATTTGACAATTGGGTATTTGCCTCAGCACATGATTCATAATGATGGAACTACAGTAATGCAGGAAGCCGAAAAAGCATTTGAACACATTACTGATTTACAGGATCAGATCGAAAAAATGAATATTGAATTGGCTGAACGAACCGATTATGAAAGTGAAACCTATCATCAACTTCTCGAAAAATTAACGCACGATAACGAACATCTGCAAATTATCGGCAATGGCAATTTTCAGGGTGAAATTGAAAAAACCTTGATTGGTCTTGGTTTTATCCGTTCTGATTTCAATCGATTATGTTCTGAATTTAGTGGCGGTTGGCGAATGCGCATTGAATTAGCCAAAATATTATTACAACGACCTGATGTATTACTGCTTGACGAACCAACTAATCATTTGGATATCGAATCCATTCAATGGCTCGAAAACTTCTTGATGACTTCAAACGGTGCGATTCTGCTTGTTTCCCACGATAAAGCTTTTATTGATGCCGTTACTACTCGCACCATTGAAATTTCGTTGGGTAAAATATATGATTACAATGTAAATTACTCCAAATACGTTGAACTTCGAAAAGAACGCCATGAACAGCAGATCAGAGCATACGAAAATCAACAAAAACTGATTCAGGAAACTGAAGAATTTATTGAAAGATTCAGGTATCAAGCCACAAAAGCCATTCAGGTTCAATCACGGATTAAACAACTAGATAAACTGGAACGACTGGAAGTGGATATGGAAGATAATTCGAGATTGAGTTTGAAATTTCCTCACGCTCCACGTTCAGGAAGTATTCCGGTGGAAATAGACCATTTATCGAAAGCTTATGGAAACCATTTGGTGCTTGATAATATCGACTTGATAATAAATCGGGGTGAGAAAGTTGCATTTGTAGGGAAAAATGGTGAAGGAAAAAGTACTCTGGTGAAATGTTTGATGAATGAAATTGAATATTCAGGCACATTGAAATTGGGTCACAATGTGAAAATCGGATATTTTGCTCAAAATCAAGCTTCTTTATTAGACGAGAGTCGAACTGTTTTTGAAACAATTGATTATGTGGCAGTCGGCGATATACGAACTAAAATTCGGGATATTCTGGGTGCTTTTATGTTTGGTGGTGAAGCATCCGATAAAAAAGTGAAAGTGCTTTCGGGCGGTGAACGCAGTCGGTTGGCAATGATACGATTATTACTCGAGCCGGTTAATTTGTTGATTCTCGATGAGCCAACAAACCATTTGGATATGCGTTCGAAAGAAGTGCTAAAATCAGCCATTAAAGCTTTTGATGGAACAGTTATCGTTGTATCGCACGATAGGGAATTTCTGGACGGATTGGTCACTAAAGTGTATGAATTTGGTAACAAAAAAGTACGCGAACATTTAGGCGGAATTTATGAGTTTTTGCAGTACAAAAAAATGGATAGTCTGCGCGATCTGGAAATTTCAAATTCACTGAAAGCCATCTCTGATGCAAAAGATAAACCTGTTTCGGAAAATAAATTGAGTTATGAAGCCCGAAAAGAACTTAACCGAAAGATTAAAAAAGCGGAAAAAGCAGTAGCTGAAGTTGAACAGTTAGTATCTAAATTAGAATCTGAAATAGAGGAAATGGATTCACAACTTCAATTACCTGAAAAGGCTTCCGACAATCAATATATCATGCTTTATCAGAAAAAACAACGTGAACTGGAGCAGAAAATGTATGAGTGGGAAATCCTGAATGAAGAATTGGAACAGTTAACTGGTAATAATTAACGATTTCGTTAAACTTTATAGTTAAAACTTATTATGGCAACATTATACTTAATCCCGACATCATTGGGCGAAAGCTCTTTCGATGGAATTTTACCTGCAAAAAATGCGCAAATCGTAACTGATTTAAAGTATTTTATTGTCGAAGATGTGCGAACAGCCCGCCGTTTTCTAAAAAAAACAAATCCGGCAATAGAAATTGATAGTTTAACGTTTTTTATTCTCAATCAACACACTTCTGCTGAAGAAATGAGTGGCTTTTTGCGTCCCATGTTTGGAGGAAATGATATGGGTGTGCTCTCTGAGGCCGGTTGTCCTGCCATTGCCGATCCGGGTGCCGATGTGGTTTCCATAGCGCAAAACCACAATTTCAAGGTAGTACCGCTGGTTGGTCCTTCATCTATACTGCTTTCGCTTATGGCTTCAGGTTTTAACGGTCAGAGTTTTGCTTTTGTAGGTTACTTGCCCATTCAACCTGACGAACGGACGAAAGCACTAAAAAAATTGGAAGGAAGAGTATACTCCGAAAGTCAAACACAGATTTTTATTGAAACACCATATCGGAACATGAAAATGCTTGAAGATATTCTGAAAGTTTGCCAGCTTACAACCCGACTTTGTATTGCAGTTGATATTACTCTTGAAACCGAATTTATCAAAACAAAAACCATCAAAGACTGGAAATCTCAATTGCCAGATTTAAACAAGCGACCTTGTATCTTTTTGATTTACAAATAAAAAAGGTCAAATTGCTTTAAAACTCATATCCAAACTTTTAACTGAGTGTGTTAACGCTCCAACGGATATAAAATCTACACCGCATTCGGCATATTCTTTCAGTGTTTCGAAAGTTATTCCACCCGATGATTCGGTTTCGTATTTTCCGGCAATAATTTGTACTGCTTTGCGTGTGTTTTCGGGAGAAAAATTATCGAGCATAATACGATCAACACCGCCAACTGCAATAACCTGAGCCAGTTCATCAAAATTACGGACTTCAATTTCAATTTTCAGATTTTTTCCTTTTTCGCTCAAATAATTTTTGGCACGAATAATTGCTTTTTCAATTCCACCGGCGAAATCAACGTGATTGTCTTTAAGCAAAATCATATCAAAAAGCCCGATACGATGATTCACTCCACCACCAATTTTAACTGCTTCTTTTTCGAGTAAACGTAAGCCCTGAGTGGTTTTTCTGGTATCAAGTACGCGCGTTTTAGTGCCTTCAAGAGCTTTAACATATTCATGTGTGCGAGTGGCAATACCACTCATTCGCTGCATGATATTCAGCATCAAGCGTTCTGTTTGAAGCAAGGATTGTATTTTTCCTTCAACAACGAATGCTACATCTCCAACTTTAACTTCAGCTCCATCACCGATAAAAAGTGTCATTTTTAATTCGGGATCGAATGCATGAAAAACCTGGCGAGCAACTTCAACTCCTGCCAAAATGCCGTTTTCTTTAATTATTAACTGAGATTTACCTACCGCTGTAGAAGGAATGCATGAAAGAGTTGTGTGATCGCCGTCGCCAATATCTTCGGCAAACCACAGCGAAATAAGTTGTTCGAAATCGTTAGTCATTGGAAGGTTCAATTCTAAGTTGTTGAATTTCATTTCTGCGGGTTAATATATAAACGCGAAAATTGCCCGATGAAGTTTTTAAAACTCCTATAGCAAAACTTGCTGCATCTTTATTGCCTTTATGTAATAACTGGAAGCTATTAACATGATTCTTTCTGAAAAAATCGGCTATTATTCCGGAAGCTTGCTGCTTGCTGAAAACATCGTTTTTTGAATCAATAACTAATTCAACATTCGTATTCAGGTTTTCCGAAAGCTGACTTGAATTGCCTTCATTAAGTGCCGAGATAATTTCAGAAGACACTTCATTGGATTGAGCATTTACAAGTATTGTTGCGCAAAAAAGAGCACAAAAGAGCAGAAAAAATTTGAAAGTTCTCATATTATATATGATTTTTGCAAAAAACATTTTTTATTAAAACATTTTCTCGTTAAAATAGTGCATATTTGCATTGTTTTTTCAAATCATGATGCAAAAATACATTAAATTATTGAATGTTACGAACTATTTCATTGAATTTAATGTGCTACAAATAACAAGCCAAAAACAAAAAAACGGACTAATTTAATGAAAATAATACTGTTAACTGTTGGGAAAACGACAGATTTACACCTCATAAAACTTCAGGAGGAATATCAAAACCGATTGAAATTTTACATATCATTTGAACATATTGTCATTCCTGAGTTGAAAAATACAAAAAACTTATCGATTAATGAACAAGTTGAGAAAGAGGCCGATTTAATTCTTAAAAATATTGATGCAACGGATGAAATTGTGCTGTTAGACGAAAAAGGCAGGCAATTTAGTTCGGTGGGATTTTCTGATTATATTGCAAAAAAAATGCTTTCTTCCATAAAACGCACGGTTTTTGTTGTTGGTGGGCCGTATGGTTTTTCGGAGCGGGTTTACAAACGGGCAAACGGAACAATTTCACTATCATCGATGACTTTTTCGCACCAAATGATTCGATTGATTTTTGTTGAACAACTGTATCGGGCAATGACTATTTTAAAAGGTGAACCTTACCATCACGAATAGCGTAAAAATGAGAAATCGAATAAACTACATAGTAATTGTTTTGATAATCAGCTTCGTGTCGGGCTTGGTCTGTGATTATTTTTATAAGAATTCGCCTGGACAAAGCATTAATATTCATGGTTTTGAAAAACAATTAAACAAAAAGGAAGTGATTGCTGAGAAAGTGATGAATGACCTAAAAAGCATAATTATTCATACATCGGTAGATTCGCTAAATCGTTATGCTTTTGGAAACGATGAGATTTTTTACTTTGTTTATAACAAAAACGAATTGGTTTACTGGTCAGATAATCAGATAGATATAAGTAATATATCAATGTCAAGTTCTTCGAATTGGCAATATGTTCAATTACCAAACGCTTTCTGTATTGCCAAAGTACTTTGCTTCAAATCAACCCGAATTTTAGCACTGATTACTGTAAAACATAACTATCCATACGAAAATGAAGAGTTAAACAATTCATTTTCAAATGGATTAGAACTCGACAAACGAATTCAAATTACAAGTGGAAATAAAACGGATAGATATGCAATTTCTGATTCGAATAATACCTATTTATTTTCACTGATAGAGCCTAAAACGCCTTTATATAATGAAAATTGGGCTATTGCAAGTGTTATTGCCTATTCATTGTTTTTTTTGGTTTTCTTTTATTTGTATGCAAATTCAGCTCGATTATTTAAGAAAAAGTTAATTCAAATCCATGTATTTATCAGTCTATTTGTTGCTATTGGGCTGATAATGTGTTTATTAATGTACTTTAATTTACCAGCTTTATTCTTTTTGAATAAGCTTTTTACACCATTTCAGTATTCATCCAATTTATTGCTCAAATCAATCAGTCACCTGACTGTCTTCACCGGATTTTTTATTTCGTCTGTTTATCTGTTTTTTTTTCGTACAAAATTCCGCCCCACCAAACAACTTTTTTACAGATTAATCATTCAGATAGCCTGTATAATTTATTTCCTGTTGCTTTATAATATTCTCAGCGGACTGATTTATCACTCGAGCATCCGGTTAAGCATTCTTCATTTCAAAGATTTATCTGTGGTGGCACTTTGGATTCATTTTTTAATCTTATTATGGGGATTGGGATTGGCATTGCTATTTTTGAAATCACATATTCCATTGAAAAACAATGTACTACTTAAAAAAACTATATTAATTGATGTCATTCTTATTTTAATTGTTTTTCTGATTAGTTACATCATATCACCAGCTGATGCCATTCGAATTCTTATCTCTATTTCGGTGTTATGGTTTTCGTTTTACCTGTATTATTTCCGTTCAAAGTTTAAAAGTGACTCAGGAATTATAGCATTTTGGGGTTTTATTTATGTTGTGTTTTTGTTAGGTAACTCATTCATAATCAATAAAAATAAAAAGAGTGATAAATACAAAGTCCTTGCTCAAAACATTTACCTGAATGGAAGTAGCACTGAGAATGACCCCATGGCTGAAATGATGTTTGAGGATTTAGACCGAAAAATTTCCAATGATTTTAAATTAACTAAGCTTCTTATTAAAAATGACTCTTTGGTTTCAGCCAACGAGTACCTGAGTAAAACCTATTTAAGGGGATTCTGGAATAAATATGAAATGCGATTAAACAAGGCAGAGATTCATTCCTCCTTGTATAATGATTACGAGTTGTCTATTTTAAAATCAGGAAATAAATTACAAAATACACATTTTTTCAATCTACTTTCCACCGAGAATAATCTATCATATATCGGAAAATTTCAATTAAATTACAACCGACAGGATTCTCTGTTTTTCTTTATGGAATTTTATCCGCGCCGTAATTTTAAAAGTTTTAGTTTCCCAAATTTATTAATAGCGTCTACGGCTGATATTCAAACTCAGTTGAATATTTCCATTGCCAAATATGAACGATCAAAAATTGTTTACTCTTTGGGTAAAATAGAATATCCTGCCAAATCAGACTGGATACAAAAGCAAAAATCAGAGTTTTTTGATCAATTATTCGGCGGTAGAAATCATTATATTTATGCTCCTAATTCTAGTACTTACATTGTAATCTCGGAGCAAGAATCGGCTACCCCCATAACTTATATTTTATACTTGACTTATTGTTTTTTAGCATTTTATACAATTTGTCGACTTATTTATTGGACTTTCCGATTATCCAACAAAAATTGGAATTTTCAGTTGGGATTAACTGCAAAATTCCAGTATACTTTTATCTTCTTGTTGATTATTAGTTTTATATGTATCTTTTATGTTTCTGTTAATTTCATTCAACAGAAATATCAGGACGAACAAATTACAAATTTGAATAACAAAAAATTATACATTCAAAAAGCTTTACAAGATCTCTATTATTGGAATCAGGATTTGAATTCCCAGAATTCTCAGTCTTTAAACTTTGATTTACAAGACCTTTCGTACATTTACCATACTGATATTCACGTTTATAATAATCGGGGAAAAATGATTGGTAGCTCACAGCCTTTGATTTTTAAAAAGAACCTGATTGGAACCAGAATTTCGCCAGCTCCCTATTTTCAAACTAATTCAAATATAGACAGAATTGAGCATATTGGCAAATTAAGTTACCTTACCGGTTATGAAGATTTTGTAAATGGCGATTTCTTACAAATCGGGTACATAGCTGTACCACAATTTCTCAGTCAAGATGAAATTAAAAACGAAATAGAAAGTTTTCTCTCGGTTATCATTCATATTTATTTAATTATAATAATTCTTGCTATCCTGTTGAGTTTATTTATTGGTAAACAACTTTCAGCACCGCTCAATATGCTCGAAAACAAGCTTAAAGAAATGCGTTTAGGTAGGCGGAACGAGAAAATAAATTATTCGTTGAACGACGAAATCGGTCAATTGGTGCTTCAATATAACCGCACCGTGGATGAATTAGAGCAGAGTGCAAGATTGCTGGCTCAATCGGAACGTGAATCGGCCTGGAAATCGATGGCACGGCAAGTAGCACATGAGATTAATAATCCGTTAACACCCATGAAACTCACCATTCAGCAGCTTCAGCGGACTAAAAAGAATAACGATGAACTATTTGATAATTATTTTGCTAAATCCACTTCTATGTTAATCGAACAAATTGATAATTTATCACGCATAGCCGGCACGTTTTCAGATTTCGCACGTATGCCTGAAGCCAAGTTTGAACGGATAGATATAGCTGCAAAATTATATTCGGTTGTTCAGTTGTTTGCGAATAATAATGAGCATATTCAAGTTGATTTTGAAGGGCTTGAAAAAGATATTTATATTTATGCCGACCCCGAACAGATGGTTCAGGTATTCAATAATTTGCTCAAAAATGCAATACAATCTATTCCTGAAAACAGGGAAGGAATTGTTAATACGTCTATTTCCATAGATTCTGAGAATGTAAAAATTGAAATTACCGACAATGGTAATGGTATCAGCGAAGACATTCAGGATAAATTGTTTGTTCCAAGCTTCACAACAAAATCAACCGGAATGGGACTTGGGTTGGCCATTTCCAAAAATATTATTGAATTAACCGGTGGAACTATCACTTTTATAACACAAGAAAATGAAGGAACAACGTTTGTTCTAATCTTACCTGAAGCAACATAATTGTTCCTCATTATTCAGTTTGAGATTTCCAGTAATCAAAATAGATAATTTACCATTTATCTGTTCTGAATGGTAATTTCGAACAATTTGTTGTATGTTAATCACCCAATACTCCAAATGCGTAATTAATGTTTATAAATTAGTAAATTTGTGAAATTTACTGCTGTTTCATTATTCATTAAATGAATAAAACATAAAGTATGCATAAATATACAGTATGTTTGAGAGATAAAAACTGATTGCTAGTACTTTTGTAATTAAATATCCTATTTTACTGTACTAAAGAATCAAGATGAAAGATTTTATCATCATACTAATACTTCTGCTTTTTACATGTAACTGCAGTATTATGAAACACAATCCATCCAATCAACTTCCAGTTGGAATATCCACTTCTTTTCCGCAAAACATTTCTGCATCTAATAATTTCAGAATGTTATGGGACGAATTAGCTGTATCTTCTCAAAATTTCAGCAAAATATCTACCTATATTCCAACCGAATCCCAGATTTCACAATTTGGAATGGTACTTCAAAATAATGACTATCTAATAAAAGGATACTTTCAGGTAGATAATGATTTTGATGAAAGTAAATTAAATGCACTGGGTGGGAAAATGACTAAGTATAGCGATAAATTTCAGAGCTATACTATTCCCATAAAAAAAATAACTGATTTTGTCAGACTAAAAGGCATTAAATACATCGAATTAAGCATAAAAGTATATCGAAAAAAAAATAATTAAAATGAGAAAATCTTTTTTACTACTCTTAGTCATCTTGCCATATTTAGTATTCGCACAAGAAACTACCTATAGCAAAGTATCGCCTTACACGGCACACTTTTTATCAATTTATAATCAGAAAACTCCTGAATCGACCAAAAAAATTCAAAAGTGTTTTTTTGTAAAAAGTTTAAATAATCAAAGCTATGTAAATGCATTTATTAGCCTGAATGAAAATGCTGATCTTGATGCATTACGGGCAAATGGTGCAAAAATAAATACACAAGTAGCAAATTTAATTACGGCTCAGATTCCGGTTCAGAATGTAAGCCAGATATCTCAATTGTCGGATGTGAAATATCTGCAAATTGCTGTTCCCGTTCGAAAACGAATGGATAAGGCTCGTACAACTTCGAATGTAGATAAAGTTCAAAGCGGTTTAAATTTACCAACTCCATTTACAGGAAAAGACGTTGTTGTAGGAGTAATCGATAATGGTTTTGAATATGGACACATCAATTTTTGGGATGCCAACGGAACAAATTTACGGGTTAAACATGTTTGGGATCAGAATCTTACAGGTACTGCTCCAACCGGCTATTCTTATGGTGTAGAGTACACGACTCAAGCAGCTATTTTAGCAGCTAAATACGATACACGTTCCGAAACACATGCGACACATGTTACCGGAATTGCTGCAGGTGGCGATAAAAATAACGGAAACACATACTATGGCATTGCAACCGATGCCGACATAGCTTTAGTCAGTTACAATAATAACGATCAAAGTACCGATAATGTGAGCATTTCGGATGGTATTAAATACATTTACGATTATGCAACTTCGGTAAATAAACCCTGTGTTATAAACATGAGTTTGGGTACGCACATTGGTCCACACGATGGTACATCGGCATTTGATCAGGTCTGCGATGGATTACA
>Ga0214227_1000344_pt1 | contig 11072 bp, 5 predicted proteins | sample TroBogypolimnion_37_FD_153065 | JGI IMG/M metagenome (GOLD analysis project Ga0214227, IMG submission 153065) | Freshwater microbial communities from Trout Bog Lake, WI - 16OCT2007 hypolimnion | ecosystem: Environmental > Aquatic > Freshwater > Lake > Hypolimnion/Profundal zone | place: Trout...
ATAAAAAGGTACTGTTATTTTCAAACGATTAATTATATTGTTGATAGAATCCCACCTCGGATAGGTACTGTTGCTTACTAAATATCTACCCAATTCGCCTGCTATAATAGCTAAATTTGGACTTTTCAAATCAGTTCGAACCTTTTGAAAAAATATTTTTAAATTAGTTTCGTAACTTGGGAAATATGCATCTATAGCATCCGACTCACCCTGATGCCAGAGCAAGCCAATTATTGTTCCACTTTTTGCTGCTTTTTTAGCACGATTTATCAGATTATCATATAGATAATAATTACCTGTAGAAGGACCGGTAACAGGAAAATAATAATTGGAGAGCCATTGTTGAATGGTGGTTCCACCGGCAGCACAGGGCACTAATCCAATTTTTACATTTCCACCCAATTTGAGTGCCAATTCATGGGCAAATGATATTCCCATTCCAACCGCTGCTTCGGGTTTATCATAATGTAAGGGGTTTTTAGCCCGCACCCAGACCGAATCTCTGGTAAGGCTAAAAATATTGGGATAGGATATTGTATCTACTGCAGGGCGAATAACCCCTCTTCCAGCCATATTCGATTGTCCTGCCAGTAAAACAATATACATATCATTAGATTGTGCTTTTAAGAAATCACCTGCTACAAAAAAAAGAAAAAGTACAATGTGAATTTTCAAAAATCTCATAATGTGTGTATAAAAAATTAGTGCAGTTATGTTTTTATTAATTTGATCAAAAACATCAATACAAATTAGTTCGTGCAGCAACTACGCCTCTCAACACATTTTTATTATATATTTTGAATGTATAATCTGAATTTTTTAATAATCCGCTAAATGTAATCGTTTTTGCGGCGATTGTAGCAGGCTGAAGTTGAGTTGTATCGCTGACGGCTCCACTAATTTTAATAATTGATGTTACATTTCTATTCGCAGTCCAGGATAACTTAACGGTTGTTTGCGTTACATAACTTGTACTCAACACATCTGCTGTTTGGTTCAAAAAGATATTCTCATACAAAAATATGGTTGAATTTCTGAAATCGGCATACTTTACGCTTCCATCTTTGCTTGTTGCTTTTATTCTGGCATATAACATGGTGTTACTCATTAAGCCTGATACCGAACAGGTTGTAGTATCTTTATTTAATACCAACGTGTCAATATTATTTACAAAATTATCAGAACTTGTTTGCAAAGTATAAGTTGCGTTGGGTAATGCATTCCAAACAAATTTCATCGAAAGACCATCCAAATCGCTGGTTGGAGTGTACATAATTAATTGTGGTGCATCTAATTTTAGCACTTCATCTTGTTTGCAGGATGGTAGAAAAAGGATTATAAACGTTGCAACAACTAGTATTGAAGTTCGAACGAATAAATTGATATTCTTCATTTTTTTATTTTTTGAATGATAACTAAATTGTAAAATTATTTTACTGCCACTTAGCATACAATGTAATATCGGCGGATATCGTTGTGGTTGTAAAATTAAACACATTTATACAGGCTGGCTCTTTATACCAATCTACAAATACAGTCCCTGTAGGTTGAGATAGTCCGGCAAGAGGATTTGTTGGTTTTGTTGCTTTTTTTCCTGTACTTACTTTAATCGATTTTACTGAGACATCAGCTACTTGTGTATTAAACGTAATTGTTTTAAAGTTAAATGTCGCTGTACTTGTTCCTCTTACCTGAAGATCTGAATATTTACCCAGTAACCTTAAAGTATAGGCTTTATTCAACAAATTTCTTACGGTAGTTCTTCCATGAAATCTCTCCAGGTTTGTCAGTAAAATGATTGAATCTGTCAGTCCGGTTGCAGAAGCTTTTAAATTGGAAACTAATCGGGTACTATCCCATTTTAAACTAACAGAGTCTGCACTTGGCGTATAGGAAGTTGCTGAAAAAATCTGCTCCGAATTGGTAGTAAACGACATCGTTGTGTATTTTGAATCTTTGTAATGCGGATCTTTGCTCACGGTTTTTACACGTAGATATTGTAGTTTTGATCCCCAAACCCCTGGCATTTTGACGTAATTGGTATCCGATGTTAATATCCGCTCTACTGTTGAAAAATTATCACGACTGTATTCAATCTGATAGCGGGCTCCGGCTGTATACAACCAGCCAAGATTAACAGTTAGTCCTAAAGAATCACTAACAGCACTTGCTGCAAGTGTACCACTTGAAGTGGTTATGTACGGACTGAACAAAGTACCGGGTTTTTCAGCGCCCGGTAATCCACTATCGGTTTGGCAAGAAACAAAAGCTAGTAAAATTAGCAAACTAATCCATTGGAATTGATAAATATTTTTAATTATGCTTTTCATTTTTTCATTTTTTTGAATGACTTTATAATTTCAATTTAAACCATCTTCGACCTATCATCAGGAGGTATTCTTAGAGGGTCTGGTTTATAAAAATTAGGGTATTTGGTCGTTATTAAGCAAACCTCTACTCCTTGATAGTACATCACTTTGAATGGGTTGTAAATAATTGTTTTTATTTGGATCAAAGCCTCTTAATTGAAGGTATGCATAACCGTTAGGCGCACCAAAACTTGCTAACATTGTGCTGGAATTACTACTTGTAATCCAAGACGATTTTGTCCATCCTGTTACATCCGTTACTGTTGGATTAACCCGATAATCCTTATTTAAAAAGATAATTGTTGCTCCATCGGTATCGTATTTCCAATAGATATAATCTGGTACAAAGGTATAAGCAGGATCTGTACCTGTCAATATTTTCAGATTTTCTTCTCTCATTTTAAGAATTTTTTCACCCAACAAATTCCATCGGATAAGGTCAAATTTACGAATACCTTCGCCGGCAAATTCCCAGGCTCTTTCGTCAACAATTGCGTTTAAAAAGGCATCTTTTGTTGTTAAAGCATCAACGTATAAATCAACCTTAGAACTCCAATCACTTTGATTAAAAGCTCTTTTTCGTACTTCTTTTAGTGCCGCTTTTGCTACGTTTGTGGGACCGTTGTTTATTTCGTTTTCAGTTTCAGCATACATGAGTAATATATCTGAATACCTCATAATTGGCCAATCCAATCCGGTATTCATACTTTTCGCCAAATCGCCTCCCATCGATGGTACAATCCAGTCACGTCTCCATTTTGTTATAGTTAAATTATTCGGCAACGATACCAATGTTTGTTTTGAAAGAGGGTCGGACGATGAGGCACTTGAATAATTATATAATTCACAATCCACTGATCTACGGGTATCAACAAGATCAAAACTATAATAAAAATAAGGAGTTGTATAGGGTGCTCCCGCTCCCATTCCATATTTGGTATTGGTTGAATTTATGGGTGCAGTTAACCAAAGTCCGTTTGTTCCGCGTCCGTAGGTTTTTAGAAAAATCACTTCATCCAGTGCAGGGTCATACGCATGCATCAATCGAAATAATCTTTCATAACCTCCTGTAGTGCCATTACTCTGAATAAGTAACTGCTTTCCACTATTAATTATTTCCTTACATTCTTGATTCGCAATTTTATAATAATCTGCCGAGTAACGCCCCTTCATCACCTGATGCGTTCCATTCCGAAGACTATACCCTGCATATTGCAAAGCCATTCGGGCTCTTAAACCTTTCACAAATCCCTTCGTTACACGTTTATTTGATCCGGCATCTTTTGACCATGGAACGAAATTTTCCACTTTCCTTAAATCTTCAATTAAATATTCATAAATTGAATCCCGATTAGTTTTGCCCAGATACATATTTTCATCGTTTGAAGGTTCTGTTACAAAGGGAACATCTCCAAAAATTGTCATCAGTTGATAGTAAGCAAAAGCCCTCAACGTTACCGCTTCTCCATAATATTTTTTTACGCTAACAGAGTCTGCTCCATTCCAGGCTGGGCTGCTTGGAATATATTTAACGCACTGATTCCCAATTTCAATTTCGGAGTAATATTTACTCCACAACGTAGTCAGTGAAGGTGCATTGTAGGGTGTTGCAGAATATGAAAGAATGGCGGCTCTGTTACCTGTACCCATTGAAGTGCCAAATTCAATATCCGATCCCATCATGCTTGAATACATGTGTTCGTCATTTAATAAGTTATCTCCAGTATACATGCTTTTAACAAGTAAATCGATTTTGCTGGCCGATTGAAAAACGGAAACAGCATCTAAAACAGAGGGTGAGCTTACATCCAATAAATCATTACAGGATGCAAGGATGGTGGCAAGTGCAAAAAATGCATATATAATTTTCTTCTTCATTTTTTTTTGTATCATAATGTTATATTAACTCCAACATTTGCAGAAATCGTTCTCGGATAAGCATTCCAGTCAACACCCGGGGTTAATTGGTTACTCGAATTACTAACTTCGGGGTCATTTCCTCTATAATTAGTCCAAATCCAGACATTTGAGAAAGTGCTATAGCACCTTAGATTGGATATTTTGAAAAACTTCAATACCTTTTTTGAAAATGTATATCCAAACGTAATATTGCTTAATCTTAAGAATGATCCATCTTCTACATCGTAAGACGTCAACATGGGTTGAACTCGTTTAGCTATAGACCAGATAGTAGCATTTTTATTTAATTCATATAGCTTTACAGGGTCAGTAATTATTCCGGCGCCTGTATTATTGGGGTCTATGGTCATAAATCGGTTAGTTGAATTCATCGTATTCAAGTAATTACGATAAGGCATTTGGTTCGGATTACTGGTAAAAATCATGTTGTTGGCATTATAAATAGAATTCCCATAAGACCAGTTAAAGAAAGTAGAAAGATCGAATCCTTCATAAGTTACATTCAGTTTAAAGCCACCTGTATGGATAGGATATGCATAACCTAATACCTTTTTATCAGCATCCGTTATAAGTCCATCTCCATTCAAATCTTTATACTTAATAGTTCCCGGGGTTGGTGAAACAGAATTAACGGTGGAATTATTTGGAATACCAGGTTTAAGAGTGTAGATCCCATTGCTATATGTAAAATCATCGAACGAGTACATGCCATCTACCACCAATCCATACATTTGACCTAAGGGTTGTCCTTCTGCAATTAAATAATCACTTAGTGGTTTAGCTACGTAGCTCCACTGAGAAGTTTCATACCAGGATTTAGTTTCTCCAAGCTTATCAACATTGTTTACATTAAATGCGATATTAAAGGAAGCATTAATACTTAACTTATTAGTTTTGATGATTGTAGAATTTAAAGTGAATTCGACTCCTTTATTCGATGTTTGTCCAATATTTTGATATTGTGAGTCGAATCCTGTATTGGTTGGGATTTTGGCATTTAAGAGTAAATCCTTCACTATTTTATTGTATACTTCAATTGTTCCGTTAAAGCGCCCGGATAAGATACTAAAATCCAGTCCTACATTCTGAGATACTGTTGTCTCCCATTTTACATTTTGATTATAAAGGAATGATGGTAGTGCATAGTAGGCCGTGGGCGATGTTTCATTCGATTCCAAAAAGAGACTTCCTGAACTGACCGAATAGTTAGGTAACCAGGCACTTGTGCCTATACGATCGTTTCCTGAAACGCCATAACTTGCCCTGAGTTTAAGATCGGATAACCAGGACTTGGTTGATGCTAAAAAATTTTCATCCGAAATTCTCCAGCCAAGCCCTACCGAAGGGAAAAATCCCCATCTGTTTCCCGGTGCAAATTTGCTTGAACCATCTGCTCTGAATGTGGCGGTTAACATATATCGCTTATTGTAATCGTAATTAGCACGTCCAAACCACGAATAAGTTTTGACCGGAACATAAATGGTTGAAGTAACAGGATAGGTAGTGCCAGCCAGACTCATATTGGCAAATGCTTCTGTTGCGCCCATATAAACCGGAAAATTTCGCGCATCTATTCTCATGTAATTACTTCCGTAGTAATTATACTCTTGCCCAAGTACGGCACTTAAATTTTGATGGGGCAGAATATTTGGCTTGTTGAAATTTAATAAATTTGCAAGTCTATAGCTGGAAACGGAAGATCGTTCTTGATTTATTAATGGCAATTGACCATTTTGAATGGCGTTTCCGGTATGAACTCCCCAAAACTTATCAATTCTAGTGTCTGTAGAAGTTGAACCATATTCAAAACGGTAATTCCAGACAGGAGTAAGTGTTAAAGTAGCAGATGCATTTATATACTTAGAAATTTCGCTCACATTCCGATAGGTATCGTTTGCCTGTTGTACCGGATTTATCAAAAAGGAAGTTAGAAACATGGCATCAGAAAATTCATTGCTAACATCATAGCTTTGATAGGATTTTAATGTATTAATCGGAGAAAACTGTATCATGTTGGCCATTGATGGACCTGCAAGACCTGATCCTGTACCCGATGATGTTCCGGCTCCCAGTGTATTTTTATCAGTAAAGCGGGTACTTAAATCTAACTTCAACCACTTACTAACCGTATAAGTAGTTTTGGCCGACAAGGTGGTGAAATCATTTTTGGTATTAACCATTATATCTTTGGTATCCACCCTGTTTAGCGAAGCACTATATTGAATATTATTATCGCCACCTGTAATTTGCAGGGTGTGATTTGTTCTGTTTCCAATTCCTCCAAGCAGTTGTTTTTGCCAATTGTTCCCTTTCAGGTCTTTATACAAATCAATATCCTGATAATTTCCATAAAGTGAAGTAAAAGTGGCTGGGAGTTGAATTTCGGCTTGCGCTAAAACGTATTCATAAGGGTTCATTACGTCATAGAATTTTTTTACTTGCTCCACTCCAAAAACACCGCTATAAGATACCTTAGGTTTACCTATTATACCTGACTTAGTAGTAACAATTACTACTCCATTGGCACCCCTTGCACCATAAATGGCAGTAGATGAAGCATCTTTCAGTACATCGATGGATGCAATATCAGCTGTAGAAATATCTGAGATAGAAGATACAGACATTCCATCAACGATATAAAGTGGAGAATTATCACCTGTGATAGAACCTGCCCCACGCACTAAAATTGAAGTCTTTGCATCGGGGCCGCCTTCACTGGTTGTAATTGATACACCCGCTAATCGACCTGTTAAAGCCGAAATTGCACTTGTTACGGGTATATCTTTTAATTCATTACCAGTTATTGAAGTTACCGAACCTATAAGATCTTTTCGCTTCATTGTTCCATAACCTACCACCACCACTTCATCTAAGTTCTGAGTATTCTCCTTCAGCGTAATTACAAGTGATTTGTTTGTTTTTAGAACTTCTGTTTGAGTTAAATACCCTATAAAACGAAAAGTCAAAACATCATTTATGGACGCATTAATTGAAAATTTTCCATTTGAATCGGTAATCGTACCTTTTTTCCCTCCGGGTAAAGTTACAGAAGCTCCTATAACGGGCTGTCCGTTTTCGTCCTGTACAACGCCTGAAAATGTTTTTGTTTGTGTATTTGTTTGAGACATTGCCAATGTGCTTAGACAGAGCAATGCAACAATACAAATTAGTTGGATTTGTTTCATGTATTTTAAATTTGCCCCCTAATCCGTCAGCTGACGGAGAACAGAGAGAGTTTAGTTCATTGATAATGATTCCCTTGTGTGTCTTAAACCTGATAGTTATCGGAATATCTTGGTTGTGGGAGTTTTACTTAGTTTTAAAAATTTCTATTTCATACCGGGATTAATAGTTCCGCCATTGTTATTAAAAACTAACGAAGCATTACTTGTAAGCTTTGTAACTGCAGTGCTATTGCTTAAGTTTAATACTCCTTTTGTATTATTATTAAATATGGCTTTGCCTGTTCCTGATATACCCTTAATATTACCAGAATTGATACTTATTGTCCCTGTGTTGGTAAGCGATGTTTTACTGTCGCCGAGGATAATAGCATTCGTAAGTGCTATAGCTGAACCTACAGAAATGATTCCTGTGTTAGTAATACTTACATTTGCACCATTGGAAGTTGTATTAATGAATGCACCATTAGAGGTTGGATTAAAATTGATTCCACCGGAATTGAGAAAGATACTATTTCCACTTGAATTAAATGTTATAGCACCCGAATTACTTGAAGCAGGTGCACCATTGGCGTTTATTGTTCCCCTATTATCGAATGTCACCGATGAACTTGCATCAGTTCCCTGAGCAGTCATAAAGATAGGGTAATTACTGGTACCACTTAAATTAATTGTTCCTTTATTAATAACAGTGGATGTATTAACACCATCATTGGCTGTATAATTCATAAAAGCATATCCAGATCCAATATAATTCAGGATTACATTTTTGTCAATAGTTAATGATCTGGTGGCAGTATTGGGACTTTTACTGGCACTCAGAATTCTTATAAATGTAGCTATCAAAGGTGTATTTGCAGTTCCAGCTGATATTGTACCAGTACCTGTAATTAAGGCATCACGACTAGTAACATCAATGACAAAAGCTGAACTGATATTGTTTGGTATAAGGTTAATTGTACCACCGGTAGAAAAAGTAGCTTGAACTCCGGCATCGCCCTGCGTTAAAGCGATGCAAATGGCATTTACACCTCCTGCTGAAGCATCTAATATCAACGTTCCTGTATTATTAAAAGTACTTGGAGTCTTTGTTGAACTGCCACTGGTATTTCGCATCCATAGTAGAGCTGTATTCTGTCCACTTTTTGCGATAACGCTTATTGTTCCAGCATTGTTAATAATTCCACCCTGAATACTCAAGGAAATAGTTGTAGAACTTACAGTCAGCTTTCCCCCTTTCTGAATCGTTAAGGTTCCTACAGAGGATTCACCACTATTGCTTAATGTGATTGAACCTGCCACTACATTATCGCCACTTAGTACATTGACTGTTTTACCTGTAATGCTAACATCGTCGTCGGCTGTTGGCAAAGCACCACTACTCCAATTTGATGCATCTTTCCAGTTAGCTCCCGAAACCCCGGAAAAACTAATAGCAGCTCCAAAAGTGGAAAAGTTAATACACATAAGAAATACGACATTGAGTATAAATAATCGTGCAAGGTTGTATTTTCTTATCAAATGGGAATACGGTTCAAAGGCTGATCTCTTTTTCATAAAAGTATTGATTTTAAAAATAGTAATTAATTTATGTTTATTTTGATTGTTGTTATTCGTGTTTAGCATTTAGTAAAAAGAAAATAAACATCATATTACTCAATCATTAATATGGCATTATATAATTCTCATTACTTGGTTGTAAGTCTGAAAATTGGAAATTTTGAATTTAGTTTAGAATAACTAATCTTCACGATTCTTTTAGTAATGAACCAACTGAAGATTAGTTATTTAGTTGAGAAGTATATTCATTGCAGAATTATAAAATTACTTTCTGTAAAAAATAATTCTTTTCATTTTCTGAAAGAATAATATATGCACCTGATGGTAATGATAAGGTCTGGCCATTTACAGCCTGCAAATCTTTAATTATTTTTCCGGAATATGAAAGCACACGAAGATGGCCGTTTACGTTGGAAATAAGTTGTTTATTTGATATTTTCACCAATTCTATTTCTGTATTATAAACTGTTTGAATAGCGGTGTTAGCAGTATATTTTAAGCTAACCATATTGGCTGAATATACTACAGACCAACCTGAAGCCAAACCCGTAACCGTACCGAATGTTCCGGTAACTGTACAACCGGTATTACTGCTATAATTGATTATAGTTATCGAAGTTCCGTCTGCTGGAGTAAGTGCATTCATGGTCAAAGCCAGAGTTGAACCGCTAATATTGATATCGGTACTCGGATAGGAACCAACTATTTCATCATAATCCGTTCCGGCTGTTGTAATACCTGTAACATTCATTTTTAAAGTACCATTTAAGCTTACTGAATTCGTAAAATTGATTTTTCCATTGCCGTCACCTCCTGGGGAAAATACTCCTGAAGTAAATATCGCTCCCGGTGTTCCCGTTCTGATAGTGACTGCATTGGAGGTTGCACCGGTAGTGATAGTACCGCCGCTGTTTATTAATGAAAGTGCTGTATTTCCAACCAAAATGGCTCCCGTAGTGGTATTGGTTAGGTTCAATGTACCTCCTGGATTGTTATTGAATATAGCATTGTTTGTGCCTGTTGTACCAATAATACTGCCGGAATCTATAGTTATTGTGCCGTTGTTGGTAAAGGTTGTTTTACTATCGCCGAGGATAATGGCATTGGTAAGAGCAGTGCCAGATCCAACGGTAATGCTGCCGCTATTGCTAAAGCTACCACTTGCACTTGCAGAGAATGCTCTTATTACGGCACCATCGGTAGTAGGATTAAAATTAATGGTCCCTGAGTTGGTCATTGTGCAGGTGGCTTGTTGAAAAGTAATTACGCCCGAACTGCTATTTGCAGGTGCACCTGTACCATTAATCGTTCCCTGATTATCAAGTATTGCTGTAAAACCACCTCCAATAAGATGTATCGGGTTGGTAATCGTACCGCTTAAATTTAGCGTACCTTTGTTAACAAGCTTGCAGGAACCGCTGGTAATTGGCTGAATGCATATTCCATAACTTGCAGATGATGATCCAATATAATTCAATGTTACATTCGGATCGATAGTTAATATTTTATTTGAGCCATAAATTCTAATAAATGTGGCAATTAAGGGTGTTCCTAAAGTTCCTACTGATAGTGTGCCACTACCTGTTATTAAGGCATCACTGGCACTACAATCAATAACAAAAGCAGTTTTTACATTATTTGGTATAAGGTTAATGGTACCACCGGTAGTAAAAGTAGATTGAACCCCGGCATCGGTTTGCGATAAACTGATACAAGTAGCAGTAGTACCTCCGGCCGAAGCATCTATTGTCAACGTTCCGCTATTGATTAAAGTACTTGGCATTTTGGTAGCACCACCTGTGGTGTTTTGTAATGAAACCGTATAGCTGGTCGAACCACTATTAATACTAACGCTCAGGGTTCCCTGATTATTAACAACACCCCCGCGAATTTTCAAGAACACGGCAGTAACCGTAGTTGAACTGATTGTCAGCGTACCACCTGACTGGATATTTAAAGTTCCCACAGTGGCTGCACCACTATTTTCAATAATAACAGATCCGGCTGCGACATTATCACCACTTACCACATAGACTGTTTT
>Ga0214227_1000346_pt1 | contig 11026 bp, 10 predicted proteins | sample TroBogypolimnion_37_FD_153065 | JGI IMG/M metagenome (GOLD analysis project Ga0214227, IMG submission 153065) | Freshwater microbial communities from Trout Bog Lake, WI - 16OCT2007 hypolimnion | ecosystem: Environmental > Aquatic > Freshwater > Lake > Hypolimnion/Profundal zone | place: Trout...
GAACGTTCTTCCCCTTATTGTTGTACTGATATTTTTTCTGAAATCAGTCTTTTACTATCTCTATAATTTCCTGCTGGAGAAAGTGGGGCAATCCATCATCCGCGATCTGCGGATTGTTATTTTCGATCATATTCATACCCAGGCCCTGTCTTTTTTTCATGAGATGCCCACTGGGACGCTTATTTCCAGAGTAATTTCGGATATTACGTTGATGCAACAGGCTGTTTCCAATGCCCTGGTCGGGGTCATCAGGGATTTCTTGCTGGTGGTCATTCTGCTGGGCGTCGTCTTCTACATGAATTGGAAACTGGCGATGTTCTCCTTCATCATTCTCCCGGTCGCCGGTTTTCCCATTGTTAAGTTCGGACGGATTTTCAGACGTCTCAGCACCAAAACCCAGGAAGAGACAGCCCATGTTTCCAATATGCTCTACGAGACCATCACCGGCAACAGGATCGTCAAGGCCTTCTGCATGGAGAAATACGAAGGGCAGCGATTCAAGATCCAGATGCACAAGCTGTTTTCAGTCATTATCCAGGCTGCCAGGTTTCGGAGCATGCAGCATCCGTTGATGGAATTCATCGGAGGCGTTGCCATCGCACTTATTATCTGGTTCGGCGGCAATGAAGTCATACGGGGTGCCGCAACACCCGGGACATTTTTCGCCTTTTTAACCGCCCTCATTGCCGCCTATGAGCCTGTGAAAAGCGTCAGCGAGATGAATTCAACGGTTCAGCAGGGAATGGCAGCGGCCACCAGGGTATTCAGTCTGCTTGACGTTGAGCCTGAAATTGCAGACCTTCCCGGTGCGACAGAGCTTGGTCCTTTCCGGAATGCCATCGAATTCAAGGAACTTACCTTCACCTATGATAAGAAGAATACGGTTTTGACCGATATCAATCTGACTATTCCGGCCGGACAGGTCCTGGCTGTCGTTGGCCCCAGCGGTGGAGGAAAGACCACCCTGTCCAATCTTATTCCCCGCTTTCTCCCGGTGGCGGAGGGTTCAATCCTCATTGATGGAAGGGATATAACAGCAGTGACCCTTCGTTCTTTGAGAAGCCAGATTGCGATGGTCACGCAACAGACAATCCTGTTTAACGATACTGTGCGGAATAATATCGCCTACGGTGACCGCAGCAAATCCGATCAGGAAATTATGGCTGCAGCGGATGCCGCGCATGCGCTCAGCTTTATTCATGAACTTCCGGACGGTTTTGAAACCATAATCGGAGAAGGGGGCTCAAGACTTTCCGGTGGTGAGCGTCAGCGCATTACCATTGCCCGTGCCCTTTTAAAAAACGCCCCTATACTCATTCTGGATGAGGCGACATCGGCCCTGGATACCGAATCGGAGCGCGAGGTCCAGAAGGCGCTTGAAAATCTGATGAAAAACAGGACGACCCTGGTCATCGCCCATAGACTTTCCACGATCAAGAACGCTGACAGGATCATCGTCGTGAAGAACGGATATATCGTAGAAGAGGGAACCCACGATGAGCTCATTGCCCTGGACGGAGAATACGAACTGCTTTATAGAATGCAGTACGCATAATCCATCTGCGTTGCAGGATGGATCTTATCTCGTGTCTTTCTGGTTTCTTGGCTCTTTTGCAAGGTACTTGTTTTCCACGCTTCACGCTCAAAATTCTTCTCTCCCTTTTTGACGCCTCTTCCGGAGACCGGTTTTTCTCCGGACCCTCAAGCGTGATTAAACTTGTCTTCTCCCGGCTGAGCCAGCAAACAGGTATTATTTCATGCAATGGCCTCTCCATACAGTCACCTTGAGAAATGCCCGTTCCCTGAAACCCGGCACATTGGCGACCTGTGAACGTGTTGTTGAAAATTACGGAGAATATCTGTATGCTGACACCCTGATTCAACATCTGCCCTTTGCGTAATGCGGATACTTAAGATCAATACTGAGGAAATAAAATGAAAAGGATTTTACTCGTTGTCTGTTTATTGTTATGCACCTCCGCAGCCTATGGATTTCAAAAAGATGGATGCGGGAGCGGGAATTGTATCGACTGCCACTCTCTGACCAAGGAGGAGGCGAGTAATATTCTTAAAGGGAAAGTTGATGAGGTCTTGAGTGTGAAGTTGAGCGATGTTCCCGGTCTCTGGCAGTTGGAGGCCGCCTACCAGGGCAAGACCATTCCGCTTTATCTTGATTTTTCGAAAAAATTTATCATCAGCGGAAATGTCATACGCCTGCAGGATGGCGAAAATCTCACTCCTCAGCCAACCGTTCAAACCGTGGACGTCAAGACCATCCCGCTGCAGGATGCTGTCATCATAGGCGACCCCAAGGCACCCTTGAAGATTATAGTCTTTGACGATCCCCAGTGCCCATTTTGTAAAAAATTGCATCCTGAAATGGAGCAGGTCGTCAGCAAAAGAAAAGATATTGCCTTTTATATAAAAATGTTTCCTCTTGCCGTTCATCCGAATTCCTACGAACGGGCTAAAACAATTATATGTACCAAATCCGCGAAGCTTCTTGCCGACAGTCTGGCCGGAAAGCCAATCCCCCCCCCTGTATGTGAGACAGATCAGGTGGATAAGAATATCCAACTGGCTGAGACCTTGCATATTAATTCCACGCCGACGCTTATCTTTCCCGATGGCAGGGTTTATCCGGGATATAAACCGGCAGACGCTATTCTTGAGCTTCTGGAAAAGAGTAAAGTTTCCGAAAATAAATAAGTGGCGTATGGAAAGGCTCTGCCTGCTTGCCCGTGTATCGCAGGCGGAGCCGCTGTCTTCTGGATGATTTCCGGTGGAGCATCCCTGAGGAGAGTATGGTGAACGCGTATCGAAGGCATTCTTCCGGTCTTTGATGATCTGCACGCTTTTGAAGGCATGCTGAAAATATGGAATACTCCAGACTGAAAATTTCTGTCCTTCTGCTTCTGCTGGTTATCGGATCAGGCACGGTGGGCTATATCTGGATTGAGGGCTGGTCAGTTTTCGATGCCCTTTATATGACCATCATTACTATCAGCACTGTCGGATTTGCCGAAGTCCATCCTCTTTCTCTTGCCGGCAGGGTCCTCACCCTTTTCGTCATTATTTCCGGAATCGGCATCCTGACCTACAGCCTGGGACTCGTGGCCAGGATCTTCGTTGAGGGTGAACTGCAGCGGCTTTTCGGGAGGAGAAAATTGGAAAAGAAGATATCGCAACTCAAGGACCATTATATCATCTGCGGATTCGGCAGGATCGGCAGCACCATTGCCAATGAGCTCTCGGCCGAGAATATTCCCCTCGTTGTCATCGAGCAGGCCCCCTTGCACGTTGAACAGATAGAGGCCTGCCATTATCTCTATCTGAACCTGGATGCCACATCTGACGCCACCCTGCTCAAGGCGGGACTCCTCCGCGCAAAAGGACTGGTGACCGCGGTCAGTTCGGATGCCGATAATGTATTTATTGCGCTTACCGCGAAGGGATTGAGGCCGGATATCTTTATCCTGGCCCGCGCCTCCGAAACGAAAAACGAAGATAAACTGCTCCGGGCCGGCGCCTCTCGGGTCGTCTGCCCCTATCAAATGGGCGGCAGGCGGATGGCTGAGATCCTGCAACGGCCAACAGTTGTCGATTTTATCGATAATACCATGATGAACAGCGCTCTGGATCTGAAAATGGAAGAGGCTGTTATCGGATCTTCCTCTTCCTTGATCGGGAAAACAATTCTGACCAGCAATGTCAGGCAGGATTTTGGGGTTATCATCGTTGCAATTAAAAAGACAACCAACGAGATGATTTACAATCCTCTGCCCAGCGAAATATTCGAGGCCGGGGATGTCATCGTTATCATAGGAAAAAAGGACAGCCTCCACAGAATGGAAGATATTCTGTCCTAAGTCTGTCCCAAGTCTCAGGCACGGGTGTGCGCTGCGCTTTCAAGCGCATGCTGATTTTCGTTGGCATATTTTCCGGTAGGGCGCTGAATTTCGTAAAGTTATAAACATACTCCCGTTTGAAATTAAAGAAAATAATCGCACGTATGCATTATTTTATTGAATTGTTCTTTAGTGGTTTAACCCGGGGGGCGATCTATGCGCTTATCGCCCTGGGATACACCATGGTCTATGGAGTTATCGGTTTGATTAATTTCTCGCATGGAGAAATTTACATGATAGGGGCCTTCACTTCCTTTATTGCCGCCTCCGTGCTGTCTTTTTACGGATTTCCGTTTTTTGCCATTGTTATCATCACCGGGGCTGCGGCGGTAATCTGGTCGGGTGCGTACGGATATACCATAGAAAAGTTGGCCTATAAGCCATTGCGGCATGCCCCGCGACTGTCTCCGCTGATCAGCGCAATAGGGATGTCCATTCTCTTGCAAAATTACGTTTTTTTAGCCCAGACCTCTGATTTCATAGCCTTTCCAAAGTTAATTCCTGAGCTTTCCTTCATGGATCGTTATGCCGATTATCTCGGGTCATCAGACGCCGTTATTCTTGTCACAACGGCAATCGTGATGATCATCCTGACCGTCATCATCAAATATACGCTGATCGGGAAGGCGATGCGGGCAACGGCTCAGGATTCGACCATGGCCAAGCTGGTCGGCATCAACACTGACCGGATTATCTCGATAACCTTTGTTATCGGTTCAGCTCTTGCTGCTCTCGGCGGACTCCTTATTGCTTCTGATATCGGTCAGATAAATTATTACATCGGATTTCTTGCAGGGATAAAGGCCTTTACCGCGGCTGTTCTGGGAGGAATTGGTTCGATTCCGGGGGCTGTGCTTGGAGGCCTTGTCTTAGGACTTACCGAGAGCTTCGCCACCGGGTATGTTTCGAGTGATTATGAAGATGTCTTTGCCTTTTCCCTCCTGGTCCTCATCCTGATTTTCAGGCCCTCCGGCCTGCTGGGGAAAAAGGAAACCCAAAAGGTCTGAACATGCCTCTCTCACCGTCCTTTCAGGAAATAAAGCGTTCCTTCTTCATAGCGCTCTGGTTTGTTTTCCTGACCTTTCCTCTCATGGTCGTCAAGATAGATCCTCTGGACCGGGTTGTCCATTGGCGGTGGGAGAATATGGTATATGTCGGCCTGGCCGGATTTATCTTCTCTTTTCCGGGCAGGTGGCTGATGCGCCGTCAGCAATTGCGGCAGGGGAAACCATCCGGGGCAGGCAGTGCGGGATTCATGCCTTCTGCCTTTATCCGGGATACTGGAATCAGAAAGATCATAATACTCGCATTCTTTTGTTTAGCTCTGTGCTTTCCCCTGATCTTCTCCCCCTACCAGACCAATATCATGACTACGGCCCTGATGTATGTGGTGCTCGGTCTGGGATTGAATATTGTCGTGGGAATGGCCGGCCTGCTGGACCTTGGATATGTGGCTTTTTATGCTGTGGGCGCCTACACCTATGCGCTGTTGAATTATCATTTCCATTGGGGATTCTGGGCAGTGCTGCCCATCGGCGGACTGATCGCCGCTTTTTTCGGGATTCTCCTGGGGTTTCCGGTCCTCAGGCTGAAAGGTGATTATCTGGCCATAGTCACACTTGGATTTGGTGAGATTGTCCGGCTTATTCTTGAAAACTGGGGAGAATTTTCTCAGGGACCGAGCGGCATTTCCAATATATCCCGTCCGGGATTTTTCGGCATCGCTCTGTCTCTGGATGAGGCAATCCTCTATCTCTATTATCTGATGATCATCCTCGTGCTGGTGACGGTCTTTTTTGTAAACAGGCTGCAGAATTCCCGGCTTGGCAGGGCTTGGATTGCCTTGCGTGAAGATGAAACTGCCTGTCAGGCAATGGGGATCGACAAGACAAAGATAAAACTCACGGCCTTTGCTCTTGGGGCCTTCTGGGCCGGGATTATCGGTGTCATTTTTGCAGCAAAGACCACTTTTATTAATCCGGCCAGTTTCACGTTTCTCGAGTCGGCAATCATTCTGTCCATTGTTGTGCTGGGTGGCATGGGATCCATCGCGGGCGTCGTGCTTGGAGCCTTCATCCTCATTCTGCTGCCTGAGTATCTGCGTTTCCTGGCCCAGTACCGGATGCTGGCCTTCGGGATTATCCTCGTTCTGATGATGGTGTTTCGCCCTCAGGGATTGATTGCCACCAACCGCAGGACATATATATTCGTCAAAAAAACCGATGCTGAAACGTGAATGAATATATCCTGAAAATTAACGGCCTGTCGGTATCCTTTGGCGGCATCAGGGCTTTGGATAGCCTGGATCTTGCTCTCAGGCCAGGGGAGATTGCCGCCCTGATCGGTCCCAATGGCGCAGGAAAGACAACTTTTTTCAATTGTCTGACAGGTCTCTATGCCCCCTCGGAAGGAGAAATCATTCTTTTTCCGGAAAAAGATGTCGAGGGCGTCAGCCTCAAGGGACTGAAACCTCATCAGATAACAGAGAAAGGTCTGGCCCGGACGTTTCAAAACATCCGGCTCTTTGCGCAGATGACCGTGCTGGAAAATATCATGATCGGGAGGCATTGCCGGTCCAGGACCTCTGTTCTCGGCGCGCTTTTACGTAATGCTGCAACGAGGAAGGAAGAACAGGATATCGTTGAGAAAAGCTATGCAATTCTTGAGAGGCTCGGCCTTGCCCTCTCTGTGAATGAACTCGCGGGAAATCTGCCCTATGGCGCCCAGAGACGCCTGGAAATCGCCCGGGCTCTGGCAACGGAGCCGTTGTTGCTCCTTCTTGATGAACCGGCTGCGGGCATGAACCCGCAGGAGACAATGCAGCTTATGGAGATTATCGAGGAGATTGCTGCAGACGGCATCTCGATACTTCTCATCGAGCATGATATGAAACTGGTGATGAGCCTGTGCCAGCGTATTTTTGTTATTGATTACGGTCAGAAGATAGCGCAGGGAACTCCTGCTCAGATCCGGTCGAATCCTGATGTCATTCGGGCGTACCTTGGTGAGTAGTCATATGCTGAAACTTGACAATGTCAAGGCTGGCTATGGCGGCATCCTTGCTGTTAATGATGTCAGCCTTGAGGTGGAACGGGGAGAGATCGTCACCCTGCTCGGTGCCAATGGTGCAGGAAAGAGCACCATCCTGATGGCTGTTTCCGGGGTTGTTCCCTGCATATCCGGCACGATACTGCTAGACGGCAGGGAGATACGGGGGCTCGACCCGGATCAGATTGTCAGGAAGGGGGTCTGCCAGGTGCCTGAAGGAAGACACATATTTCCGCAGTTGACCGTTCAGGAAAATCTGGACATGGGCGCTTTTCTGCGCCGCGACAAGAAGGGGATCAGATCTGACATGGAGTATATCTTTTCTCTCTTTCCGGTCCTTGCTGAGCGCAGAAATCAGGATGGAGGCACCCTGAGCGGCGGACAGCAGCAGATGCTGGCCATGTCCAGGGCTTTGATGGCCAGACCATCCCTGCTGCTTCTAGATGAACCCTCCATGGGGCTGGCTCCCTTGCTGATCAGACAGATTTTTGAGATCATCAAAAAGATAAATGCAGACCACAATACGACAATATTTCTGGTAGAGCAGAACGCAAACCAGGCCCTGCGTATTGCGGACAGAGGGTATGTTCTTGAAAATGGGAAGATACGGGTGTCTGGAAACGCTGATGAGCTTTTAGCCAATCCTGCGGTGCAGAAAGCATATTTAGGGATATAAGTTACAATGTATGGTAGACTTCGCCGGTCCGTTTTTACGGCAGAGAGCGCGGAGATACGGACAACACGGGTTGACGGTTTGAATACACAGGATGTACCCTCTTCCTTTTACGCATTTTGATAAAAAGATAGTCTTAACCTGCGGAGCCTTTGCTGGATTGTGAGATCAATGGATACATTGAAAGTCGCTGTTATCGGAGTCGGATATCTGGGTAAATTTCATGCCCAGAAATATGCCGCAATGCAGGATGTCGAGCTGGTGGGTGTGGCCGATACGGATAAGGGGTGCGCGGAGAGGGTTGCGGCGGAATGCGCCTGCCGTCCTTTTACCGACTATCACGAACTTCTCTCGTTGGTTGATGCGGTATCCATTGTTGTTCCGACCATCTATCATCATCGGGTCGCCCTTGACTGTATCGCGGCAGGTGTCGATATTCTTCTGGAAAAGCCGATGACCGTGACCCTGGCCGAGGCAGATGATCTCATAGAAAGGGCAGAGGAAAAAAAGCTGGTTCTTCAGATCGGCCATCTGGAACGGTTCAATGCCGCTGTCCAGGCCATGGAACCGTTTTTGACGACGCCGGTCTTTATAGAAAGCAATCGTATCTCAACCTTTAAGAAGAGGGGTGTCGATGTCGATGTAGTTCTGGATCTTATGATTCACGACATCGATATTATTTTGAATATTGTAAAATCCCCGTTGAAGATGATTCATACGGTCGGCGCTCCGGTGGTCACCGGTTCAACCGATATTGCCAACGCCCGGCTTATCTTTGAGAATGGCGCCACCGCCAATGTCACCGCCAGCAGGATCTCACGGACCAATATACGGAAAATGCGGATCTTTCAGCCCGGATCCTATATCAATGTGGATTTTGCCAAGAAAAAGGTCATGACCATCCATCTGACCGATGAAATACTGGCCAGTGGAATGCCGAAACAGGAGGTGGCCGTGGAGACCTTTGCCGATCATGATGCATTAAAGAGTGAAATCGAACACTTTCTCGATAATGTGAGAAAACGGAGGCGTCCGTCGGTTTCGGGGCATGAGGGCAGAAGAGCGCTTGACGTGGCCTTGCAGGTCATCAGGCAGATCAATGATCATCAAGGGCTGGATGTCTTCAAGCCTATTCTTGCCGCCCTGAAAAAATGACTGCGGCCGTAATGATCATTGCCGGAGAGGCCTCCGGCGATATGCACGGCGCCGGCCTGGTCAGGGCTATGCGGAAGGAGCAACCCGATCTGGTCTTTTACGGCATGGGCGGGGTTGAACTTGCGGCAGCCGGGGTCGAACTGCTCTGTGACGCCCGGAAGCTGGCCGTCGTCGGCGCGGTCGAGGTGTTTGCCCATCTTTCTGATCTGATGGCGGCACAACGGCTTTTGAAAAAAAAGATGAAGGAGGACCGTCCCCGGCTTTTAATCCTGATCGATTTCCCCGATTTCAACCTGATGCTGGCAAGAAAGGCGAAAAGACTGGGGATTCCGGTTTTTTATTACGTCAGTCCGCAAGTGTGGGCCTGGCGTTCAGGGCGTGTCAAGACCATCGGCAGGCTTGTTGATACTATTGGGGTTATCCTGCCCTTCGAGGAGCAGTTTTATCGCGACCGCAAGGTGGAGGCGCATTATGTCGGCAATCCCTTGCTGGATTCCATGAAGGTGGAGATGAGCAGGGATGCCTTCACCAGCCGCTTTGATATAGATCCCGATCATAAGATCGTCGGGATCTTCCCGGGAAGCCGTAAAAAAGAGATCTCGGCCCTCTTGCCCACCTTCCTTGAAGCGGCCAAAAGGATGCAGCAGAAGTATCAAAAACACATTGTCTTTTTGATTTCACTTGCCTCGACTATCACTGAGGACGACCTCAAAGAGAGTGGATTGGAGGAATACCGCCAGTTTGTCGATATCCGTCTTATCCGCCAAAACAGGTATGACATGATGGCCGTCTGCGATGCGGCTGTCACAAAATCCGGCACCGTCACCTTGGAACTGGCCATTCTCAACGTGCCCATGGTAGTCGTCTATAAAGTGTCCCCCTTAACCTATTATCTCGGCAGGATGCTGGTCAGGGTGCAAAATTTCTCTTTGGTCAACCTCATCGCCTGTGATCAGGTCGTACCCGAACTGCTTCAGGATCAGGCGAGTCCGGGCAGTATTGAGGTCGAGCTGGCGTTTCTTCTCTTTGACGACTATACCCGCAAAAAGATGCAGGAGGGGCTTGCCCTGGTGAGGTCCCGGCTGGGTTCTCCCGGCGCTTCCGAAAAGGCGGCCCGGCTGGCTTTAGACCTCCTGAAACCGGATGAACCGCATGGAAGAGGATGAGGCCATACGTCTGCCAATAGACGGAACATTGGATCTCCATGCATTTTCTCCTCAAGATCTGAAGACGCTTGTCCCGGATTATCTTGAGGAATGCCGGCGTCTGGGGATTTTGCATGTCCGAATAATTCACGGAAAAGGCAAAGGGCATCTGCGGCGGTCTGTCCAGGCAATTCTCTCACGGTTGGAATACGTCCATTCCTTTCATCTTGCCGGGCAGGATGCCGGGGCCTGGGGTGCAACCCTGGTGAACCTCCTGCCTGTCAAAGGGTAAGGATCTGCATTTTTCTGGAAAACGGGCATGTGAACCGGAGGGTATAGGCGCAGAGTTGGAGAGGGGTGTCTGTTCTTGCTCCTTTGTTGCCGTATGCTGGATCGCCGATAATGGGATACCCTGCCTGGCTCAAATGCCGCCGGATCTGGTGAAATCTGCCCGTCATGAGCAGGATGTCGACAGTGCTGCAGTTTTTCTCGGGCGAATGGCCCGTCACCGTGATGACGGTGGTCGCGGCTTTTCCCTCCAGGGGGCGGGAGATGGTGATGGTCTCTCCGACATCTCCCGGTATTCCCTGCACCACGGCCCAATATCTCTTTTCAATGGCGCCCCGGCGGAAAAGTTCGGATAATGCCGAGGCCCCCTGACGTGTATGGGCGACCAGAACGAGTCCGAAAGCCTCCCTGTCAAGGCGGTGTACGGGATGTATTTCCTTGCTGTTCCTGAAGAAGATATCGACGCATCTGAGCAGGGAGCAATGATCGCCGTACCGGGTGCCCTGTGTCAGCAGATTGGCAGGCTTCAACCATGCGCTGTAGTGCTTGGCCTCGAAGATCAGACGGGGGGAGGGCGGAACCAGCGCCAGCACTGACGGATCATAGTACAGTTCGATACTGTCGCCGGGGAGAAGCTGCAGCGTGGCCTTGCGGATTCTTTTTTCTTTCTGTCCCTGGCGCTTGTGCCATACCGCTCCCTTGATCATGGCATCTTTGATTCTGACTTTTGCAAGACCGGTTGCAGCTGCAAGAAAGTCGCAGGCGGCGGCAGGGTGCGCAACTATCCCCCTGAAATGCAATTTCCCTTC
>Ga0214227_1000358_pt1 | contig 10769 bp, 10 predicted proteins | sample TroBogypolimnion_37_FD_153065 | JGI IMG/M metagenome (GOLD analysis project Ga0214227, IMG submission 153065) | Freshwater microbial communities from Trout Bog Lake, WI - 16OCT2007 hypolimnion | ecosystem: Environmental > Aquatic > Freshwater > Lake > Hypolimnion/Profundal zone | place: Trout...
CAATTCCCTTATCCGGTTGTATCTTGAAGCTACCGTATTCATCGGCATGCCGAGCAGTTCTGCAATTTCCTTATCTTTATAGCCTTCGATCTTATACAAGAGAATTTGCCCATCACGAATTGAGAGTTGAGCTGTCGCTTTTTTGTAAAGGTCATTAATTTCACAAATGGCATCCGGCCCCAGTTGGTCATCCTTAAGAGAATAATGAAGAGAAGATTCATCTTGATCACCATCGTTACCCCGACCTTGATCTAAAGATGTATTTTGTTTTCTTCTTAAATTCAATATATTGAGATACGAGACAGTTTCATTTTTTACAATCGTCTTTATATATCCAAGGAATTCGTAATCGGTCTTGCCTTTAAAATGCTTCAGACCACCATTGAAGAGTTTGGTGCAGATATTAGACAGGATGTGGTCGGTATCATCAGGGGTGAGAGATGGATAGCGTCTATGGTGAGTATTTGTTGTTACAGATACGCATGTTTGAAACAGCACGCCCCAACTTGTACTATTACTGGCCAGGCAATCTTGTATAAGAGAAAGAATATTGTCATCCATGGCGATAGGCGTGCCTTGCAATGGTTATTTACGTATACGATTTTGACCATTTACCCTTATACATGATAAAAGTACATGTTTTGATCCTACAACCTATGCACAGGTATTTGCAAGCAAAAGTGCCTTACGTCTCCATAACAAACGAAATAATGCCTAAGAAATTCATTCACCTGCTACCTTGGCGTATCTGCATCGCCCAATACTCCTCCGAGCAACCATTTCTCATCCCCTATCAATCAGATATCTAAAAATTGCTGGTACAGATGCCCTGATAACTTACCTTTGGTTAAAAAATGCAGGAAAGTTATAACTGCTGGGTTGTTTTTAACAGGAGGCTGTTGTTAAGAAACGAATCATAGTATATTGTAATTTCGAGAAAAATATTGGGTTGGCCTTTCTTTATATTTCTATGTATAAGCAAAATGCACGGTAAAAGCATAACTGAGATGCAGCTATTTTGCTTCAAGATGTAATGGCCCTTGCTTTTGGTACAACTGGCATGGGTTATAACAATGACTGCAGATAGCTCCCATTTTAACGCTGAGAAGCACCAGGATCATGGGTTGGTGCAGGTAAACTGTCAGCTTCAGGGCATTTTGTTGCTTTGAAAATTGAAAATAGCCGCTATACCGGGCAATTCATTTCACGATCCCGGTACGAGGCTTCTTGGCCGTAAATATACTTACAGATACTTATAATTGATTGATTTTATGATCTGACAGCTGGTGAAATTATGGATGACATCAAAGATTCAACACCCCCGGTTCGATGCTATTCTTACATCAGGTTTTCCTCCAAAGAGCAGCGCAAAGGGGACAGCTTGAGACGGCAAACTGCCTATGCGGAAGAGTATGCCAAGGAAAAAGGTTTGATACTGGATGACAGCCTAAAAATAACCGATCTTGGATTTTCGGCTTTCCACGGTGATCATATTTCAAAAGGCGCTCTTGGAGTTTTTCTTGAGCAAGTCAAAGCTGGAAAAATCCCCAAAGGTTCACATCTGGTAATAGAAGCACTGGACCGGTTATCTCGTGAGGACTTATCAGAGTCTTACACTTTATTTATGAACTTGATTATGGAAGGAATTGTTATCTGTACTGCGGCGGATAACATGGTCTATCATAAAGAAGGACTCGACATGCTTCATGTTATGTTCTCAGCTTTCAAGCTTGCTCAAGGTCATGAAGAATCTTTAAAAAAACAGCAAAGAATATTAAAAGCATGGGAACAAAAACGAGCGAACGCATCTATTAAAAAGCTAACAAAATTGTCCCCATCTTGGCTTCAACTTTCAGATGATAAGACTACATTTCTTGTCATAACTGAGCGAGCCGAGGTTATTAAACAGATTTTTAAAATGAAACTCGACGGTTTAGGAGCTGATCGAATAGCGAGAGAACTTAACCGGTCACAATGCTGGAAACCTCAAAGCCCACACGGCAAGAAACTTATTGGTTGGCATAAATCCTATATATATAAGGTTCTTCGTTATAAAGCTGTTCTTGGTGAATATCAGCCACACTCAACGATTTTAAATAAAAGACGACTACCAGCGGGTGAACCTATTTCAAATTACTATCCGAGAATAATAGAAGATGATGTTTTTTTTGCTGTACAGGAACAAATTGAAAGGAACCTAGGAAAAGGAGGAAAGAACGGAAGATTCCATAATTTGTTTAGTGGATTAGTAAAATGTGGCTATTGTGGCTCGTCAATGCAGTTTATTAAAATGGGTCCATCCAATAACAATCGCCAATATCTGCTTTGTGACCAGGCCAGGCGTGCCTTAGGCTGTCCGTTCATTAGCGTTCCCTATCAACCGCTTGAGGACCTTGTGCTGAAATATTGTAAAGGTCTGGACCCAGCTGGAATATTGCCAGATTCGTCAGCGACCCAATCAAAGATTCTTACCCTACAAAATTCATTGGCAGTTCAGCGAGGTAAAATGAAGGATGTGGAAAGGAAAATTACCAATCTCATGAATGCCATTGCAGAAAGTGAGAGCAAAAGAGTTAGAGACAAGTTGCAAGTACAGCTTGACGACTTTATGGGTGAAAGTGAATTGCTGAGAGAATCAGAAAAAATAATTCTCGATGAAATCGCTCAATTAACTTCAATACATTCTGTTACTCAAAAGCAAATTGAAAGTATTAACGAGTTGATTTGGACTTTACCGACGGCAACACCAGAGATTAGGGCGTCGCTGAGGAACCGGATACGTTCGCTAGTAAATAAAATTGTAATCTATCCCGTAGGAAAACCATATATGACAGAGGAATATGTTGAAGAATTATTGATAGCTCTGAAGGACGTTAATCCTGAAGTTACTGATGCAGAGATATCACAAGAAAGGCAACGACTTAAAAATAAAATCGGAAATAAGAAATTGGCATATTGTGACATATTTTTTAGAAGCGGTAGCATAAGTAGTTTGAATTTAGCCCGTTACCCAGAAATGCCCATGGAAGTTGACAGGGAAGCAGGAAAGGCATATAATCGATTTATAAACCAAGATGGCGATGAAGAAAGATTAACTATTATTAAATAGTTATATAGTACACATTAGTAGGAGTATATAGGTGCCTTCCACTGGACGCCGTGGGAGGTCTTCAATCAGCATCGGGCTGAAGAGAACGTCTGTGCCGAGCAACTGACCGTTGTTTCCTGGGTTCTTCCCCAGCGGACGCTGGTCCGGAAGGCCAATCGTCAGGCCAGGAAATATCCTGCCGAGGAATGGGCCAGGATCAGGGTCTATGGCGAAGAGTTCAATGTGGCCTTGAGGAATCATGTCGTTCAGTGTCTGGCAAAGACGGGACATCCTGCAATTGCGCCCATGCTGGCGCCCAACTGGACCATCGTTCAATCGCAACGGTATTCCTACGCATCGTCATGGTCGGAACGGCATGCGGCATTTGCTGCAGGACTCGGGACTTTCGGCCTTTGCGACGGATTGATCACCGCCCGCGGCAAGGCGATGCGCCTTGGCTCGGTGGTGGCGAAAATCGCCCTTGCCCCGACCCCGCGCCCGTATGCCGGGCATCACGACTACTGTCTCTTTTATGCTGACGGAACCTGCGGCAAGTGTATCGACCGTTGTCCGGTCCGGGCGATTACCGAATCGGGCCACGACAAGGAAAAATGCCGGCAGCATCTGTCCCGCTCCCGTGAATACGTGAAAGAGACCTACCATTTTACCGGATATGGTTGCGGACTCTGTCAGGTCGGCGTCCCCTGCGAAGTCGGCATTCCTGTAAAATCTGCCCGAGAGGCCTTGGAGCGAGGAGAGTTGCCGCCACCGCCGCCGCCGATAGCCTGACGATTTCAGGCAGGCTGACGGGGCAAATCCGGACGGGATCAAGGCATGCCTGGGCGCCGTCAACTCGCCCTCCGGGGAGTCGACACCCTCAGCCCGCTCCAAGGTTTCACAGGGGGAATGGAAGATTATCTTGCAAGACTGCGTGTAGTTGGCTAAATCATCCTTATAATCAAAGGAAACGGAAAGGCTCCGGCCTTCCCATCCGGACTTGCCTGTGCACGGCAGATGCAACCGGCAAGAGACTTTGCAGTACAGTTGAGTATATTTCATATAAAAGAATAAGGAGATTCACATGTTTTCCGGACTTTTTCAACCCATGCACCTGATACTTATCCTGATTGTCGTTCTCATCATCTTCGGGCCGGGGAAACTGCCGGAAATCGGCGAAGGTCTGGCAAAGAGCATCAAATCCTTCAAGAAAAATATGAAGGATGTGACAGAAGATAAGGACGTCGATGCGGCTCCCATTGAACAGAAAAAAGAGGAACCGCAGAAAACAGTCAATAAGGAATCCTAAAGGCAGCCCGGACGCCGGGCAGGCTTCATTCTGGACATCGCGTATTCGGGTCGGGCCACCTTCGGTTTTTCACCCGCGACTTTGCATTGGCGGCAGAGAACTCTCTGCCCTGTGATTGAGGTTTTCAATCTCTTCGAAGAATCTGTTTGCCGCGTACTTGTTGACAATAAACTGCCCTCTTGCGTCAATAAGAATTGCTCCGTCGCCTGAAGGGGCATAGAGAGTGAGAATACGGGTCTTTCGAGAAAGTATCATTTTCTCCAGCGGGATTGCGGGCTGGCTCCAGGCGTTGATTTGGGTGAGTCTTCGAGAGAAAAAACGGGTGGCGTCATGCGACAGGAGATATTCCCCTCCTTCCATTGTCCCGGCTATTTCATAGAGTCCAGCCGGCCCCTCTTGCAGCAGATAGATAAAGCCTTCTTCATGGGATGGTCCTATAACAAGACCGCCTCTTCTCCCATCGGTAAGAGTCCCTGCATAGAGCATGTCCAAGATCCTTTCCTGCCCGAATCCGAACGGCATTGAAGTCCTCTTCTCCATATGCACTTCCTCGATCAGATAACGTAGAAAGATATTCCCTTGTGATTTTGCAGACACTTTTCGTTTCTTCTCCGAAAACGTTTCCTCAAGGCAGCAATCTTGATTCTCTCTCAGTGCCGGAATTCTTCCGAATTTTCTTGTTTTTCTCCTGTTCGATGCAAGTCCTGGAGGAAGCATAACCATTTCTCATGCAGGTGCAAATCCTCTTTGAAGCAGACTCCTCGTTGCAGTGCGGTTGCCCATACTTATAGTATTTTACATCAGGAGGGGAGCCCCTGCCTGTGCCGTCATTTCACGAACGGAGGAAGCCATGAAGATAACAAAACAGGAACTCTGCAAAAAAATAGAAGAAGTATTTCCCGATGCCGGAGTCTGCGGACTTGATATCGATGTCGAATATAATGAAGAGATCAAGGCTTGGGTTGTAGCCTTGCATCATCAAAATCGATTTTTGCGGACATTTATCGAAACAGACGAGGCCGCCAGTTGCCTGGAAGGAAAATCCTGCATACCTCTTGGGATGCAGATTGCCCAGTTGAAGCGCAACTTTGATCTTCCGTCCTGTGCTGAACACTAGACACTGATCAAAACAGGATGCACCTTTATGGCGGTGCCCTTAAGTCTGCCTTATTTCATATCCTTAACGGCTTTCATGGTCTGTGCGCTTGCGCGGTCTTTTAATTTTGCAGGATCGGGGATCTGCCCGTTCTTATCTGTAATCGATGAAACGAGCACATAATTGCAGAGGATAGAGGTGAATCCTTCCGGGATATCTTTGCTGTTGCGCAGAGGTGCACAGACGAAAGCGAAGCCTTTTTCTATATCCATGACAACGATGTTTTCAGGTGTTTTTCTTGATGGCGGAATGCAGCCTGAATCCAAATCGATCATGTGATTGTCAATCAAGCTTCCCGGTCTCGGACACTCCCAGGCATCCAATGAGAGGAAATAAGGAGATTTTTGCTCAAGTTTTGATTTGTCAGAGCATTCATGCCAGACTTTATCATCCTCAATCTGTCCGGGATAGCCCCAGCACCACCCTTTTATCTTTAAGTCAGAGAGCGTTGCTTCTCTCTCTTTGCAAAACATTTTTGTTTCCATTGAATCTCCGAATCCACCACGGCATTTGTCCTTCAACGACTTTTCTTTATCGAGAAGGGCCTTTATGGCAGGGTCCTTTGGAGAATCACTTTCAGCCGCAACGCAAGAAAGGGACGATACCAGGAACAAGAATACCACGAAAAGAAAAGCTGGAAAAAATTTTGTCATTGCCTTCTCCTATTGTGTTTTTTAACAGTTTTCTCCATCCACCATTGCAGACGTGACCATGACCTCCTTGCTTCCATCGACCAGCATCGAAACGAGACGTTCATCTCATGACTGTACAATCTTTTTGCAGAAGGTTTCATTATATTTTTTAAAAAAATCTGCATTAACACCCTGTCCGGTTCTCCAGGAGAAAGGCGCGGTGTTTGAGAAACGGAGACGTACGGGATCAGCAAAACCAAACGAGGCTTTTATATAAAAAAAGCCTGAGAAATGATATCTGTCCACCGTGTCCGTCCATTGTATCACAAACATTCGGTGCTTTTTTGAAGGGTATACAGAAAAACAATCCCGCCTGCTGCGCCTGGATCTGCGGAGGTTGACACCTTCATGACAGTTCCTATAGTACAGTTCTGTGATTTTTTTCCATCGGCTCATTTTCTATGCAATAAAGGCTCTATATGAAAAATTATCGTGAAATTCCCTATAATTTTACCTCTGCTGACGACAAACTCATTATCAACCTGCTCTTCGGAGCAGGAGTCTGGGAAGATCTTGAAGAGTTGCGCAGCCAGCGGATTACCGGACGGTCGGCGCGGCTTGTTATGCGCTTCATGGGCGATCTCTTCATTCTCAGAAGAAATCCCTTTCTCTTTCAGGAACTCATCGACTCTCCTTTGCGCAGGCGGAAATTTATAAAGACTGCAACAGAAGACCTGGATGTTATCGAAACGGCGGTGAAGATCGGCCAGGTCGGCAAGGACCGCAGCGGCAAGGTGATTAATCTGGTGAAGATGTGCCGGTCCCGGCTTTGCGAACTGAAAAAAGAGATTACCGGCGCCCCTGCCGCCCGCGGCCGGATGCAGAAAAAACTGGGCGCTGTCATAGGAAAGGAAAATGTCCGCTTTGATCCTTTTACCCTTATCAGCCATGCAACCGATGCAACCGACTGGCGTCTTTTTTTGCCGCTGGCGGTCCTTCGCCCCTCCCGTGAGGAGCAGGTGCCGCTGATGATGCAGGCTGTGGCGGAACTCGGCCTGAAGATCATCCCCCGCGGCGGCGGCACCGGCCTGACAGGCGGAGCCGTTCCGGTCACAAACAACTGCGTTATTTTCAATACTGAGAGACTGACCCGTATCCATGAAATTGCTTACCGGGAATTTCCTCATCTGGGAGCTGATGTCAAGGTTCCGGTCCTCAAGGTCGAGGCGGGTGTCGTCACCGCCGATGCAATGGCATGTGCAGCCAGTCATAATCTGGTCTTTGCCACTGATCCCACCAGCGCCTGGGCCTCGACCATCGGCGGAAATATCGCCGAAAACGCAGGGGGCAAGACGGCGGTTCTCTGGGGGACGGCCATCGACAATATCCTCTCCTACACCATCGCCATGCCTGGGAAAGGGCTCCTGACCGTAAAGCGCATCAATCACCCCATGCGGAAGATTCTGCCTGACAATATCCTGAGATTTCAGGTGATTGACGGAAATGCCCGGATCCTCCGGGAGGTTGAGCTGTCCGGTGCTGAGATCCGCAAGAAGGGGCTCTGGAAGGACATCACCAACAAGGCGCTGAAGGGCTTGCCGGGCTTCCAGAAGGAGGGCACAGACGGGGTCATCACCTCAGGAGAATTCGTGCTGTATCAGGCCTATGAAAAGAAGATTACCTTCTGCCTGGAGTTTTACGGTAAGGATATGGACGAGGCCAGCCGCGTCATTGTCAAGATCTCCGAAGAGTTTGTCAACGAGGGCCAGGAGGCCCTGATGGCCCTTGAACATTTTGACGAGGAGTATATAGGCGCCATCAAATACAAGTTTAAGGCCGCCAGAAGCGAGCGCCCCAAGGCCGTCTTCTTATCGATATGGTAGGACATACCAGCGCGCAGGTCCTGAGAGGCAGGCAGCGGTTGGAAAAACTCCTTGCCCCCTATGAAAACACCGAGCTTTTTATCGCCCAGGATGCCGATGAGGCCTCCCGTTTCTGGCGCGACCGCAAACGCCTGGGCGCGATTTCCGCCCGGACCAATGCCTTTAAGCTCAATGAAGATATCGTCCTTCCTTTGCCGGCCCTGGCCGAATTTGCCCGCTTTGTCGACGAATACAACAGCAGCGAGGATCTCTATAATAAAGATTGCTTTGTCCGCAGAACTCTTGACTATCTGAAGACCGCTGAGCCTATCGAGGATCCCGACTGGCTGGAAGCCAAAATACCCAAGGCCAATGAGTTATGCAATGAGACCCTGGAAAAACTCAGCCAGCGCCGAGAAGATGGAAGACGCCATGACGGGCATATCAGGAAATTGCTGGACGATCTGCTGGAACTCTTCAGTGGATATAGCCGGGTCAGCGGTATAATTGAGACCATCTATGGAGAAGTCCGGTCGCGGCGGATCATTATCGCAACCCATATGCACGCGGGCGACGGCAATATACATGTCAATATTCCGGTCTTCTCCAACGACCGGGAGATGATGAAACGTGCCGGTAAAACAGCGGATGACATCATGTCCAAGGCGGTGGAGCTGGGCGGTGTGGTCAGCGGCGAGCATGGCATCGGCATCACCAAGATGAAGTTTCTTGAAAAATCCCGGCTGGAAGAACTCAGGGCCTATCGCAGAGAGGTGGATCCAGGCGGCATCATGAATCCGGGAATGCTCAATGATCCTGGAATCATCGAGAAGGTCTTCACCCCCTCATTCAACCTGCTGGAATTGGAAGCCAGGATTCTCCAGTACGGATCGCTTGCCCAGCTTTCCTCCATGATCTCCAAGTGCGTGCGTTGCGGTAAATGTATGCCGGTGTGCTGTGTCTATCATCCGGGGAGTAATCTCTTTTTCCATCCCCGTAATAAAAACATGGTCATCGGCGCCCTGATCGAAGCCTTGCTGTACGATATGCAGCGTTCCCATCTGCCGCGTTTCAATCAGTTGAAGAATCTGGAAGAGATCGCCGACCACTGCACCCTGTGCCGCAAGTGTCTTACCCCCTGCCCGGTGGATATAGACACCGCCGAGGTCTCGGTGCTTGAGCGAGAAATCCTTAGTGATCTCGGCTATAAGCATATTGCGCCTGCCACCCGTCTTTCCCTCCTCTATCTGAAGAGCAGGAATAGGATCGTCAATCGCATTTTCAGAAAAGGGATCATTGAGTGGGGAGGGGACGTGCAGCGAATGGCCGCACAGGCCTATAAAAAGGCGCCGCCAATGCTCACAGGAAAGAACTGGATGAGCCTGAATATGATTAAATCACCAATGATGCCGGTTTCGCCGGTTTCGCTCGGGGCCTCGCTTCCCGAGTATTCCGAGCGCGAGGCCTTGATGGTCCATCCTGAGGGTGAGGTTCATAAGACCGTCTTCTATTTTCCAGGTTGCGGATCGGCCCGCATGTATGCCGAGATTGCCATGGCCTCTATCTACCTGCTGGCCAAGAATAATATCCGCGTTATCCTGCCTCCGGCCTTTCTCTGCTGCGGGTTTCCGGCCAAGGCCAATGCCAAGAAGAAGATGGCGGGGGTCATTACTCTCAGAGATACGATCATTCTTTCCCAGATCCGCGAGATGCTGGGGCATTTGGACTTTGACGCGTTGCTGGTCAGTTGCGGTACCTGTCGGGAGTCCCTGCACGGAATGGGCTGCGGCGAGATCTTCGATTGCGGTATCGAGGATATTTCCAACTTTGTGATGGAGAATTCCAATGGCCGCTTCGCTGTCAGACGCCCTGCCTCCTTGTTGTATCATACTCCCTGCCATGACTCGCTGGATGGAGCCGGTCCTCATCTGCTGGGACGTCTTTTTAAGGAGGTGCACAGCGTTCCGCATTGCTGTTCCGAGGCCGGTACCCTGGCAATTTCCAGGCCGGATATCTCCTATGCTATGCTGCAGCGGAAGCGGGAGTCCCTGGAGAAGAACATGGCGGGGGAAAATGCCGCGATTGTCGCCACCAACTGCCCTTCCTGTCTGTCGGGGCTTGGCCGGAACCGGGAGATGGGCATAAAACCGAAGCATATGGCAGTTGTTCTGGCCGAGGTTGTGGGCGGAGAAAACTGGACCGAGGAGTTCAGCAGACTGGTTGCCGGTGCCGAGAAGGTGACCTTTTAAGGCAGATTACATGCGTGCTGGCAATGCTCCGGATGACAGGGCAAGGTCCTGCATGTGTCGCCCGATCCTCTGTCGGCAGCTGCTTTCAGCGGGGTTGCTCCCCCCGGAGCAGCCGGGTCAGCAGGCGATCCAGGGACGAGGCAAACCGTTGGCGGTCCGCCATGCCCAACTGGGGCGGGCCTCCGTGGATCTGTCCTTCGTCTCGCAGCGCGGTCATCAAATTGCGCAGGGACAGGCGTTCGCTGATTGTATCTTCCGTATAGAGCTCTCCTCTTGGATTCAGCGCTACTCCGCCTTGTGCGACAATCCTCGCGGCCAAGGGGATGTCAGCGGTAACCACCACGTCGGTGGCGGCGGCGTGAAGGACGATATGATCGTCGGCTGCGTCGGGGCCATCCTTGACCGTAATTGATTGGATGAACCGGCTTCCGGGCGGTCCGGCAATCCTCTTGTTGGCGACCAGATAGAGCGGCAGG
>Ga0214227_1000368_pt1 | contig 10525 bp, 6 predicted proteins | sample TroBogypolimnion_37_FD_153065 | JGI IMG/M metagenome (GOLD analysis project Ga0214227, IMG submission 153065) | Freshwater microbial communities from Trout Bog Lake, WI - 16OCT2007 hypolimnion | ecosystem: Environmental > Aquatic > Freshwater > Lake > Hypolimnion/Profundal zone | place: Trout...
AGGTTGACAAAATTGTCGGTAAATGGAAAACTATCGATGACAAAGACGGGAGCGAAAAATCCATTGTTTTAATTTATAAAGCCGCAGATGGAAAGTATTTTGGGAAAATAGAAAAACTTTTCAAAAATCCCGAAAAAATTTGTACCGAATGTGAGGGTACAAATAAAAACAAACCGGTATTAGGGATGATGATTATCAATAACATGATAGAGAAAGATGGAAAACTAACCGGTGGAACGATTCTGGATCCAAAAAACGGAAAAGTTTACAAATGCAATATAAATATTGAAAAAGGGGGAGAGAAACTTAATGTTCGTGGGTCATTAGACAAAGGCGGTTGGATTGGGCGTTCGCAAACATGGATTCGAATTAAATAATAGTTTTTCAACCAAATTATTTGAACAATGTTGATTTTTGGGTATTGCTTAGTTAAATAAATATAAATAGCAAGAAATAACCCTGAAATATGTTGTATAACATAAAAGTTAGCTGTACATTTGTGCTGTGTTTTTCATGGTATTAGATTTAAGGTTAATTTTAAAGATTGGGTTGTCGGGAGACAACCTTTCTTGTTTTATATAAACATCCTCCTGGCATGAACACACTAACCAACAGAATTTACAAAAGTACGCTTACAGCTTTAGAAAAAGCCTTAAAAACGATTTGGTGGCTATTAAAGCTTATTCTACCGATTAGTTTATTGGTAAGTTTTTTGCAGTATTGGGGCATTATAGCTCAAATTGCAGTGATTCTAAAACCTGTATTTTCAATTATAGGACTACCCGGGGAATCAGCTGTAGTATTCATTTCCAGCATCTTTTTGCCCCTTTATGGTCCGATAGCCATTATTGCCACCTTGCCACTTACAATTCGTGAGATAACGATTCTGGCTTTTATGTGTTTGGTTTCGCATAATCTATTTGTAGAAACAGCAATACAGAAAAAAACAGGTTCATCGGCTATTATCATGTTCTCTGTTCGATTGATAACCTCACTTATTGGCGCGTTTTTGCTAAATTTACTTTTACCGAAACATATTGGAATAAGCCATGTGGTACAAAAAAGTGTCGAATTTGTCAATCTAAGTGAAATGCTACTCAATTGGGTGAAAAGTGCCGGCTATCTATCATTAAAAATATCTTTAATTATTAGTGGTTTGATGATTTTGCAAAATATCCTGAAAGAATTTAATTTGTTAAGCATTATTTCAAAGATTTTTGCACCGTTTATGCGCCTAATGGGACTTTCGGATGATAGCTCGTTTTTGTGGTTTGTAGCCCAAACGCTTGGATTGACTTACGGATCGGCAGTAATGTTAGAAGAAGTTGAAAACAAAGAAATTACAGCCACCAGTGCTAATTTATTAAACTATCATATCGCCATTAATCATTCATTATTAGAAGACACTTTGTTGTTTGTGGCAATAGGTGTTCCGGCAGGTTGGATTGTTGCTCCTCGATTTATTTTTGCAATTCTGCTGGTATGGACGGTTCGGATATTGAGTTCGAAAAAAAAAGTAATCAGTTCAGATTATAAAAAAAATCGCAACAAGTTGCGATTTTTTTTATAATCTGAATCAATGTGTGATTAATAGTATACTAAGAAATTCTTAACTTCCCATGTAGAAGCCGATGCCGTAGTACTAATATATTTAAATGCAATCATAATTTGGTTCCCTGCATAAGCATCTAGAGAAATTTCCCCCGAATTCACATAAGTCCAGTTGGAGCCAGTTGGATAGGTCGGAATAGTTAACTGTTTCCATGTATTTCCGGTATCAGTCGAAATCCACAATGTTTCTTCTGTTCTAATATTAGCTACAAGCCCTTTATTAATGGTGTGATCAAATGTAAGAGCAGCTGAAGGAACACTTGTTAAATCAATGACCGGTGATATTAACCAATCTTCATTCGGAACATTTGTACTAGAATAAAAACCAGTCATGGTTGCACCATATCCGCTTGACCAAGCCCAAACCTGTGAACCTAAGACATTCTTAGTTGTGAAAGTACCTAAGTTCGAAGCAAAGGTTTGAGAAAACAAGGTTTGGGTTGTGGAAGTACCTGTTGTTCCATCAGGTAAGATATATTGCTGAGTTTGAATCATTCCAGCTAAACCAAAATTTGGTGCTAATGTTCCGTAAACTTTAATTTTTTGCCCAAAGACTCCTTTGTTTGCTTTCAAATTTAAACCATTACGAACACCACCTCTAGGTAATTGAACAGCAAGGCATTTTGTAACATATAAATTAAATGTGGTATCAGCCAATAAAACGTTTACCATTTGTGAGCAAGTATCAGGAGTAAAGAAATAAGCATACTGGCTTTGAAATGGCCATGCATAACCTACCACATAACCCTGAACCCAGCCTAATGCACTTGATTGTGTGCCGGTTGCCTGAGATACGGTATAGGGTAATGCCAGAATACCATTAGCTTCACCAGAGAAAACCTGAAAGTTTTTTAATTCCCAAGTTCCGGCTTTGCTTGTAGTTGAGATATATTTAAATGCAATATGAACTTGTTTTCCACAATAAGCCGTCAAGCTTATAGCCTGTGAATTTGTGAAAGTATAACTTCCCTGATCGAAAAATGGATTAGTCACAACTTGTGTCCATGTTCCTGTAGAAGGCAAACCACTGACATAATCGGTAGAAATCCACACAGTCGCTTCCGTAGCTAATGTTCCAAAATAGCGTGTTACAAAGTCGAATGAAAAATTTGCAGCTGTGTAATTGGTCAAATCAATTGCCGGAGAAATTAACCAAGTTTGATCGGCTTTATTAACTGAACCGACATATCCTGTCATTAATGCATAACCACTACTATTACCAACCCAAGCTTCTATACCGGAAACACTTTGACTGGTAAACAATCCTAATGTTCCTGCAAAAGGTTCTGCATAAATCAAACTATGACTTGCAACAGCTTCTCCTTTTTGAATCAAAAAGTTCTTCACTTCCCAAGTTCCTGCTTTTGTTGCAGATGAAATATATTTAAATGCAATGTGAACTTTTTTTCCAGCATAAGCTGTCAAACTTATTTGACCAGAACTGTTAAATGTCCAACTTCCAGGATCTGAAAATGGATTTGTTTGAATTTGGGTCCAAGTAGCAACTGTAGGTAAACTGTCATTTACGTAATTTTCAGAAATCCAAATGGTAGCTTCTGCAGATACATTTGCGAAGTAACGAGCACAATGATCAAATGTCAAATGAGCTGTCGTGACAGTTGTCATGTCGATTTCAGGAGAAATAAGCCATGCTTCATTTGCATAGTTTGTAGAATTTGCATACCCTGTCATCATGGCATATCCACTTGTATTTTCTGCCCAAACTTGATTTCCAGCCACACTTTTATTTTTAAATTGACCCAGACTAGTAGCGAATGTTTCAGAATAAATTGTGGAGTTATCGGTAGAAGTAATTATTGCTTTAGATTCATCGAGATTCGAGCAGGCTGTCATAACCATTCCAAAAGCCAATAACATCAAACCGTATATTTTTGTATTCTTCATAAAAATATTTTTTTTAATTTGAATTTAATGATTATTTATTAATTTGAGCATGATAACTTTCAAAACCTTTACCCAAATCAGCTAATGATCGTAACGTTAATTGATAATATATCTCATTAGTTAAAATTGAAGGGTTAATTGCAGGTAATTTATCATTGTACCAACCCACAATAGCTGTTATATTACCACGATTACTTGAAGGCGGGAGGGCATAAGTTGCAAACTTAGCATATTCGCTGGTTGCAATAAAGATTGAACCTGTACCATCTTGTATCTCACGAGTTTGAGGATAACCCACCCCATTTGTTGAAGGTGCAAAAATCAATTCGGCATCAGTAATAAGTGAAGGAAGGTTATAATTCGATCCTTTACCGGTAAAATATGCATTCTTAATACATACCAATTTATTAATACAAGGTGCACCAGTGGCTTTAATTTGTGCAATAGTCATTGTATCACAAGGCACTAAAGAAGGAAGTGGTAATCCGTAAGCATGAATAGCTTTTACTGCAACCGGTAATGGAATACGACCAGGTTCAATTCTATAGATATTCCGCTTATGTAAAGTATCAGTCTTAAACTTGGCATCGTTAATTAAATAAGTTCCCAACTGAGGATTTTGTGCATAATTACCAATATATAAACCGTTACAACGAACAGATACACGTTGACCTACAGGCCAAATACCTGAAAGACTTCCGGCATCAATCGAAATCTTAATAGCCCGGGTATTTGTTCCAAGTTCCTGTACTACAATGTACTTATAAATATTTCCTTCCACATCGGACGATGTTACTATACCATTGATAATCATATCAGTAGTATCAGTTTTAATCGGGTTAGCTGTAAAAAGATTTGAATTCTTATTCAGTGTATCTGTATACATATCATTATTTTTCATAAACGAGCTCTCAAGATTTGCAATCGTGATAGTCGTCGATAGAGGATAAGCATCTATGTTGTAGGGTGCTTTTGCATCAAAATTTGTTTCTGCACAGCCCACAAAAAAGGCTGTCATTACAAATAGAATCCCAACTATATTTTTATTCTTCATTTTCATATTTTTTTAAATTGTGATAGTAAGTTGTGAATTAAGAATTAAAATTTGTATCCAACATTAAAGAATACATTGAATCCCCAATCATAATAATACTTTGCAGGGAATTTATATAAATTATCAACGTCAATTGCTGATTTTAAAATAGGAATACGTGATTGGCTATATCCACCTGTAATCATTTTCTGATTATTCAGAATGTTTGTTGCACTCAGGTTAAAATTCAGCGAACGATTGTGTTTCATATAAATCATTTTACCAACCGAAGCATTCATCAGAAATCCGCCATTTAATTTTTCTTGCGTTCCTAATGCCTGCATAATTTCAGGTGTGGTGTACAATGCCATATTCGATTTAATAAATCGAAGTGGTGATACATCTAAATAATTGCGATCGAAATAATTACAAGATATATCAGCAAACCACATTTTGGAATTAAAATAATTCAAGGTTGCATTTAATGCGGTTTGAGGACCGTTGCTAATTTTGATATTTTTCAATTCAACTTCATCCCATTGATCAGCTTGTGCTCCATTCTCAAAGCTCAATACACCCATTGCATTAGTAGTATAGTGATAATCTGCCACTGTTCCGGCTACCGATAAAGTAAAAGCTTTGTTTAATTTAACTGCAACTCCTGCTTCCACTCCCTGATAGATTTTACCGACATTGGTCAACACATGGTTCACAAAAGTCTGATTAATATCATCATAGAAACTATTCAAATCAATCCCATTGGTCGTTTGAGTTCTAAATCCGGAAATGCGACCACGAATCACAGGAAGTGTAAACGTATAATTCAAATCATACGACAACACACGTTGGCTTTCCATAGGTACAGCCGTATCTTTTACTCTAGGTGAAATATAGGCATTATTTACTTCAGGGGCTCTTGTTTCGGCAAGCACATTAAATGACAGGCGGTTACGACCATCAATTTTATATGTAGCGCCTAATTTTACAGACGGATCAGTTGTAAACCAGTTCTTTCCTTGTCCATACGATTGAACACCTAATCCTTCTGCAAGACCATTTCGCATAAATCCAAACCGCGAGAATTGCGTATAGGTTGCTTTTGCGGCATAATAAATATCTACTTGTGGTAATATCCACTCGTTTTGAACATAAGCTGCAGCGTGTAGAATATTTATGTCGTAATTATATCCAAATACATTACCATCTTTAATCACTCTGTTTGGATGATTCAAATCACTTTGAATAATATTAGGATTAGTCGGATAATCACGTTCTGCAAATTGATCAATATCAATCCATTGATTTCCACCCATCAAATCGTCCATTGTTTTATAATGTTTTGCTTTGGAAGCTTTCCCTTCAACTCCGGCAGTCAATTTCAATTGTTTTGAAAGCTGATTCGTATAGGTAGAGTTAAAAGTAGTTTCCATTAGATCATTATGACGACGTTCCAATGCATATTTTGCTGTACCATAAGGATTGATGGCATTATTTCTCATATTAGCCTGATATAGAGCATCCCAATTTATTTGCGAAACGCTTTTATCGTTTTGCCACAAATTTGTAACCTGGCTTCTTGAAAGCGAATCAGCTTGAAAACTTGGCATATTTCGATAGTAATTTGGACTTGGGTCTGGCGCATTGTAGAAATTTAAAGCCGAATTGCTATACATACTGTAATGATAAGCCAAACCGGTACGCAACCGTTGTTTGTCGTTTATTTTATAGTCGTGTGATAGAATAGCAGTTGGATCATAACTTTTTACAACACGTGAACTGCGAACTTGTCCATCCTGATAACCCCAATATGGATTATAATAGATTGATTTCATTAAGTCATAGGTTTCCTGAGTTACCGCAGCTGATTGAGCCCGTTGTGTAGGGCTGCCGAAAGTAACCAGAGAAAGACTGTGTTGTTTATTAAATACTTTTTCAGCAGAAAGAAAATAGGCTACGGAGTTATAGAAAGTTCCATCTACAATTCCTTTATCAGCCCAACGAACCACAGCCGATCCGGCAAAAGCCCAACCACTTGGCATCAATCCTGTTGCAAAAATATATGAACCTCTCAATTTATAAGCCCCGGTTGAATAGGCTAAACTTCCTTTAGAACCGGCTGCATAATTTGAAGCTTTGGTATTAATATTAGTAGATTCGCCCAAGTTTCCATACGTGAATGAGTTAGCAACAACTCCACTATAAACATCTTGGTTTCGAAATGCATCATTTAAACCACCTAATGAAGAGAAACTAAATTCTCCGCGTTCCAATCCGTTGAAATGCACACCATTAATATAAGTGGATTCAAAATCGCTATCATAGCCACGTGTTCTGAAACGCATAGGCGAAAACGAAAAATTAGTAATGGAAGTATAAACATCACCTTTTGAGGATAAAGCCGATGAAATATTTTGAGAGGCGGTACTTTCATCACTACCTAATTGATCTTCACTTATCTGAAGTAGTACGTCTTCTTTCACTTCTGATTGAACATCTACTTTGAGTTCAATAACTCCTAAATCATTTACTTGTCCATCTTTAAGATTGACTAATTTAATTTGCGTAAAATAACCTTCACGCGAAATACTAAGCTCATCATCACCTTTTTGCAAATAAGTGAGATTAAATTCCCCATTTGCATTCGTTTGCGTTGAAATGTCTTGTTTTAATAATGTGATAGTCACCCCGGGAATAGGGTTTCCAGTACCGGCAACTTTAATTACCCCTTTGACACCTGTCTGTGCCATTAGCGATAAAGATGCCAGCAACGATACAAAAAGTATCAGCGATTTTTTTCTCATACAATTGATTTTTAAATGTTTATCCAATTCTTTACTAAATTTATATGTTAATTAATGTGTTTTTTTGGCGAAAAGTTGCGCAATTTACGACCTTTTTTCCCAATTACCACATAAATATTCAATATTTTTTTCTTGAATAATTACAAATTTATACTGACATTAAATTTTTACGTTAATTATCAATGCTTTTACACTTCTTAGTATCTCATAATCATTCATTTATGATTATATAAAAATTGTAAACCAAAATTCGTTAATTAACATCTCTATTCCCTTATTTTAAATTCAGATATTGCTTCCAAAAAAAATTAGACTTACAATTTTTTTGTTTCACTTTTTTTTCTGACTTTTGTCGGACAATTAATATATATTCATTTTTAAAACAAAATTTACCATGACGAAAATCATTTCATTCTCTGTTTCTATTTTTACAATATTCTTTTTAAATTTATTTTCATTTGTCCATGCCGGAACACCGGTAGGTAATAATGAAAAGGTGAAAGTGCAGGTTAGTGCAATCGCATTCTATAATATGGAAAATTTTTACGATACCATTCACAATGAAGGAGTAAACGATTATGATTATACTCCCACAGGTTCGATGAAATGGAATACGCAAAAGTACAAGTCAAAACTAGACCACATGTCATACGCCATATCTCAAATAGGTCTGGATTATTCACCTAACGGAGTTGCTATGATTGGGGTGTCTGAAATCGAAAACCGTGGCGTTTTAGAAGATATAATAAGTCAGCCGGCATTAAAAAACCGCACATTACAACTTGTACATTACGATAGCCCCGACCGCAGGGGAGTAGATGTGGCATTAATTTACAACCCACGTCAATTTGTAGTTAGCAATAGCAAGGCTTATCCGTTACGTTTGGCTAACGATCCAGGATTCCGCACGCGCGATCAATTGTTGGTAAGCGGTTATTTACAAGGTGAGAAAGTCCATGTGATTGTTAATCACTGGCCATCGCGATATGGAGGAGAAGCAGTTTCCGGACCAAAAAGAGCTGCAGCAGCAGCATTAACTCGCTCAATTGCCGATTCGCTTTTCCGTATTGATGCAAAAGCAAAAATTATTATCATGGGTGACTTGAATGATGATCCATCTGATCCAAGCTGTGCAAAAGTACTGGGAGCAAAAAAAGAAATCAACGATGTGAAAGATGGTGAACTTTATAATACACTTTGGAAAACTTTCGACAAAGGAGTTGGTTCGTTAGCTTATAACGATCAGTGGAATTTATTCGATCAAATAATCATCTCATCTGAATTGGCTCACGCCGACCGCAGCAAGCTAAAATTCTGGAAATCAGAAGTATTTAACCGTGCATTCTTAACTCAACAAGAAGGCAAATTCAAAGGAACACCTTGGAGAACCCATTCTGGTGGAGCATGGACTAACGGTTATAGCGACCACTATCCAAGTTGCATGTATCTGATTAAAGAAGTGAAATAACAAGTATCAAACATTGAGTTTCGAGCATTGAGCATTGATTGTTGAACATTTGGTCAATATTCAATGCTCAATTTCTTATGAATCGTGATATAAACTTACTAAATTGCTTTTTCTGAAAAAAATTAGTTACTTTTGCATTATATCAAAAACTTTCAAGAAAAATGGAATATACAACCTTACAAGGAAAATTAATAATGCCCGAATACGGGCGAAATATCCAACAAATGGTTTCACACGCATTAACTATTGAAGATCGGGAAGAGCGAACCCGATGCGTGAAAACAATTATCAATATTATGGGAAATTTATTTCCGTATTTGCGTGATGTAAATGATTTTAAGCATAAGCTTTGGGATCATGTGGCCATCATGTCAGGTTTTAAACTCGACATTGATTTTCCATTTGAAATTTTACAGGAAGAAAATCTTTACTCTCGTCCCGAGCCAATACCTTATAAAAACTCACGAATCCGATACCAACATTACGGTCGGACACTCGAAGAAATGATTGATAAAGTGGCTCAATATCCCGAAGGTGAAGAAAAAAACGAATTGTTGCGATTGATAGCCAATCAGATGAAAAAATGTTTCCTTACATGGAACAAAGAAGTAGTAGATGACCGGAAAATATTCGATGACTTACGCGAATTATCGAAAGGCAAATTGGATATATCAGAAGATTTCTTCAAATTAGTTGAGTCAAAAGATGTCCTTTTCAACAAAAAAAACAAACCCAGAAAAAAGAAATAATTTATTAGTCGGTAGTTAATAGAGGGTAGTCAATAATTTTTCCATTGAACTATAAAACTATAAACTACAAACTATAAACTCAAGTTTATGGCGTCATTTAAAATCGAAGGTGGATGCCGTCTATCAGGTTCCATCACTCCACAAGGTGCTAAAAACGAGGCATTACAAGTAATTTGTGCTGTCTTATTGACTTCCGAAACTGTTGGCATCAGCAATATACCCGATATTTTAGATGTAAATAATCTGATTGGTTTATTATCGGATATGGGCGTGGAAATACATAAAATTTCGTATGATACTTACACGTTCAAAGCCGATAAAGTCAATCTTGATTACCTGCAAACCGAAGATTTTTATGTAAAAAGCGCAGCTTTACGAGGTTCGGTTATGATTGTCGGACCATTAGTAGCACGTTTTGGTAAAGCCATTATTCCAAAACCCGGAGGCGATAAAATCGGGCGTCGCCGATTAGACACTCACTTTTTAGGAATTCAAAAATTAGGTGCCGATTTTCAGTACGATGCTGATAAAAAAAGATACGAAATCAGTGCCAAGAAACTTACAGGATGTTATATGTTACTTGATGAAGCATCGGTAACAGGAACTGCAAATATTTTGATGGCTGCCGTAATGGCCGAAGGAATCACGACCATTTACAATGCAGCCTGCGAACCTTACCTGCAGCAACTTTGCAGGATGTTGAACGCTATGGGTGCAAAAATTTCTGGCGTTGGTTCTAATTTACTGACAATTCAAGGAGTAAAATTTCTGAAAACTTGCAACCATCGTATTTTGCCCGATATGATTGAAGTAGGAAGTTTTATTGGCATGGCTGCCATGACTGCGTCTGAAATAACGATTAAAAACGTAGCATATAACGAATTAGGAATTATTCCCGAAAGTTTTCGTAGATTAGGTATTCAATTAGAACAACGGGGAGACGATATTTACATTCCAA
>Ga0214227_1000379_pt1 | contig 10301 bp, 9 predicted proteins | sample TroBogypolimnion_37_FD_153065 | JGI IMG/M metagenome (GOLD analysis project Ga0214227, IMG submission 153065) | Freshwater microbial communities from Trout Bog Lake, WI - 16OCT2007 hypolimnion | ecosystem: Environmental > Aquatic > Freshwater > Lake > Hypolimnion/Profundal zone | place: Trout...
GTGACCCGACAAAACCCTTGATAAATCGCGCCACTCAAGCTCAATATTCGCCGGGGTCTTCAATAAAACCTCTTCAGGCATTGATTTTACAACAGATGGGTGGAATTAATGAAAGAACTATGTTTAGCTGTAACGGGCCTGAGTCGACACCCGTAAAATGTACGCATCATCACGGTTCACCAGTCAGTTTGCTGGGTGCTATTGAGCAAAGTTGTAATCCGTATTTTTGGAATGCATTCCGCGTTACAGTCGAGAAAGATGGATACGGCGAACGAAATGTGAATTTCCGCAAGAATTACAGCGAATGGGTAGACAGGATGAAAAGTTTCGGGCTGGGAAGCAAATTTACCGGAAGTGATATTTACGAACAATCCAGAGGTAATATCCCTACAGAAAAATACTATAACAAGGTTTATCGGGCAGATAACGGATGGCGGGCTATTACTATTCGTTCCAATTCAATCGGACAGGGTGAAATCTTAGTTACGCCATTGCAATTGGCAAACGTGATGGCAGCCATTGCCAACGAAGGGTTCTACATTACCCCTCACCTGAATAAATGTGACTCGATGTTAAAGAAAATTCATCGCTGCGAAATTGACAAAAAGTATTATCCGGTCGTATACGAAGGTATGGCGCGGGTTTTTGAATATGGCACAGCTAAAGCATCAAAAATCGATGGACTGGATATGTGTGGAAAAACAGGAACAGCCGATAACAGCCATGGAAAACCACACTCTATTTTTGTAGGCTTTGCACCTCGGGTGAACCCTAAAATTGCCATTGCCGTGGTGGTTGAAAATGCAGGATTCGGTTCGGAATATGCAGCACCAATTTTCAGTTTGCTCGTAGAACAATACCTTCAAGGAAAAATTAAACGGCTTGAATTAGAAGATAGAGTAACCAAAATAGTAACCAATTACAATGTCCAAGAACGTTAGTATACGATATGCATTAGACTGGACAACCGTGACTTATTACGTATTGCTGGTTGTAATGGGGTGGATAAGCATCTACGGTGCCAGTTACAACTTCGATCAAGCCAGTATTTTTGACTTTAGCCAGCGAGCAGGAAAGCAGTTTATCTGGATTCTGTCGGCTTTTGCCATTGGTGGCATGTTACTGCTGATTGATTCTAAATTATACAGTATTTTTGCCTGGTTTATTTATATCGGGTCGCTTTTATTGCTTTTTGCCACTATATTTTTGGCACATGACATAAAAGGGTCACGCTCGTGGTTAGTAATGGGACCAATCAGTTTTCAACCTGCAGAATTGGGCAAAATGGCAACTGCACTCGGACTTGCAAAGTACATGAGTTCATACAATTACAAACTCAAGACATGGAAAGACTTAATGCCGCTCGGACTACTTATTTTTGCTCCATTTATACTTATTATTTTCCAAAATGAAACAGGAACAGCACTGGTTTATGTTGCTTTTCTGCTGATGCTTTACCGCGAAGGAATGAATGGTATTGTATTACTGATTGGTACATTTGCTGTCGTTCTTTTCATTACTATTATCAAGTTGAGTATTGTTCCTATTGGCGTGAATCAGGGAACATTGGGAATGGTATTGGGAATGGGTTTTATACTGCTGGTGCAAGTGGGATATGCTATTTTCTTTTGCCGGAACAATAAAGAAGCACTTGTTTTGACTATCGGGACGCTTTTAGTGGCTGTCACGGCTTATGTGTTTAATATCTGGTTTTATGTGAACTTCAATTATGTGGCCATATTTACCGTGGTGGCTTCATGCATTTACTGGACATTCGTGGAGCTTTTCAATCGGTTTAAGAAATACTGGTTTTTAGTAATATTATCTTTAGGTTCGGTGGCATTTTGTTTCTCGTCTGATTATCTGTTTCAAAACGTGCTTGAGCCCCACCAGCAAGTTCGTATCAAAGTATTGCTGAATATGGACGATAAACCCCTTGGAGCGGGATATAATGTAAACCAATCAAAAATTGCAATCGGTTCAGGAGGATTCTTTGGCAAAGGATTTCTGAACGGAACACAAACCAAACTGAAATACGTTCCCGAACAGGATACCGACTTTATTTTTTGCACCGTGGGCGAAGAACATGGGTTTATTGGTTCAACCGTGGTACTTTTTGTTTACTGGCTCTTGCTTATGCGCATTCTGAGCATGGCAGAACGCCAGCGCGATCCATTCAGTCGTATTTATGCCTATTGCGTGGCGAGTATCTTCTTTTTCCACCTGATGGTCAACGTGGGAATGGTGCTTGGTATTATGCCTGTAATCGGTATTCCGCTACCGTTTTTCAGCTATGGAGGTTCTTCGCTCTGGGGTTTCACCATTTTGCTGTTTATCTTGCTAAGGCTGGATGCAGCAAGGTTGGAGCGGATGAGATAAAAAAGATTAACTCATTTTAATTGAATGTTTTACTATTTCTTTCCCGAATGTTTCAATACCTTCGCATCAATATAGAAGAAAATCTCTTCCGCAATATTGCTGCAATGGTCACCAATTCGCTCCAGTCGTCTGAAAGTACTGAATAGATGCAGACATTCAAATGCTCTATCCGGATTTTTTTGGATATAATCAGCAAAATGGCGAGCTGCCTTTGCATTTATCTCATCCACCCTGTAGTCTTCGCTGAAAATAGCCGAGGCCATATCGGGTTTTTCATTCTCAAAAGCATCTAATCCTTGCACAAGCATCTTATTTACATGTTCAATCATGACACGTAGATTCGAATTAATAATCAACTCGGCATCAATGATAACCGTTGGATTTGATATAAGCATTCTGGAGATTCCATACGCAAAATCGGCAATGCGCTCAAGGTTTGAATTAATTTTGAGAACAGCAAGTACAAAACGCAAATCGACTGCAACCGGCTGATATAGGGCTATGGTATTCTCGCATTCACTGTCGATTTTCAATTCATAAGCATCTACCTTTTTCTCGCGCATCGACACTTTTTGTGCCAGCTCCACATCAAACGATAAAATGGCTTCACATGCATTGGAAACCTGTGAAATAACTAATTTCCACATATCAATGGTGTCCTGACGAAGCACTGTTAATTCTTCTTGTAAATGTCTCATAATTTTAAGAGTTTCCCTGCCACGAGGGAATTTAAGGATTATATTATTGATTGTTATTAAAAAAAAGTATCATCTTAGCAAACTGTCATTTTTTTCCTTAGGTCTGAGTTCGTCATCAACATCTGGTTCGTTTAGCGAATTGATTACATCCTCCTTATCCTTCATATTTCGTTTTACTAGGTAAAGAATAATAGCAATTACACATACCAATACGGCAGTAAAAATAATCCAGTTAATTTCCATTGTAGTTAATTTTAAAGTTAGTTTATCATTTTCAAATCTTAAATTCTATATTATATCAAGTTATTAGCCAAACCTTCCGGTTATATAATTTTGAGTCGAATTATTTTTCGGGTTCGTAAAAATGTTTGTAGTACTGTCATATTCAATCAATTCACCCAGATACATATACATCGAGTTGTCAGATATTCGGGCAGCCTGACTCATATTATGTGTCACCAGCACAATGGTATAGTTTTCTTTCAAATCAATCAGTAAATCTTCAATTTTAGCCGTAGCAATCGGATCGAGTGCCGAAGTAGGTTCATCGAGTAGGATTACATCCGGTTTAAAAGCTAAAGCACGGGCAATACAAAGGCGTTGTTGTTGGCCACCTGAAAGGAAATTACCTTTCTTATGTAAGGAATTTTTTACTTCATCCCACAACGTAACATCTTTCAATGAAGTTTCCACTATTTCGTCCCGATCAGACCGTTTCAAGTGAATTCCATTCAACTTATAACCGGCAATTACATTATCATAAATACTCATTGTCGGAAATGGGTTTGGACGTTGAAAAACCATACCTATTTTTCTCCTTAGCTGAATAGTTGACATATCGTATATGCTTTCATCAAACAACTTGATTTCTCCTGTGGTTGAGATGTTAGGATAGAGTTCGTGCATGCGGTTTATGGCACGCAAGAGGGTCGTTTTTCCACATCCCGATGGACCCATTATGGCTGTAATGGCATTTTTCTTTAGAGTTGCCGTTACATCTTTTACGGCAAGTTTATCTTTGTCGTAGGCTATTGAAAGATTCTCGATTGATATTATGGAAGGTTCTGTCATGTTTATTGTTTCCGGTATATTCTGAGATACTGTCATGTTTCTTGTTTCCTGTATTACAGATGGATTTACCATCTCTTTTTTTGCATTCATCTTTTGTTTAAATATAGCTGGTTATAAAAGCTTTAATCAATTAAAATTTACGTCTAGCAGCAATCCATTTGGCAAGGAGATTCAGTATAAGAACAAATCCCATAAGAAAAAGTGTTGAACTCCAGATTAAATCCACCATGTTTGGGTCATTATAAAATTGCCAAATCAACAATGGAACGGCAGCTCCCGGTTTAACTATATTCCAGTTTATGGCCGGATTCCCCAAAGCAGTAAGCATAAGCGGAGCGGTTTCTCCTAAAATTCTAGAAATGGCAAGTAGTATACCTGTCATTAATCCGGTAAAACTGGTTGGAATCAATACGCGCCAAACCACTTTATAATAAGGAGTTCCCAGGGCAATGGCCGCTTCTTTCAGGGAGTCAGGAATCATTTTCAAAGACTCTTCAGTAGATCGCACAATCAAGGGCAGCATCATAATAGACAAAGCCACACTACCGGCAAAAATCGAATAACCATTTGTGATGTGAACCACTACCCATAAGTAAACAATTAAGCCAATGACAATAGAAGGTACACCTTGCAAAACATCCGTAATATCTCTGATAATTCCTGCATATCTTTTTTTTCTATTTTCATAAAGGTAAATGCCAATTAAAACACCAAACGGAATAGCTATAACAGAAGCCAGTGCTACCATATAAAGCGAGCCGGTGATTCCGTTTGCGATACCTCCGGGAATTAGCTTTCCACTAGATTTAGCCATCATGGCTTCGAAAGTGTTAGGAGGTGTTTGAGTGAAGAAAGCAAAGTTTATCTGATGGTATCCTTTAAATATCATGGTTCCGATAATCAGTAAAACCATGGAGATAGTGATAAGAGAAAAGAATATAACGGCCGACAAAAACAAACCATTCTTTACTTTTCTTCCTTTAAAAAAATAAGGAATAAAGTTCATTTTTTTATTTTCCAAAAGAACGTTCATTTGAGTCATCACGCAAATTTTTTAATAATATATTTCCCAATTGCATTAATAATGGTGGTAATAACGAATAATAATAATCCGATTTCAATCAGTGAACTCAACTGTAATCCACTGGCTTCGCCAAACTGGTTAGCAATCACACTCGCCATGGTATTACCTGTACTAAAAAGCCCTGTCGGCATATTATTCGAATTTCCAATCAACATAGTTACTGCCAGTGTTTCACCCAAGGCACGACCAAATGCAAGGATATAGCTGGCAGTCATTCCTGAGCGGGCATTTGGAAGTATCACATTCCAAATAACTTCGAGACGGGTAGCACCTAAGGAATAAGCTGCTTCTTTCAATTCATTCGGAATCATCATGATAGTGGTATTGCTCAATGAAGTGGCATAAGGAATAATCATAATAGCTAAAATTAGCCCTGAAGTAAAAATACCATATCCCTGTGAACTTAATCCTATGTCGACAATAAATGGGCGTAAAATATAAAATCCCCACAATCCATAAATAATAGAAGGAATACCGGCCAGCAAATCAACCAATGTACTTACCACTGAAGCCATACCTGTATTGCGAAAGTACTCGGCTACAAAGAGAGAAGTAGAAAAAGCCAATGGAATAGCAAGTATCAGTGCAAGAATGGAAGTAAACAACGTTCCGGCAATAAACAATAAAGCTCCATATTGTTCCCTGCCTCTGGTAGGATCCCACTTGTCAGAAATTAAAAACTTCCAACCAAACTGCCGAAAAGACGGCAAAGATCCCTGAACCAGTGATAATATCATTGCTCCCGAAATCAACAGAATCAGTAAAGATGCTGCAAACAAGATGTATTTTAGAATTTTATCGCTATTCACGTCAAAAAAAATTGGTTTAAATCAATCAGTCTTTCATGCAACACTTTAAGGTGCATGAAAGACGAGAATTGAATTTCAATATAACTATACTTATTTTAATATGGGTTTCCCGTTATAAGTTACCGTGCGCAAAATTGCTTTGGCCTGTTTAACTACACCTGCCGGAAGTTGTGCATAATTAACCTGACTTGCAATGGTCTGAGCATCTTTCTCAAGCATCCAATCAATTAATTTAAGTGTAGCCTCAGCTTGTGCTAACGAACGGTTATTGTAATTCTGTTCTTTGTAAATAAGCAACCAAGTAAATCCCGAAATCGGATAAGCCAATGTAGCATCAGAATTTGTCAACATGATACGCGTATCAGTAGGAATGGTTCCTTTACCCGCAGCGCTTACTGTTGCAAGGGTTGGTTTGATAAATTTACCGGCTTTATTCTGCAAATAAGCAGTTGGAATTTTTTGGGCAAAAGAATATTCTGAGCCTACATATCCAATAGCACCTTTAGTTTGGCTGATTGTACCTGCAACTCCTGGATTACCTTTTGCACCTATTCCTGTTAACCAGTTGACTGTTTTACCACTGCCAAGTTTCGAAGCCCACTCTTTGCTTACTTTTGTCAGATAATCGGTGAACATATTGGTTGTTCCACTACCGTCTGAACGGTAAACTACTGTGATGGCAAGGTCAGGAAACTTAACTGATGGGTTTATACTTTTCAATGAAGCGTCGTTCCAGTTTTTGATCTTTCCCATAAAAATGTCAACCAAAACAGCAGAAGTCAGTTTAATAGACTCAACTCCGGGTAAATTGAAAGCAACGACTACCGCACCACTGCAAGTAGGAATATGCACTACCGGTGCAGGCATAGCAGCCATTTCTTTATCGCTCAGGAATGCATCCGAAGCTCCGAAATCGACTACTTTATCGGATAAACTTTTAATACCTGCACCTGAACCTACGCCTCCGTACGTTACTTTTTCACCACTGGTTTTGCTATATTGCTGGAAAGCCATATTGTAAAATGGAAGAGGGAAAGTAGCACCCGCACCCGATAATTGTGCTTTTGCAGTAGTTCCAATTACATAAAGAACGGCAATGAGAGCTAGAAATAAATTATTTCTTTTCATAATGAAAATGTTTTAATTGTTTTTTTGATTTTATTGTTAGAAGCTAATACCTAAATTTACATTGATTGCTGAAGCAGTTATACCGGAAGTTAGGCGTGAATATCGGAAGTTAGGCGTGATTTGAATTCCTTTTACCGGAGCAAATTCAACACCTGCAAGATAAACCTGTCCATCGGTTGAAGTATTCCAACCTGTTGTAGCTGTTCCTATTTTGGAAGACATCAAATCATCAAAGCGGGCGATAACACTGAATTGTTTGTCAAGTGGAAGTACACCATAAACTGACAAACCTGACCAGTTGTGACCCGAAGTATTTTTGTTGCCATTTTGAAGGTTGTATTCGGCAGCAAGAGTTCCGACTTCGCTTTTATATCCAACAAAAACGTTGAAAGAAGACTGGGCAACTTTAGCAGTGGCATACGATTGTTTATCCATATAATCGTAATAAACGCGTGCATAAAGATTTTTAATCGGTTGGGCGGTTACACCTACTGCAAATTGGAAAGTACTGTCTGCCTGAACTTTTTTATATCCTTCTCCATTGAAAATAGCTAAATCTAAACTTACTTCAGGAATAAACTGAAGTTTTACACTTGCACCGAGGTCTGCACTACTACCGAAACCATATTGATCCTGGAATGATTTGTATAAATAGCGTTTGCCCCAAATGGATTCCTGTAATCCAAACATAGTGGTTCCAATCAAACCGATATTAGCTTTTACCATACCGTTTGAATACTCTGTGTAAGCGTTTTTCAAAAAAGCAGAAAAAGCTGAAGGCAAAGTAACCACGGTTGTACTTGGACTAACTGTGGCGGCTGCACTGGAGGTAACATCAAAAACAACTTTTGCCGAAAAATCCTGACTGAAGTTATAAGCATAACCAAAGTAAGCACGTGAAATTTCAAAAGCATCGTTAGTCTTACCACCTGTAGTAGTATTAGTGAAATCACTAAAAATAGTCACGATAGGTTTACCACTTGGTTTAAAACCATCCTGTGTACTTTGAGCAGAAATACTTAAACTGATAAAAATTAACGAAAGAGCGCAAATTAAAATTTTCTTCATTTTGTTTGTTTGTTTTGTTTATAAATTAAAATTATTTGTCTTTTTTTCACCGGCAAAATTAGAGTTGCAGTGTTACAGCTAAATGAAGCAAGTAATACATTTATATTACAATTTAATTTTCTTATTTTCTACCAATAAAACAGTTTCCCGTTATGCAAACAAAATTAATTTAGATTTAGAACATTGATTATAAAATGGTTGATGTGAAACAAACTGTTGTTTGTAATTTTATAAATCCTTTTTTTCAACATTAATTTCCTCAAAAGTCAATACAAAATTAAAGCACCCATGTTGCAGTGAAATTAAATTCATATGACAAACATATTACAATTAATGGTTCCCGTTTTAGGTCTTATATAATTGTTTAAAATGATATTTTTATAATGTGATTTAGATTCCACCTTTTAATAATTTCTTCACATCGCTGTTTTAATGTTGCAATACGGGGGTAGTTTCTTTGCAATCAAAAACTACAGCAATGTATAATCAAAAGTTTTATCCAACAATTGTAATATCGGACGTTCATTTGGGTACTGAACACTCCAAAACCCGCGAACTGACCGATTTTCTGAAAACTGTGAACTGTAATACCCTTATTCTGAATGGCGACATTATTGATGGCTGGCATTTACAAAAAGGAGGAAAAGGAAAGTGGAAAAAAGAACATACCGATTTCTTTAAAATCATTATGAAAATGATGGAGAACCACAATACACATGTAGTTTACATACGCGGGAACCACGATGATTTTATTGATCATTTGGCACCCTTCGAATTTGCCAATATCTCCATAGAAAAAGATTATATACACGAACGCAACGGCAAACGGTATTATATCATTCATGGCGATGTATTTGATAATGTAACTTCCAAAATGGTTTGGTTGGCTAAGTTAGGCGACGTGGGCTATACATTCCTGCTTTGGGTGAACCGTATTTATAATATTTACCGTACTAAAAGGGGTTTGCCTTATTTTTCCCTTTCGCAAAGTATTAAACAGAAAGTGAAAACGGCAGTTTCGTATATTTCAAACTACGAAAACGAACTGGTGGCACTGGCACAAGTGAAACATGCCGAAGGAATTATTTGCGGACATATTCACCAACCGGCTGACAAAATGATTGACGGCATTCATTACCTAAATTCCGGCGATTGGGTGGAAACCATGTCGGCCTTACTGGAACATGAAGATGGAACCTGGGAAGTGTATATGCATACTGAAGCTATCGAACAAATTCAACAGTTTGAAGTTATCAGTTTCCCAATAACAACTGAGAAGAGTGCTATGAGAGTTGCTTTTACCAATAAATTCTTTAATCCGTTTTTCTGAAAAAATGAAGTATTTATTTGTAGTACAGGGAGAGGGGAGAGGACACTTTACGCAAACACTGAGTTTGAAAGCCATGCTTGAAAGTAACGGCCACATAGTGGTGGCTGTACTGGTTGGAAGCAGTGCTAAACGTACGCTGCCTGACTTTTTTGCTAAAAAAATTGATACGGAAATTATTCGTTTTCAAAGTCCGAACTTTTTACCCACACCCAAAGGCAAAGGTTCTCCGCTTTTAATCAGTATTCTGTACAACCTGCTTCTGTTGCCGGTTTATATTCAGAGTTTACTTACTATCCGAAAAACAATAAAAGATAAAAAACCCGATGTAGTTGTCAACTTTTACGAGTTGTTATGTGGGGTAACATATGGTATATTTAATCCAGAACCACCCATGATTAATGTGGCACATCAATATTACTTTCTGACTTCCTGTTTTAATTATACGGGGAAAAATACCATGCAATTCAAACTCTTGAATGGTTACTCCCGATTCACTGCATGGAATTCTTCCAAAATCCTTGCGCTTTCGTTTCGGGCGACAGATTTTCCTTACTACGGTAAGATTGTCTTTATGCCTCCTTTGTTGAGAAAAGAAGTTATTCAATCAACCACCCAAAAAGGGGATTACATTCACGGGTATTTGCTGAACAGCGGATATTCTGCCGAGTTAACCGAATGGAGCAAGAAAAATCCCCACTCAGAACTTCATTTCTTTTGGGATAAAAAGAACGTGA
>Ga0214227_1000390_pt1 | contig 10122 bp, 6 predicted proteins | sample TroBogypolimnion_37_FD_153065 | JGI IMG/M metagenome (GOLD analysis project Ga0214227, IMG submission 153065) | Freshwater microbial communities from Trout Bog Lake, WI - 16OCT2007 hypolimnion | ecosystem: Environmental > Aquatic > Freshwater > Lake > Hypolimnion/Profundal zone | place: Trout...
GACGGGCGGTGTGTACAAGACCCGGGAACGTATTCACCGCAGCATGCTGATCTGCGATTACTAGCGATTCCAACTTCATGCAGGCGAGTTTCAGCCTGCAATCCGAACTGGGACTGGTTTTGATGCGATTTGCTCCATCTCGCGACTTCGCTGCGCATTGTACCAGCCATTGTAGCGCGTTTCTAGCCCAGGGTGTAAGGGAAATACTGACCAGACGTCGTCCCCTCCTTCCTCCCCGTTACCGAGGCAGTTTGAATAGAAAAATACAACTATTCACAAGGGTTGCGCTCGTTGATGGACTTAACCAAACATCTCACGACACGAGCTGACGACGGCCATGCATCACCTGTCACTTGGTTCCCAAAGGCACTTTCTGCTTTCACAGAAATTCCAAGGATGTCAAACCCTGGTAAGGTTCTTCGTTTAGCTTCGAATTAAAGAACACGCTCCACCGCTTGTGCGGGTCCCCGTCAATTCCTTTATGTTTTAGTCTTGCGACCGTACTCCACAGGCGGGATACTTAACGCGTTAGCTTCGCTACTGAAGGGGTCGATACCTCCAACAGCTAGTATCCATCGTTTACGGCGTGGACTACCCGGGTATCTAATCCGGTTCGCTCCCCACGCTTTCGTGCCTCAGTGTCAGAAATAGCCTAGTAACCTGCCTACGCCATTGGTGTTCCTTCTAATATCTACGGATTTCACTCCTACACTAGAAATTCCAGTTACCTCTGCTACTCTCGAGTTTGCCAGTTTGAATAATAGTCTGTGTGGTTGAGCCACCAGGTTTCACTATTCACTTAACAAACCACCTACGCAACTCTTTACGCCCAGTCACTCCGGATAATGCTTGCACCCTACGTATGACCGCGGCTGCTGGCACGTAGTTAGCCGGTGCTTATTCATAAGTTACCGTCATATTCTTCACTTATAAAAGCAGTTTACGACCCGAGGGCCTTCATCCTGCACGCGGCGTTGCTCCATCAGGCTTTCGCCCATTGTGGAAGATTCCTCACTGCTGCCTCCCGTAGGAGTCTGGACCGTATCTCAGTTCCAGTCTGACTGATCATCCTCTCAGACCAGTTAACGATCGTCGACTTGGTGAGCCTTTACCTCACCAACTATCTAATCGTACGCAGGCCGTTCCCAAAGCGGATAAATCCTTTAATCCGAAGATCATATGCGGCATTAGCCACCCTTTCGGGCGGTTATTCCTCACTTTGGGGTACGTTCCCACGCGTTACTCAGCCGTCCGCCGCTCGCCGCCAGTCCGAAGACTGCGCTGCCGCTCGACTTGCATGTGTTAGGCACGCCGCCAGCATTCATCCTGAGCCAGGATCAAACTCTCCATAAAATGATTATCACCGATAAATCGATGTAATCTATAACTCAATATAAACTGACGATGATTTGCACAACCAAATTGTCAAAGGACTTTTAATCTGTTACGACTCCACATTGACTTGCACCAAAACAGCGCAACCAGATTGTTATCAATCATACCTCATTAGTAATACAACAGTCAAGTGTAAAATGCTTATATCTTATAGTGTTGCTATGAATACAACAATACCAATTGCCGCCCCCAGCACAGCACCCAGCGCTACCTCTGTTGGAGTATGGCCCTTTGCGACCCTTGGTAGACTAACTTTGCTGCCAGTTGCTTTGATTAATTTATGGATTGCCACACCCTGCTCGCCTGCTGAACGACGAACTTTAACCGCATCATACATTACTATAACCGCGAAAAGCAGTGCCAATCCAAACAGTCCAGTGTTAATTCCATCTTTCAGACCAATAATTGTTACCATTGCAGTTACTGCTGCGCTGTGTGCACTTGGCATCCCTCCGGAAATAAACAGATATGCACGAAGTGATCGCTTTTCTTTATTAATGTAGCTAATTACAAATTTAATTATATGAGCCGAAACCCAAGCCAATAGAATCGTTATCAAATATGGAGATATTTGGATAACGCCCATTATTATGCCTCCTCGGCTAATTCGTTAGGTTTTTCTTGTTCAGGCATTAAACCTAGTGATGCAACCTTGTCACCTTCGCGCATTCTCATTATCCGCACACCTTGTGTCGTTCTTCCAAGTGTTGGGATGTCTTTTAGTCCAACTCGTATCGCTTGTCCGCCAGTAGAAATTAATAGCACCTCGAATGCATCAGGCTCAAGAGTGTGAACAGCAATAATCGGTCCGGTTTTTGCTGTAACAACCGCAGCCTTAATGCCAACTCCCCCACGTTTGTGTGATGGGAAGTTTGAAACCTTTGTTGCTTTTCCGTAACCATTTTCACTAATAACCAGTAGTTTACGATCGTCATCAACAATATCCATACCAACAACTTGATCGTGAGGACGAAGTCTGACACCCCTAACACCTCTTGCGGAACGTCCCATTGGACGTGCGTCTTTTTCGTTAAACCGTATGGCTTGACCGGCAGATGTTGATATAATCACATCATTATCACCACCTGTCTTTTTGATCCACTTCAGCTCATCACCCTCATCCAGTTTTATTGCAATTAATCCGTTCGTGCGGATATTTGCATAATCTTTTAGTGGAGTCTTTTTTATTGTGCCTTTTGTAGTTGTCATAAATAGATAACCATCATCATTGGCACCTTTTGCATGACTAATAATCGAAGTGATTTTCTCTTCTGGTTGGAGTTGTAATAAGTTAACAGCAGCCACACCGCGTGTTGCCAAGCTGGCAGCCGGCACTTCATATGCTTTTAGCCTAAATATCCGACCACGGTTCGTAAAGAATAGTAAAAAGTCATGAGTACTGGCGGGAACTAACTGATCGATGATATCCTCAGTTTTTATTGTCATCCCCCGCTTTCCTTTTCCACCTCTATTTTGACGTCGATATTCACTAACCAGTGTTCGCTTTATGTAATTTTCTGCAGTAAGTAAAATAACGCTTTCTTCTTCGGGAATCAACTCTTCGTCGCTAAACTTACCCAACTCGTAATTAATCATCTGGCTTCGACGTTCGTCACCGTATTTTTCTTTCATTTCAAGTAGTTCGGTTTTTATTATCTTCAGAATCTCGTGTTCATCTGCCAATATGGCTTCCAATTTTGTTATCAAATCCGTAAGTTCTTTTAACTCATTCTCGATAGCTTCCCGTTCTAATCCTGTCAGTCTTCGAAGCTGCATAGCCAGTATTGCCTTGGCCTGGATTTCTGATAATTTAAACTTTTGAATTAATGCTACTTCAGCGTCTTCGGTAGTACGACTAGCTCGTATGGTTTTTATGACTTCTTCAATATGATCGAGTGCAATTTTGTACCCTTCCAAGATATGTGCACGTTCTTGGGCCTTTTTAAGTTCAAATTCCGTTCGACGGCGTACAACAACTTGGCGATGCTTTATAAATTCAGCCAAAATTTCATGAATACCCAAAATTCTGGGCTGGATGCCATCGATTAGCGCCAACATATTAAAATGAAAACTGGTTTGCAATGACGTATATTTATATAGCTGGTTTAATACTTTTTTCGGATAGGCGTCTTTTTTCAATTCAATCACCACACGAACTGATCCACGTGCACTTTCGTCGCGCAAATCACTTATTGAAGCAATTTTCTTTTCCTTAACTAATTCCGCAATCCTCTCTATAAGTGTTGCTTTATTTACAGCAAACGGAATTTCAGTAACGATTATTTGATGTCGCCCTCTCTTATTCTCTTCGATATTTGCAACTGCTCGAATAACGACACTTCCACGACCAGTTTGGTATGCCTGACGCATTGGTGACCCACCATAAACTATCGCGCCGGTCGCAAAATCGGGGCCTTTTACATATTTTAGCAAGTCGTCTAGGGTTGTGTTTTCAGGATTATCAATCAAATGAATCGTAGCGTCAACCAGCTCGCCTAGATTATGTGACGGAATACTGGTAGCCATACCGACGGCAATCCCAATTTGCCCATTCAGTAACAGATTTGGCAATTTTGCCGGTAAGACAACAGGTTCTTGTTCAGACCCATCATAATTATCTCGAAAATCTACCGTATCCTTGTCTAGATCTGTTAGTAGCTCATTTCCGGCTTTATCGAGTCTAGCTTCCGTATAGCGAGCAGCAGCAGCCGGGTCTCCATCCATAGAACCAAAATTTCCCTGACCATTAACCAATGTATAGCGCATTGTCCAATTTTGAGCTAAACGTACCATAGAATCATAAATTGCCGTATCCCCGTGCGGATGGTATTTGCCCATCACATCACCAACAATACGTGCAGATTTTGTAAACTTCCCGCCAGGACGCAATCCTTGTTCGCCCATTGAATAAAGTATGCGACGATGGACCGGCTTCAGACCATCTCGAACGTCAGGCAAAGCTCGGTCAATAATTACACTCATCGAATATCGAAGGAAGTTATCCTCCATAACATCTTCGATTGTTTCTTTTTCTACAACACGTGAATGTGTTTGTGGGATTTCTTCTATTATCTCACCATCAATCGATGTAATATTATCATCATTCATATTTATATATCCAACTCCTCTAGGCTAAGCGATTTCGCACGACCTTGTATAAAACTTTTTCTTAAATCAACTTGATCGCCCATTAGTTTTGTAAAGATTGCGTCGGCGTTTTCGGCATCTTCAACCCGAACCTGTATTAATACACGATTCTCAGGATTCATTGTCGTATCCCACAATTGCTCGGCATCCATTTCACCAAGACCCTTGTACCTCTGCAGCAAAGTAACCCCGGCTTGTTTGCCTCTGTCAGATTCTAAATCGACCTTAAAGCCTTTTTCTTTCTTTTCAGCAATTAGTTTGTCGATTATCTCATCTCGTTCATCATCGCTATAGGCATAATATTTTTTTGTACCTACTTTTAGCAAAAATAGTGGCGGTTTGGCTAGATATATATACCCACCATCAACAACTTCCCGCATATATCGGAAAAAGAATGTAAGTAGTAGTGTTGCAATATGGCTTCCATCAACATCTGCATCTGTCATAATAACAACCCTGTGATAACGCAGGCCTGAAATCTCAAATTGATCACTTATTCCGACGCCCATAGCTTTAATCAAACTTACGATTTCATTATTCCCCAGCATTCTGTCCAACCTGGCCCTTTCAACATTCAAAACTTTACCTCGAAGTGGCAAAATAGCTTGAGTTTTACTATCACGACCAGATTTGGCTGAACCGCCGGCTGAATCACCCTCTACGATATATAATTCCGATTCAGCAGGACTTTTGCTGGAACAGTCGGATAGTTTACCAGGCAAACTAAGACCGTCTAATGCGCCCTTTCTAATAACATTATCCCTAGCTGCCCTAGCGGCTTTTCTAGCACGTGCCGCCAATAGCGCCTTGCCGACAATTCCTTTTGCGACATTTGGGTTTTCGTCTAAATAGTAAGAGAAGTACTCGTTCATCACCTGGTCAACATAACGTCGAACCTCGGGATTACCAAGTTTGTTTTTGGTCTGGCCTTCAAACTGCGGGTCTGGTAATTTCACTAAAATCACAGCGGTTAGACCCTCACGGATATCATCACCGGTCAAATTATCTTCTTTTTCTTTTAGTATTCCACTTTTACGTGCATAATCATTAATTGTGCGTGTTAAGGCCGTTCTAAACCCAACCAGATGTGTTCCACCGTCTATCGTCATTACGTTGTTGGCAAATGGCTTAATTATTTCAGCAAATGAATCATTGTACTGAACAGCTACTTCAATCATCGAATCCTCGATAAGTTTTTCAACGTAGAATATGTTGGTTGATAGAACATCTTTGCCAATATTCAAATGTTTAACATAACTCTGAATACCACCATCAAAATAAAATGCCTGTCTTTCGTCGGTTCGTTCATCATTTACTGAAACGTAAACGCCTTTTGTAAGATATGCTTGATGGCGCAGATAATTCACAACCCACTTGTAGTCAAACTCTATCGATTCTTTAAAAATGGTCGGATCTGGATAAAATGTTATTGTCGTACCCTGAGGACGGTCTGTTTTTCCAAGTTTTTGAAGTTGGCCCCTAATAACACCCTGCTCGAATTCCATTCGATATAACTGACCATCTCTTGATACTTAGGCGATAAGTTTTGTTGAAAGCGCATTTACGACACTGGACCCGACACCATGAAGACCTGATGATACCTTATAACCGCCACCTCCAAATTTTCCACCCGCATGCAAGATCGTTAAAGCGGTTTCGAGACTACTTTTTCCAGTTTTGGGATGTTTATCTACTGGAATACCGCGTCCATCATCCTGAATACGTGCTCCGCCATCTTTTTGTAAAATAACAGAGATTTTGGTTGCATATCCGGCAATAGCTTCATCAACACAGTTATCTGCAATTTCTTTAATTAGATGATGTATTCCTTCATAACCAGTACTGCCAATATACATACCTGGTCGTTTTCGGACCGGGTCAAGGCCTTCGAGCACCTGTATTTGTGATCCATCATACGTATTATCACTTTTTTGTTTAACCACTACCAACTCCCCTATCCGTTTTGGACTAATCTGCTATTTACAATATCTCCATTATAGCGAATAAATTGTGTTCACTCAAGCTATTGCGCTGAACATATTTGTTATGCTAAAGTGTAGCATAAGAGGTTAAATTAAACAAAAAAATTATGTTTAAAAAAATAGTATCAAATCTACCCTTCAGCCCGGCACTTGTGGGTCAACTTGGATTCTATGCAAAGCGTCTAAAAAAGGAAGAGGCAACAAGGCGACTTGGTCTTGTTTTCTTGGCTCTTACGCTGATAGTTCAATCATTCGCAGTCTTCCAGCCTCCAGAATCAGCTAACGCTTCCAGTGACACGGATATGGTTTCGGGTGGTGTTTCATCAATTAGTGATTACTTAAAATCATATGATGCAAACACAAAACATTTACAAGACACTATGGATTATGTAGGCATCACAAGACATGAAATAGTTTCTGCTGCATCAAACTACACAAGCTTCAAAGCCGGTGATAAATTATCTTGGGGATTTGCCTCTCGGTTTAGTTATTCTCAGGGCGAACGAGAACACGCTATTTTTAACGACAACGGAACACGAGTCACTACAGTTTATTCAAGACCTCTACGATTATGGGGCAATTCAAGTATGCTAAGTGACGGTTGGGTCGGTCATTCAGCCAAAATGGGTTGGTTTGCAATATTGAAATCTTGCGGGAATTTAGTTACCGATAAACTCCCAACTCCTGTCCAACCGGAATATAGTTGTGATGAATTAACAGCCAAGTTGATTAGTGGTAATCAATATAAATTTAGCGGAAGTGCAACCGCAAAAAATGGTGCTTCTGTCAAAAGTTATGAGTTTAACTTCGGCGATGGTACCAATAAATCATCTACAAATCCGAATAATGTGTTGCATACCTATGCAAGTAAGGGTGCTAAATATACAGCCAGACTCACAGTAAATTTCAAAGTAAACGGCGATTCAAAATCTGCATCGAGCAATGCATGTACCGCTCATATTACCGTCAGCCAACCACCAACTCCTACCCCGACCCCAACACCTACACCTACGCCTACGCCGACGCCGACTCCGACTCCCACACCTACACCCACACCAACTCCAACACCGACTCCAACACCTAATCCTTGTCTATTAAATCCAAAATTATTAGCCAGCGATGAAAACTGTAAACCTTGCCCAGGTAATGAATCTGTTTGGATTAACGATGAAACTTGTATTCCAAATATCATCCAATCTAAAACCGCCACAAATACTTCACAGGGATTTGTCGATGCTTCAACTGTAAGCGCACATTCTGGTGACCAAATTAGCTATACAATTTCAATCGAGAATACTGGCTTAAATTCAAAGTCCGTCAAACTTGAAGACCACTTGGGTGATGTTTTGGAATACTCCACCTTAATAGACAATGGCGGCGGTTCGCTCAATGAAACTACAAAAGTTCTTTCTTGGTCCGATGCGACTCTTGCACCAAAAGAAAAACAAACTAGAACATTCGTAGTTAAAGTAATGGATGAAATCCCAGCTACAGCCAGCGGTGCAAGCGATCCAACGTCGTTTGATTGTATAATGACAAACATTTTTGGTAATTCAACAAACATAAATGTCGACTGCCCTACTCCAAAAATTGTCGAAACTGTTGCAAAAGAACTCCCACATACCGGCCCGACTGAAAATATAATCTTTTCAGGAGTAATATTCGCTATAACAACCTACTTCTACGTCAGAACACGTCAAGTTAAACGAGAGGTCCAATTAATACGAAAAGATGTAAGTACAGGAACATTATAATAATTACGAGGATAAATTATGGCTAATAATCAAGAACAGTTGAAATCAGAACAGGCAAACGCTAACGAAGTAATCAAACCTCTTATTGATAAAAAAGAAAGGTTAGTTGAAACTCCCGAAACCTCAGTTGAATTATCACCTCGCGACATTGAAGCACGTGCCGAAAAGGCTCGGTTAGAAGCTCTTGAAACTGCTGTAAGTGTAGAATCGAAAAGTGTTGAAAAAGAAACTAACAAATCACCGACGACAAGGCGCGGACAAATCAACAAAAAACAGCGTGAAAAAAGCTTCAAACAAACCATGGTCCAGGTTCAAAAAGAACTCCCTGCAAGCAACCGAGTCTTTAGTAAAGTGATTCATAACAATATCGTTGAAAAGACAAGTGACGTCATAGGCAACACAGTTGCCAGACCGAACGCCGTGTTTGCCGGTGCGTTTGTTGCCTTCATCCTAACAATTTTGACCTATTCTATTGCAAAAACTATGGGCTATCCCCTGTCTGGATTTGAGACAATCGCTGCCTTCATTATTGGTTGGGTTATCGGAATATCTTACGACTATCTTCGAATTTTAATTACGGGCAAAAAACAGTAATCAATTATTTTCGTTTCTTATCGTAATCTTATTGATACGCCGTCATCAGATCCGGAATTTTCTCTAACCTGAAGTTTATCCGACCCAGGAACGTCTGCAGTTGGAATGCTATTGACGACAGTTTCAGCATTCGGTTTAACAATATTTGGTTTGTTGGAAGACTTTGCGATTTGTTCTCTCTTGGCGAGCCACTCATCCATAAATGACGAACCAGTGTTAGCAATCTGCGTTAGAGGCCTTACCGAAGGTGCGGCGAGTCTACCTGAGTTTTGAGTGTTTTGAGTTTTACTAATCGCCTCAAGTTTCAGCCTTCTAGCCTCATCACCAGCCTCCAGACGAGCAAAAATCTCTTTCTCGACTTGTGCCCTTGGTCGGCCATATTTGGCCGCAGAGAGCTTTTTAATCGCATCTATTAGCAGCTGATTTGGCTTAATCATTGGTGGTATCATGTTCATACTAAATGCTGCTGACGGCACCCCTTTTATAAGTACAGACGTTATTGTTTGGAAATTCGGCAGTTTTGTTAAGTCTTCGGCATCAAAGGTTGGCATAAATTTCTTTTGTAATATTTCTGCATCAGTAATGCCTAGACGTCCACTAATTATCGTACCTACATTCCCAAGTATTGATTCTCGAATGTTATCCGTTAACTGTGTCATAAATTGATTTGCAAGAACTAAACTTAATCTATACTTTCGTGCCTCAGACAGAATTGTTGCAAATGAATCAGTCGCAAAATTTTGGAACTCATCAACATAAAGCGTAAAATCTACTCGCTCGTCTTCAGGGATATCGTCACGAGCCATCGCAGCAACTTGGAATTTCATAATAAATATCATTCCTAAAAGTTGAGAATTCAATTCACCGGTTTTGCCTTTGGATAAATTAACAATGAGAATTTTTTTATTGTCCATTATCTCGCGTAAATTAAAGCCACTTTTTGTTTGACCGATAATATTCCGCATCATTTCGTTCGACAAAAAGGCACCGAATTTACTGACAAACCACCCCAACACCTCTGACTTGTTTGCCTCGCTGGTTTGCGCCATCTCTTTATTCCAAAAATCCAGTACGGTTCGGTCAGTCACGTATTTTAATTTTTCGTCCGTGAAAGCCTGATCATTAAATACCTGCGGAACATCAATAAAAGTTGAGCCTTTTGGGTCGCTCATTATTGTTAAGGCTGCATTACGAAACCAATGCTCGTATCTGGGTCCAATAATCCCAGTATGACCTGGGTCATATAATTT
>Ga0214227_1000392_pt1 | contig 10104 bp, 3 predicted proteins | sample TroBogypolimnion_37_FD_153065 | JGI IMG/M metagenome (GOLD analysis project Ga0214227, IMG submission 153065) | Freshwater microbial communities from Trout Bog Lake, WI - 16OCT2007 hypolimnion | ecosystem: Environmental > Aquatic > Freshwater > Lake > Hypolimnion/Profundal zone | place: Trout...
TATAGTACTGACCAACAGGCACAGTTACTGATGAGGGCAAGGTGTATATCGTGCTTGGCAAAAGTACTGCATTGGCAATTGTACCCCCACTAATAATCTGATTGGTGGTATCATTATTTACCGAGACATCTACAGAATAACCCATTTTTGCATTTTCACCGGAAGCCAAAACTCCCAGATTCACATTCACTATGTGATTCACGGAATCGATTTTAAAATTGTATGTTGCAGTTGAGTACCCTGATGGAACCGGATAATTCAAATTTACCCCCCCGGAAACAGTTGCTTGGGGCATATAAATGTAATTATTGCCATAAGACGAATTATTCGTGTTATCGCAGCCAGTAAAAATACTTGCGGCAAGAAGAAATATGACTGCAAAAAAAGCAGCTATTCTATTTTTTTTCATATTTTTAATTTGTTTATATTTAGCCCATAACCCTCGCTGCTAATCCGTCAACTGACGGAGGAAAAAGAACGGGAATTGTGAGGAGTTTGTTAGTTGATAATCATTTACCTGTGTGTACTAATCCCGATAACTATTGTATATTTTGCTTATACTCATTTTATTAATTGATATTTTTTGATTTTAGGTGAAACTTGCATGAAATCCAACTCAGTAAGATAACATGAATTTTTCATAACTAAAGATTGTATTAAGAAATTATCGCTATTTAAGAATCTAATTTATTAATCCATAAAAATTTAAATATCAGTACCCTATCAATTATACCCTGTCAATTATAAATTATTTAATAGCCTGGATTTTGTATTAAAGTACCTTTTGAATTAACTATTTCGGAATACTGAAAAGGGAAATAATAATTGGCTTGAGCATTAAAAACCCTTTTGGCAACATCTACTACTGTATAGATAGGAGCTGTGCTTAGCCCTGAAATCTGAACACCTTGAACTGGTTTATTTAAAACAGTTTCGGCATCTTTCCAGCGCAAGAGATCCCAATAGCGATGGCCCTCAAATGCAAGTTCAATCATTCTTTCATGTTTAACTGCATTTCTGAAATCCGAAACTGCGGTTGTAGTGATTGCCGGCAAAGAATTGCTCGCTCTCGCACGCACTTTTATTAAAGCTTGTCTGGCATTCATGGTATATCCAGTTGGAGCGTAGTCAGGCCCATAAGCTTCATTCATAGCTTCGGCATAATCCAATAATATCTCAGCATATCTGAATACAACCCATTGATGTTGTGCTGTTCCAGGAGTACTAGCTGTTAAGTTTAGATTATCGGTCAGAAATTTCTTAAGGTAATAACCAGTGGGGCTGGCTTTTGATTTAGTCAAATCATCAGTACCACCGGGTAATTGATTGATAACACGTGAATTCCAGACACTACCATTATAGACAATAGAAGCTGCAAAACGTGGATCTCTGTTAGCATATCTATTAGCAGCATAGGGAATTCCGACATATTCATATTGTGAAACCAGATTCTCGGTAGGACATTCACCCGTACTACCCCCTGGTGTAGCAATCGGATAATTTTGCTTTTCAATGGTGTTATTTGCCGAAGATCGAATAGCCAAAATAGTTTCAGTACTTGTCAACGGGTTATTCCCTATAAAATAGTTAGCATAACTGGTGGCTAAAAAAAGGTTTAAACCCGAAGTATTAATTAAATCATTAGCAGCACTTGCCGCTCTTTGCCATTTTACAACATCATTATTTGGATTATGTAATGGACTAGCCGCGTAAAGCAGAACGCGCGTCTTGATTGCAAGGGCAGAACCCAATGAAAAGCGTCCATCGCTGGCAGCAAATTGTGTATCAGTTTTCCAATTTACCTGCAAATCCTTTTTATAGGTATCAATCTCAGAAACAATGAAGTTTACCACAGAATCATAGGGTGATTTTGGAATATACAAATTGCTTGTCTGCTCCAACAGACCATTTACCAACGGAACACCGCCATATAACTTAATCAGCTCCATATAGTAATATGCTTGAGCAATGTGAGCTTCAGCACGATACCATTTGATATTTTTAATATCTAATTGATATTGATCAGACTCGAAAATAGTATCTCGATTCAACGCCAAAAATTGTCTGTAATTTTTGGAATAATCCAAGAAAAAATGTACAGCACGAATTCCATCGTAGTAATTTTTGTAATAACCTGATAAAGGATTGTTGTAAGAGGTTATCATGCCATTATTAAATGTCTGTGCGGAAGAAGAACTAGCCACTTGTTGTGCTTCGTCTGATGCAGCTGCCAGCAAGTTATTATCGATAATTGAGAACCCGCTCTGTTGCAAATTCGCATAAAATTGATTCGCAAACAAAAACAATGTTGATCTATTGGTTGCTATAATTTGTGGCGTTTGCATTGTATCATAGCCCGTATCCAGAAAATTACTTTGACAACCAAAAAAATTCAAAAGTAGTATGCCGGAAACAACAATACTGTATAATTTTTTATTTTTCATTTTCAGTGTTATTTATTATTTGTTGTATTGTGTTAGAAATTGACAGAAACCCCCATATTTGTAGATTTAATTGTCGGATAACCATTAACAGATTCAGGATCAATGTGATAGTCAGACAATAATTTACTCAAGGTAACCGGATTAGTAGTACTGACAAATAACCTCAACTTAGAGATTCCAGCGGCCTTAACAATTGCTGAAGGTAATGTATAGCCCAATTCTACATTACGAAGTCTCAAAAAATCATTATTTTTTTGCCAGAATGTACTTGCCCGATAATTATTTGAGTTGCTTATAGTAGTCAGGCGTGGAAACATAGCAGACGCTCTGGTATCAATGCCTTGCGTAGGATAATAAGCCCAAGCAGTTTCGGCAATGGAATAGGCAGTAGCATAATTGACGAAAGGTATTGTTTGATTTGAAGAAAGCAAACTAAAAGATGACTCGCCACTGCCCTGAAAAAGAACATTGAGATCAAATCCTTTATAAGCAATATCCCCACCAAAGGAATAAGTAAGTGCAGGAGTTGTCGGCTTTCCGATAGCTGTAATATCTGTATTATCAATTAGTCCATCTCCGTTTAAATCTTTATAACGCAAATCACCCGGCTGAACCTTGCCAAATTGAGGTATCGCAATACCACTCTTTAGCGAACCATTTGTCTCAAAGTCAGTTGTCTGATAAAAGCCAATAGCTTCGAGCCCAATAGGTGTCACAGTCGCACGGCCAGTTTGAGCACTGTAAGAGAAAGCCGGTGGGATTTCTGCCATAAAATCTATCTGATTCTTATAATATGTTGCCATCCCCATCACTTTAAATGTAAAATCTCCTATTCTATCCGAATAAGCTACAGTCATCTCAGCCCCTTTATTCGTCATTTTACCAATGTTGTTATAGATGATGTTATTACCAAGAACTCCAGGAATGGAGTTGTCGAGCGTAACAATTCCGCTACGTTTATCCATAAATACATCTATACTAAGATCTATTTTTTTTAAAAGAGTCATTTCTAGTCCTACATTGTATTTTAAACTTGTTTCCGGTCCTATAATAGTGGCATAATAAACAGGTGTTAAGCCGTAATTAGCAGCAGGTGTTCCATTTCCTAAGTAATATGTGGTCGTATTTCCGTAATACTGTTGATATATATTCCGTCCACCGTTATAAACACTAGCTCCGGTAAGGTATTGTCCGGTAGTACCATAAGATGCACGGGCTTTCAGAAAACTAATTACCGGGTTGTTTTTCAGAAAGGATTCGTTTGAAACAATCCATGCACCCGACATTGCAGTATAAAGTTTCCATTTATTACCTGGTGCATACGCATCACAACCATAATAAGAGAACCCTATTTCAGCAACATAGCGATTATCAAATGTATAATTAAACCTGCCGTTAAAGTTTTCGTAGGTTTGATTCATATAGTTGCTAAAATCTCCACTTAAATCGGATGTATAAAAGTTGACTGCTGCGGATATTGCATTTTTAGCAAATTGGCGATCGTACCCAAGCGTTAATGCTGTTTGCTTCCAATCTTCCTGCGAACTTGCTCCAAGGGAGCTGGCAAGTATAGTGGTTGTTTGATTAGTAGTGGTAGTCGCCCCATTCTGATATCGTGCATAATCAGCAGTTTTACTATAGGTACTTACAGATTTACTATAAAAAGAATAAGCTTCCGATGCATAAAGGCCTTTCGTAATTACATCTAACTTTTGTTTTAAACTAAAGTTAGCTGACAACCAACGGGTTTCATTCGAAGTCCAACCCAACCCTTTCAACGATCCTACCGGATTAGCCGGATAAATAGACGTACCTGAAAAATGTTGATGCAACGAATCATCATACACAGGATAAATATTATTTGGAAATGTAGCCAGATTGGACATAAGGAAAGAACTTCCGTAATTTGGTCCCTTGCGGTCTTCCAATCGCGCATTAATATCGATTTTTGCCTCAAATATGTTATAATTAAATGCTAAATTACCCGCCATGTTGTATTTATTAAATTGATTGTTTGAAGTGCTGGCAGTATTCTCGACATTATAGAGTCCCTGTTGGTTCAAATAATCAAATAACACATTATATTTGGTATGAACATCTCCACCAGTAAATTTGAGATTAGCTTTATTATATGGAGCTGAATTTCTCAGTGCCTGGCTATACCAGTCCACATTTATTCCGGTTCCGTTTTGGTATCCTTGCAATTGAGTATCCGTATAAAATGGAGACCACACACCGCCGTTATCATTGCTTATTGCCTGATTATAAAGATTTGCATAGGCATAAGAATTCAGGGGTTTATTAATGTTAATGGGGCTTCCGATACCATATTCATAATTTAAACTCACTTTGGGTTTTCCTATTTCCCCTTTTTGTGTTTGTACCCATAACACGCCATTTGCGCCTTGCATACCAAAACTAACCAAGGCAGCAGCATCTTTCAATACAGAAATACTTGCAATAGCCGACTGAGGAAGATTGAAAAAATAAGATGCATCAACCTGAAATCCATCCACATAATACACAATTCCTGTATAGCCAAACGTACCAATACCCCGTATATTCATGCCGGCTTGATCTGACCCTGGCTCTCCTGAACTTTGCGAAACTCTTAATCCCAGCAGTTTACCGTACAGCGAATTAGAAATAGTAGGAGCTTTTGTACATGACAATTCTGTGTTGCAAATTGTTGAAACAGCAGCAGTATTGTTCACTATGCCGAAATTAAACAAACTGCCGGGTATCTTAATCTCCGATTTGGAAGTATTGACAGAAGTGGAGTCAGATTTTGCAGACAGAACTTTTTGTGCCCTTAAACCTGATAAAAAAGCAGGAAAGAATTGCCCAATAAAAACTCCACTTGCAATCATTAATATTTTTCTTGTTGTCATATTTTCATATTTTTAGTATTAATCAACTTGCTAATCAATAGCCCGGATTCTGCACAGCCACTTGCTTATTTATTTCTGTCTGAGGGATAGGACTTAAAAACATCTTTGGACTCCAGAGTTTCGAATAAGTTACCGCATTCCAGTAGTTGATAAGAGAACTAGCGAGTGTCTTATTCGAAGCATCCGTAACGGAGAATTGAAATTCTTCTACTTTACCTCCAAATATTTTAGTTTCAAGATCCGGCAATTTCCAATGTTTCACCTGATAAAGCCGCTGTAATTCAAGGAAAAACTCTACAGCCCACTCCCGTTGAATGATAGCGCGCAGTTTGGTTTGATCCGTTTCAGTAACTGATGGAAGCCCTGCTCTGTTGTGAACAATATTCAAACATTCTAGAGCCGTAGTTACATCGCGATTAGACGATTCGTTATAAGCTTCGGCCAGATTAAGATAAATTTCAGCCATACGGAACAATGGCATATTGAACCAAAGCCTATTAAAGGCATGGTAATAAAACTTGATAGAAGTTCCACAACCCTGACCATACACTCCATTTGGAAATGTAGCCCCATAGTTAAGCAAATTATTTGTACCAAATCCATTTACATTCCAATGGTTATCACCCGGATTGGGATTGAGATAAGCAGGATCAAACCCCGGACCTAATATACTTGCATGAAAACGAGCTTCCAAGTTTTTTGTTCTGGTTATATAATCAGTAGCAGGACGTGGTGCCGAGTCACCTACCTTCGGCCAAGAATCGGACGGGTCAGTACCATCGGCATTGTAATAATTAATTAAGAAATTAGTGGGCATGCCTTTCTGTAATCTCCAAAAACGATTATCTTGTGAGTATGACGAAAAATTGAAAATGAAATCAGTACCTGTTCCCCAACCTACACTTGGAGCATATTCCCATTGATAAGCAAGAATTAACTCACTGTTTCCCGGGGTTGACGTTGCTGTACCATAATCAGCAAAAGCATTCTTGTTAGGAGTCCCATTTCCGGAACCACCTGTATTGATAATATCAATTCCTTGTTGTATTGCCCAATTGAATACTGCCAGATTAGCATCAATAGCAGCATCCCAACGAGCCGGATTGACATTCCCAAAGCAAATCAATTTATTATTACTCCCATTATCCAAATAAGGCGTAGCCGAATTAAACAATGGACGTGCAGCATACATTAAAATACGAGCTTTCATTGCCATAACAGCACCTTTGGTTAACCTTCCTGTCATAGAGCCAGACCAAGTATCGGGAAGACCTGCAATAGCCTGATCACATAACTGCAATGTGTATTGTAACGTTTCATCTAAACTGGCACGTGGAACAACCAAATTGTCGGAAGGAAGAAAACTTTTAGTAACAATAGGTACTCCTCCATAACGGTAAAACATACCCATATATCGATACGCATTTAAGCCCGCAATTTCAGCTTTGATTGTAGCCTTGTCATCATTGCTCATATCCGGAACTTTATCAATATTTTCTGCTACCAGCCAATTAGCTCTTATATATACAAAGTTATTAGCATAATAATCATCCGAGTTTCCATTTGGATCAAAACCTAAGTCGGGGAATTTATAACTCCCCCCGTACGAAATACCACGACCAAGTTCATCGGTTAAACTACCCAAGAAAAAATATGGAACTTGATACCATCCTATCCCGGCACCCAGTGTACTGACGTAACATTGCATAAGTGCCTGAAAAGAATTTACCGAGCTGGAATATACTGTTTCCAGATTAGTGGACCCTGAAACATCCGGCTGTTGGAGAAATATATCCTGGCATGAATAAAAGCCTCCGGAAAAGCAGCTCAGCATTAATAATATTAATATCTTTTTCATATAAAATTATAGTTGTATTAGTGAATTAAAAGTTAATATTCAAACCTACATTATAAGTCTCAACTAATGGATATAACCATGCTGAGTTAGTATCGGTTTGTTCGGGATCTATTCCAAATTTCGACAAAGCATTTGCAAAAGTGTAAATGTTATTTGCATTCAAATAAAGACGAACACTATTCATTTGCAGATGTTTTGTAAAGCCCGAAGGCAATGTGTATGCAATTACTATATTTTTAACTCTAAAGAAATCATTCGATTTGAGCCAAAAGTCGCTTGTCGTATAGTTATTTGTTCCTGTGTTTAAGTCAAGACGAGGGTAAGTAATGGATTCACCAGCAGCGAACTTTTCTGCTGTCCAACGCTCATTATATTGATATGTAAATAAATTACCATAACCAAGAATATAGGGTTTTGAGTAATTCTGATTTATATAGAAAGATCCATTTGCTGTACCAATTATCAAAACACTGATGTCGAAACCCTTATAATTGAGACCAAGAGTTGCATTGAAATGATATTGTGGTAGATTAGCGTAACCAATAGGTGCCATATCCTTAACATCAATTTTCCCATCGCCATTCAAATCTTTGTAACGAATATCCCCTAAAGTAGCCTGATTGTTTGCATAGGTATTAAAGGGTCTATTTGCCAACTCCTGAGCTGTATTATAGAATCCATCACTAACTAACCCAAAATACTGACCAATAGGAAAACCGGTACGATTCATCCAGGTATAAGGATTGGGGGCCTCAGACATATAGATAATTCTATTCTTGGCATAACTCACCCCTAAATTTGCAGAATAACCCACCTGACCCATTTTATCTTTCCACCCCAAACTAACTTCATAGCCTTCATTAATTGTTCTTCCCACATTTGCCGGTGGCATATTTGTTGAGGGTACACCAAAAGTTACAGGTAAAACCCCTAATGTAGTAAGAATATTCGATCTGCTTTCATAAAAATAATCTGCGGTTAACGAAAGACGATCGCTTAAAAAGCGTGCATCTAAACCAACATCAGACTTTTTAGCTGTTTCCCACGTGATGAGTGGATTTCCTAAAGCTCCTTCTGAGGCTCCCTTATAGTAGGGGTTTTGAACAGATCCATTGCTTGTACCTAAATAATAACCTTGATTCCATGGGTTTGATAAATTGATATTGTAAGTATTTGGCAAATAGAGATACCTTCGCCCTGTACCACCCAGCATATCGTTACCTACTTCACCGTACGAAGCTCTTATTTTAAGAAATGTAACCCATTTATTCTCCTTGAGAAAAGTTTCGTTAGTGGGTACCCAACCCACAGAATAAGCAGGAAAATAGCCGAATCGTTGATCTTTTGCAAACTGTTCTGTACCGTTAAATCCTAAATCATATTCAAGCATGTAACGTTCTTTATAGTTGTATGTCAAACGTCCCACCAATCCCATTAATCCGGAAGGTGTATTATATCCATCACTCGGCATATTGTATTGAGATGCTTTTCCCAATAATAAAGCCGTAACTTTGTGATCTCCAAAAGTTCTATCATAATCGATACCGGCATCAAAATAGATTTTTGACCAGGTGGAAGCACCTGCAGAAGTATTTATCGAATTGGCGCTTTGCACCCCACCATAAAAATCTAACTGATTTGGATTATTGACATCTCTTTGCACGGTGTACAGTGGGTACCCAATAGTTTCAGCGTAATATTTCGAATAATTATTTTGATATACCCCATTGGCGTGGATTGACAAACCTTTTGTCAAATAATCCATCTTATGATTCACCCGAACTGAGTTGTCAATTAAGGTATTCATAACCTGACCCGCACCATTGTCAAAAAAATTAGCGTAGAAACCTTTAGCTCCCGTATTTTGTAGCCCCAAAGGATTACCAAAACTTCCGGCTGATCCGTTTGCATAACTTACAATTTTACCATCTATCATACCAGGGAAATTCAACGGATTGTTTTGAATTACAGCCATAACTAAGCCCTGATAGTTTGGAATATTAGCACTGGTAAATCGGGAGCCTCCAAAACCGCTCATAGTTCCAAACTGACCGGTTAAGTTAACAGATACTGTTGTGTTTTTATTTACGTTGACATCAAAATTTGATTTGAAATTATAGCGTTCAAAATTTGACGATATATCTGTACCTCCATACGATATTTGAGGTCCTATTCCTATTTGATTAAAATAACCCAAAGAGACATAATACTTAATGAATTTATCACCACCTGAAACATTGAAATTTACTTGTTTTTGAGGTCCATAATTACCAAATACTGCTTTTTGAATATCTGTACTTCCATAATACAAAGCCGGACTATCATTTAACTGAGCTTGTTGCGCCGGAGTTAAATTTGTCATTGCTGCAACTTCAGCAGCTGTATAATCTCTATTGTTCTTGAATTTCCAAAGCTGATCGGGTGAAAAAAGCCATTGGTTAGCAGTTGTATTTCCCAACTCATTATCAGATAATATGGCTTGATTCCTTGCTGTTGCCCATTCGTAGGAAGTACATTGTTGGGCAATATTTATTGCTTTGCTCGTGCCGTAGTTTAATGAAAGACCAAACACCGGCTTTGTTTCTTTTCCTCGTTTTGTAGTAACGATAATAACCCCGTTAGCACCTCTTATTCCATACACTGCGGTTGAAGCTGCATCCTTCAAAACGCTTATCCCTGCGATTTCATTCGGATCCATATTGTTTAGTTGAGTATATGATTGCTCTGCGGGTTGCTCAATGCCATCGATAACAATCAAAGGATTAGCATTCCCATAGGTAGAAACGCCCCGAATAAAAATTTTAGTAGCATTAGCACCCGGCTCACCGCCCGCCTGTAGTCCTGACACCCCTGTAACAGTACCTACTAATGCATTGGTAATGTTCGCCACAGGTGCTTTTAACAATTCAGC
>Ga0214227_1000393_pt1 | contig 10098 bp, 10 predicted proteins | sample TroBogypolimnion_37_FD_153065 | JGI IMG/M metagenome (GOLD analysis project Ga0214227, IMG submission 153065) | Freshwater microbial communities from Trout Bog Lake, WI - 16OCT2007 hypolimnion | ecosystem: Environmental > Aquatic > Freshwater > Lake > Hypolimnion/Profundal zone | place: Trout...
CAAAGAAGTTAAGGTCGTAGCTTTGAACGCGATCGGCAAGATGGCCGATGGTGTCTTTGAATGGGATGCCGAAGGAGATTTCATCGAAGACAGTTTTCCTGAGTTGTGCCAGTTAGTGCCGAAACTCAGAACTCAAGAAGTCGCTGAACCTCGTTTGTAAATTCGCTTGTACCCATCTGTTTGACATAAACCTCACCGGTTCGTTCATAACAAAGATGGATTTCATGGACCCGCCAGATTTCCTCCTGGACTTTTCGTAATGACCGGTGCATTTTTATTTCGAGGTATTTGCCCATCATCAAGGCCATAAAGCAGACGAGCATATGAGCCCTGATGGCATCCTCCGTGCGATGAAAGATCGGTCTGGCCTGCAGGTCGGATTTGCTCATGCGGAACGCCTGCTCTACGTTCCAGAGATCATGATAGTAGTCAATAACTGCACTACTCGACAGCTCCTTCTCAGGGATGTTGGTGACATAACCTTTGATGCCAAGAAGCTTCTCTGCCTTTGCCTGAAGATCGGTATCGAAGATAAATGGCCTGTCGGTGTCCTTGGTTTTCTTGACAAACTTTGCCCGCCGACCGGACTCGTTTTTATCCAACAGGGCAAGCGCCCGTTTGACCTGTTTATCGAACTCTCGCTTGTCCTTCTTGTACCGGGACTCCGAGAACTCACAGATCATGGTGGCATTCTTTACTGCAGACTTGTAGCTGAAGCGCCGTAGAGCCTTATCGGTACGCGGTAGTGTTTTGTGAATCTGATCGATGAAGCTCGCAGCAGTACTCGCCAACCGAGCCCCTACGATGTAGCGGTATCCTTCATTCTCCAGTTTCAGTATGTTGTCTTTTGAGAGCATACCGGCATCGGCCACAATAACCGGCTTGGTTTCGCCAACACGCTCCTGAAACCGTTGAATGACCTTGAGCATCGTTTTTCCCTCGAAGGTGTTGCCCTCGAACACCTCATGCATGACCGGAAAACCTGAACGAGTGGTGATGAGGCCAATGACGATCTGTGGCTGCATTGGCTTGTTGTCCTTGGAGAAGCCCGGCTTCTGAAAATCGTACTCCTTGAAGGATTCGAAGTACAGGGTGGTGACATCGTACAATACCAGGCTGAACTGCTCCTGCAACTCTCCTTGAGCGGTCTTGATGGCTGCGGCTTCTATCCCCTCCTGATGCTCCAAGAGCTTCGGAAATAGGCGATAGAGGGTTCGCTTCGCATAGGTGACCTTGAAATGCAACTCAAGAAGTTTCATCGAGCGCAACTTCGATGTCGGCTCGATAATGCGCATGAGTGCCAGATCAAGATACAGTTCCGGCAAAGATCCCATGCCGCATTTTCGGGCGCAGGCGAGCATCGCATTGCGGGCAAACTGATGGGTGATGCCAACAGCTCTTGATTTGTCAAGAACCGCCTTGAACAGTGATGATGAAGACAGCGTATCAGTACCAGTATCAGTAAACAGATGTGGCTGGCGGCAATGGGCTTCGACATATTGTTTGGCCTCATCCAGCAACAATTCAAGCTCGTGCTCGTCGTGGGCGCTGCCAATATGTTTGAGAAAAGGACGCCCCGTTCCTTTATTCTGAACTACCTGTACGGCAGTTGCTCCGGATGCAGTCTGCACCTTTCTGATTTTCAAGTCCCCACGCATAGGGAGAAGATAGCATTAGTGCCAATACTCAGGAACCCGAAAATATTAACTGCAATAAAATCAAGAACTTAATTTTCTTGGTCAGCGCTTTTTCAAATTTTGGCACAAGTCAGGAGGATGTTGATGACTGTGGCTACTTTGTGGGTGTTGGCCGTCTTTGACGATGAGCTGTCGGCTGGGGCTCTGCCTTGGCGAGCGATGTTAGAGAGGCGTTTTTTGAGGGCGTTGTTGACCACCCAATTGTACAACGCGAGCACACCCGATGTGACAGCGGCCCCCGAGAGCACGATAGTCAGGATTTGCAGAATGGTTTGCATGGTGTCGGGTGACTATGTTTAAACCTTGATATTGACGATGTTGTTGAGCACAAAGAAGCCAAAAGCCATAAGCCCACCACCGATGAGGATGACGGTCTGGCCTTGGGAAGTGGTCCAGAGCAGCGACATGTAGCCGGGGTTTACGAGCGTGAGGAGACCGGCGAGCAGAAATGGCATACTGCCCAGTACCCATGCTGATGCGCGTCCTTCGGCTGCGAGCGTACGAATTTTACCGCGCAGTTTGACGCGTTCGCGCAAGGTTCTGGCCAACCCATCAAGTAGTTCGGTGAGGTTGCCGCCAGTTTCGTGCTGGATCTTGAGCGAGATGACAAAGAAGTTAAGGTCGTAGCTTTGAACGCGATCGGCAAGATGGCCGATGGTGTCTTTGAATGGGATGCCGAAGGAGATTTCATCGAAGACAGTTTTGAATTCGTGACCTATGGGATCGGGGAACTCCTTGCCAACCATGCCGATGGCGGCGGTAAGGCTGTGGCCAGCGCGCATTGCGCGCGAAATGTAGTCGAGCGTTTCCGGGAGTTTGTCTCCGAAAGCCTGGCGGCGTTGGTTGGATTGTCGAGATAACCAGAGAACCGGCGTACTGGCAATGGCAACGGCCAGCACGAGCAGGATCAAGGGGTTCATTTGGCGCAGAAGACCCAACACCACAACCACCATAAACAAGGCGAGCATGAGGCCCATTAAGCGCTCGGCTGTGAGCGGACTGTGGGCGCGTTTGAGCAGGTTTTCAAGTTGCTCAAATGTTCTGGAGCGTGAGCGCAGCCAGGTGTCGAGTGCACTCTTCTGCAGGGTGGTTTGCGCGCTGTCGGGGCTTTGACCACCCCGGTGAACGGCGTTGTGGATGGCCTGCAACCGCTGTTTTTTAGCTTGGCTGCGGGGTTCGAAAAAGCGTACCCACACCGCATAGAGCAGCAGGATGATAAGCATCAGTAACACAAATGCAAAGAAGAAAATCAAAAACGTGGTCATAATGGGCATAGAGGTTAGTCGTTGGCGCCGGGGTCAAACATGCCATCACTGAGGCCGATGCCGTAAGTAAGAATTTTTTCATACATTTTGGGACGAACGCCCGTGGCTTTGAACACTCCTTGCAAAGATCCATCCGGGTTAGTGCCGATGCGCTTGTAGCTAAAGATTTCCTGGGTGGTAATGATCTCGCCTTCCATGCCGACGATTTCTTCGATGCTGACGATCTTGCGACTACCGTCACTTAGTCGTGTTTCTTGAACGATAAAGTGAATCGACGAAGAAATAAGCTCGCGCAGGGCTTTGCCGGGTATATTGAGGCCACCCATGCCCACCAGGTTTTCGAGCCGGGCCAGGGCATGCCGCGGGCTGTTGGCGTGAATGGTGGTGAGTGAACCATCGTGGCCGGTGTTCATGGCTTGCAGCATGTCGATCACCTCGGAGCTGCGAACCTCGCCCAGCACGATGCGGTCTGGCCGCATGCGCAAGCAGTTTTTCACAAGTGCGCGCATGGTGATTTCGCCTTTACCTTCAATGTTTGGCGTGCGCGTTTCCAAGCGAATAACATGATCTTGCTGAAGCTGCAGTTCAGCAGTATCTTCGATGGTGACGATGCGTTCGTTATGGGGAATAAAGCTCGAGAGAATGTTGAGCAGTGTGGTTTTGCCCGAACCAGTTCCCCCTGAAATGATAATGTTGCACTTGACTTTAACCAGAGCTGACAACAGTTCGGCCATGGCTGGTGTGAGTGTGTTTTTTTGAACGAGGTCGCGCATTTGCAGGGGCACAACCGCAAAGCGCCGAATAGTGAGGACAGGGCCGTCGAGAGCCAATGGCGGTATGATGGCGTTGACACGCGACCCATCGGGCAGGCGGGCATCGGCCATGGGGCTGGATTCATCGATGCGCCGCCCCACACGAGAGACAATTTTGTCGATGATTTTCATGAGGTGTGCGTCGTCGTTGAAGCGGATGTCGGTGAGCTGAATGCATCCTTTTTTTTCGACATAAACTTTTTGGTAGCCGTTGACCATGATTTCAGAAATGGTGGGGTCGGCGAGCAAGGGCTCTAAAGGTCCCAGACCCATGATTTCATTTTTGAGGTCAGCCACCAATCTGGCGCGCTCTTGATTATTGAAGCGGATATCATCTTCTTCGATGAGCGCGACAAGCAAGCCACCAAGCTCGTTGCGCAGCTGCTCGGGTGTCAGGTTTTCGATGGAGTTGAGGTCGATGCGGGTGAGCAGCTTTTGGTGCAACTTCATTTTGGTCGCGTAATAGTCACCCCCCGGTGATGCGTTGGTTTTCTTCGCCGGTGCTGGTGTTAGAGCCTCAACGACGGAAGGTTGTGCCTGCGCCTCAGTGGTTTCAGGCGCCGATGCAGGTGGAGCTGCAACCCGTTTGGGGGAGAGGTTCCAGTGAGCTATTTGATCTTTAAGCGTTGCCATAACGAGCGTTTATGATGACTGCTGCCTGTGAGGTGCACAGCCCAGTCGATGATGGTTTTGGAAAGTTTAGATTTTGGTGCCTCTTGCAATAGGGGCTTACCAATCAAGAGAGATTCTTGCATGGCTTCGGCGTCGGAGGGGAAACGATGGTTAATTGGTCTGCCGATGACTTTTTCGATTTCGGTACTGGAGAGGGTGACACTTGTATCATCGCGGTTGAGGATAATTTCAATGCGCAACATTGGTTTTTCAATTTCTTTCCAGAGTTTGAGCAGTTGACTCGCCCGACGCAGCGATGGCAGCGATGGAGTGCAGACGATGCAGAGTTCGTCAAGGTGATCGAGCACCAAAATGCCGACCTGGTCGAGAAATGAGCCAAAGTCAACCAGAATGTAGTCGTAAAAGTTAGCAGCAATGTGAATGAGTTCGCTCACCCGCTCGGGTTCGATATGGACGATTTTTTCAAACGTGATGGGCGAAGGGATGAGGTTGAGCGTGGGGCTGAGATGCTGCACCATGCTTTCGAGTAGCGACAGGTCAAGCCGGTTGGATTGACTGGAGATGTCGACCAAATCCTGAGGGTGGTTATCTCCGGTGAGGTACATGTCGAGATCGCCAAAAGGCAAAGAGAGATCGACCGCCAGCACACGGGTGTGGGGCTCTTGAGAGAGCGCAAAAGCTAAGTTGGCCGCTATGCAAGAGCTGCCATCCCCCCCTTTGGCAGAGACAAATCCAAAAACCCTACCCGGGCTAATGCTGGCGCCTTTATCACGAAGGTGACCGCGTTCGATAACTTGTTGCAGGGTTTCGGAAGCGCTGTCGACAATGACTTCACGCACACCAGCACGCATAAGAGATAACAAAAGTTCGGGCTGTGCTTGTGGGTGCAGTGCCACGATGGCCGCATGCGGTAGAGCGAGACAGAGTTTCTCAACCTCTTCAATGTAGTGTGGCTCGGTGGGTTCAAAGCCCACTATAAATACAAGGTCAGGTTTTTGGGCTGTGAGTTGACGCACCATGCCCCCTGGCCCGCCCACCAGTCGGACTACCTGGTGTTGACCAAGTTCAAGTTGTGTATCGGGAACCTCCCAAGGCTGGGGAGAGTAAGTAACAATGTTCATGTGTGTTTATTGTACAAGTAATGGAGGAGTATAGGCGCCGTATGACGGCGCGATGCCCGTGCCTGGGTTGGTGCCGGGAGCGGGCACATCGTTGAGGAATTGAGCTAGTATTTTGGTATTGGCACCATTTCCTTGGGTGCCAAGAATGCGTAAACCGCCAATCGCCACAATGGGTAATTGTGATTTATAATCAATGCTGTTGACCACGAAAACGGCAACATCTTTCCAATAGCCGGGTGAGGATTGAACTGATGCATAGGAGGGTATATTTTTGAAATCTGAGGCTTTGAGGCCCGTTGGGATATACGTATTGTCGAGGATGCCTAATGAACTGGTATTACCTGTTGTGAAGAGACCAGCAATGAATGAAGCGCTGTTATTTGTACTCTGAAAGGTGGTCCAGTAACCCGCCGGGCCGCCGAAGTAGGAGGAGGTAATATCGAAAACGTAGGGTTTGCCTGTGCTCGGATCTATCTTGGGGCCGTTGTTCCACCAATTAGTGAACAAGGGCATGTTGAGCACAAAGGGGAACATGCCCGTACCGGCAGCGGGTGAGGCTATCACGGCAATAGCACTGGCAGAAACGGTTTGGATATTCTTACCTAAAAAGGGGGCGAAAAACAAAGGCAAGGGCCCATTGTTTTGGCCGCTGGCGATAGTAATCGTGGCGCGGATGGCGGGAACATATCCAACGGGCTGTACGTCAGGAGTAGTAACCGCAACCCACGATTTGGTAACTATGTTCCAGTATCCATCTTCAATGGTCGCATCTGTAATGTTGTGACCATTGGCGACGTTTAATTTTGCCACAGAAGTAGCCATGCTGTTGGCCGCGCCCCAGTTGAAAGGCAACGCGCCAGGGTCAGTGAGTGAAGAAGCGCCACCCACAGCAGCAGCGTCGGCAACATTTTGAAGCTCAGCCTTGGTCAGATTGAGGCGGGCCAGGTCAACCGCCAAAGCGGCACAGCCCAAGAGCACCGGCAAGCACAGGACAAACCAAATGGCGACACTGCCGCGCTGGCGGTCCGGCAATTTGATGATGTGGTGTGACCGTGCCATGGTTATTCGAGCCTCATGGTGGTTCGGGCAGAGATCGAAAGGCCCGAAAAAATATAGAATCCGGTGTAATTGCCGCTGGCTGTGACGGTGATGTTATTGTCACTAATCGGATCAGCATTAAAGGTGATAGTGGGGGTCATGGCAGTCCCAAAAGAGATGAGGTTGTTTTGACAGGCATTTGTGACAGCGGTGGTAGCGCTGCTCTTGATGCTGGTATTTGTCCGGTTTGCAACATACTTGGATCCGGCACGCGCGCCCTCTCGAGTGGCCATGGTGAGCACGGTTTTGTTGTACAGGGCAATAGAAAAAAAGATCACACCAATGAGGAGAGCCAGAAACACGGGCAGGATGAGCGCAAATTCGACCAACACACTTCCCTTTTGGGATTGAGCGTGCTCCGTTGTTGGGGCCTGAAGCATGGCAACATCTGTGCGCATGGTGATCATTTTACTTGTAAACCTTGAAGCTTTCCGTCGATGAAAAGCTCTTTTTGAGTAGGCGGGACAAACTTGTCGGTGGGGAGCTCTGGCGAGGAAGCGCTGCCTTTGACCAAGGTGGGGCGAATAATAACCAGGAGTTCGGTCTTTTCAGAATTCTTCTGTGTGTGTCGGAAAAGCGCGCCGAGAATGGGAATGTTACCCAGCAAGGGCACAGCCTGTATGACTTCGGTGAGATTGTCGAGCAGAAGACCGCCAATAACTAGGTTTTCGCCCTCGTTCATTTGGACGGTGCTGGAAACGGTGCTGGTTTTAAAGGTGGGCAAATTGTTTGTGGTTCCAGCAGTGACAGGTTGTGTGACTGGCTCAGAGACCTCGGGTACAACCTTAAGCGAAATACGACCTGCATCCAGCACGGTGGGCGTAAATCGCAAACCAACACCATAGGCGCGCTCGACGTAGTCTGTTGCTCCGTTGGAACTGACGGTGGGCGTATAAATTTTGCCGCCGACCAGAAAATACCCTTCTTGACCACTCATGGCGACAATGGTGGGTTCGGCCAGGATTTTAATCAATCCGGGTTGGCGCTGGGCTTCAACTTGGAGCTGGTTGACACCTGAAGCCCGTTTAAACAGGAGGTTGAGCGTGGCGTTGCTCACAAACCCTGTCATGAGACTGCCTTGGGTATTCCCCGAGTTTTGCGTCCAGCTGAAACCTAAACTTTCTATGTAGGTCTTGGAAACTTCGGCAATGCGGACTTCGAGTCGGACTTGCTGCGGATCGCGGACTTTGAGGAGGTTGACGAGGCCAGGTATGCTGGCAGGTGCCGCAGAGCCACCATTGACCGCGCCAGGCATGCTGGCTGGCGCTGCAGAGCCAGAGGCAGGGGCACTATTGGACACGCCAGTTAAGCTGGCAGGTGTTGCAGAGCCGGGGGCAGAGGCACTATTGGCCAGGGTGGATTCAGGGTTGACACCCGGAACCGTGCCACCCAAATAGGCTTTTACCAAGCGGTTGACGGTTTCTGCAACCAGGGCGTTAGAAACAGAGCCAGCCACTACCAACGCTGGCCCCCAGGCAAAGATCTGAATGTCGGTCTCATTCGGTAAGACGACTTTCAACATGACTTTTATGGGGTTGATGTTGCGGCTGACTTGCAAAGGTGTGGAGGTGAAGTTGCCTGTTCGGTCCCAGACAATAAGATTGGTTGCGCCTGTTTTTTTTCCCAGCAGATAAAGCTCGGAGGGGTTAAGCAAAATATAGTCGGCTACCTCGGGGTTGCCCACAGCAACTCGTGTAGCGGGTCGTTCGAGCCGGTAGACCCTGGATTCGCCCACAGTCACAAGATAGATCGAGGGAGAAGCCATTGAGGCCACAGGTACAGTGGAGGGAGAGGAAGAGGCCATTGCAACCACGGATAGTGTGCAGGAAAACGCCAAAAGAATACTCGTCCTGCAGGCCAAACGATTCAGGCATATCAAATTCATGGGCATGTTGGCTATGGTGTGACAACAGGTTGGCGGCTGATGCCACGGATTTCTTCGGGTCCACGGCTTTTACGCGAAGGTTCCGGCTTAGTGTGGGTAGCCAGTACCGCTTCAGGAGGCGAAGAGGTAGTTGCAGCAGGGGATTTTGTATTCATAATATCTGCCAGACGGACACCCATGGAGTTGGTTACGCTGGTATCGAGTTCGTTGCGCAAGACAAGAGAAAGCACCCCTATGTTGCGGGCCAGGTCGAGCTTTTCGGATTCAAGCGGCGTTAGCTCGAGGGTTACGGCATCGACCACTTTTGGTTTATTTGGGTCAGCAGTGGTTTCCTGGGCCACGGCCAATACTTTGATGCGCGATAGCACTGTTCGCGAAAAAGGCTGACTGTTGGCATCTTTGCTGCTAACCAAAACATCCACATAGCTACCTGGCAGGGCAAATCCGGCAACCGCAATCACCTCGTTTACATGAACTGTAATGGCGCGCTTGCCCTCCGGGATGAGTGAGGATAAGCCGCCAGTCGCATTTTTGGGGGCCAATTTGCCAGCTAAAACAGTCTCACCTGGAATCATGGAGACGCGGGCAATTCGACCCACCACGTTGGCTGTGCGAGTGGATGCATCTTGCGGAACGGATGAACTGGGCCAATCAATAGTTTTAATTTGATCAGCCTTAATAGCTTTCCCGGCTTCAATGGGCTGCTCAACGATAATAACCTTAGACACCGAAGTTTGGGGTACACTCATCGTCTGGGCAGCTATAAAAGCTCCCACCGCCCCCAGAGTGAGTGCGATGGTGAGAGCGACGACGGGCAGTTTCACTATATCGTGGTAGAGATTTGGGTAAATATCGCTGTCAATTGAGTTCCAACAGCAGTAAGAGCTGCAATCGCAACAACAGCAACCAATGCAGCAATCAAGGCATACTCAATCATGGTTACGCCTTTCTGCGATTTGATGTCGAAGATTTTGTTCATCATAGTTTCACCTCACAATGATTATTTCACCTGCAATACCCCTATAAACAATAAGGTTATTAAGTATCAATGAAACTTGTTTGAGATAGTTATAAAAATAGCACTCTAATTACCTCCAACAAGTGCAAGAGTTTCCATCGCCCCCAGAGTGAGTGCGATGTCGAGAGCAACAACCAGTATCTTCACTATATCGTGGTGGAGATTTGGGTAAATATCGCTGTCAATTTAGTTCCAACAGCAGTAAGAGCTGCAATCGCAACAACAGCAACCAATGCAGCAATCAAGGCGTACTCGATCATGGTTACGCCTTTTTGTGATTTGATGTCGAAGATTTTGTTCATCATAGTTTCACCTCACAATGATTTTGTTCTTTCATTTGACCAAATAAAACATATATAATATATATATAAATACCTCTATTGTCCCAAATCAAAAACCTTCTTTTCTGAGTTACATTCTTCAGACTTGCTAAAATCATGTTCTGGTATACGCTTTATTAATATCAATTATAGTGCCATGAAATCAATAAAAAGCTTACCCATGTAACTCTTATTTATAAAAGATCTTAAGAGATATCTATTACTGTGTGTATTATTTTTATAGGGTAA
>Ga0214227_1000400_pt1 | contig 9997 bp, 10 predicted proteins | sample TroBogypolimnion_37_FD_153065 | JGI IMG/M metagenome (GOLD analysis project Ga0214227, IMG submission 153065) | Freshwater microbial communities from Trout Bog Lake, WI - 16OCT2007 hypolimnion | ecosystem: Environmental > Aquatic > Freshwater > Lake > Hypolimnion/Profundal zone | place: Trout...
TTGCGGGGTCGTGCGTTTTGTTCAGCCCAAAATAATAGATACCACCCTGTTTATTAATTTCTACGCTATTGATTCCGCGTATGCCTTCAATGTTCGCTATATAGTTTTTCGCAAAATTGATGTGCTCCAGTGGATCGAAGTTTGTAAACATTTGCAAAAAAATAATGCCATACATATTTCGGATGCTATAACTGATTTCACATCCCATCGGTGTAGTGTGAATGGTTTTTTTAAGTTCAATTTCCTTTTCCATGATAGTAGTGTTTATGAAATAATGATTTATCGTAACCTTGTCGAATTAATTCTATTTGTCTCCATGTTAGATTTCGGAATGTGTCCGGATTTCCAACTTGTTTAGTTCCGTAAAACAGTACGCCTATTTTAGATTTTTCAGGGCGTGGAATTGGATTGTCCATTTTTGTCAGGTTTAAAAATTACTTTTCCAGCAATCAGATTAATCTTTTCGTGCGCCAGTACCGGCACTTGAGAGTTACCACATTTCCAGTGACGGAAAATTTGGTTGGTGATTTTGCAGTCATTAATTACTTGATGTCTAATCCGGTTGTAATCGCCTACTGGAATAGATTTAATCCAGTCGCCAAATATATTTTGGGTAGTGGATTGTTTTCGTTTTTCTTTTTCTTCCATGATTTAACTAAGTTTTTGAATAACGTATTAAATTACATTGTACATTTGTTCAGGTTTGAACGGTGCAAAGTAAAGTAAATTTGATTTACAAACAAAATATATTTGACTTCAAATATGTAATTTTTTATTATTTCTAAATAATAAAATTATAAGACAATGGAATATAACGTATTAAGAGAAATTGCCGAATCAAAAAAAATTGAGATACGCGAAATTGCGAACGAATTAGATATGACTCCTAACGGTTTTCGTGAAAGTATTAAGAATGAAACAATACAGCTTAAAAAGCTAAGGAGACTATGTGAAATATTACATATCCATCCTAATATGTTTTTTGATGTACAAAAGGGTGTATATTTGAATAATGTACATGCTCAGGTTGGTAATAACAACAAAATAGTTCTCGAAAATAAAGATAGAGAAATAGAAATGTTGAGACAACGATTAACTGATAAAGAGACAATTATTCAGAATAAGGATGAAATAATACAAATGCTTAGAAGCAAACTAGATTTGGGTATGGTAGCAACATCTAAAGAGAAATACGGAAAATGAATTATAAATTTTAAATTTAATGCTTATGAGAAAAATAACGATTTTATTAATATTGATATTTTCAACTTTGATTGTTTATAGTCAAAGTCATAAAAACATTTCATTAGAAGAAAAAGCTACAAACATTATTTCAAAACTTAAAGAAGTACAAGACCTTGAAAAGCTATTAAATAAAACAAATAGAACCGTGTCCTATATTTCAGATAATGAAACAAAAACTTCTATTGAAATATCTGTATGTGAAAATGCAGAAGATAGAATGATTAGAATTTATTTTTACAAATACTGTTCAAATGGAAAATTATATAAAATAAATATGGAAGATGGAGAATATAAACTAATAAAAATTGAAACATGAAAAAATTAATTTTAGGAATAATCATCGGGGTATCTTTTACCGCGTTGATTGGTGCCGGTATTGAAAATTATGTAGTTGGAAAACAAACGGCAAATGTTGTGAAGTCAGAAAATATTTTAATATTTCATGACTGTACTCCGGTGATGGAATATGAATATTTAGGTACTATCAAAATGGGTATTGCTGTTACTGGAAAATACTCCGAAATACGGGAGTATATGATTAAAACAGCTAAGACAAAATACCCTCAAGCCGATGCCATTATTATTGATAAAGGTAAGGCTGATGTTATCAAATTTAAATGAGCGTCGCCAAATGTCGCCAAATTCACGAAATTAACTTATTATAAACGGTTGACTATAAGAGTGTTATACGGGTTTATGGTTTTCAAGAGGGAGAGCAATTTAAAAACACTAATAAGCTAAAATACAGCTGATTAGTGTTTTTTATTTCTAGTACCTGCTGCAAATTACAGAACGACTCTCTGTCCATAGTTCGTTTTTCGATAAATATTTTGTATTTTTGTAAGCTAATAGACAATAGAAAGTTGATTTTAATGTTTTAAATAACAGACTATCAAAAATCCGTTCAAGACACATTTAATTTACCCTTTTACCATTTGAAAAATATTTCCAAACATAATGTATTTCTGCTGTTGCTGATAATTCTTGTCAGTGGTTGCTCCACGAAGAAAAACACCTGGTTGTCGCGTAACTATCAGGCTATGAACACCCGTTTTAATGTGTATTTTAACGGAATGAACAGTTATAACGAAGGAATTAAAAACATACAGAAAGCCAACAAGGAAGATTATTCGGTGGTAATTCCGATGTATCCGATAAGCCATCACTCCAATGCTTCATCGGCAAGTTCGAGCATGGATCTGACGATTGAAAAATGTCGTAAAGCCATTAAATTACATTCCATTAAGGTAAAACCAAAAAAAGATTACAAAAAGTCCAATTCGCCTGAATACAAACTATGGTACAATCAGCAGGAATTTAACCCTGCCATGGGCGAAGCATGGCTGCTACTCGGAAAGGCTGAATTTCACAAAGCTGACTTTTTGGGTTCGGTGGGCACATTCTCATATATTACACGTCATTATACCAACGACAAAAATATAGAGGCGGTTTGTCAGCTTTGGATTGCCCGGGCTTACGGTGAAATGGGTTGGATTTATGAAGCTGAGCAAATGCTCTCGAAAGTTTCGCAAGATAATTTAAACCGGAGCAATATAGGACTTTATGCTTCGGTCAATGCCGATTTGTTATTAAAGAAAAAACAATACAAAGATGCTATTCCGTTTCTGGAACTGGCATTATCGAAAGAAAGTGACAAAACTCTGCAACAGCGTTTTGGCTATATATTGGCACAACTTTATCATTTGAACAATGATGATAAAGCGGCTTATGCTGCCTTCACGAAAGTAATAAAGTCGAATCCACCTTACGAGATGGATTTTAATGCACGTATTAGTCGCACTCAACTGGGTCAGGGAAATATTTCAAGCATCCGAAAAGATTTAAAAGCGATGATTAAAAACCGAAGCAATAAAGATTATCTGGATCAACTTTATTATGCACTCGGAAATACCTATCTACATCATGCCGATACAGCAAAAGCCATTGAAAACTACAAACTCTCCATCGAAAAGAGTTCCCGAAAAGGAATTGACAAAGCCATGACTCTCATTACGTTGGGCGATTTATATTATTTCAAACATAAATATGCGTTGGCTCAACCCTGCTACGAAGAAGCCGGAAAAATTATCACGAATGAAAATGACAACTACGGGCGTGTAACAAAACGAGCCCAAATGCTGAATGAATTGGTAACTCAAAACGACATTGTCGTTTTACAAGACAGTTTGCAACAATTATCCACTTTATCCGAAACAAAGCGGTTGGAAGTGGTCAATAAAATTATTGCCAAACTCATTGCCGATGAAAAAGTCGCTGCCGACAAAGCATTGAAAGATAAACAACAGCAACAAAATGCCATTGATGACAATTTGAATTTTCCACCTATCGGTTCCAATCCCGGAATTGCCGGCGACTGGTATTTTTATAATGTGGATTTAATCCGCAACGGACAATCCGAATTTATAAAAGTATGGGGAAACCGAAAATTAGAAGATAACTGGCGACGCACCAATAAATCTGCTTCACTTTTTGCCAATGACAGATCTATTGAGAAAGCAGCAAAAGATTCCACTGATACCCTCTCCAAATCGGCGGTGGTGTCCGACAATAAAAAACCGGAGTTTTACCTGCGTCAAATACCTAACACGCCGGCACAAATAGCCAAATCTACATCCGAAATTGCAACAGCTTTGTTTAGTATGGGGCAAATTTACAAAGATAAGATTGAAGATATACCATTGGCTATCAATACATTTAAGGAATTTATTCGCCGTTTCCCCAATGACGTCCGAGTGGCGGATGCCTATTATTTCCTGTATCTGATGCAATCAAAAATGGGAAATGATACCGAAGCAAATAGTTACCAAAATAAAATAATCAATGAGTTTCCTGATTCAAAATATCATAAAATTCTATCGGAGCCAAATTACATCAATCGATTAGAAAGAATGTATCGCGAACAAGATTCGATTTATAACCTGACTTACAAAGCTTACGTTGAAAGTGATTTTAAAACAGTTTTCAATCAGGTTGCTTTTATCAAGCAAAAATATCCGCTATCAACTCTGATGCCTAAATTTGTGTTTCTGAATGCATTGAGTATCGGAAAAAAAGAATCGCCTGATACATTTAAAACAGCTCTTTCCGATTTGATTAAAACTTTCCCGCAAAGCGATGTAAGTGCAATGGCAAAAGATATTCTGGCACTGATGAATCAGGGTAAGGAAGCTAAAAACGGTACTTCGAGCGGCTCATTGCTTACAAGGCGTGAAGAAAGCACGAAAACAGAGATAAACGAAATTACTCCGCAGCAATTTTCGACTGATAAACAAACGAAACACCGCTTAATGCTAATCGGCTCTTTACGAAAAGAAAAAATGAACAAGCTGCTGTATAGCATTGCCACTTTCAATTTTTCCCGTTTTATGATCAAAGATTTTGATTTGGTAGTTTCGAAACTGGATACAGCTCAACAGGTTTTATCAGTTACCAATTTCGAATCGTTCGATGAAGTTTCTTGGTATATCAATTCACTGAATTCAGATGCACAAATTTCAGCTTTATTAACCGACTATCAGGTAAAAAAAGTAATTATTTCGGAAGATAACTACGCTTTAATAAAAACATCGTATGGCTTAGTTGATTATCTGGCATTTTTAAACAAACCAGCGAACAAAAATCCAGATGCTCAAGTAGCATCGAACAAATCAGCTAAAAAACCAATTACTAAAAATCCGGATCAAAAAAATACTCAGGTTGAAATTAAACAACCATCAAAACCGCTTGAAATTGCTGAAAACAAATTGGAAATAAAACCCATTGGTAAACCTGTAGCAAAGCCCGTAGAGAATAAAGTTATTGCAGAAACTCAAAAACCCACAATAACTCAAAAACCTGATTCAATTAAAAAACCTGAGCCCGTTGTGCCGGTAATTCAACCCAAACCCGAGCCGGAAGCTCCATTATTTAAGGGATTATTTGCTTATAAAGCCAATGAAGCGCATTTTGCAGCAATTTATATTCTTTCGGGAACCATTGATTTCAATAAAACGAAAGTCGCATTGGATGAGTATAATGCCAAAAACTATGGACTTATGAATCTGAAAGTTACACTCGAAACAGTTGATAAAATTCAGGTTATTATCATTGGAAGTTTAAGTAATGCACAAATTGCCAAATCATATTTACTCCGAATGGTAAAGGAAAAAGGTTTATTTGATGGATTAAAAGGGTCGAATTACAGAAATCTGATTGGTTCGCAAAGAAACCTGAATGTAGTGATTCAGCAAAATGCACTGAATCAGTATTTTGAATTTATGCAAGAATATTATCTCAAATAAATATGTTAGTTGTCAAAGGTCGAAAGTCATTGGTCATTCAGAACTTGTCTGCTAATTATTTTATTTCATAACCAAAACTTTAGACCTTTGTCCTAAGACTTTAAAAAAATGAAAAAAGACCGCATACTTTGGGCTGACGATGAAATGGATTTGTTAAGCCCCTACATCCTTTTTCTGGAAGAAAAAGGATACGAAGTGGTGACTGCCACCAACGGAAAAGATGCCGTTGAACTTTGTCAGAAAGAAACATTTGATATTATTTTCTTAGACGAAAATATGCCCGGTCTGAGTGGGCTTGAAACGCTTGCGCTTATTAAAGAAATAGACCAGGATGTACCTATGGTTATGATTACCAAAAGTGAAGAAGAAAATATTATGAATATGGCAATCGGCAGTAAAATAGCTGATTATCTGACTAAGCCGGTTAATCCAAGCCAAATTTTGCTGACTTTGAAAAAAAATATTCATAAAAAGGAAATTGTAACCGAACATACCACTTCAACTTATCAATCTCAGTTTGGCAGAATAGGGATGCAAATCAACGACTCGCTGACCTATAAAGATTGGGTTGAAGTATATAAAAAATTGGTTTATTGGGAATTAGAGCTTGCCGAGACCAATAATGGTATGGACGAAATGCTCAAAATGCAAAAAACAGAAGCAAACAATACATTTGCGAAGTTTATTCGGAAAAATTATGTGGATTGGTTTGAACATCCCGAAAACAAACCATTGATGAGTCCCGATATTTTTAAAACAAAGGTTTTCCCGTTGCTGGATCAAGGTGAGAAAGTGTTTTTTATACTGGTTGATAATTTCCGTTACGACCAATGGAAATTAATTCGCGAGATGCTGAGTGAATTTTACCAGTTTAACGAAGAAGATTTATACAGCAGCATTTTACCTACGGCAACACAATATGCTCGAAATGCAATTTTTTCAGGACTAATGCCATTGCAAATTCAACAAATGTTTCCCGATTTATGGGTTGAGGAAGAAGAGGAAGATGGCAAGAATTTGAATGAAAAAGACCTTTTGCAAACTATGTTTCAGCGTTATCGCAAAAACTACAGTTTCTCGTACCACAAAATCAACGATTCTAATTCATGTGAGCGTTTAATTGATCAACTCCCACGAATTGACAGTAATCAGCTGAATGTTTGCGTTCTGAACTTTATTGACATGCTTTCACATGCCCGCACCGAATCGAAAATGATGCGAGAATTGGCTAACGATGCGGAAGCATACCGTTCATTAACACTCTCGTGGTTCAAACATTCACCAACGTACGAACTGTTTAAGGCCATTGCCAAGCGTGGTTATAAAGTGGTATTTACAACAGATCACGGAACAATTCAGGTTGACAATGCCATAAAAGTGGTTGGCGACAGAAATGTCAATGTGAATTTACGCTATAAAGTCGGTAAAAATCTATCGTACAATAAAAAAGAAGTTTTTGAAATTACTCAACCTGCAAAAATCGGCTTACCCAGTCCAAACGTGAGTTCTGCCTACATTTTTGCTTTTAACGATAACTTTTTTGCCTATCCAAATAATTATAACCATTATGTGAGTTATTACAAAAATACGTTTCAGCACGGAGGAATTTCATTGGAGGAAATGCTCATTCCGTTGATTGTAATGCAACCAAAATAATAACATGTCCAACCCCTCAATATTAGTTTTGATTATTAAAATTAAATGAAAAATACGGAAATGGAGATTAAAAACGAAACTAACATCAACTCCACTTTAGGGGTTGGGTGTAGATCTTACACTAACGTTAAAGACCTCGGCAACCTGCAAGAAGCTGTAAAAGAGGCTTTAGAGATTAAGAAAAACCGCTTTGATTACAAGCATATAGGAGAAAACAAAACGCTGTTGATGGTGTTTTTCAATTCCAGTTTGCGTACCCGGCTTAGTACACAAAAAGCAGGAATGAACCTGGGAATGAATACGATGGTGCTGGATATTAACGCCGGCGCATGGAAATTGGAAACTGAACGCGGTGTAATTATGGATGGAGATAAGCCCGAACATATATTAGAAGCCATTCCGGTCATGGCAAGTTATTGCGATGTAATTGGCGTGCGGGCATTTGCTCAGTTCGAAAACAAAGAATTTGATTATCAGGAAACCATTATCAATCAGTTTATTCAATATTCAGGAAAACCGGTTTTCAGCATGGAAGGCGCAACAACCCATCCATTACAGGCTTTTGCAGATTTGATTACTATTGAAGAGTACAAGAAAACCGCTCGTCCAAAAGTAGTCTTGACCTGGGCACCACACCCAAAAGCCTTGCCACAGGCTGTTCCAAATTCGTTTGCCGATTTTATGAACGAAGCCGATGTGGACTTTGTGATTACTCATCCCGAAGGTTACGAGTTAGCACCACAGTTTGTTCGTGGAGCTCGGGTTGAATACAATCAAATGAAAGCTTTCGAAGGCGCAGACTTTATTTATGCCAAAAACTGGGCAGCTTATCAAGATCCAAATTATGGAAAAATATTAAGCAGCGATAGAAACTGGACTGTCAGCAGCCGACAAATGGCCGTAACGAATAACGCATATTTTATGCACTGTTTACCAGTGCGCCGCAATATGATTGTGACCGACGAAGTAATTGAGAGCCAGCAATCCATTGTTATTCCAGAAGCCGCCAACCGCGAAATCTCAGCACAAGTAGTGATAAAAAGATTATTAGTATGAATTTAGAACAAGTTATTGCGTCAATACGCAACGTACCGGATTTTCCGAAACCGGGCATTTTATTTAAGGATATAACCACGGCAATGAAAGATGCCGAAGTGTTGAAATTTATAACAGACGAGCTCTTCGACTATTATAAGGACAAAGGAATAACCAAAGTCGTTGGAGTAGAAAGCCGTGGATTTGTGCTGGGTAGCATACTGGCATATAAACTTGGTGCTGGTTTTGTATTGTTGCGAAAACCAGGGAAATTGCCTGCAGAAACATATAAAATTGATTATGAGCTCGAATATGGCACTGATTCTTTAGAAATTCACAAAGATTCTATAGAAGAAAATGATGTGGTTTTATTACACGACGATTTACTTGCAACTGGCGGAAGTGCTAATGCGGCATTGGAACTGTTAAGTAATTTTACACATAATGGAATTTACGTCAGCTTCCTGATTGAACTCGAGTTTTTAAATGGTCGCTCTCGACTAAAAGGTGCAAATGATATTCATTCACTAATTAAGTTTTAAAGCACCCTAAATCCACCAAGAAGGACTTAAAAAGACTTTTCATTATTTTTATATGGCTATTCAAAACGATATTAATTATGTTACCTCTCCTGTGGAGAAGATTAGGGAGAAACTTTGCATTATCAAAGTGGGTGGTAAAATAGTTGAAAATCCTGAATCCTTGAAACAATTGCTTGCTGATTTTTCGAAAATTGAAGGTCACAAGGTGTTGGTTCATGGCGGTGGACGCTCGGCAACTGCAATAGCAAACAAACTTGGCATCGAAAGTCAACTGGTAAATGGTCGGCGTGTGACAGATGCAGAAATGCTTAAAGTTGTGACTATGGTTTACGGCGGTTTAGTTAATAAGCAGATTGTAGCCGGGTTGCAAGCCATTGGAGTCAATGCACTCGGACTCACCGGTGCCGATATGAATTATATGCGTTCTGAAAAACGTCCGGTAAAAGATGTGGATTATGGCTTTGTAGGCGATGTGAAAGAAGTAAATGCTGATTTATTAGCTGATTTAATTTCAAAAGGCATTGTTCCTGTACTGGCACCACTGACACATGACAAAGCGGGCAATTTACTGAATACCAACGCAGACACAATTGCCGGTGAAGCTGCTAAGGCTTTAGCCCTGCATTTTAATGTGACCTTGATGTACTGTTTTGAGAAAAAAGGAGTTCTTCTCAACGAAAATGATGACGAGAGTGTTATTTCCAATTTGAACCCAACTCTTTTTGAAAAATATGTAACTGAAAAAATTATCAGCGGTGGTATGATTCCCAAATTAGAAAATGCATTTGAAGCATTAAATACAGGTGTCAGAAAAGTGGTTATTACCCGGGCTGATTTAATTCATACAAATACCGGAACAACAATTTCAAATTGAAAATTCTAACTAAATGAAACAACTTATTTTTACATTCACATTTATCATGGCATTCATATCTGCATCAAATGCACAGGAAGTTATCAAACTCTATCCCAACGGGCCAAAAGAAAGCAACGAACTTATTGAACCCGAAAGTTATCGCGATCCTGAATTTATCTCAAATATATCGGAAGCACGCATAATTGCCTACCCTGCATCAAAAGAAAAAGCAACAGGAGCAGCCGTAGTTATTTGTCCTGGTGGAGGTTACGGTGGTATCTCACAGATTAAAGAAGGTTCAGAATTTGCCTTGTGGTTTAATAAATTGGGAATTTCTGCTTTCGTATTGTATTATCGTATGC
>Ga0214227_1000401_pt1 | contig 9979 bp, 8 predicted proteins | sample TroBogypolimnion_37_FD_153065 | JGI IMG/M metagenome (GOLD analysis project Ga0214227, IMG submission 153065) | Freshwater microbial communities from Trout Bog Lake, WI - 16OCT2007 hypolimnion | ecosystem: Environmental > Aquatic > Freshwater > Lake > Hypolimnion/Profundal zone | place: Trout Bog...
CTGGGCCGCCGCTGCTGGAGCGCCCATCCAGACTAGAAACCGAAAATCTTACTATGCCGGACGTGGTGTAGTTGTAGACGCCGACATTAGTCGGAAGGGTCTCAGGTCTTACAGTGCAACTGCTGGCGGCAAGACAGCATGCAAGCAGCAGTAAACAACGGTAACGGTCAAACAGGATGTGGTACATATTTCCCTCCATTTATCAGTTGAAGCTCTGATAGCTTATAAAAACTCCACAAAAATGGTACTCTACTGAAACAACAGGTGAAAAATCATTAATTTTCCCCGCAGAAATTCATTTGCCCAACGAAACCCAACATCCCGGCTCAGGTCGGCGTCTGTTTTGTCGGCCTTTGTTTTGCCCGTGCGTCAGAGGCCTGCCCTTCTGGTTTATTGATCTCTCCTTTTCTCTGAAAGTCTCGTTTAGATGCGGTCCCCGCCGTTCCTGCTGCCAAATTGAAAGGACGAACCTTCATGCCTCGTTGAGGCTGATCATTCCGGTCCTGCCCTGCTGGCTGGAGGCGCAGCTCATAGAAGCGGGCCGTTGTTTTTGGCAGCATGTACAGCACAGCGTTGGGAGTGCCGTTATTTATTACCCAGGTAACAAGAATGCCCCCGGAGCAGGCGGTTTGATAGATGCATAACTCTTACATGCATTGATAATTCCTAGCACGATGTTTCTGCATAGTCAAGTGCATATGTCTGAAAAGGAGCACATACAACAGATTCCAGGGATGACGCGTCCTTGGTCTCACACCTGCAGAAGGAACACGTTCCTGAAGGAAACGTCAGAACGCTCACGGTCCGGAAAGGGGGGGCGGTTAAATTTGGGAAATGAACGGTCCTGTAAAGATGCGCCAACTTTAGCAATGGACGTTTTTATACTTGCTATTCTGGAATAAAAGGAGTATCAAACTATGTTGCAGCAGGCATGAATATTGAAAATGTCAGATATCACATATCCATTTGGCCAGAGCTGTATGGATTGTGGCAAGAGATACGATTAAGGAGAGTGTACAATGGCTAAGGTATGTCAGATTTGCGGAAAAGGTCCGGCAACTGGAAATAATGTTTCCCATGCTCATAATAAAACACGTCGCCGCTGGCTCCCCAACCTGAAGAGGGTTCGTTTGGTAACCGATAAAGGCGGTACGGCGCATGCAAGGGTTTGTACGCGATGCATCCGTTCCGGAGCAGTGGTTAAACCTGCATAAGGATTTTCACAACGAATAGTAAAGGGCGAGTGGATTTATATATCCAGCTCGCCCTTTTTTGGTTTGAGGGAAGAACACATGGACGAGAACACGATACAATTTCTATCTCTTGAAAATGCCCTGAAGATTGTTGCCGCGATTCAGGAAGAAGAGGATATCCATAATTCCGACAGGCGGATTCTGACAGTATACAACTATGAGGACCAGGAAGTGTGCTGGTTTGATTTCCAAGAAGTCATGGATGCTCTGAAAGCCGAAGGCAAGACAACCGAGAAATCCAATGTCCAGGATTACATACTGCGGCGCATCCCGGACTGGGGAAAAAGAATCCGATTGTTTCCTTTCTTCGATTAAAGCACTGAATACCCCTTCCTTATGGCCGATTTCAGCAAAGAACAGCTTGAGAGATACAGCCGTCAGATTCTTCTTTCGGAAATCGGAATCAAAGGGCAGGAGAAACTCCGTTCCGCCAGAATATTGCTTGTCGGGGTGGGGGGGCTTGGTTCTCCTGTCTCGTTCTATCTTGCTGCTGCCGGGATTGGGACATTGGGAATAGTCGATCACGATGTGGTTGATTTATCCAACCTGCAACGCCAGATTGTTCATTTCACAAAAGACATTGGCAGGCCAAAGGTTGATTCGGCAAGGGATAAACTTCTGGCTCTCAATCCAGAGGTGAATATCCGGATATACAACCAGCGTCTTTGTTCCGGTGAGATCAATGAACTCATAAAAGGATACGATTTCATTATTGACGGAACCGATGACTTCCAAACGAAATTCCTGATAAACGACGCCTGTATTTCAGCTGGAATCCCTTTTTCGCACGCGGGGATACTGCAGTATGACGGACAGGCAATGACCGTGTTGCCTGGGAAAAGTGCATGTTATCGCTGCGTATTTAAAAATCCCCCACCCGAAGATATTGCACATGTCTGTTCTAAAGCCGGCATACTTGGAGCTGTGGCGGGAATAGTGGGAACAGTACAGGCAGTCGAGGCCTTGAAATATATAACAGGCGTTGGTGATCTTCTCACGGATACCTTGCTCACTTTCAATGCCTTGAGTATGGATTTCAGAAAGATCATCGTTAAACAACGGCCGGACTGCGCCGCCTGCGGTCGTACGCACTCCTGAAAAGGTCATCTGCCAACGGACGATGAGCCGTGCCGCAGTTTGCGATTTCCTTTAAAAAGAGATCCTTCTTTTTTATGATGGAGGCATGCGAAATCATTTTCCCTATGCTATAGTTGATTAAAACAATCAATGCACAACAGCGAAAAGAAATGATGCTGTCTCTGTTTCCCTTTTGCGAGAAAATCCACTGCATCAGTTGCCCTGTAAGGAAGTGCCGGTTTCTTTCGTTTGCCGTATGCCAGTAATTCAATGCTCATGGCGTTCAGTTCCTGTTGGGGACAACGCAATGCGGTTTGCGCAAATATAACAAGAGGGCGTTATGAAAAAGGTCGGCATAGTAGGGGGGATCGGGCCGGAATCCACGATTGCCTATTATCGGGGAATACTCGAAGCATTTAAACCTACCTTTGCGCAATACGGATATCCCGAGATAGCCATTGAAAGTATCGATATGCATACGGTAATGTATCATATTGAGAATTCGAAATGGGAGGAGATCGCCGAATTCATCGCCTCAAAATTCGAGGTCCTTCGGGCAGGTGGCGCTGCATTCGGTGCGATAGCATCCAATACGCCGCATTTCGTTTTCGACGCTATACAGTCTCAGACCTTTCTGCCGCTCGTCAGCATTGTTGACGCTACACTGAACTACACAATACAGCATAATCTTCGCAATCTCTGCCTGTTGGGGACAAAGGTCACGATGGGGACTGATTATTATAAGCGGATGTTCGAGGTGGAAAACATCCGGCTTGTCGTACCGAATGCAGAGGAACAGGAATATATCGATAAGAAGCTCTTTTCCGAGATTGAATTCGGCATATTGAAAGAGGAGACAAGGAGAGGCTTTCTGGCAATTATCGAGAGAATTGTTAAAGAAGAAAATGTTGAAGGCATCATAGCAGGGTGCACCGAGCTGCCTTTACTCCTTTCCGCTGAAGCTGTCAGTGTGCACTATATCGACACCGTCAAAATTCATGTTGCTCACATTGTTGATATATGTAAGAATTTCGACTAACCAGCATGACTGGAATAGATTGACCAGCCTCAACAAAACATGAAAATTCCTCATTTCAGTATGGCAAGGATACTGCTTCTGGGTGACTTTCATATAAATTTCAATTCAGACCGGTTACCGCCGTAATCTGCCCAAAATGATTGACAATGACAGCCTTCGTACTGTAGATAAAAAAGCCCTTTAAAGAACAAAAGACAGAAATTTTCCTATGTTGCTTCCAGGAGTGGCACCCTCGCAGCCGGGATACAACGCTATGCGGATAAGGCGTCCGAAAAAAACTGGAATTTCCCCCTTAAATATATGTATGGATTTGTTTCAGATTTTAGGATACGGAATCTGAATTTGACATACGCATCACTCATCATGGAGTCTTGGAAGAGAATATTATGCTGGAAAAATTGAGATCTGCCATTTCTCTTCCTCAATCGGGTGATCAATGGGTGGCTGGCATTGCAGCGTTGCTTCCTGTCGCTCTTGTCCTGGGAAGTGTTGCCTTTGAACTGGTTATCGGCCTCACGGGCCTGTTATGGATCATTCAATCTCTTCGATCCCCTCGCGCAGGATTTCAACGCGTTTGGAAGCTGCCGGCTTTCTGGCCGTTGATTTTGTGGATGGTTGGAATTCTCCTCAGCAGGATGACCAACGGCTTCTCCGTTTCCGGGTTTTTTCATGATTTTTCCTATATCCGTTTTCTGATTTTTTTTCTGGCACTTGTCGATGTATCCGAACGTCTGGCAATTGATCGCTATCTCCTCGCAGGCATGGGGGCAGGCATTGTCTGGGCAGCGCTCAACGCCCTTTCCGCCGTGGGATTGGGCGTCGATTTCATTGGCGATCCCTTGAGTTTCTATACAGAAAAATTGCATGAAGGAGAACGGATTGCTGCCTTTACTTCCTATATCTTTCCTTTCCTCGTGCTCAGATGTATTTCAGGCAAAGATCTGGGAAAATATGAACGAATGGCACTCTGCCTGCTCTTGCTCCTTACCGGCGGACTGATTTTTGTAACAAAGATCCGTACAGCATGGCTGGCTGCGGGTATAGGCCTCGTCGGGGGACTGGCCATAACCCTGCAGGGGCGGTATCGCTGGAGAATTGCCGGAGGGGTGGCTTTTGTCATGGTCGCCGTTGGGCTGCTTCTGTATGTTTGCGGGTATCAGACCAGTATGGGCAGTATGTATGACCGGTATTGGATCTGGAGTAGAAGCCTGACCTTGTGGATGGAAAACCCCATATTGGGAGTCGGTATTTCAAATTTTTCCAAATCGATCTATCAACTGGCTGCCAATACTGATTTCAGGCCCTATATTGCCCCCAATGGCGTGGCCTATGATGTCCAATATGCCTCCCATTCCCATGATCTCTTTTTGCATCTTCTAAGTTGTACAGGGATCTGGGGATTTCTGTCATTCTTCTGGCTGCTGTTCACTGTAACCAGAAGATGGCTGCAGAACTGCTCTTCCTGGCGGATTGGCCTGGGAGCCTGTCCCTTTGTCCTGCTTGGCAATGCTGTTACCGGATGGACCGTTTACGATTCTTTTTATGCCAGTATCGTTATATTTTTCCTTGCTTGGCTGGCGACCGGTCACCCCCTGAAACAGGGGAAAGAATGCGCATGATGCTCTTCAGCTGAAAACAAGGACGCCTGTACACAAGACCTGCATAATGAGACATTTAACAGTGGTGCAAATGCTGCCTGCGCTGGAAGAAGGCGGCGTGGAGTGTGAAACCGTGGAACTTGCCGGCTATCTTGTCAGCCAGGGGCACAGGTCTCTAGTGATCTCTGCGGGCGGAAGGATGGTGCCCGCACTCACCACTGCAGGCACCATCCACCATACCTGGCCGCATATTGGAGAAAAGAGTCCGCGCTGTCTGCAATATTTTCTCACATTGCGCCGGTTTCTCATTGACAATCAGGTGGATATCCTGCATTTGCGTTCCCGTTTGCCCGCCTGGGTCGGCTATCTGGTCTGGAAGAGTCTGCCCAGAAATAAACGCCCCTATCTTGTGACGACCTTTCACGGTTTCCATTCCATTAACGCCTACAGCGCCATTATGGCAAAGGGGCAGACAGTTATTGCCGTTTCTCGATGCATCGCTGAACATATCAAGGACGCCTATGGGGTCTCCGATAGCAGAATCTCCGTTATTTACGGAAGTTACGATAGAAACTTCTTTGATTTCCAACAGGTTGCAAAGGAACGAATGGATGTCCTTCGCAATCAATGGGGAATTGCAAAGGACAATGCTCCGGTCATCCTCCTTCCCGGACGGATCACCCGCCTGAAAGGGCATGGGTTTTTTATTCGAAGCCTTGCCCGCATACAACACCTTCCCTGGATTGCAATCTGTACCGGGGATCTTGCTCAAAATCCGGATCTTGCAGTTGAATTGCAGGATATGGCCGTACGTTCGGGACTTGCAGGCCGCATCCGTTTTACAGGATATTGCCAGGATATGCCGACAGCCTTGAAGATGGCGCAGGTGGTGGTATCGTCTTCGATTAAACCCGAGTCCTTCGGCCGTATCGCCGTCGAGGCGCAGGCCATGGAGACACCGGTGATCGCAACTGCCCATGGCGGAAGTTTGGAGACTGTCCGGGACAGGGAAACCGGCTGGCTGGTTCAACCCGGAAATGAAGAGGAAATGGCCGGGGCGATGGCAGAAGCTCTCTCCGATCAGGAGCTCTGCCGTCGTATGGGGAAAAGAGGGCGAGCCTGGGTTGAAGTGCAGTTCACAGCGCGAAAATTGTTTGAACAAACTCTGGATGTCTACGGCAAACATTGGAAAAAGAACACTGGGAACGAGGGCGAATGATGCCGACAGTCTTATGGTGGGGCCGTACAGAACGTGACTATTCCAGGAACCGGGTGGTTCTGAATCTCTTTGAAAATTTGGGCTGGAATATCTCTTTTTTTCATCCTTTCTCCAGTCAACTTGGTGTCTTGGAGGCGATAATCCGCAGACCCCAACGCCCTGACCTGATCTGGCTCCCCTGTTTCAGACATCGTGATATCCATTCCGCAGCCATCTGGGCAAAAAAATGGAATGTACCGCTGATCCTCGATCCTCTCATTTCGGCCTACGAAAAGGAGGTTTTTGAACGCCGGAAATGGCTGCCTGATTCCAGACAGGCGGAAAAACTCAGAAAATGGGAGGCGAATCTTTTTTCCTCTGCAGATGTGCTGGTGGCCGACACCTCGGCCCATGCCGCCTTTTTCCATGACCGGTTGCTGGTCAGTCCGGAAAATACCAGGGTCCTGTATGTGGGAGCCGAAGCCGGTCTTTTTGAATACCTGCCGCCTGCGCAGCCCGGTCCGCCGTTTGAGCTTCTTTTTTACGGGAGTTTTCTTGAACTTCATGGCGTTGATGTCATTGTTGAAGCTGCCAAGAGACTCAATCGTCCTGACGTTACCTGGGTTCTTCTGGGAGAAGGCGATATGAAGGAAGGAATCCAGGCCGAGGTCAACCGATATCCCAATATTCAATTTGAATCCTGGATTCCCTATACGACGTTGCCGGATCGCATTGCCCGCGCCCACATCCTGTTGGGGATCTTTGGCCCGACAGTCTTGACGGATCTGGTCATTCCTAATAAGATATTTCAGGCCATGGCAGTCGGTCGTCCTGTTATAACCAGCTATTCGAAGGCCTATACGGATAGCCTTGAAGGACAGAATACCATCGGCTGGGTTCCGAGCGGAGATCCTCAGGCCTTGGCGGATATGGCAGGAGCATGGTTACGTAACCCCGAGGACCTGGAACGGCGCGGCTCTGAAACCCGCGCCTTATTTGACAGGTATTTCAGCCCGGCACAGTTACAGACGGCGTTGAAGGAAATAATAGATCAGGCGATCACCAATCATCGCCGCAAATGATTTGCCCTTTCTGTTTTCTTACCGTAAAGCGCAGTTTATGGAAAATCTACGTAAATATATGCTGCAGATTAAGCGAAATCAGGAAATTATAAAGATCGTCATCATCTATGTCCTGATTGGCTGCACTTGGATTTACTTCTCGGATGCTGTGCTGTTCTTGTTGTTTCAAGATACGGAGATAATAGCAAAATTATCTATATTTAAAGGTGTTGCCTTTATCCTGTTCACCTCAGTTCTTCTCTTATTCCTGATTTCCCGTTTGAGTTGCAAAATTAAAGCTTCGGTAAATGCCCTGCAGGAAAGCGAGGAACGTTTTCGGCTTGCCATGGAGGCCACCAGCGATGGTATATGGGACTGGAACATTGAAACAGGTGATGTCTATTTCAGTCCGAAATATACGCAGATGCTGGGGTATGAACAGGATGAATTCAGAAAGCGTGTTGAGATGTGGTCTGATTTGATCTTCGAAGAGGACCGGGAACGGGTTTTAGCTGTTAATCAGGAATGCATAGATGGAGTTACAGCAAGTTTCGAGGTTGAATATCGAATTCACACCCATAATGGACTGACAAAATGGATTCTCGGGCGGGGAAGGGCGGTCAGTCGGGATGAGCATGGACGCGCGACACGTTTGCTTGGCACCCATGTCGATATTACAGAGAGTAAACGCATTGAGGATGCCCTGCGGGAAAGCGAGGATAAATTCCGGCTGACATTCAACTTCAGCCCCGACGCAGTAAACATCAATCGACTTGAAGACGGGCTCTATGTGGATATCAATGAGGGCTTTACCCGGACGACCGGTTATTCCCGCGAAGACGTTACAGGCAAAACATCCCTGCAGTTGGATATCTGGCATAATCTTTGCGATCGGCAGAAATTGATAGACGGGCTTCAGAAAAACGGATTTTATGAAAATCTTGAGGCGCAATTTCTAAGGAAGGACGGGACACTGCTCACCGGATTGATGTCTGCCCGGATCATTTCCCTGAAAGGCGTACCGCATATAATTTCTATCACCAGAGATATAACTGAACACATACGCCATGAAAAGGAACAGCTGAAGATTGAGAAACTGGAGTCCCTCGGAATCCTAGCCGGAGGTATTGCCCATGATTTCAATAATATCCTGACGGGAATCATGGGCAATATCTCTTTTGCCAAGGTCTTTCTCGATACCGCGCACAAAGCCTTTACACCCCTGGCTGAAGCCGAAAAGGCAACGGTGCGGGCCGGAGAACTCGCCCACCAGCTTCTGACTTTTGCCCGCGGCGGTGAACCGATCAAGAAAGTTGTTTCCCTTCATCAGCTTATCGATGAAGTCCTGTCATTTGTTCTGCACGGCTCTAAGGTCAAAGGACTTGTGGATATACCTGATGAAATCCATGCCCTTGAGGTGGATGAGGGGCAGATCAGCCAAGTCTTGCAGAATATAATCATCAACGCCATCCAGGCTATGCCGGAAGGGGGGACCTTGCTCGTCACGGCGCGTAATGAGGTGATGGGGAGAGACAATGGTCTGGCACTGGCTCCAGGTCCTTACATACGCATGATCTGCGCTGACAAAGGAAGCGGCATATCGGAAGAAAATCTTAAAAGAATATTTGATCCTTATTTCACTACAAAGTCGACTGGCGTAGGCTTGGGACTCTCATCGGCCCATTCCATAGTCAGCAGGCATGGTGGACATATCAGCGTGGATTCCACAAGGGGTTCAGGCACAACCGTTACCATTCATTTGCCATCGACGGGTTCGATATACGCCATCGATCAGGCCAATAGCGCCCGATCTGACACCGGTGAACATCCTGGCGGAGCTGTTCTGGTCATGGACGATGATCAGATGATCAGGGATATAGCCTCTTCGATGCTCATCCATCTTGGGTATGATGTTACGACCTGTGCCAGTGGTGAGGAAGCCGTTCAGGATTTTAAGGACTCTCTGAAGGCAGGCCGCCCATTTCTGATAGGTATCATGGATCTGACCATTCCGGGAGGACTCGGAGGAAAAGAGGCTGCCCAGAAGATCCTCGCGCTTTCACCGGATGCTTGTCTGATTGTATCGAGCGGGTACTCCAATGATCCCATCATGTCGAACTACAAGGAATATGGATTCAGCGGGGCTATAGCAAAACCCTACAATATCGGAAAATTTAAAGAGATGCTTGCCATGACGCACCGGAAGGCTGACTGAAACCTGCTCCTTGAGGTTGTGTAGGCCCGGCAATTTCACCGGGGCAGGATTGCAGGACTGTCAGCAGCGCGATCTCATTTGTCGACAATTCCTTGCAATAATTCTCCGATCTTTGCGGGAAACAGTATCACGGTATTGGATGGACTGGAGCCAAGTCCATCTATGGTCTGTAAGGTCCGCAGCTGGAGGGTGATTGGGCTGTCCGACATGATTTTGGCGGCCTCGGCAAGATTTGTGGCCGCCATTTTATCTCCTTCGGCCTTTGTAATTGTTGCCCGTTTTTCGCGCTCAGCAGAGGCCTGACGAGACATCATCCGCTTCAAATCTTCCGGCAATTCAATATCCTGCAAGCGTAACGAATCTATGCAAAGACCCCAGTTTTTCACCCTCTCTTCAACGTGTTCCTTGATGCGAATCTGAATCTGCTCCCTCTCCGAAAGCAGTTCATCAAGCGTCAGGCCGCCAATGATGTCTCTGAGCGCCGCCTGGGCGTATTGACCGACGGCAAATCTGAAATCCTGGATTGATATCACTGCTT
>Ga0214227_1000402_pt1 | contig 9955 bp, 8 predicted proteins | sample TroBogypolimnion_37_FD_153065 | JGI IMG/M metagenome (GOLD analysis project Ga0214227, IMG submission 153065) | Freshwater microbial communities from Trout Bog Lake, WI - 16OCT2007 hypolimnion | ecosystem: Environmental > Aquatic > Freshwater > Lake > Hypolimnion/Profundal zone | place: Trout Bog...
GAACATCGTTGTCTGGCACCGAACCAGGCAGAGGTCCTCTCGTATAGAAAAATCCAGAATTATCATCCAGCCAATTAACATCCCCTTGAGCATTTTGAATTTCATCATCTAAATCTTTGCCGGTCAATACATTTCTGACCTTCAGGATTGAAACCTCGTTGCCATTCTTTGCAAATCCATAAACCAATATCGCGCCATCGTGCGAAGCAGTCCAAAAACTAAAATCACCCGGTTCCCCATTATCAATTTTGGCTAAATCGAGCAAAACTTTCTCAATACCATTTTTATCAATAGCAATTAGTTTTGGATATTCATCTTCCGCTGCTTGATGTACGTAAAAAACCACGGTATTTTTATTTTTACGTACTGGCATTGAATGCCGTTCTAGACGTACAAATCTTTCAATTTTTTTCTCCCATTTTTTAAAATCGGGCCTTTTAATTATTATGTCATCCGTATTGGCGTTTTGGTGGTCAATCCAATTTCTCACGTCTGGGTTAGTCGTTTCCTCAAGCCATCTGTAATCGTCACCTATTGTTCGCCCATGAAGTATTTCGGTTGTTGGGATTTTTTGAGTTACTTGTGGCTTTTTGTCTGCCATACTATTTTCCTAAAATAGCATTTAGCATTTTCGTCCTGGTTACAATTACGGCTGGGATAAAGCCGGCAAAAATCGAAACCCAAACAATTGTCTCGAGTCGAATTATATAATCTGACCAGCCTAACACTAAGACCGCATTACATATAGGTAGTACGAATGGATGGATTTGGAAATAAGGCATTATAACTGCATAAAACAATATTGTGCCAATAATTATACCGGCCGTGGCATAAATTGCTGATAATATAACATAGCTAAACACAATGATATAAGGTTTTATACCTATAGCCCTTAATATCCCAATTTCTTTTCGCTTATTTATAATCGTTACATAAATGATTATTATTATAGTAACGGCTGCAATTAATACACTGGTGAAAGATAGAATTATATTAATACTCAAAAAGCTATTACTGACAGATTTCATTACTCCGGCAGCTTCCTGCCATTTATAAACTTTTCCGTCAATGTTTTTTTGGTTAATTGAATTAACAACGGCATCTTCATTGGTGTTTTGATTAATTCTGATATTTATTGTGGTAGCCTTATTGTTTGCCGATGGCATAATTGTTTTTAGAGCGTCGTCAGAAATAAATGCACGTTCATCAGATTGTACAAAGTTAGTGTCAAAAATGCCCTTTATCGTAAATTCCTTGGGCTTACCGTTTAATATTAAGGCGACTTTATCGCCGACTTTCGCACCTTTGAATGAAATTGCATTTTCCTCTACGCCACTTCCACCTGCAATTTGCTTACCAAGGATTATCTGGTCCTTATCACCACTTTTCAAATAAGAGCCGCTAACCATCTTTTGAGATATATTCGAAACTTCTTTTTCAGTATTTGGGTTAACGGCTAATATTTGCCGACTAAGAGTTATGTTATTATATTTCAAATTTGCCGGTACTGACATCTTTGCGCTAACTGCATTTACACCGTCAATAGTTCGTAATTGATCAAGTACCTGATTGACGTTTTTAATATAATCCTCACCGTTGTTTGGAGAAATATACAAGTCGCCTGTTAGTGTATTAATAATTTGTTTATTTGCACCATCGATAATGCCATTGAACAAAGACGGTAAAAATATCAAATTCACAAAAGCAGCCGTCATTAAAAATATAGTTAAAAATAATGTCCATTTTCGTCCACGCCTAATATATTGAAGTGCCAGATAAAATGGTAACCCCAGTTGACGCATTATATTAGTTTCCCGTCAGACAATTGAATAGTACGATTTGCATATACTAATTCTTCAGGTTCGTGGGTGATCATTACAATTGTTATACCTTCTTTTTCATTCAATGACTTAAATATTTCAAGAACATCCTTTGAAGCAGTTGTGTCCAAATTGGCGGTAGGTTCGTCTGCAAAAATTATCTTTGGATGGTTAATTAGTGCGCGGGCAATAGCCACTTTTTGTTGTTCGCCACCGGAAAGCTGTGACGGCAAACGCTTAGATTTATTTTTTAGTCCAATTTTATTTAGCATTTCTTTGGCTCTTTTTTTGGCTTTTTGATAAGGCTCAAGCATCATTGCTGGCAACATTACATTTTCCAAAGCTGAAAGTTCAGCAATCAGTGCGTATTCTTGAAAAATATAACCTAGGCGATTAAGGCGAAAATCCATTCTTTTCTTTTCGTGTAAATGAGTTGTTTTATTGCCCTCAATGTATATTTCGCCTTTGTCAGGTAGGTCAAGTAGCGCCAGTTGGTGTAGTAATGTCGATTTTCCGGAACCATTTCTTCCGGTAATCATAATAAAATCACCAGATATCACTTCAAAGGATATGTTATCAACTGCTTTTACGGTTAATCCCCCAGAGTCATATAGCCTTGAGATATTTTCTATTCGTATAATGCAATCTTTATTCATTCCCTAAAATACCTTTGAATGTTGACTCGTTGATAATTTTTGTCCCATATTCATTAGCTTTTTTTAGTTTACTGGCACCTGGTTTTTCACCAACCACCAAATAAGTTGTATCGCGTGCAATCGCAGTTTGGAAAGTTCCGCCCAGTGCGCGAATTTTTTCTGCAGCGATATCCCTTGACATTGTATCAAGTGTACCGGAAATGGAAAAATTCTGACCAACCAATTTACCTGCTTTCTTTTCAAAAAACGGGTTTACGCCTAACTTTTCGAATTTTTCCAATAATGCCTCGTTGTCAGGGTCGGCAAACCAAGCAACTATACTTTCCGCTACCACCTTACCGACACCGTCAACAGAATTTAGCTCATCAATCGTTGATTTTTTCAAATTATTTAATGATTCAAACCTATTGACCAAATCGATTGCTGTTTGAACACCGACGTGACGAATTCCCAAACCATAAAGAAACTTTTCCAGGGGAGGATTTTTCTTGGCATTTATCGCATCAATCAGCTTGTTGGCTGATATTTCAGCAAACCGATCAATCTGCAAAATTTGGTCTTTTTTAATTAAGAAAATATCGGCTAAATCATTGACCAATCCGGAATCAACCAATGCTATTACATTTTTTTCACCTAGAGTGTCGATATCCAGAGCTGCCTTACTGGCAAAATGCTCGAGTGACAATTTTAGTAATACATCGCCCGTTGCGCCCCTAACACGATAGACAACTTCGCCGACAGGGCGCTCAAAATCTAGTTCAGGATACTGGCTATTGAGTTCTTTTTCGAAATCAAATACTAGCGCATTTTTTGGACGAAGTTCTAATACTACACTCTCGACTTGCGGGATTATATCTCCGGCTTTAAAAATCACTACAGTATCACCGACCCGGATATCCAAACGCTTAATTTCGTCAGCATTGTGCAAACTAGCGTGCTGTACAGTTGTCCCGGCTATTTTGACAGGGTTAAAAACAGCAACGGGCGTAGCAGCACCGGTCCGGCCGATACTGATTACAATATCTTTGACAATTGACGTTGCTTGTTCGGGCGCATATTTATAGGCCACAGCTGCTCGTGGTTGTTTGCCGACAATTCCTAATTGTGTAAATTGTGCACGATTATTTACTTTTACCACTAGGCCATCTGTGTTAAATGGCAAATCGTGACGCTTTTTATCCCACTCATCAACAAACTCCATTACTTCATCCATACTACTAAACACGCTTGCCTGTTGGTTTCTGGTAATACCGATTGCACTAAGAGCTTCGTATGCAAACATATTCGTTGGAATTTCGGCTGAATTATCACGAATCAAATCATATGCCCTAAAATGAAGCGGACGTCTGGCAACAAGTTTTGGGTCAAGCTGGCGAATTGTTCCAGCAGCCAAATTACGCGGATTAGCATAAACTGGTTCGCCATTTGATTCTTGAAACTTGTTCAGATTTTCAAAATCTTTCTTTAACATTACAATTTCGCCACGAATTTCTGTTCGTCCCGACAAGAATTGCTTGAATCCGTGAGCTTTTCTTAATCTAAGAGGAATGTTTTTTATAGTTCGAACATTTTCGGTTACGTCTTCACCGATAAAACTATCACCCCGGGTAACAGCCTGAACCAGTAAGCCATCTTGATATATCAAAGCGCACGCCAAACCATCCATTTTAATATCCGCAAAGAATTCGTGTTTATTACCCGGCAGAAGTTTGTCGGTTCTTTTCACCCAGGCTTCGACGTCCAATCGATCAAAAACATCGTTAAGACTTAGCATTCGTGAACTATGTTGAACCTTTTTGAATCCACCGACTAGTTGATTGCCGACGCGTTGCGTTGGGCTATCCGGACTAATTAACTCCGGATAATCCGATTCAATTTTTTTTAGTTCTGCGAACAAACTATCATATACAGCATCACTGACCGATGGGTTGTCCAGGACGTGATATTCATAACTATAATTGTTTAATAGTTCGCGAAGTTCGTTTGCTCGCTTTTTAAACTGGGTTTGTGTCATCATCAACTACCTTGCGATATAAAAGATAAATATAGCTCGATATCCAGATAACCGTAACCGCACCCATTATTAGTAAAGCCAAAGGAATAGTAGGAAAACCCGATACTGCACTCCAAATACTTTTTATCCATGCATCAAGTAAGATGAGTGGTATCATTATTATTAACCAAACAAATATAGTAACGACAAACATCCAAACTAGACGTAATAGAACCCTAAGTCGGCGCCCAATAATTAAAGCGCTGGCTGTTTTTAGAGCTTGGTATGGATACATCCCTGGAAGGGTGACAATTATCAGTGCAAAGAAAGTACTGGTTACCCAATAGGCGGACAGTACGGCCAGCAATAGTGCAAAAAACCAAAACAACATCGCCTCGACTCCGCCAGCCAGCAAACCACTTGCAGACGCTGCTGCATAGCCGATTAATGCCAACGCCAAAGGCAATAGCTGAACAATAAATACCAAGGCAACCAGAAAAGTCGAAACAATTGGTGCCCCGGCGCTATAAAGACCGTCACGTACCTTAACTTTATGACCAGCCATTAAATTTCGAAGCAACCAAACGGTGGTTAGCCACGTCAACAATGCGATAATAGCTGCATACATCTGTTGAGCCTCGCTCAATGTTTGGGATATCCCACCAGTAGTTGCTGTTAGAAATAATAGACCCGATTTGCCGATTTGACCAAGAGCACTACTAAATAAATCGCCGCTAGTGGAATTTAATGTGCTACTGATGGTAGAGTATAAATCTTGTGAAGCAATGCCAACTATTAAAAAGGTGACCACTGAATATAAAATAGCCAGTAAAAAAAGTGTCTTGCGATAACCCCAAATAGTTTTCACGACATATTTTGTAAATGAAAAATATCCCGGCAAATCTAATCCCCGAACATAATCACGACGACGCGTTCGCCTAAAAGTTCGATGTGTCCGACTGCCTAAATACGTCTTGAGTTTATGTTTTATCTTCTTGTGTTGATTTTTGACAGCCATAATTTAGAACTTACCTTCGTTACTTTGCAGTCTTGCAATCCTATCTTCGATGGGCGGATGGGTGCTGAATAGTTTATTCATAAAACCCGGTTTTAAAGGGTTAATAAAAAACAGATGGGCCGATGAAGAGCTTTGGCGCATCATTGGTTTACCTTGTTTTTGCAATTTTTGCAACGCAGAAATCATTGCGTCCGGATTCCTAGTTGTCATTGCACTGGTCGCGTCGGCTAAATACTCGCGCTGACGACTAACCGCTAACTGAATAATAGCAGCAATAATCGGAGCCAGAATAATTACAATAATCCCAACAATCATCCCTATTGGTGAGTTATTATTGTTATCGCGATCACCAAAAATAAACATTCTCAGAATTATATCCGTTAAAAGTCCGATGGCGCTGACAAGACCGAAAGTAATCATACTGACGCGAATGTCATAATTTTGAACATGACCCATCTCGTGCGCCATAACAGCCTCTAATTCATTGTCATTCATTATATCGATTAATCCAGAGGTTGCGGCAACAATAGCGTGTTTTGGGTCGCGTCCGGTCGCAAAGGCATTAGGCGCAGGATCGTCGATTATATAGATTTTTGGAGTTGGCAAACCAGTGGTTATTGCCAGGTTCTCGACTATTCGATAGAATCTGGGGTTGTCTTTTTTTTCAATTTGTTTGGCACCAGTCATAGCAACGCTTAACTTATCGGCAAGATAATATTGTATCAGCGTGTATATTCCAACACCTGCGATTACGAAATACGTAATACTGGTGTTGCCGTACATATAGCTGACAGCCCAACCGATAGCACTGACAAGACCAACAAACAAGGCCATGATTAGCACGGTATTGCGTTTGTTGGCGGCAATTGCTTTATACATACTTTTTTTATCTTTAGAATTTTACGTCGACAGGTTTTTCTGCAACTTTTTGTTCAGCATCATCAAGTTGATAAAATTCACGGTTTTTAAAACCGAACATTCCAGCGATAACATTGCTTGTAAATTTTTGGATTTTCGTGTTCAAATCACGAACTCCACCGTTGTAGAATCGTCGTGATGCTTGTATTTTATCCTCGGTATCAACCAGTTCTTGTTGCAGTTCTATAAAGTTTTGGCTGGCTTTCAAATCAGGGTAAGCTTCGGCAACAGCAAATAGGCTTTTTAATGCACCCTCGAATTGATTCTCGGCAGCAGCGGTTTCTTTAACTCCCTGAGCGTTCAAGGCATTTGCACGTGCCTCGGTAACTTTTTCAAACACACCGCTCTCGTGCGCTGCATATCCTTTTACAGTTTCAACCAGATTCGGAATTAAATCCAAACGACGTTTTAACTGGACAGTAATATCGCTCCAGGCTTCATCGACTCGAATTTTTAACGTTACCAGTGAGTTATAGGCTACCCACAAGAAAATTACTACTAGTACTACTAACCCTAAAATTATCCAAACGGCTATCATCTTGACCCTCCTTAAGATTACATATTTATAGATTCATTATAGCAAATACTTCGAACTAAATTAAGTACGAATGTCATTTAAATTACCGAGATGGTTATTAATATACGCAACGAATGCATTGACTTGGGTGGGGGGGTTCTTCGTAATTATATATTCCTGTGTTAATAATAAAATCCCAGTAAGGTTGGCTAGAAACAATATTCGCAAAGAATATTCCAGATACAATAAATATAACTATGCTTAAAATGATTAAGTTTATATGTAATTTAGCCTTAGGTTTTTTTGTTAAGCTATTTTTTGATTTCTGCCATAAGTAAATTACAAATGGTGCAACCAGGGCCCATACTACTGCGCAAACAATAAATGTTACTGAGTAAGCATTTTTAAATTCTTCAAGATTATATGCAATAGTACCGTCAAACGATAAAGGCACAAGTTTAAATCCAGATAACATTAATGAAACAATAGACCAAAGCGCTAGTAAAATAACAAAATATGCGATAAATTTTATCAAACCAATAAATACTTGTTTGATGTCCCAATGCCAAGTATGTTTATTAAATTGATTTTTGGATAAATAAAATCTAATAATCATTCGAAAAAAATAAACAATAACGGCGATAAAAATGAATAATACAATAAACAATATCATTTGTATTAAACCTTCTGTCGGAGAGAGAGAAATAGAAGGTGGTGGTTGAGACGCAAATTGAGAAAAAATATTCATAAATTGTTATGTTTATTATAGCAAACTGATTTAACTAAAATAAGTCCAAATTGGACTTATTTTATATTTGGTGCGCGGAGCGGGAATTGAACCCGCACGGCCGTGAGGCCAAGAGATTTTAAGTCTCTCGTGTATACCAATTCCACCATCCGCGCGGAATAACATTGGAGGCACGTATGGGAGTTGCACCCATCTACACGGTTTTGCAGACCGTTGCGTAACTGCTCCGCCAACGCGCCACTGCCACGGATTATTATAGCAGAGAAATATATACCGCAAGAAATATATTATACAATAATATTCTCTTTTAGAAGGTCCGTCCTTCTAAAAGAGGGTTTTATGTTTTAGTATGTTCTTTTGCAATTTTATACGTTATTGCCTAGCTGCTTGTAGTAAATTTAACAAGTTAGCTTTTGGGGTAACCCCGATTGTAGATTGAACGATTTCACCGTTTTTATAGATTAAAAATGTCGGTAAGCTATTGACTCCAAGTTCCTGAACTAATTCCATTTCTGCCTCTGCATCAAGCTTCAAAATATCTGCCCAATCTTTTATTTCTGGTTCCAAAGCCTCTAAAACCGGCTCCATATTGCGGCACGGCGCACACCAAGATGCCCATACGTCAACTAATGTCACTTTTTTTGAGTCTAAAACGTCTGTTTTAAATGTACTTTTTGTTGTTGCCTTCATTATTTCCTTTCTGTTTTAATAGTCTTAATGTAATAATAACAATTATCGTTGACATACGCAACATATAGCGCCTATACTTAAAAACACACGCAACATATAGCGTTAGTGCTAAAAAATAAAACACAAGGGATGGGGTGAAAAGGGGTATAATGGCTGGTACGAAACAACGAATATTTGACCTGGAAGAAACCGATAGGCTTGACGAGATACATAAAATAGGGCTTAATGTACCACTACCTCCTGCCCGGCTTGCAGAACCAAAATTAAGTGATAATGCCTGGTATATTGGTAAAACTCGTTATTCCAAGCGTGACAGCAATGGAAACCCGATTGAATCACCACGAGAATTATTTTGGAGGGTTGCCTATAACATTGCGACGGCTGATCGTTTATATGGTGGGGATGAAAAAACTCACCTGGCAACCGCCACAAAATTCTACAAACTAATGTCGACTAGCCAATTTTTGCCTGGAACCCCAACACTTCTTAATGCGGCTAAACCAAAACAGCAACTTTCGTCATGTTTCGTATTACCGGTTGAGGATAATCTAGAGAGTATTTTGCAATCAGCAACAGATATGGCATTAATCCACAAATCTGGTGGTGGCACCGGATTTTCCTTTTCTCGTCTTCGTCCAAAAGATGATGTTTTATCAACCTCGGGTGGTTCAACAACCGGCCCAATATCATTTATGCAGATGTATAACGATATCACCTCTTCAATTCGACAGGGTGGTGTCAGACGAGGTGCGAATATGGGTATTTTGCACTACAACCATCCTGATATTCTATTATTCGTACTTTATAAGCTTGATGAGTTTTCATTAACAAATTTTAATATTTCAGTTACCACCACCAAAGAGTTTTTTGATCAGATTGAAATTGACAAAAAATTATTGAAAGATGATTACGAAACCGGTTTTGATTTTGATAGCTTAATTGCCGAGGTGCGAGAAGCTCATCAAACTCGTGATATGGATCTGAAAATAGTACGTTTAGATGCAGCTGTAAAGAAACTCCGCGAGTGGTGTTCTGAAGACAACGAAGGCTACGGATATCCGTTAATCAACCCGCGAAACGGTGACGTGAAGGGTCGTTTGAATGCCAAGAAAGTTTTTGATTTAATCACCCGTTTTGCATGGCAATATGGTGACCCGGGAATGATTTTTATTGATCAGATTAATGAGTCGCGCGCTAATCCAACACCACAACTTGGTCAAATCGAAGCAACGAATCCTTGTGGTGAACAGCCTTTACTTCCCTACGATGCCTGCACCCTGGGGAGTATAAATTTGGCAAAGTTTATCGATGGTAATGACTATGACTGGGAGGCAATGCGCCAGACCGTCCATGAGTCAGTTCATTTTCTGGATAATGTGCTGGATATGAACGAATATCCAATTAAAAAAGTTCGCGATACCGTTCGTCAAATTCGTCGAATTGGTTTTGGAATTATGGGCTTTGCCGACTCTTTGTTGGCTATGGGAATTGGTTACAATACCGAAAAGGGTGTGTTAATGGCTGAACAGGTAATGGAATTCATTCAAAAAGAATCTGATATTGCATCTGAAAACCTTGCTAAAACCCGCGGTGTT
>Ga0214227_1000405_pt1 | contig 9931 bp, 12 predicted proteins | sample TroBogypolimnion_37_FD_153065 | JGI IMG/M metagenome (GOLD analysis project Ga0214227, IMG submission 153065) | Freshwater microbial communities from Trout Bog Lake, WI - 16OCT2007 hypolimnion | ecosystem: Environmental > Aquatic > Freshwater > Lake > Hypolimnion/Profundal zone | place: Trout...
AGCAAATTCAGCGAAACGAAACTACCAATACAATCTTCCGACCGGGTACAATTGGTAAAAGATTTTCTTGAGCAACATTACGAAATCAAAATCAATGTATTCGATACGTCGAAATCATTTATTGTTGCCAGGGATAAAAAGTTTTACAAATCAGAACCATCGCTAAACGACATTTCCCTACACATGGAAAGTGAAGGCGTAAGAGGCTGTGATTCAATTCTAAAGAAGATTATTAATTCGCCCAATCAGGTAACTACTTTCAATCCAATAACTGATTATATCAATAGTTTAGCAGGTGTTTGGAAAGGTGAAAGCCATATTGACAAGCTTTGCCAGCACATTCAGGCAAGAGATTTTGGAGATAAAACAGAAACCCATTATCAGGATCGTTTCAAAACCATTTTCAAAAAATGGCTAGCGGCCTCCATTGCTTGTGCATTGGGCGAAAGGCAGAACGATGTAATGATGGGGTTTGTACATGCTGATGAGGGAATAGGAAAAACTTTTGCACTTGAATTCCTTATGCCAAAGGAACTAAAAGCCTATTATATCAAGTCGGATAAGGACGAACGATTCTTCAATATCACCACAGCGTTCACCCGCAATTTTATGGTAAACTTTGATGAATTCGTGGGAGTTACCAAAACAACAGCAGACAGTTTAAAGAAAGTAATATCGAGTACGGAAATTACAATAAATAAAACATTTACAGTATCTATTCCACGCATTGGAAATGGTGTATTTACAAGCAATAAAACAAAAGAACTGGGTGGCTTTCTTACACCCGAAATGGGTTACAGACGGTTTGCTGTTATTGAATTGGACAGCATTTCGCACGGTTATTCAAAAGAAATAAATATTGACCAACTTTGGGCTGAAGCATACGTGCTTTACAAAAATGCCGATTTTGATTTCGTTTGGAATCTACTGGACTTTGAAGAGTTCCGAACCTATAATGCCAACTACCTTGTTGAAACAACTGCATTCAAACTAATAAAGGAATATTACCGGGTACCTGAACCGAATGAAGAAACAATTTTCAAGCAACCAATGGAAATCCTACAAGACCTCAGACGTGCTAAAAAGTTGATTAGTTCGATGAATAATGTATCGGATGTCACAATTGGAATGGCTTTAAGAGCATTGGGATATACCAAAATAATGAAAAGAATCAATAAACTTCAAACCCGATACGGCTACAATGTCATACAACTTTTTGAATAATAAACAGAATTTATAATCAATCTAAAACCAATTAAAATATACATTATGAGCGAATACAATGTTTATCTCAGAGTACCAGAATACTTAGCTGACTGGATTACAAATACTTTTGGTAATCCGGTAATTCTGGTCAAAGATGGCCCGGAAAGCCGTTTGTTGAATGAGCAAATCTGCAAAACGCCTCTCAATAAGAAGCCGGACACCGGTGAAGGCTCTAACATCAGCATTCCCATTCCTTTTTTCAAAGGCAAACACCCCGAAACCTACAACTACATTCACAAAAGTGGAAAAAAAGCTTTAATGGAAAGTTTTTACACTTTACTCCGTAAAAACCTAATGGAAGAAGTCGGATCGTTGGAAAACGGAAATTGTAAAATGGCGACACTCATTTATGCCTTTATGGAAAAACACGGAATTGAGGAACGACATTGGTATACCGTGAGCCAAATCTATTACCGGACTAGAAAAAAGTACTTTTTGGATAATGGAGTGAAAATTCGCTGAAATCTTCATAACATGGAGGGCAATAATATAGATTGCTAAACAAAGGAAACAAGGAGAATTTATAAAACAAACAAAACAAGTAAAATAAACACCTATGAACAGCAAAACCTTAGCCGGTATAAAATATGTCGATTTCATTTCAATTGCTGATTTGACCTTGTATCCAAAAAAACACATACGCCCGGGCAAACCAATTTCCATTATCGGAAATTGGGTGGAAATGGCATTAGTAGAGTTGGTTTCCTGCAGTAGCACTTCTGAACGTACCGATGCAGGAGTGGTATATACCAGCAAAGTTACAGGTGTGTTGACAGATACTGATGAGAATGATGCTGAGCTACAAAACCGCTTACAAAACAAGTTCCACGCTTACAAACTCACTGATGTATATGGGAATGAATACTTAGTAGGAATAAACACAAAGCCATTTCCTGAGATTACGTTTTCACCTACCAACGAAGCAAGTCCGGCAGGATTAAGATCCATTCCGTTTGAAATTACGTGGATATCAACCCTTCCACCCATACCAATAGTGGCTTTATAGCTGTTTTTCAGTCTTTTTTAAAATAAATTTTTCGCCGTAAAGTTGCACCTTGATATTCAAAGTGCAACTTTTTTTTTGCTCAAAATATGACAAACATGCTAAACTATCAGATTGATATTGACGGTTCTATTGGACAATTCGAGTATTCTAAAGAATACGTCGCCAACAAATTACTTGCTCTCAAAGGAAAGCCGGTGCTTGCACGCATATCATCCAACGGTGGCAGTTTGGTACATGGTTTAGCAATGGCAGACCGGATTCAGGAGCACGGTGATGTGACTATTCACCTAATGGGATTCAATGCTTCAGCTGCAACCCTTGCCACCCTTAAAGCCAAAAAAGTGTGCATGGCCGCCAATGGCTTTTATCTGATTCATAAAGTAATGTCACCGGTGGACATTTGGGAAAACCTCAATGCCGACCAAATGGAAGAACTGATTGCGGAACTCATGGTTGACAAGCTTGAAAATGATAAAATTGATCGGGTACTTGCCCAAATGTACGCTGACAAAACAGGAAAGTCCATCACTGAAATTATGGACTTGATGAAAATTGGAGGATGGCTGAATGCCAAGGAAGCAAAAGAAATGGGATTTGTGGATGAGATTTTGAAAACAAGCGAAATCGTAAACATGAAATCTATGGAAGCCAAACTAAATGCTTTTGGATTACCCACTAACAGAATCAACACTGAAAATTTATTCACCACTAAAAATAATTACGAAATGAAAAAACAATTTGACAAAGTCAATGCCGTGATTGGCGTTGACAAATTGGAATCGGACGATGAAGGTGTATTTCTCAACGAAGTACAAATCGAAAGTATTGAAACAAAAATTAAGGCATTGGAAAACAATGTATCAACACATGTTGCAGCTAATGAAGTTGCTTTGAACCGTGCCACAATCGCTGAAAATGCGGTTGAAACAAATGTTGCTAAAATCACGGAACTCGAAACTCAAATCAGCAATTTAAAAAAGGGTGCCGGTACTACTACAAATCCTGTCATTAAGGATGCCGATGATACTGTTGAGGAAATAGTCAATGAGAATACCGTTTTATTCAAAAAATGGAATTCTTCAAAACTACTTTACAATCAAATTCCAGACTAAATTTTATTTATGTCAAAAACTCTCTAATTCTTCAAACTTTTAAACTCTAAATTATATGTCAGTTTTAGTAACACCTCAGGAATTAGCCGATTCGGCTGCAAAATTTCGTTCCGATTTATTGATGATGCCCATTCACGCTCTAGACACAACGTTGAATCACATGAGTCTTCGTTTTGGTATTCGTGGAAAAGAAACGGTAGGTCAATTGGGTGGCAACATTCAAATTGGTCCTTACGATCCTAATCGTGAAGATAACGAACCGATGACCATTAAAGGACGTACACTCGAAACCTTTTTCGGTTCAGTAATCAAAAATTTTGAACCCAACTCAGTAGCAAAATCGGTCTATGGCGATATTGCTTTAAAAGGCACAGGTTTAACCAGCACAAAAATATCAACTCTTGTACTTGGGTATTTGTCGAAAATTGTTTCAAAAGAAATAAACAAGGTTATCTGGTCTGCCTCACACAATACAGCCGGTGCAACTACTGCAGAACTTTTCGATGGCTTTGACTCCATTACCACTGCCGAAATTACAGCCGGTAATATCACTCTTGCAAAAGGCAATTACATGGCTATGGCAGCAGCTATTACATCTACCAACGCAGTTGATTCTTTGAAAACTATTTTTCAAAAGTCTTATGACGAATTACAGGGTGAACCTTGCAAGATGTTCATTTCAAAATCCGTTTATAATTTGTATTGCGAAGACTATCAAGCATCAAACGGTGCATTGCCTTACAATACCACTTACAAGAAAACTTTTCTGGAAGGATCCGACGACATGTGCGAATTAGTGGCTTTACCTAACAAAAAAGGAAGTCCATATATTCACCTCACCACCAAGGGCAATTTGCTAATTGGTGTAGACCAAATAAGTGATGTGGAAAAAATTGATGTGGAAAAACATGCAGCTTTCGTTGTACAATTCGTAATGGCCATGTTTTTCGGAGTTCAATTTGAGACCATCAGCCCGGAGCGTTTATTCGTAGCAAAATTATTCGTGTAACTGATTTAATCAAAAGAACTTTTACTCAAAAAAATAGGAGAAGAAATTATGCAATGTGATACTGTGAAATATCAAGATTTAGAATGGTGCGATGGAGATATACATCTTCCGGGCATTAGAGGTATCGTTCGGGCAATTGCCAAACGAGACATTTTAAAGTGGCCCACTTTGCCAAGAACGGCATTGACCGACATGGGTGTATTGGCAACCTACTCAGGCGACTTTATTCTTGCTGCCGGAGCAGTTTGGAAAAATGTAGGTGTTATTGTGGACAAATCGCCGGTAGAATCAAAAAGCCAGGGTGTACGCCCTTCAAAATCCTTTTTGAATACTGCCACCCTTTTGCACCCGGGGACTGGTGAGGCAGCGACTGGATTTGCCAGACAAGCCAACAATGACGACATGGTGTACATTGTGCAACAGAAGGACGGAAAATTCCGTGTATTAGGTAATGAAATGTACCAAACCGATACTACTTTCGACCAAAAGCTGGGTGGAGCTGCAACAGATGAAATGGGAACCACGTTTACTGTAAGCGTAACCGATGTTTGTCCTGCACCATTCTACATTGGCGAGATTGTTACTGCCGATGGCATTATCAATGCAGCAGCTTAAACGCTGATTGCTTTGTTTTGAAAACCCTCACAATTGATTTTGTGAGGGTTTTTTTATTGTTGAATATTTAATTAAACGTTGAAAACAGAAGAGAAATGTTTCATAATAGTTAAAACATAGTTAAGACTAATATCAAATTGAGCGAATAATTCTACCTTTGGGGCGATTATAATAGATAAAATTGAAACTAAAGCAAACAAAAAACTCTTTCTAATCAAACCTCAAAATATAACTAAGATATGAATAAAAGGGTTTTTGTAGTTGGTGATATTCATGGGTGTTTCAATTCAATGAAAGAATTGATAGAAAATAAAATTCAACTCAAAAAAGATGACAAAATAATATTTTTGGGTGATTATATCGACAGAGGTCCAGATAGCAAGACAGTTTTGGACTATATTATTGAATTACAAAACAATGATTATGACATAGTAACACTTTTAGGAAATCATGAATCAATGTTGGTTAATTCATATAACGACGAAAGTGCTGTTCCAAAATGGATACAAAATGGTGGTTCTGAAACACTGAGAAGCTTTGATATAGATTCATTGAAAGGTCTTGAATCAAAATACTTGAACTTCTTCAATAACTTGAATTTGTATTTTGAACTTGACGAGTATCTGTTTGTTCATGCAGGATTTAACGACGAACTAGAAAACCCATTCATAGATAAATATAGTATGTTATGGAAAAGTAGAGAAAATTATTCTAATCTTTTATTGAGAGATAGAATAATTATTCATGGTCATTCACCAATTCCTATAAAAACTTGCGAAGAACAAATCAAAAACAAAAGTAACGTGATAAATATAGATGGTGGTTGTGTATATTCTAATTCTCGTTTAGGTAAACTTGTAGCTTTTGAAGTAAATACAAGATCTATTCTTATTGCTGAATAAAATAATAGTCTTATATTTGCAATTCGCGAATCGCGAATTAAACATTATTTGTATGAAGAAACACAATGGAATGCGACCACAAGATATAGTGGTGTTGATAAAGATAATATCACTACAGCAACCCGATTGGAAAAATATAGATATTGCTAATGCTATTCTTATTAGTCCTTCCGAAGTATCTGAAGCTTTAAATCGTTGTAAAATTGCGGGACTTATTGATTCAAAAAAAAGAAAAGTAAACATTAACTCCTTTATCGAATTCCTGATTTATGGATTAAAATACGTTTTTCCGGTTCAACCAGGTTCTACTGTCAAAGGCATCCCTACTGCTCATTCAGCATCTCCAATAAAAGAACATATCTCTTCAGGTAATGATATCTATGTGTGGCAATATGCAAAAGGAAACTCCCGGGGTCAAGCAATAGAACCGTTATATAAAACTTTACCAAAAGTTATTGAAAATGATATATTATTCTATGAATTATTAACCATTATAGATACAATACGAGTTGGTAGGGTGCGAGAAATAGAAATTGCCATTGAAGAATTAAACAAACGACTAAAACATGCCTAGTACAAATATAACAATGCTCCAAACCGTTGCAAACGGTTTAGGAGATTTAAAAGATGAGATGGTATTTGTGGGAGGTTCTGTGGCTGAACTTTATGTTAGTAATCCCGCAGCATCGGATATCAGACCGACACTGGATGTCGACTGCGTAGTTGAATTAAGTTCAAAAATAGCGCACGCAAAATTGGAAGAACAATTGCGTGCTAAAAAATTTACCCATGACACAACACAAGGTGCACCGATTTGTAGGTTTATTTACAAAGACATATTAGTAGATGTTATGCCAACTGATTCAAATGTTCTAGGATTCACCAATATCTGGTATGAAGAGGGAGTTGATAATAAAATTTCAAAAACATTACCAGATGGTACAGAAGTATTTGTGTTTCGTCCTGAGTATTATGTAGCATCTAAATTTGAGGCTCACAAAGGACGAGGTGGGAATGACCTACGGCAAAGCCATGATTTTGAAGATATAATTTATATTTTTGATAATTGCCCGGATATTTTGGATAATATCAGCAAAGCAAATGATACGGTGAAAGCATATTTAAAGGAAGAATGCCAAAACTTATTAGAAGATGAAGGTCTTACAGAAGGTATAGAAAGCGCTTTGCCCTATGGTTCCGGTGAAGAAAGCACTGATATTATTTTGGAGTTAATTCAACGAATTGCTGAAAGCGAATAATGCAGAAAGTGAAATCAAAAGAGATTATATGATCTAATAGTTTAGTCTGTTTAGCGATTTTTTTTTTGAATACCACGCTATTTGATTCTTAGAATTTTCAATCCTTTCTTATTTTTGATTGAATTAGAATTTAAAAGAACCATTGCATATAATTAATTCACTTATCGTGAGACTTTTCATGTATTTTTTCCTGTAATTACATTTCAATTCTTTTGCCGGAGTAAAATTTAAAACCCGACAAAATGAATTACAAAGAACAAGTACAAGCCTGGTTAGATACCGAACCGGCACAAAGAGGATTAGAATTAGGTGCAAAATTAATGTTACAAGGCAACCGTAATCGTATTCTACATGAAAATGTAATCCGAAAATCCAATTTTGAAAAAATTGAATACGAACTGCGGAAAATCATAGGTGACGAATTCCGCAATTGCAACGAACCCATTGTGCAAGAAATGACCTTGCAAGTAGCCACCAACGAAACCACTCAAAAGGAAGCCGCAAGCGGTAAACGTGCTGACCACGACATTTTGCCTGAAAACATTCAGGCAGCATACCAAAAGAACCTTAAAATCTATCCTCGTATGCGTTCGCTGCACGAACGCTTAAAAGTCCTGAACGAAACAGCCACAGCCTGCGACCGCTATCCATTTCTCAAAGAGTTATTGGAATTGGATGTAGAACTACGCGCCAATTGGGAAACTTATGACAGTTATGATGCTGCAAATCCAGTTTCTGAAGAAGTAATAAAAGAAGTCATTACCGTTGACCCGAAACGTATTTCGGCCAATCGTACTTATTTGAGCAGAGCCAAGGTAAATCTTGAAAAAAGTAAAGATGCTGAAAAAATAAAAGCTATTTTATCGGAAATGCAAGTCCGGATTGACGAAGTGCTTTCCGTTGGAGAAACCTTCTCTGCAGAACAAAAAGCTGAATTTGAGAAAAACGGTTTGAATGTCGCTTTGGATGTCGAATAACATTGACAATCAACTGAAACCCCTAAGCCCTGACTACGTTGGGGCTTATTTGGGTACAGGCATTCAATTGTATAATCTGTTGGAATGGACGCTAAAACAAACAGGGAAAGCGAATATTACAGTCCTGACATTTTCTATCTCTGAAGAATTTATTCGCAAAGTGTGGCAATTGAAAGAGAAAGGATTAATACGAAATATTACAGTTATTCTGGATTTCAAGGCAATTCAGAAAACATACAAAATTATGCGATTTGCAGGGAATGTTTTTACGGAAATGTATTATGCCAAAACTCATGCAAAATTGGTTTTGATTGAAAACGAACTTCACAATATCTCCATTGTAGGCAGTCAGAATTTTACCCGTGGAAACAGGGAGGAAAATGGAATTGTCATGAATGACCCAAGTGTTTTTGTAACCTACAAAACAGAAATTGAACGCATTAAAAACCAATCGGTAAAATATGGAATATAACAGCAGCCAACTTGAAAAGGTACAGGAATACGCCGGATTACTGATGACTGTAAGTGATATTTCGGTATTGATTGGCGTAAATGAAGATAGCTTCAGGGAGGACATTAGCAACAAAAACACAGCGGTTTCTATTGCTTTCCGGAAAGGGCAAATTGAAACCGTATTGGAATTGCGAAAACAAGAAATTGATATGGCAAAGTTGGGTTCACCCATGGCAGTGGAGCTGATACAGAAATACATTATTGACCAAAAGATGAGCGAAAATGGCTAGGAAAGAGACTTTTGATGTCTGTGTGCAACACTTGTACGACAATGTGGAGCAACTCACACAGCTGCCGGTACAATTTCGCGAACGGATAAAACGCCTTCGCTCGGGTTACACACTTTGGAACGATTTTCCAAATAAGAAACCTAAGGAAATTCTGGATCATATTACAGCCAATTTTGGAGTAGAGAAATCGCAAGCGTATGAGGATATCCGGCTGATACAAGAAATGTTGGGCGAGATAAATAAAGCAACGAAAGATTGGCACCGGTTCAAATTCAATGCCATGGTAAATCGTGCTTATGAAATAGCAGAACTGAAACAAGATGCCGATGCCATGCAAAAAGCGGCCAATACTTATGCCAAATTCAATCAGCTGGACAAAGAAGAACTGACCGCCATTCCCTGGGAAGATATTGTTCCTCAACTTTTCGTACCAACCGAAGACCCCACGGTGTTGGGCATAAAACCCATTCCCAATATCAAACAGAAAATTGCAGAGTTGAAAAAGAAATATGCAGCCGATATTGAAGATGTAACCTACGAATCTATTGATATAGAGCAATTAGAACGCTATGAAGTCCAGTGATAGGAAACCCAAGAAAATTTATTTCAATGCACCACAGCAGCGTGTTATGTTTACGGCAGCCAAAACAACGGTGGTAGTGGGTGGACGACGATTGGGAAAATCACACGGTATTGTTGCCCCATTCTTGCTTCGCAATTTTCAACGAATGCCACGTTCTTCAGGTGCATTTGTGTGTAGCACTTTCCAACAGGGACTCACACGAACTGTGCCGGGCACATTGGCTGCGTTAGAGAGTTTTGGATATAAGCGTAACACGCACTTCTTTGTGGGCAGAAAACCGCCTAAATCGGCTAATTTTGATGAACCGATTATTAAGCCCGAAAACTATGATCATGTGATTGCCTGGTACAATGGAAGTATTCAATATATCATTTCGCAAGACGGCATTGGAACGTCCAATTCACTTACATTGGACTACCTCATTATGGACGAAGCAAAGCTCCTGAACTTCGACCAGTT
>Ga0214227_1000418_pt1 | contig 9768 bp, 10 predicted proteins | sample TroBogypolimnion_37_FD_153065 | JGI IMG/M metagenome (GOLD analysis project Ga0214227, IMG submission 153065) | Freshwater microbial communities from Trout Bog Lake, WI - 16OCT2007 hypolimnion | ecosystem: Environmental > Aquatic > Freshwater > Lake > Hypolimnion/Profundal zone | place: Trout...
CAGGGGAAATCTCTCGTACCCATTGGCGTGATAGAAAAAGGGGCAGGGCTTTTCCTGAAAAAAAGCGATGGCAGCTCTGAGGAAATCACCTATCAGGGCTATGAGCATCTAACCTGAATCAACCGCGCCTGGTTACCTTGTATCCGCTCACGCACTCTTTGAACTTTTCGGGTGAAATTATATCCTCAGAGCAGACCGGTTCCTTTATTCCTTGATGGAAAAATCGATGGAGATGCACGGCCTCTGGGGCTCCATCTGCCGGTACGTTATATTCGGAGATATCTCGAGCATGCGTTTGGATGCTTTTACCGAATCCGTATCTTTATATTTATCCGAAAGATAGATGATCTCTTTGATTCCCGCCTGAATGATGACCTTGGTGCATTCGTTGCACGGAAACAACCCCACGTAGATCCTGCAGTTGCGGAGATCGTATGAGATTGAGTTCAGCACAGCATTGAGTTCCGCATGACAGACATAGGGGTATTTTGTGTTCAGATAGGCGCCGTCACGGGACCACGGCAATTCGTCATCGGAGCATCCCAGTGGAAAACCGTTGTAGCCCACGCCCACAATCTTATTCTGATCGTTGGCCACACAGGCTCCAACCTGGGTGTTCGGATCTTTGCTGCGTTTGGCCGAGAGGAGGGCGATGGCCATAAAATATTCATCCCAGGAGAGGTAGTCCGTCCTTTTTTGTGTCATACGTAATGTCCTTTTTCATCTCTCTGTGAAAATCCGCTCTGTAAAGGGATTTTTGCAAAGGATCTCAAAGCAATGAAAAAAGCAGGGGCAACGAATTGGGTTGCCCCTGCTTTTAAAGGGTGCGTCTTGACAGCCTGATTGCTTAAGAATTTTTTGACGAACCGCGCAGTTCTTGCCGAACAAAAATTTAACGACGATTGTTCCCGTGTTTGCCGTGGGTACCATGGTTATTGTGATGGCCATGGTTATTGTGGTGGCCGTGGTTATTGTGGTGACCATGGTTGTTGTGATGATGGCCATGATAATGTTTTACGCCATAAGGTATGCTTCCACGGTATGGATGATGTCCCCAGGGGCCATTTTTATGATGCGATCTATACCAATGTCCTCCATTATTCCACCACCAGAAGCCTCCAAAAAAAACGGGACAGGAGAAACCGCTACAGGTTGGACAATTGGAACCGGCACTGGCACTGGGATTGCGTTAAAAGCAAAACCCTGTCCTGCAGTTCCTGCCAAGAGCAGTGCAGCAATGATCAAAGAACGTTTTACATTCATACTTTTCTCCTTTGTAAGGTTTTTTTGATTGAGTGTACAGTGGTCAGTGTAATCATCGAAGCAAGACATTAAAGAAAACTATAGAGACAGCCCAGAAAATTTATATTTTTAGGAACCAATTGCAGGAATGAAAGATATTTAAGGTGACATAACGGGAGTATGCGCCTTCAGAAAAAGGATTCTATTCAATGAAACCTTTTTTAGCCATTATAGCTGAATTTTTAAATATAGCCATTCCTGTTTTCATATTCCTGAACGTTAGGGTTTTGTAAAACCCTTCTTTACCAGGCGAGGCATACAGTATGATATTGCAATGTGAGAGCTTGCTGAGAATATTTTTCATGATGACAGACCCGATTCCTTTCCTTTGATGTTGAGGGACAACGGCAACATCATACACGGCTGCCTGGTATATTCCATCGGAAATTGCTCGTCCAAAACCTATTAATTGACCGGCATACCAGACAAACACAGTCGTATGGCTGGCTTCAAATGCTTGTCTGTGTGCATCTGGAGAGTAATGCGCCATACCGGCGAGTTGCAGTATTCCGGCAACGACGTTCCAATCAATCGCTAAGCAATCAAAACGTATTTCTATGTCCATAATAACCTGAAGAGGCAGTATTGAATGTGATGGATTTTCCTGGGCATTTTCTTAAGAAGAGAAGAATCTACGAGAATGGTCAGATGGAAACACGGCGGGCGTTGCTGTCCGGGTAAGGATACTCCATGCGTCGAGACGTTGCCCGTGCAATGGCTTCACCATAATAGCGGGCAACTACCTTCAGTGCCATATCGATACCGGCGGAAATGCCGGCTGAAGTGATCAACGAACCGTCTTCGACCACATGCAGTTCACGTTCTACAATCACCTTCGGAAACGCTTCATGCATCCAATCCAGTGAACTCCAATGGGTTGTGGCCCGACGTCCATCCAGCAAACCCGCAAAACCGAGCAGCATTGAGCCTGTACACACAGATGTCAGCAATTCAACTTCGGAGGCCTTGGAGTGAAGCCAGTCAAGCATCATTGGATTGCTGAGTTCTGCACGGGTTCCCCACCCCCCAGGGACACACAGGATATCCAAGCGGGGGCAGTTCGTAAACGTACAGTCGGGGATGACCTTCATGTTTCCGGTTGTCGTAACAGGAGCATTTTTCTCTGCCACGAGCAGCACTCTGAAGGGGGAGGGCTCTTCCTGACGTTTCTCCTCGTCGATGCGGGTCAGGGAGAAGACTTCAAAAGGACCACAGAAATCAAGGACCTCAATATTATCAAAGAGTACGATGCCGACGGATTTCCGCTCCATGTATTCTCCATTTATGAGAGTCTAACGTTGCAGTTCGTGAAAATTTGACCAGCTGTCAGGTGTGAAATTTGTCACCCATAATACCCGGTACATGTAACCGCAGAGAAGAGAAAACATTTCCGCCCCGGTGGCTTACCTGTTTTTATATTACTATCGAGGTCTATCCTTTGTATCGGCATAATATTTTTCAATTCCAATTTCCCCAATTCGATCCTTGAGTTTAATCCGCCTTATTTGTTGAAGATTTATAACGTGTTGATTTTATTGGCGTGATTTGCGTGTGTTCCTCCATGAGGAAGCGCCCGTGACGCTGTCAATAAATCTTTTAATCTCGGAAAAATAGAGTTTTCCTGCAGTGCTGATCATCGTGTTATGGTCAGCACCCGGTATCAGCATGAACTGTTTATTCCTGGCGCCGCTGCCGGCTTGGAGCTTTTCAGCCTCTGAAGGAGGGATCAGCTGGTCCCGTGCACCGTGCAGGATAAGTGTGGGCATTTTCACTTTGCCGATTTTTTCCCTGTTGCCAAAGCACTCTTCCTCTTTTATCCGGAAAGCCGATTGGGGAATTCCCAGAACTTCCATGAGCGGCAGGGTGTCTGCGAAGCCGCTTTCGATGATCAGCCCTTTTGCTGAATCGCTGAACAGGAAGGCCAGGTCGATAGCGCAAGCAGACCCGAGGGATCGGCCCATCAAAAAAAGCGGACCTGCATAGCCTTTGTCATTCAGCCATAGAACCACCTCTTGGAACAGTTTTCTCCCATCGTTGAACAGGGAAGAAACTGTCGGGATACCGGAACTCCAGCCATACCCGCGATAGGTCATAACCAGCAGGTTGCAACCGACATCCGTAAATGCGCGGCCTATGTCATCATGATCGCAGACGGTTTCGCCGTTCCCGTGAAAATAGAGAATTGTTGGCGCAACAGAATCATGAAGATAGAAACGGCACCCTATGAAAATTCCTGATTCCATTTCAAAATCCCTGTCAACAGCCCCTGCCGGAAGGGGGCTTTTCGGTTCTTGGCGCGGATAGAACAATCGCGAGAGGATTTCCGGTTGGTCCAGTTTGTGAACGTCTTGCATCGATTTGCCTCTCCGTCGGTGGTGGAATTTGATGTTTTCTGCGCAGCACGCCGATCAGATCATACGGGGTTTTGATAAAAATATCTACTCCGGTGAATCGGTCGCCTCTCTCGTGGAACATTTAGTAATTTTCAATCAATCCAATTAACTACTGAATAAATAATTTGCATTCCAAAAAAAAGACTGGATAATTAATGAGAAGAAACACTATTCTGAAAGAGAAGGTCGGTCATGATCTGCAAGAAAGCATGAAAGAATACATAAGCAATAAATCGTACAGGCCCTTTCGCCTCTTGTTTTTGGGGATGTGCTGGAAACTTACCAATAAATTTCCCTCTCCCGGCGGGGAATGGATCCTGCCGGGGGTAATACTGCAATGACAGAAAAAATACTATTTGTTGATGACGAAACCAATGTGCTTGAGTCCATTGCCCGTCAATTGAGAAAACGTTTTACCTTGAGTACTGCGCTCAGCGGCCAGGAGGCCTTGCGGATTATGAAGGAGGAAGGCCCTTTTGCGGTAATTATTTCTGATATGCGGATGCCGGGCATGGATGGAGTGCAACTGCTTGAACGAGTAAAAGAATTGTATCCGGACACTGTCAGAATGATGCTCACCGGAAATGCCGATCAGGGGACTGCCATCGAGGCGGTCAATAAAGGGCAGATTTTTAAATTTCTCAACAAGCCGTCTTCAACGGCAGTTCTGGTCCCTGCCATTGCCTTGGCCCAGAGGCAGTACAGACTCATCACTGCGGAAAAGGAACTGCTGGATATGACCCTCAAGGGGAGCGTGAAGGTTCTGGCGGAGTTGTTGAGCCTTTCCAATCCAACGGCTTTCAGTTGCGGCTACCGGATTAAAAATGTCGTGGTCGAGCTTGCCCTGCTTTTGGATCAGGGACATATCTGGAAATTTGAGATAGCGGCTCTTATGTCGCAGATAGGGTGTATCACCCTGCCTATCGAAATTCTGCATAAAAAAAACGCCGATATACACCTGACGGTTCAAGAAGATGACATGTACAGAAGTCACCCCAAGGCTGGAGCGAGCCTGCTTGCCGGTATCCCAAGGCTTGAGTCGGTTGCAGCTATGATTGCCGAGCAGTTGCGGCCATATGATGCATTCACGGAAGAATTGTCCTCTGATGAGGAGAGTAACCTTGGAGCCCAGATTCTGCACGCAGCTCTGGATTACGATCGCCTCCTGTTCCGTGGCAAAACCCATAAGGATGCGATCCGAGAGCTCTCCTTGGAAACCGGAGAGTATAACCCTGAAGTGTTGAAATTATTAGGTAATGTTAAAATTCAAGAAAAGCATGCCAGCATCGTCAGTTTGAGAATCCAGGATATCTCGGTCGGAATGATAGCTGAAGAAAATATACATGCCAAAAACGGTATTCTTCTTGCCCCCAAGGGACAGGAGATCACCTGGCCGGTATTGCAGGGGTTGTTGAATTTTTCCAGGCAGGTGGGCGTGAGAGAGCCTGTGCTGGTCCGTGTTGAGCAGACCTGAAGCTGTATCCGGACAAGACGTAGCAATACCGATGAGAGCCGATTAACCTGAGATCCCCTGTATGGTGGAGAGGACTATGGATAAGAGAAGGATTTTGTTCGTGGATGATGAACCCAACATTCTCGATGGGCTTCGGCGGATGCTTCGTTCCATGCGCAAGGATTTTGAGCTGCACTTTGCCGAGAACGCCAGAGAGGGCCTGGCGCTCATGGATCAGAATAACTTTGATGTGGTCGTCTCGGACATGCGCATGCCGGGAATGGACGGCGCTCAGTTTCTGGCCGAAGTACAGGTGCGGCATCCGCATTCCATCCGGATTATGCTGACAGGGCAGGCGGATGATGAATCGACTCTGCGGACCATCGGGGTTGTCCATCAGTTTCTGGCCAAGCCCTGTGATCCTGAACGGTTGAAGGGGATCCTGCTCAGGGCGAGCGCCCTGCACCAACTGATGATTGACGGAAAACTCAAGGACATTATCTCGGGAATCAATACGCTTCCCAGTCTTCCCAGCCTGTATATGCAGTTGGTGGAAAAGATCCGGGAGCCGGAAGCGTCTCTGGATGATATCGCCGAGATCATCAGTCAAGACATCGCCATGACAGCCAAGATCCTGCAACTGGTGAATTCAGCTTTTTTTGGTCTTTATCAGAGGGTTGAAAGCCCTTCCAGGGCAGTGAAGCTTCTCGGCCTGGACACCATCAGGGCTCTGGTTCTGGTTTCGCAGATCTTCTCTGAAATCAAGATCTCCAAAGATCTCTTCTCTGCGCAGACGCTCTGGCTGCACAGCATGACTGTCGGAGGTCTGGCAAAGCTCATCGCCGAGAGTGAAACCGATGAGAAAGATATCATCGATAATTCCTTTATTTCAGGCGTTCTGCATGATATCGGCAAGCTCATCCTTGTTTCCAAGCTGGAAACCTTTTACTCAGAAGCCATCCTCCTTGCCAGGAAGGATAATATTTCGCTTCGGCAGGCCGAAAAGAAAATATTCAAGGCGACTCATTGCGATATGGGGGCATACCTGATTGGTCTGTGGGGTTTCCCGAGCGATATTGTCGAAGCCATAGGCTTTCATCATCAACTGGGAGAATATCCCGCCGACACATTCACTCCTGCGCTGGCTGTCCATATTGCCAATGTGCTGTATTACAGATTCCACAAGGAAGAAGTCGTCGGTGCGATGCCCGAATTTAACGAGGAGTATATTGACAAAATCGGCCTGAGAGAAAAGTTGAATAAATGGCAGGAACTCTCTTTTGCCTACATGGAGAAGCAACAGAACGCGTAACCCTGATTGCCGCCACGACCGGTACTGCCTCTTGAAATCCGTTGCGGAGAAAATCGCGAAACTCCGAAAATTCAACCCATTGATTTTTAAGCCGTAAGCGTGTCGGGTAACAGAATCTTCTAACTGTAATAAGCCGTAAACTTTGCGAACTCCTTTACTAAGTTCCTCTTTAATGATAGATTATTTTTTCGGTACCTTAGGCTAATAAAAGGGCAAAACCAGTAGTCATTCGTTTCACCAAGTTATCATTCGCCTTCCCCTTATATTCTGTTGGGCAACCTGGTCTAAAGACGCTACGACTGTTCTGTCGCCACATCCTTATGGTCCCAATCAATCGGATAAAATTTGCCGTGTAATACTGGGGCTGCCGCGTAACCTTAAGGCAAACCGGAAGGAGTGCTGGATGAGAACAAAAAACGAAAGGCCAAGGGTCTGTGTGAATGAGAGGTTTTCCATTAATATTGCCATAGTGGGCGGTGGCCGGGACTGCCTTTTTTTCCTCGACCTGATCCATGACAATCCCTCTTCTCTTTTTACCATCAAAATACTGGGGGTGTGCGATAAAAATCCTGATGCAGAGGGGATGCTGCTTGCCGGACAGATGGGGATATATACCACTGGCAATCTCCACGATCTGCTGAATATTGACCAGCTTGATAGTGTTCTGGAACTGACCGGCAAGCGGCATGTGCTCCTTGAAATCATCCGTTTAAAACCTGAGGGCGTCGGTGTTCTTGAGTTCAAAGGCAACAGGAATGTGCGCAACTTCGTGGATATGATCAGCCAGCAGATGGAGTCAAACGAACAGAAGCTCAATGCCGAGGCCGCGTTTTCCAACTTATTGATCCTGATCCGGCAGAGCTCGACGTCCATTGTCTTTATCAATGCGGATTTCACCATTGCCTATGCCAATCACGCCTATCTCAATACGGTGAAAAAGGCTAAGGATAAGGTTATCGGTGCCCATTGCTATGAAATTTCCCACGGAGTCAACACCCCCTGTTCGAGCGCCTTTCCCGAGGTGAAGTGCCCCATGCTTGAAACCCTGAGGACCGGCAAGGATGTCCATGTCATCCATGACCATCCTGGACCGGACGGTGAACGGATGTACTGCGACCTGACCACCTATCCGATCAAGAATGATGCCGGAGATGTCACACAGGTGATCGAGTTCTGGCGGGATGTTACCACTGAATTTTCTGACCGGTGGAACAAAAAGACCAAAGAGTTTGAATCCAATATCCAGAAGATGATCCAGGAAGACCGGATGATCTCTCTCGGAAAGCTGGCGGCAAGCGTTGCCCATGAAATCAACAACCCTATCCAGGGCCTTTTGACCTTCTGCGGGTATATGCAGGACATTGTAAACGCCGGTCCCCCGGCAAAGGAAGCCCTGGAAGAATTCAAAGGCCACCTGCAGCTCATGTCCACGGAACTGGAGCGTGTGGGGGGTATCGTGTCCGGACTACTCTCCTTTGCCCGGGAATCGGGGGTGGAACATACCCATGTCGATGTAAACAAGGCCCTGGATGCGGCGCTTTCACTGACCCGCCACAAGATGAAACACGGGAATATCAGACTGACGATAGAACTGCACCCGACCCCGATCATGGTTGTGGGGGATATCAACCAGCTTCAGCAATGTTTTTTGAATCTGATTTTTAACGCCATTGATTCCATGCCTGAAGGGGGGGAGCTGTCGGTGACATCCCGGATGGATGGAACAGCGGATAATGCCTGGGTCATAATCCGGGACACCGGATATGGCATCCCGGAAAAAGTAAAAAATAATCTGTTCGATCCTTTTTTCACCACAAAAGATGTGGGTAAAAACACAGGACTGGGACTGTCCATTGTATACGGGGTGGTCAAAAATCACAGAGGGACCATAAAAATCGACAGCCGGGAGAGGGAAGGCACCACATTTACTCTGACCTTTCCCGTGGTTCCTTACGATGTCCCAAATCCTTGAGGGGGAAGAGCATGGAGCCTAAATTGAGACTTATGATTGTGGACGACGAGCTGATTGTCCGGGAATCTCTTTTGTACTGGTTTAGAAAATACGGTCATGAAATAGATACAGCAGCCTCCGGTTCGGAGGCGTTGGAAAAGATAGAGCAAAAGCCTTTTCAGCTCTTGTTTGTGGATATTAAAATGCCGGGGATGGACGGCCTTGAACTCCTTGAAAGGGTAAAGAAAGAATACCCGGACACCCTGGTGGTTATTATTACCGCTCACGGTTCCATTGAAAGCGCGGCCAGAGCCATGCGTGCCGGTGCCAGCGACTACCTGCTGAAACCGTTCAAGCCGGATCAGCTCTCCCTGGTGATGGAGAAAATTTTAAGCCAGCAGAAAATCAACTCGGACTATCATTACGTCAAGGGATGCCTGGATCAGATCACCCAGTTTGACAATATCATCGGCCAGTCCCCCGCCATGGAAAAACTCTACGCCTTAATCCTGGAGGTGGCCAAGAGCGATGCCTCCATACTGATCACCGGGGAAACCGGCACCGGCAAAGAACTGGTGGCAAAGGCTATCCATGCCAAAAGCTTCAGGGCACCGCTCCCCTTTGTTGCCATCAACTGCGGTGCTCTGCCGGATGCGCTCATGGAAAGTGAATTGTTCGGGCATAGAAAAGGAGCCTTCACCGGGGCAGAACATGCCAGGAAAGGTTTTCTGGAAGTGGTTTCCGGCGGCACCCTCTTTCTGGATGAAATCGGAGATATCAGTGCAAAAATGCAGGTGGATCTGCTTCGGGTCCTGGAGGACAAGACAATTTTCAGCGTCGGAAGCAAAACCCCTGTCGAGGTAGATTTCCGTCTGATTTCGGCTACGCGGAAAGACCTTGAAAAAGGTATTCAGGAGGGAGAATTCAGGGAAGACTTCTTTTATCGTATCAATGTAATCAGGGTTCATCTGCCTTCCCTGCGGGAACGAAAAGGTGATATTCCCCTTCTTGTCAATCATTTCATGGCAAAGTACAGCCATGAAACCACAAAGCATGTGGACAGGATAAAATCGGATGCCATCTCTCTCTTAACCTCCTATGATTGGCCAGGAAACGTCAGGGAACTGAAAAATGCCGTAGAACGGGCCGTTGTGATGAGCAAATCCCGGACTCTTGCTATCGAGGATTTTTCATTTCTCAGGCCGGCTCACGCGGCCCTGTCCATGCCCCGGACATTAAAAGCGGTACAGGAATCGCATATTCTCAAGGTCCTTGATGAACAGAACTGGCAAATTACCCAGTCGGCAGAAATTCTTGGTATCAACCGCGTGAGCCTCCAAAAGATTATTGAACGGTG
>Ga0214227_1000425_pt1 | contig 9611 bp, 9 predicted proteins | sample TroBogypolimnion_37_FD_153065 | JGI IMG/M metagenome (GOLD analysis project Ga0214227, IMG submission 153065) | Freshwater microbial communities from Trout Bog Lake, WI - 16OCT2007 hypolimnion | ecosystem: Environmental > Aquatic > Freshwater > Lake > Hypolimnion/Profundal zone | place: Trout Bog...
CCGGAAAACCCAACGCCACTGGACACAACCCCCAATCGGTCTCTGTCCTGCTTCGTCAACTCACGAATGTTTTCGGCCTGCAGCGAACAGCGAGACGTAAAGATAAAACACTCGGCAAGACCAACCAATCCCGCCGGTATCACTGGCGAATGCAATCCCGAGACATGACACCAGGCAAGCATTCGGAATGGAGGGAGATAACGACTACAAAGAAAACTGAAGAGCGCGGGATGGTTCCACCATTCTAATTGGACAATGTCAGCTTTTGAAATAAGGCTATTTATAAATTTTCCAGATGGCTGGATCATGACCTCACATCCAGAGTCCAGTATCCTGTCTAAAAATTGTCTATTTTCAGGAGATTCCAGGAGGATAAAGGCATGCTGAACGCAGGCCTTAGTCCCATCGACAAGAGAGACCATGGCCTTTCCTACACCTCCTCCCATATGGGGCATTATGTGCACTACATTTTTCTTCGGCAAAACGTCACCAAGGATATCAAGGTATCAAACATTTTTTTTGTAGTGAATATAATAAAAAATCTTCATTGTCGAAAAGATGGAAGAGAATATCCCGCAAGGGAATGAACTGCTGCTGATAAAAAGAGACTGATGAATATTTTTTCAATTTTAACCAGATTCAATCCGAGTCAAAGAGAGTTTGGCCTACCTTCTATGATCTACAGTCATCAACTTTTCACCCGTCCGCTCAGAGAAAATCTATATCAATGGCTCAAAATATTCCCTACAATATCTGCCTCCTAATCTTTGCAAGCAACTTTTCCCTATAAAGATCAATGTCATCAGGTAAACAATGAGTCAACTGCCCGCACGAGGAACATACGATCATCCCCTTTCTTTTCCCCTCCAGATGCTTAATGCGAAAGCTGTTAAACTCCTGTGAATCCCAGATTTCTTTAAGCGAGTGTTTTTTTGCATCACCAATTATAAGTTTACGTTCCCAGTCAAGAAAGCAGGCACTGACTTCTCCCCCGGCATTGACCGACATGCCGTAAAATATGTATGGGCACACATCGGTTTTTGAAATAGGTTGTTGATAGATCCCTTGAGATATTTTAATCCCAGTCCTCGCTTCAACATCGAAATCGGGCCAGCAGGGGGCGAAGTTTTCAATGAATATCCTATCGCAGCAATCCCCAAAGGTGTCATAAAATTCTTTTTGCTGTGAGTCTGAGATCAACTCTTTTGGTATTTTTATAACAATTTCAAGTTGTCTCTTGTGTTCATACAACCATCTGACATTCTCGACAAATTTTTTAAAATTAAACTTATATTTTGTAAAGTTGAGATATTGCTCATCATTCATGCCATCAACGGAGATATTGATTTTATCCAAGCCTGCTTCAATCATCGGCTCAACGGTTTCAGGATCAAGAAATGTCCCGTTTGTCGTCGTATCAATATAAGGGACATTGCCGCTTTGCTTGGCGTAGGCGATCATCTTTGCCAGATTTCTATTTAAAAACGGTTCGCCATCCTTATACAGACGCAGCACCTTAATTTTATCCGGAAACAAGGCCAATTCATCAATTATTTTTTTATATAAATCAAAATCCAGGACACCTTGATATCGTCCACAGCTCCGAATCAGGTCTCGGTCACCAGTGGGACAGAAAGTGCACTGAAAATTACAGGCGCTTGAAGGATCGACAAACAACACAAACGGTGTTGCGAGAGGAATGACATCTTGAAGAGGAGTCCTGTCCTCGAGATTGATTCGCGGTCTGATTTCTGCTTTCATGGATCATTCCTCCGTAACCTTGATATTTTTCTCACCCCAAAATTCCATAGGCTCATAATCGGGATAGGGATAATAACCGACGTCAAGTTGTATATCCCACCCATTCTCATAGATCCAATTCTCTACCAAATTCCGGACAGAAACCGGCGTTCCCGAACAGATATTAATTGGCCCCACCGTTCTCTGTTTCAGAGCCAAACAAACTAATTGGCGCGCAACCTCGGTTACAGGCAAGAAATCCCGTAATTGCTTACCGCCGGACATTTGAAATTTTTTTTCTTTCCGGTGTACAGCCTCCTTAAGTTGCGAATACAATGACGCTGAGCATTGGCCATCTCCATACATATAAAACAATCGGGCCCAGGTCAGATTAAAAGGCAACTCCTTTCGGAGAAATTCCAGTTGCTTCCGCAATGTATCCTTTGCAAATCCATAAACCGTTACCGGGTATGTCTGAATATTTGAGGCAAGAGATCCTGATTGCATACCGTATTCAAGGCATGTCCCTGCCACAATGAGGGATTTGAGCCCTTGCTGGATCAGCCCTTTTAAAAAACGGTAGTGTATTTGCAATTCACTTTCGAAATGATGTAAGGACCTATAATTTGGTAGCCCTTCCCATGCTAAATGTATAAGAACATCAGGCTGTTTGATCATATTAAACGATTCCTGGTCAATGGTTGACACATCAGCAAATACCCATTGTCCATTATTGAGGGCAGGCAAACATTTCTTTCCAGGCCGCGCAAGAGCAATTATCTCCGAACCTGTTTTTGCCAACTCTGCAAGCACATACCTACCTATAAAACCCGTAGCACCAGAGACGGCAATTCTTTTTTTATGATGATCTGGCTTCATAAGCATTATGGTCCAAAAAGAAAAATATGGATTTTTATTTAAATATGCTATTCAATAGAATAAAAGACAAGAGATTAATAAAGATTAAAATCCTAGAGAAGGATTGTCTCTTTCTTTTATCTTATACGGGGAAATTTTTTAAAAACAGAAATGCATTTTCCCTAAACTTATTTCCTTCGCTTGTCGATAAGAGCGCTGAGTACGAGAGAAACAACCCTTTAAAAGGAGGTGGCCCAACAGAAAACATAACGGAAGCTAGTTAGTGATTATTTTTACGTGGCAAGGACGCCGCAGCAGTACCTAAACAGAATATTCATGGAGGAATATTATGTTAGACATCAACACAAATACAATGTCCATCCAGGCCCAGGATAATTTGTCAACTTCCCAGGCCTCTCTTCAAAAATCCATGGAACGTCTCTCTTCCGGTCTTCGCATCAATTCAGCAGCTGATGATGCCGCCGGTCTTGCTATTTCAGACCGTATGACCGCACAGGTCAACGGGTTGGACCAGGCAACCATGAATGCCAATGACGGTATTTCTCTGGCCCAGACGGCTGAAGGGGCATTGACCCAGACGACCAACATCCTTCAGACAATCCGTGGTCTGGCTGTTAACGCAGCCAACTCCACCAACAGCGCTTCTGACCGGCAGTCCATGCAGGCAGAAGTCAACCAGTTAACCTCTGAAGTAACCCAGATCGCCACGAGTACACAATTCAACGGCACAACGCTTCTTGACGGAACCTTCACATCCGGTCAGTTCCAGATAGGTGCCGATGCTAACCAGACAATCTCCTTTGGCATTAACTCAGCCACAGCCGATGCCCTTGGAAATAATTCGTTATCCACCAACAATACTACGGCAGCTGAGGGTATCGAGGTTGCAACAGCTGCCGCTGCAACAGCCTCAAAAAATAATGCTGCGGCACAGACACTGACTGTTGTCGGGGATCAGGGATCATCCACTGTTAACGTTACAGCGGGTGAAACTGCATCCGCTATTTCAAACTCGATCAATGCAGTTTCTGCCACCACGGGCGTATCAGCAACTGCAGACACGCAGGCAACCATTGGCACCGTTACTGCTAATGGCTCTTTATCGTTTAATTTACAGGGATCAAACACTACTGCGGTCAATATCACAGCAACTGTTTTGTCCAGCGATTTGACAAATCTGGCCAATGCCATCAATAGTCAGTCAGGAAACACTGGCATCACCGCCACCTTGAGCGCTAACAAGGCAAGTGTTAGTCTTGATCAAGCACAAGGTGATGATATTGTCATAAGCGGTACAGCGACAACCGGCCCCTCCTTCACATTGACTGGAGGTAATACGGGCACAACTACTGCGGCTCCTACTACTTCAGGTCAAGTACTTGGTGGTTCCGCGACTACTATTGCGTCAACAGTTGGAGGAACAGTTACCCTTTCAAGTGATCAGGGATTTAATGTATCGAGCAGTGTGGCGGCCTCTGCTGGTTCTCTTTTCAGCGCTGTCGCTTCCGGAGCAAACGTCAGCACCCTGGCATCTGTATCTGCAATCAATATTACTACAACTGCAGGAGCAACCCAGGCCATTAACACCGTAGATGGCGCCCTCTCCCAGATTGACGGAATCCAGGGCGGGCTCGGCGCTATTCAGAATCGTTTTCAGTATACAATTTCCAACCTGTCCAACGTGTCCATGAATCTTACTGCCGCACGCAGCCAGATTCTTGATACCAACGTTGCCCAGGAAACCTCAAATATGACGAAGGAGAATATCCTGCAGCAGGCCGGTGTAGCAATTCTGGCCCAGGCAAATCAGGCTCCACAGTTGGCTCTTACACTTCTTAAGTAATACGGAGTTTAACCACAATCTGGAGGGCTTCCGGCCCTCCAGATTACAGACTCATTTTTTAACGTAAACTTTTTGGAGGTAAGAATCATGTCATCGCCAATTTCGGGCTCGACCATAACGGGATCATCTTTACAATCACTGCCGAAGGCATCCGATCAGGTTGATACAAATCGGAAAACTGTAACGGAGGATCCGGCAAACAGCCAGGATAGTACGAGTAAAAATACGCTTTCATCGGTGGAACTCCTCAAACAGATCAAGGCAATTACTGAAAACGGGCAGTACGCGGTAAATTTTCAAACTGACAACAAGACGGGAAAACTGGTAGTGAAGGTAATCAACACTGCAACCCAGCAGGTTGTGCTCCAGATTCCTCCGGAACAGCTTATTGGTGTAGATCAGGCTCTTACCCAGTATGAGGGGAATTTTGTTAATACAAAATTATAACATCACGACCTTAGTATTTTTGTCGTCTCCCCGAGTAAAGGGATAAGGAGGCAAATATGTCCAGTACTTCCGCAGTAAGCAGTACGAGTTCAACAACTGCTTCGACTACCAGCGGGCTGGCCCCTGTAACCTTCAGCGGGCTGGCATCGGGTTTGGATACCAGCAGTATCGTCGCCAAATTGATGGCTGTTGATCAGGAACCTATTACCGCTCTGCAAAATCAAGAGACTGCATCGACCAATACGCTCAAAGGGTATAGTGCACTAAATACCCTATTGAACACCTTGCAGACCTCTGTCTCCGCCATGGATCTGACGAGCGAGGTCAACACAACGGATGCAAGCACCAGTTCCGGAGCACCCTTTACGGCAACCTCGGCCAATGCCTCCGTCGGAAGCTACAATATTGCCGTCAGCCAGCTTGCCCAGGTTCAGAAAGATATCACAAGCGGATTTGCATCCCAGACAGACAGCGAACTGGGAACAGGCACAGTCACTGTAAATAACCAGACCATTACCGTTGACTCGTCAAATAATTCCCTGCAGGGACTTCAGGACTCAATCAATGCGGTTTCAGGGACCACGGGCGTGACCGCCAGTATTATTAATGACGGCAGTAGCACAGATCCGTATCGTCTCCTTCTGACCGGCCAAGATGCATCATCAAGTTTTAATATTTCCAGTGCACTGACGGATAACGGAACATCTATTGGAACAAGTACGGCAAGTGGTACCATAACTGGCGGCTACGCATCCCTGACAGACAGCGAATTCGGAACAGGCAGCACTATCACCATAAATAATAAGAACACAAATACCCCTCAGACCATAACTATAGATTCCTCGAACAATTCGCTGCAAGGACTTGCAAACAGTATAAATGCCCAATCTGGAACGACAGGGGTGATCGCTAGCCTTATAAACGATGGAAGCAGCACGGATCCATACCATATTCTTCTGACAAACCTGGATGGCTCAACAACCACTGTTAATCCTATTACAGTTTCCAGCACTCTGACAGATAATAGCGGAAGTTCTGTTTCATTAAGTCCAAATACTTTAGCTGCAAACATCACCGAAATACAAAAACCCCAGCAGGCAAATCTCACAATTGATGGCGTCAGTGTTGTCAGCAATTCCAATACGGTTACAAATGCGATCCCTGGTATTACATTGAATCTGAATGCCGTAAGCACCAATACAGGAACAAGCACGACGCCCAACTATACAACCTCACAATTGAGTATTTCCTCAGATACAAGCACACTGGAAAAGAACATCAACACCTTTGTAACCAGCTATAACGCCATCATCAATTGGATTAATGCCGGCTACACAGCGGCCTCCAGCGCGACGAGTTCATCAGCTAACCCGGCAACTGCGTCTGATCCGACTGACGCCCAGTTAAGCCAAATCTTGATTGGCGATCCCACAATAAACAATCTGAAGAACGATCTCCAGTCTATGATATCGGGCTCTGCAGATTCCAGCAGCAGCACAGACGGTATTAATAATCTGAGTTCAATCGGTATAACGACGAATCTGGACGGAACTCTCAGTGTCGACAGTACGACCCTCGAGAATACCCTGAGTACTAATTTCAAGGGAGTAGGGGATCTCCTTGCGGGAAACGGCAATGTTGGATCAACGGGTTTAATGCAGCAGTTCAACACCTACCTGCTCAATCAAACCTCACCGCTCACAGGAATGTATGCAGAGCAACAGCAGACCAATAGTACCAATCAGACCAATCTCAGTAAACAGATTACGGCTAAACAGCAGGCGCTTAATCAGGAAGAAACGACCATGAATGCCCAGTTCACACAAATGGAATTGCTGATCAGTTCTCTCAATTCACAGAATAGCTACATTACTACCTTGGACAATCTGGTAGGCATATCCAGTTCATCAAGTTCATCCAGTTCTTCATCCTCTTCCGGTTAGCAGAAAAATCGGCACTCGGTGAAGAGCAAAAAAAAACAACCTATATTCAAGGATAACACCAGATGAACCCATATAACAACTACCAGGAAAATCAAGTTTTGACAGCCTCTCCGGAACGGATCCTCCTAATGCTCTATGACGGCGCGATACGATTCACTCGCCAGGCCATAGCCGGTATTGAAAATAAGAATCTCACACAGCAGCACCGTGGAATCAAAAACGTCATGGCAATCATTACGGAATTTGCCAACTCTCTTGACCATAAAGTTGGGGGCAAGATTGCGGAAGATCTCGCCGCCCTGTATGGGTTCATGAACAGGGAATTGCTTGCAGCCAATCTCAACAAGGACGTAGAAAAACTGAGGGGCGTGGAAAGACTTCTGATGAATCTGCGGGAAACCTGGGGAGAGGCGGTGGAAACCAACAGGCAGGAAAAACTCATCGCCAACAGGGTTGTTGCCGTTGCATCAGCCACAAACGGGGCTATGAACAAAAGTTACGCCCCCTTTTCCGTGTCCGGTTGACATCAATATGAACGAAGCGATAGACATGCAGAAGCTAAAGGAAAATTTCTTGTTATCCATACAATCCTATAAGGAGATATTGGATTTCCTGAATAAACTGGATCAGGAGGTAGGTACCGCTTCGGCCTCCAGCTTGTCTGAACGCAACAATACCTTAACGGAATTACAGAGCAGAGCCACACAAATCGATCAGACCTTGATTGAACAATTATCCAAGCAAGCAAAGTCCTCGGAAATTCTGCAACCACTCGATGATCAACGACGGCGTCTGGTTGCAGAGATCCTCCTCGTTAATAAACGGGTCACGGAAAAAGCCAAGGCTGTACGGTCATATCTCTCCTTTGAGATGAAAAAAATGCGTACAGGTATGCTGGCTATGAACGGATACGGTCAGCAGCATCAACTCCAGCAGGGGCGTATTGTTAACAGAAGTTTTTAGTGCCCCTGCTTGATCTTCCATCCCTCTCCTCGCTGGACAAAAACATCCCTCCATCCACTTATAAGACCGATGCGCACTCTCCATTGACGAGTCGGTACAGAAGGTACTTGATCTGCTCTTTCTCGGAAAGTCCCTGCGGCGCACTGGCCCTGTCATACAGGTCAGTGCCTGCCGAATCCGCCACCGCCGCCGTGATCGAATCCACCACTGCCGTGATCGAATCCACCGCCGTGGTCGAATCCATGCCCGTATCCTTCATCGTGTCCGGAGCCGCCGCGATCATATCCATCGTGATCATATCCGCCGCGATACCCCGGTGCATGCCAATAACCGCTCCTCCAGACCCAACCGCCCTCAAGCCAGATCCAGCTCCCGTCTATCCAGTAGTAGTCCGGTCCCGGCATTACGACAACCGGTTCGACCAGCGGCGGCGGCTGGGTTCCTGTCACAACCGCTGGAGCCGCAGGGCTGACTATTGTCGGAGTATTGATCATGAATACGATGATCTTTTCACTGACACCGGCTTTCTTCAGATCGATAATGTCAGCAGTCGTGAGATGGTAGACCGAATGGGAATTCCGAATTTGACTGATGATGATATCGTCACCGATCCTGGCCTTCACCATGGCTTTAATATCCATAATCGATAACGTCTGGACCTGTTGGACCTGCTGCTGGGATTGCACCTGCGCCTGCTGGGCTTGCTGCGCCTGGTCAACACCGTGTCCGATCGCGCCCCCTGCCACTGCGCCGACAACAGCCCCCACAGCCGCACCTGCTCCTGGGTTCCGGGTCGTGCTGCCGATAATCGCGCCTGCAGCTCCACCGGCAAGCGCCCCGGTGGCAGTGTTATCCGGCTGTCCCTGCGGGGTCATACAGCCGGCAAGCGATAGACCTGCCAGCGCCATTGCCAGAAATTGCCGGTAATATTTCATGTGCTTCCTCTCTTGAAATACAATAATCAATGCTCGTGTACACGGCAGCCGCAACCCTCTGACGCATAAAAGTCTCGGGAAAGCAGCGGCAAAAAACCAGAACGGATCCCGTACCTTGATTGCGGAGTATTCAGGATTCTCCGCAGCTCACGAGGTAAGACCAGGTAAGCGGATCTTCGAAAAATACCGGATGGACACAAAGCCTGCACCTTTGAAGAAGATACCCGCAGACAGTATTGCAGAGCGGCACTTTAACCGATTGCTCTTCGCCTGCAGGCATCTGCCTCGTAAGATATTTATAATCAGGATCAGCCCTTCATACCATGTTGATCAGCCCTTTTATGATGGTGCTTGCCATGAAAATGATGCGGCAAGCCTGCGGCAACTGCCTTGTCGTGGAGGCTGTTTTTCAGATCAAACAACTCGCCTGAGACTTTGGCTGCAGCAATAGGATCGGGAGTCTTGCTGTGCATAAGAGCCCGTTTTTCAGCCTTTTTCACGGCGATCTGTCTCCGAAGATCTTTGGTATCCGCAAAGAATTTCTGAAATTTGGCACGCATTTCCTCTTTCTTTGCATCCTTCCCGCCCTTATGCATATCAGCAAACAGATCCGCTGCCTTTGCCTTGTCCTTCAAGGATGCTTTCAGATCAAAAAGGTCTCCGGCAGACTTCTTTACAGCCTCTATATTCGGAGTCTCACTGCGTACCAAGGCGGATACTTCCGCTTTTTTCATCACTATCTGCTTGAATAGATCTTTATTATCCTCCCGAAACTTCACAAATTTCGCTTTGGTTGCATCATCCATTTTATGATGGTGCCGGGAATTTCCGCCCTGGGCGGCGGCCTCTTCAGCCGATGCC
>Ga0214227_1000432_pt1 | contig 9511 bp, 8 predicted proteins | sample TroBogypolimnion_37_FD_153065 | JGI IMG/M metagenome (GOLD analysis project Ga0214227, IMG submission 153065) | Freshwater microbial communities from Trout Bog Lake, WI - 16OCT2007 hypolimnion | ecosystem: Environmental > Aquatic > Freshwater > Lake > Hypolimnion/Profundal zone | place: Trout Bog...
TTTCCTGTCCAAGGCGTTAAGTCCTTATCATTTCCAACCCAACTCATTGGATATGGAACTGATAATGATCCTGCCGATTCATACTTCTTGCTAAGTTCGGCTGGCAGAACAAAACCAATTTGTTGCTCCATAGCATGATAAGGCAAAGCTTTCAGAAAATCAAAAATACCTGTATATGCTGATTGTGTTATTCCAAAAACTTCATACCCCATTCCAATATTTACAATTTGCTCATCTTGAGGGAAAGCAGAAATCCAACCAATAAATTTTTCGGCAGTTAAAGAAAAATCTACAAAATGAAAAGCAATATCATCGCTTAATTTATAATTCCTAACGGCTAATTTTAACTTCGGAAGATAGGAATGTGAGTAAATAAAATTAGGACTTTTCCAACCCATAATGTGTTTTGCTTCGTCAATAAGCATAATTTTATAACCCATTTTTGAAACTAATTCACCTATTTCATCCGAGTATATTAACTCTGAATTATAAAATGTTGAAGGTTTTTTTCCGAATAAAGCCTGAATTTTATTGGAATGGAGTTTAACCTGTCGTTCAAACTCGTTGGCATCAAAAACTGAAGCAAGGGAGTGAGCATAAGGTTCAGCCAAAAATTCCACATTTCCGGTGGCAGCCAATTCTTTAAAACTGTCGATTGCTTCGGGGGCATACAATTCAAATTGTTCAAGTGTAATACCGGAAATGGCAAAAGAACACTTAAATTTACCATTCGAACTGCGAATCATCTCAAGAATTGCTTTATTGGCAGGCAAATAGGATTGTTCAACAAAATGTCGAATCTCGTCACCAATCTGAAAATCATCAAAATAATAATGATCGTTTCCTATATCGAAAAAACGATAGCGTTTCAACCGAAACGGAAGATGAATCTGGAAATAAAAACAAAGGTTTCGCATATTTTTTTTAAGTTTTAAGTTACAAATTACATGCTCAGTTTGACACAATTGTAAAATGTAAATCAATAAAATGTAAATTACATAACGCTCTCGTAAATGGCACGAACTTTCAGTCCTGCATCCTGCCATTTGATATTATTAACTTCCTCAAGTCCTAATTTACTCAGACTTTCGAACATAGCTGGATTTTTTACTATTGAATAAATTGCATCAGCCATTGCATCGATATCCCAATAATCAGTCTTAATAGCATGTGTCAGAATTTCAGCGCAGCCCGATTGTTTTGAAATAATTGAAGGAGTACCAACCTGCATAGCCTCTAAAGGCGAAATGCCAAAAGGTTCTGACACTGATGGCATGATATAAACATCACTTTCAGCCAACATTTCATGAACTTGTCTGCCTTTCAGAAAACCTGTGAAATGAAACCGATCAGTTATTCCACGCTTTGCTGCCAAATCAATCATTGCATGCATCATGTCACCACTTCCAGCCATTACAAAACGTACATCTTTGGTCTTTTTTAAAACATGATAAGCCGCCTCGACAAAATATTCAGGACCTTTTTGCATCGTAATCCGCCCTAAAAATGTCACAACTTTTTCTTTACGCACTGTTTTAGTAAATGTATCAACATCAGGCAATGGCTCTACTGCATTATGTACGGTCGTCACTTTTCGAGGGTCCTGATGATATTTTTCAATTACAATTTTTCGGGTTAAATTACTAACTGTCATTATATGATCAGCAGCATCCATACCACGCTTTTCAATACCATAAACAGTAGGATTAACCTGTCCCCTACTACGATCAAAATCAGTTGCATGAACATGAATTACAAGCGGTTTTCCCGAAATTTGTTTGGCAAAAACACCGGCAGGATAGGTTAACCAATCATGTGAATGTATTATATCAAAATTCATTTGATGTGCTAAAACACTTGCTACGGCTTCATAATTCGAAATTTCTTCAATCAAATTATCAGGATAACGACCCGAAAAATCGACACAGCCTAAATCGTTGGTGTAGATTCTATTAAAATCATATTTAATACCATTTCTTAAATGAAAATACTCATCAGGATGCATTATTTTTCCTATTCGTTGATTGACATAATCCCATGAGTTTTCTTTCCATACAATTGGAACATTACATGCACCTATAATTTTCAAAAAACTTTGATCCTCATCGCCATGCGGCTTAGGTATGACAAATGTAATTTCCATGTCATTTTGCAACGACATTCCTTTTGTCAGTCCGTAGCTTGCAGTTCCTAATCCACCCAAAATATGCGGAGGAAATTCCCAACCAAACATTAAAGCTCTCATCTATAATTCGTTTTCAAATTGTTTCAACACATTCAAAATTCTCAAAACTTCAGCAACATTCATAGCAAATGACAGACCTCCATGACCTTTATAGGGTGGATTTCCGTCAAACAATTCAGGTAGAGTTCCTATGCATTGTTCAGACATTTCAGCTTCAAAACCAATCAACATTCGTTCAATAAAAGACTTTCCACTTTGTTTATAGACTCGTAGATAAGCTTCCGCAAATGCCCCGAAAGTAAATGGCCACACCGGACCATTGTGATAATTCCGATCCCGTTCCAATTGTCCACCGACATAACTCGGTCTATAGAATCCACTCTTTGGGCTCAACGATCGTAATCCCTTCGGAGTTAATAATTCTTTTGTTGTAATATCTAAAACTGATTTCTGTTGCTGTTTATTTAATGGTGAAAATGGTAATCCTACTGCATATATCATATTAGGCCTGACTTCCCAATCGGAATAATTGCCATCCACAAAATCGTACAAATATGTTCCATTCCAAAAAATTTGAATAAACGCTTCTCGTGCTATTTCTGCCTGATAATCAAGCAAATCAGCAGCATGTTCATTTCCATTCTCACGGGTTAATTGCGAAGTAAATTTCAATGAATTGTACCATAGAGCATTAATTTCAACCACATAACCACTACGTGGCGTAATGGGTTTTCCATTCTCCATAGCGTTCATCCATGTAGCCGGTTTTTCTTTACCATTTACAAACAACAAACCATTATTATGAAGAAACAAATTAGGATGCTGGTTTTTTCGTATGAACGAAATAATATTCGTTGCCAACTGTCCATACCTACGAGCGGCTTCTGCCATCGAAACTGTCTTAGCATATTGCTGAATACTCCATAAAAACCAAAGTAAAACATCCGAATCATCGATATTTTGAAGTTTAAAATCTGACTTTTCAGCATTTAAGAATCGCTCTAACTCAGGTATAGCAGTATTCATGATGGCATCAAAATAATCCATCCGGTCAATACATAGTGTAGTACCGGTTAATGCTATAAACTGGTCACGAGCCCTTGCACCAAACCAGAGATAACCTGCTAATAAATAGGTTTTGTCACCTTCACGTTTGTAAAATTGTTGAGCTGAATTTTTCAAACAATTAAACATATCAGTTCGGGAATTACGACGGGTTAATTCCTCATCCCACAATGCTTTCAATTTTTTAGTTGAAATAGTTGAAATTCCGGCTGAAAAAACGATCGATTCTCCTTTTTTAACAGGCATTTCAAAATAACCCGGTACAAATAAATCTTCTCTGTAATCGTATCCTCGTTCTTTTTCCTTATAATATTCAATATTTTTATTCCAAACCGGTTGATGAATATATGTTACTTTTTTAGAAAATTGCATATTTAATGTTGGATATTTTTCGTACAAACACATCGAAATACCATCCTCAATTTCCAAAAAATCAGTATTTGCCACACCGTTTTCATGAGTTAATTCGTTAACGCTTCTGAAAGCCAGAAATGGTTTAAAGCGAATTATAGTAGGAGAATGAGCTTCAAGCAAGGTATATTTAATTAATACACGGGGTTCAAATGAAACCAACATTTTCTCTTTCGAAAGAATGACTCCCCCAACTCGATAAATAGTTCGTGAAATCACTTCACAATCGAACTGACGAATATATTTATGACCTTTAGGACTAAAGTTATTGCCTTCATATTTATGAATGCCAAGATTAAATTCAGCTCCATGCTGTATTACAGTTTCGTCGAGTGAAGACAATAACACATGATTTGAATCGTCAATTTCGGGCAATGGCATGACTAACTGTCCATGATATTTACGTGTATTACAGTCAATTAGTGTCGTACTATTGTAAGTCCCCGCCCGATTTGTCCGAATCATCTCTTTAGTTAATGATTTTTCGAGATTAATTAACAAAGTTTTGTCAAAATTGAGGTAACTCATATCTTAAAAAATGAATTATTGGTTTATTCGATTTACGACCGCAATATATCAAATTTTTCTGAACAATAAAAGCATATTTTGACTAAAATCACCACAATTTGAAATTATTTTTTCATCGTCTAAAATTCCTCATTTTCATCAAATATAAAAGTTTGATTTTTAGATAATTATATTTAAAAATAATTTTTCTCTTCCAAATTTATACTTTTATTTAAAATTTTCCGTTAATTGACAAAGAAACTGTACTTTTGTCGTTAAAATCAAAGAGCATAATGCAAGAAAACACGAACAGCTCAATTGAAAAACGACAAATAGCAAATGCCCTCATTATACCATTTGTAATAGTATCAGGAATGATACTAAGTTATATATTGGAAAAAGGCATGAACTGGGATTTTCATTCTGCCGGAGTTTTTCCGCGTAGAATTGAAAACACAGGTGGTATTTTTACAATGATTTTTGTTCATGCAGACCTGAGTCATTTGATAAATAATGTTATTTCTTTTTTTGTTCTCGCAAGTTTTCTGTATCTTTTTTACAAAGAATTTGCAACAAAAATATTAGTTATATCATATATTTTCAGTGGGTTAATACTTTGGTGCATTGGTCGTGAAAATTGGCATATTGGTGCAAGCGGATTAATTTATTCGCTGGCTTTTTTCTTGTTTTTTAGTGGATTTATCAGAAAACATGTACCTTTGATTGCCATTTCGCTTATCGTTGCCTTTTTATATGGTAGTATGGTTTGGCACATTTTCCCATGGCAGGCACAGGATCCTATTTCGTGGGAAGGTCATTTAGCCGGTGGAATTGTTGGTGTAGTCTTATCCATCTGGTTTAGAAATGATGGACCACAAAAACCGATAAAAGAATGGGATGAGGATGAAAATGATGAAATGGAATATTTAACTGAAGATGAAATGAATACTAACGAATCAATAAAACAAATAAACACTTAAAATATTACAATACATACGGATATGGAAGAAAACAACTCAAAAGAAATTAATTTATTACAGTTATTACAACTGTTTTTTAACTGGATAAAAACAACAGTTCAACATTTATTCAAGTTTATCGGTTTTACAATTCAATTACTGTACCGACATTTAATTCTAACTGCTATAATAGTTTTCCTCTGTCTTTCATTCGGGATTTATTTAAGTCGACCAGAAGCAAGAATTTACAAAGCTGAAGCTTTAGCCATGATTTATGGCAGTGACGCACAGACTGTACGAGAAATTAGCAAACAACTTGAAAATTCTGATCCAGGAATTAAAACTACATCACTTATTAATAAACTCGAATTGCCTGATAGTGTAGTTAAAAACATAGTCGGATTTCATTCATATTATGTAATTCAATATTTAAAGGATGGTATTGCAGTTACTGTTGATTATGCTGACAATTATTCTCAAAAAGACACCATGTATGTAAAAATGCGAGACAGGGTATATATGAGAATATTAACCAAAAAACCCAATCAAGTTCCTTTAATTGAAAAAGCAGTTTTGAAATATTTCAATGCTAATGAATTGTTGAAAACTCATTTCGATAATGCAAAAAACCAATTAACTCAACAAATAAGGATTTCTAAACTAGAACTCGCCAGAGTTGACAGTTTAGCAAAAGTCAATTACTTTAAAGAAAATAATCAACAATTACGTTTTAACAAAAACTCCTTAGTTGTTGGCGAACAGCAAAAACAGCTCTTTTACAACGATTTACTCAGACTTCAGGATATAATTTCAAGTGCACAAAGTGGTTTAGAAAATTTCAAACAACCCGTAGAGATACCATCCAATTTTGTTGTTAATCCTTTACCAATAAACGGAATGTTCAAATACATAATTAGTTGTTTTGTTTTTGCATTAATCATCAGTATAATTATTGCCGGTTTTATTGAAAACAGCAAAAATATTGGTAATTTTCTGAAAGATAAATCGAAAAGAAATTTGGGAGAAAAATGAAAAAAATCATTGTTTTAGTTATTATTTTTGCTACAATTAATACCTGTTTTTCACAAATCAAACCGAATGAAAAGTTGGTTTATGCTGCCTCGTATAATATGAGTGGGCTTATGACGCAAATTGCACAGGTTTCGATGCAAACCGAAACAGTCAAAACATCGAAGAAAACCTTTTTGCATTTAAGTTGGGAGGCTGCTACATTCAGTAAATGGGATACTTTTTTCAAAATCAGAGACCAGTACGAGACTTATGTTGACCCTGTGAGTTTTCGTCCCTATTTGTACAAGCGCAATATTTTTGAAGGTGGATATTCTAAAATGGAAAAATACATCTTTTCTCCTGATGGAAAATCAATTAGCAGTACTTCGAAAGTGAAAAACAGAGCTGAAAACAAGAAGACATTTACAATCGGCAGTTCTTCACAAGATATTATTTCAATGATTTACAAATTACGTACTATTGATTTTTCAAAATTTAAACCGGGACAAAGTACTGGTTTTAGTATTGTTTTTGACGAGAAAGAATATCCTGTTTCGGTTAAAATGATGGGAAAAGAAACTGTTTCAGCAGGTAATTTAGGAAAAAAAGAATGTTTTGAGCTTTCAATTGGTGCCAAAACTGACAAATTAAAAGGAAAAGATAAAAATTTGATTTGGTTGACGGCCGATACAAAAAAAATTCCTGTTTTAGTTAGGTTTAGCATTCCTGTTGGAACAGGTCAATTGTCATTATCCACAGCATCAGGATTTTAAATTATAGTATAAATGAGAAAATTCTTTCTAATTGTATCTTATTTCTTCGCTGTTTTAAGCGTAGTATTTTGCATTTTGCCGTTAGGGACTATAGCACTCTTGCCGGCTATTCTGACGTTATTATTTTCACTTTTAGCTTTTTTCAAATCGGATGACAATATAAAATTGATTCCCAGGATATTGTTAATATTATCCATTTTATCCATACTGACCGTACTTGGAAAGGTGGTATTAGTTAAAGACAAAGTATTGACTGACAAACAATTTGAAATAAAGAAAGAAGAATCAAAAAAAGAAGACATTAAAGATTTAGAAGGATTGTAGAAGAATATCCTTACAATTAGCAAAAACACATTTATTCTATGTAATCTGACAAGAAACAGAATAGCTGTGTTTTTGTTGCATTACTATACAACAAAAAATTGCCTTAATACTTTCACCCATAAAATTTTCCCCTAAAAAAATACTACAAAAATATTGATTATATTTGTCATCTGTTTTGGAAACAAATGAATATAAATTTTCAATTCAATGCCATATGAAAAGAAGAGATTTTTTTAAATCAGCTGCGATAGTAGGCTTTGCATCAGTTTTAAAAACGAATGCATTTGGATCAATAGTTTCAAGTAAAAATATGGTTGTTCAATCAGAACCCGATTTAGTAGCTGTAATGGGTGGTGAACCAGAAGCTATGTTGATTAGGGCGTTGAAAGAACTGGGTGGAATTAAAAATTTTGTAAAAAAAGGTCAGAAAGTGGTTATCAAGCCTAATATTGGTTGGGATAGAAAGCCTGAACTGGCAGCTAATACTAATCCCGATTTGGTAGGAGCATTGGTAAAACTTTGTAAAGGTGCAGGAGCATCCGAAGTAATAGTTTTTGATAATACATGTCATGATTGGATTAAAAGTTATACTAATAGCGGTATTGAAGCTGCTGTAACTGCTGCCGGCGGCAAAATGGTACCCGGTAATGATGAATCTTATTATCGTGAAGTGAACATCCCTGATGGCATAAAAATGAAATCGAACAAAGTTCATAAAGCCATACTGGATTGCGATGTCTGGTTTAATGTTCCCATTTTAAAGCATCATGGAGGTGCAAAAAACTCTATTTCAATGAAAAACCTGATGGGAATTGTTTGGGATCGAAAGTTTTTTCATAAAAATGACTTACATCAATGTATAGCAGATATTGCTACTTTTCATAAAAAACCGGCGTTAAACATAGTTGATGCTTATCGGATCATGAAATCGAATGGACCGCAAGGAAAATCGGAGGCCGATGTAGTTCTGCTTAGATCATTGTTAATTTCAACTGATTTTGTAGCAGTCGACACAGCAGCTTTAAAAATGTTCTCACAAGTTCAACCTACTGATATAAAAGATGTTCGATATATTGAATTAGCAGAAAGAAATCATGTCGGAACACAAAAGCTCGAAAAATTGAATGTAAAAAGGATCAGAATGTAAATCAAAAAATACTTTGTTTAAAAATTTTTGAAATGAAATTTATCAAAAAAATTCGCGTTTTATTAGCACTTGTATTTTTTATTCCGATAATTGTATATTTCCTTGATTTTACAGGGAAATTACCGGTCGCATTGCATCATTTCCTTAGTATTCAATGGATTCCTGCACTTTTGTCTTTCAATTTTTTCTTTATTGGTTTATTATTTGTTCTAAGTTTATTGTTTGGACGAATTTATTGTTCTACGATTTGTCCATTAGGAGTTTTTCAGGATTTAATAGCATGGAAATCAAAGCTTTTTTAAAAAAAATCAAACAGAAAATTTCCTTTTAAATACGCCGAACCAAAAAATTGGATTCGGTATTCTATTTTAACTATAACATTAATTTTGTTCGTTTTTGGCAGTTCCTTTTTTATTTTATTACTCGATCCTTACAGTACTTTCGGTCGAATTATTTCGCAACTTTTCCGTCCATTAATTATTTGGGCAAATAATGGTTTAACTACAATACTTTTACAATCAGGAAATTACAGCTTATATCAAGTAGAACAAATTAGTTTTGTGCCACTTACATTTATAATTGCAATAATATTTTTCTATATAGTTGCTGTAATGTCAGTAAAACATGGTCGGTTGTATTGTAATACAATTTGCCCAGTTGGGGCTGGCTTAGGATTAGTATCAAAAATCTCCTTATTCCATTTTTCTATTGAAGAGTCAAGTTGCAGTCACTGTGGAATTTGTGCCAAACAATGCAAATCGAAATGTATTGACAGCAAGAATATGAAAATTGACGATTCACGTTGTGTGAGTTGTTTTAATTGTCTTTCGTCATGCAAAAGCAGCAGCATAAAATATGATTTCAGGTACAAAAAAATAAAATCCTCTACTGCCGAAAAAGAAGTCGACAACGGTCGCCGTACATTTTTACTGGTTTCGGGAGCTGTAATTACATCAGCTGCATTCGCTAAAACAACAAAGATGTTACGCAATAATGACCCAATACATTCGCGCAAGCCCATAATGCCTCCCGGGGCTCAGAATATAAATCATTTCAATAAACATTGTACAGCTTGTCAACTTTGCGTGACAAAATGCCCGATGCAAGTTTTGAAGCCTGCAGCTTTAGA